>Ga0207868_1001605_pt1 | contig 15484 bp, 12 predicted proteins | sample Passage237B_FD_187370 | JGI IMG/M metagenome (GOLD analysis project Ga0207868, IMG submission 187370) | Cellulose adapted compost microbial communities from Newby Island Compost Facility, Milpitas, CA, USA - Passage2 37B (SPAdes) (version 3) ... | reverse complement strand
CAAGGGGCTAAATATATTTATTAATTATTTCAAAACAAAGCAAGTGAATACGTTAAGTTACAAAACTGTCTCTGCCAACAAAAGCACCGTCAACAAGGAGTGGATTGTTGTTGACGCTGAGGGCGAGATCTTGGGGCGCTTGTCCTCCCAGATTGCCAAGGTAATCCGGGGTAAGCACAAGCCTTCGTACACCCCACACGTAGACTGCGGCGACAACGTGATCGTGATCAACGCAGACAAAGTTAAGTTGACTGGCAATAAGCTCGACGACAAGGTATACCAGCGGTATACCGGTTATCCGGGCGGCCAGCGTTTCGAGTCTCCGAAGCAGTTGTTGGCGAAACATCCAACCCGCATTGTGGAAAAAGCTGTGCGCGGCATGTTGCCAAAAAACCGTTTGGGCCGTGCGTTGTTCAAAAACCTATACGTGTATGCGGGCAACGAGCATCCGCACGCGGCACAGAATCCAAAAACTGTTAAATTTTAAGGAACAAAGAAATGTCGACTACTAACACTTCAGGAAGAAGGAAAACCGCTGTTGCCCGTATCTATTTGTCTGCTGGCAGCGGCAACATTACCGTGAATGGTAAGGATTATAAAGAATATTTCCCAACATTGCCATTGCAATACATCGTTACCCAAAGTACAGAAGTAGCTGGCGCCGCCGGCAACTATGATGTAAAAGTTAACGTAGCCGGAGGGGGCATCAAAGGGCAAGCCGAGGCCGTCCGTTTGGCTATAGCCAAAGCGCTCATCGAGCTCAACCCGGAGGTGAAACCTGCTTTACGGGCCAAAGGCTTGGTAACGCGCGACGACCGTATGGTAGAGCGCAAGAAACCCGGACGCCGTAAAGCACGTAGGAGGTTCCAATTCAGTAAACGTTAATTTTTTAGGAGAACAGAAAATGGCAAGAACAACATATCAAGAATTATTGGATGCAGGTGTGCATTTTGGCCACCTAACCCGCAAATGGGATCCGAAAATGGCCAAGTACATTTTCATGGAGCGTAACGGCATCCACATCATTGACTTAAATAAAACCCTGGCCAAGCTTGAAGAAGCCGCTTCGGCAATCAAACAAGTAGTCAAATCCGGCAGGAAAGTTTTGTTTGTCGCAACCAAAAAACAGGCGAAAGACATCGTTGCTGCCCAGGCAAAGGCGGTTAATATGCCCTATGTGACCGAACGTTGGTTGGGTGGCATGCTGACCAATTTCGCCACCGTGCGCAAGTCCATCAAAAAGATGTCGAACATCGACAAGATGACCAAGGATGGTACGTATGACGTGCTATCAAAGAAAGAGAAACTGATGATTCAGCGTGAGCGGGTCAAATTGGAAAACCTGTTGGGTGGCATCGCCGATTTGAACCGCCTACCTGCTGCACTCTTTATCATCGATGTAAAGAAGGAACATATTGCGGTGAATGAAGCGTTGAAGTTGAACATTCCCACCTTTGCCATGGTGGATACCAACTCCGACCCGACCAACATTGATTTCCCCATCCCCTCCAACGACGATGCGACCAAGTCCATCAGCTTGATTACGGAAATTATCGGAAAAGCCATCCAAGAAGGCTTGGAAGAGCGTAAGCGCGACAAAGAAGAGGAAGCTGAGCGGGAAGCCGCAGCGGCCAAAGCCAAAATCGACCGCGGCGAAGAAGAGTCAGAAGCTGACGCGAAGGATGCTGAGGCATCTGGAAAACGCCCACGGAAGGCAAAGGTGGAGGCGACGACCGAAGCCGAAGATGCGCAAGACGGAGAATAATCGTTGTAGAAGCCGGATGGTAAACAAGAGGTTTCGGAAGCGTTATCTTTCCGTTAACCGGAGTTGGCATCCGGCTTTTTGTTACCATTTTTATTAATCTTTGCAGGAATCAGCCGAATTTGGCCGATCCACACAAAGTATTCATTTCTTTAACAATACGAGGAAAATAATATGTCCACAGTACAAATTTCAGCATCAGATGTAAACAAATTGCGCCAGCAGACCGGCGCCGGCATGATGGATTGCAAAAAAGCATTGATTGAAGCCAATGGCGATTTCGAAGCCGCTATTGATTACCTACGCAAAAAAGGCGCGAAAGTAGCGGCAAGCCGTCAAGACAGGGACTCCAATGAGGGCGTGGTAATTGCCAAAACAACAGCTGACGGGAAGAAGGGTGTCATCATTGAACTAAACTGTGAAACGGATTTCGTAGCAAAAAATGCCGACTTTATCGCCTTTGGTGAACGTGTAGCTGAGGTCGCGGTAAACGAATCTCCTACATCCCTCGACGCATTGAAGCAACAAGAAATAAACGGTGTGAAAATTTCGGACCTGCTGCTTGACCAGACAGGTAAAATAGGTGAGCGCATCGATGTTTCCAAATACGAAACCATCGAGGCAGAGAAAGTGGTAGCCTATATACATGGCAACTATCGCTTGGGCGTGCTAGTAGGCCTCAACCAAGCTGCTGTCGAAGGGATCGATGAAGCCGGCAAAGATGTGGCCATGCAAATCGCGGCAATGAATCCGGTAGCGATAAACAAGGACGATGTGGATGCACGCACTATCGAGCGTGAGCTGGAAATCGCCAAGGAGCAAATCCGCGCAGAAGGCAAGCCGGAAGAGATGGTAGAGAAGATTGCACAAGGTAAACTCAACAAGTTCTATAAGGAATCTACGTTGCTTAACCAAGAATTTGTAAAGGATTCTTCTAAAAATATCACCCAGTTTTTGGATGGTATTTCCAAAGGATTGACGGTAACTGCCTTCAAAAGGGTACAGTTGGGTGCCTAATCTGCTGCCTTTCCCCATCAAAAACTAGTCGCGGAATCCTTCAGCGTCAGGATACTTTCCTCCGTCAAATCCCCACATTTGACGGAGGGTTTTCGTTCTCTCTACGCTCGATTCACTTATTGAGCAATAAATAATGCTATTAGGATAAATCGATCATGAACTTCAACGGTTTTATGTCATAAAATCGAGGGCTGGCTGTGCTGAGCCCAAATAATTAAAATATTATTACCGAATTAACGATAAAGTTTACTAACTTGGAAATTGAAATAGCAGGCGTTTCAATTAACATGGAGTTAAAAAGGTAAATTCAGAAGACACGCTTTATCGAATTCTCAAGAACTACTCATCGCTAAGGGTTAAACTATGGAAACGAAAGTTTCGGTTTTGTATGTGGACGACGAAGAGAACAATTTGATTTCGTTCCGTGCCACATTTCGCCTGAAATACAAAATCTACACCGCATCCAGCGGCATCGACGCGATTCAAATCGTCAAGGAAAAGCCGATAGATATCATTATAACAGATCAACGGATGCCGCAAATGACAGGCGTAGAATTTCTTGAAGAGGTCATCAAGGTCAACCCCGGTCCCATGCGGATCCTACTCACAGGCTACGCCGATATGAGCGCTGTAGTCGATGCCGTAAACAAGGGGAAGATATTCCATTATTTGAGTAAGCCCTGGAGTGAAGAAGAATTGGATGAAACCATCCAAAGGGCATACGAAATCTATTCGGAAAGGAAAAACATACAAGAGACCTTTTCAAAACTCGAGGTGACCAACGAGCAGCTTGAATTTCTGCTTAGGCAAAAGTTACTTTCGTAACCACCTATTTACTAGGTAATGTTACCGCAAACGTCGTCCCTTCCCCTTCAGTGGAATTAACCGCTATTTCGCCCTGGAGTTTGGCCAACGCACTCTTCACGTTATACAGCCCAAAACCAGTCCCTTCGGCTTGATCACTCCCCCGGAAAAACAATTTGAAGATTTCGCCGATATCGCTTTCCGCAATCCCGATACCTGTATCGCTGACCTGTATGACGGCTTTACCGCCTTCCACAACTACCGACAGCTTTACCAATTTATTCTCACCATCTTTCTTTTGGTATTTGAAGGCATTCGATAAGAGGTTGTGCAAAATCAGCTTCAGTGCAGTTTCATCCGTCTTAAATTCTCCCTTTTGGTCGCAGCTGATTTCAAACTCCACATGATTACTCTGCGTATAAATGCTATAAAAATCCTTCAGATACTTCCACAAGGCATCAAAATCGATTTCGGAAATCGTAAGCTCTCCCCGTTTCAAAAGATAGTAATCGTGCAAGCTGTTTATATAGGAGTTGAGTTTCAGCACGGAGCTTTCCATCAATGCCAAGATTTCGTGGATGCGTTCGACGGAGTCAAACTCCAATGCCAGTTTAATGGCAGATAACACACCAGTCAACGGATCGCGAAGGTCATGGCTGACACTGTAGGCAAATTTATCCAGCTCGTTGTAGGCCTTTTGAAGCTCTTCGTTCCTAATATCCAACATGGAGCTAGTAATGTAAAACTTATTGGCTTCTTCAATGGACGAAATGATTTCCTCTTCGACCCAAGGCTTGCGGACAAACCTGAAAATATGCCCTTTATTCACGGCATCAACCACAGTTTCCATGTCTGCATAAGCCGTCAGCAGGATTCGGACTGGCCTCGGAAAATCCCGCTTTATGTGGTGCAGAAAATCGATCCCCATTTCGCCCGGCATCCGTTGATCGCAAAAGATGATCCGGATATCGGGATTCGAACGCAATATCTCACGCGCCTCATCCGTATTGATCGCGGTGTATATGGGATAACGATACCTAAATGTAGCCTTGAAGCTGATTAGGTTATTTGCCTCGTCATCGATATAGAGTATTTCCGGAGACTTGAGCATAAAGCTAAGGGAAGTTTATGGGGGCCAATTGGGCTAAAAACAAAAGTAACACAAATGATTCTAATAAAGAATAGTTATTGTATTTGTTGCTTTAGGGGAATAATCATGACGAATTTCGTTCCTAAACCTGTTTCCGATTCAATCTTGATTTCGCCCTGGTGCTTTTTTATCGTGTTGTAAGCAATGGACATGCCTAATCCTGTACCCTCTCCGACTTCTTTTGTCGTGAAAAAGGGTTCGAATACTTTTTCCCGTATTTCGGCTGGCATTCCGATTCCGTTATCCTCAACGGATATATACACATTAATTTCATCTGCGCTGGTGACAATCTGCAAAACCCCGCCAGGATTGCCTTCAAACTTTTTGTTGATGGCGTAAAGTGCATTTGTGATGATATTCAGGAATACCTGATTCAACTTACCGGGATAACACTCGATCAAGGGCAGCTCAGCGTATTGCTTCACCACTTGTATCCCGTCCTTGACAACGCTATTCAAAATCACCAACGTTGATTCCAATCCCTCATTGATGTCAGCGAATTTCAACGAGTCTTCATCAACCCTCGAAAATATCCGGAGACTTTTTACAATTTCCGCTGTCCTATTCGCCCCTTCATGCATACCCTTCAGCAAGAAGTCGATTTCCGTTTTGAGGTATTCGATGTCCATTTCTTCCTTATATGCTTGGATAAGCCGCTCCTTTTCTGCTATGGGGGCGTCCGAGAGCGCGATGGCCTCTACCTCAGCTAAAGCATCCCATACCATATTTACGTCCCGCTTCAACGGCGCAACGTTTGACGTCACGAAATTAATCGGATTATTTATTTCGTGGGCAACACCGGCGGTGAGCTGGCCCAAGGAAGCCATTTTCTCCGCCTCGACCAATTGTGCCTGCGTTTCTTTCAGGTGCGTCAGCGTCCTTTGCAACGATTCATTTGACTCCATTAACGCATGCGTACGTTCCTCCACCCGCTGTTCGAGAACGACGTTTTGCTCCCGCACCAGCTTTTCGTTTTCCTTGGCTACCGCTATCGCCCTGAGCTGCGATTCTTCCTTTTCCCTTTTGTAAATATTTATTCTATCGGCCAACGCAAATGACAGCAATGCCGCCTCTAGCCCAGAGCCTATCAAAATCGAATTGCTTGTAAAGTTGTTGTAGGCCAGCACACCGACCTCTTTCAGGATATATATAATGACACCTCCTAAAAAGAAAGACCATGCAACCCAAAAAAACAAGGCAGGTTTGTAGCCTTTACGATAAATCAAAATCGCGCTGATTAATACAAATGTGGACGCAGCTGTCGTATTTAACTGCAAGAGTTGCTGGCCAGCTATGAAATAACCGCTGATGTAAACTGCGATAGAAACGAAATAGATGGCGAGTATTACACATAAGATTCTGTATATGGTACGGAAATATTGCCTCACATGCAGGAAGCTAAAGGCAAATAGGATAGAGAATATCCCCGAACCCGCAGTAATGATATGGGGCGCATTTTCCGTCAGCCACTCGCTTTCCCCCCAGATAAATTTCGTTGCAAACCCCTTTAAACTGGCTTGGGTCATCCCAACAACCAATATATACATTACGTAAAACAAATATTGATTATCCTTGACTGTCAAATAAAGGAAAAAATTATAAAAAACCATCACCAGTATTATACCGGCGTAGAGCCCAAAAAATAACTGGTCGGTATTGACCTGCTCTATGATGTCTATTCCCTTCTTTATTGACATCGGCAATTCCATTACATTTTTGCTCTGTACTCTCACAAAATATGTCGATGTAGTGCCGGGCGATTGGTTGATCCGAAAAATCGGATAGTGGCTGCTCAGCGGTCGATCTTTCACTGGCGTGTTTATTTTTATGTGTTGCACGTCAACCACACCTTTTATATCGCTGAAGAAATGGACACTGGTAACGCTTGGGTTTTGAATACTAAACCAAAACATACTGTCCCGGGCACGATTGGCAACTTCCATTTTAAGCCAATAAACCGATGCCGTCAATCCAAAATTTGGATGGTTGGTTCCTAGTATGGAAAACGGCATCTTGTCTACGTCCTCGATGTCGAGCATGCCTTCCTGATCCTCGAAATAGGAAATGGTATACTCAACATCTTCGATATCTACTGGAATAGCGGCATTCGAATGAAAACCGATACATGCAATGAGCAAATAAGTGAATACTAAGGAATGACTACCCATCGATGATTACCGTATTTGAAAATTAACTTACATAAGAATGCCCGAAAGGGCTAAGTCATACGCCACGTCTATTTCCCCTTTGGGTCCCTTTTCGACCCTGTTTTGCACCGGCTGGGCAACAAATTCCTCGATAAACTGCCGGTTGTCCGCTGTCGCGGTCGGAATGTCGTTTACATCCTTGATGATCATGGCTGTTGCAATCAGGTCCAATTTGGGGTAGTTAAAAAATCCATCGTTCCCGAGTGATTTCTCGATGACGAATCCATTCTTCGACCCCATTTTTACGGTTGCCGGTGCACAGAGTGCAAATAACGTCTTCACCTTAAGTGTTGCCCTGCACAGAATAATGGCAGCCCTGGTTAGCATAAAACTGCCGATACCATAACCCGCGACCTCTCTTGAATTCCAAAGGCCGCACAGCTCCGCCGTGTGATTGACACCATACTGCTTTACTACGTCGTAGATTTTCTGATCCACTTTACCCACTGCATCCTCAATAGGCAAGGGCAGTTTGCCATCTGCGATCTGAACACGCGCACCTGCCAATGGTCTGCCGTCTTCTTTGGATTCCACAAAAATAACATAGGTGTTTTCATGCTCTACCCAAAGCGACTTATTCGAGGTTACCATGGTAATACCAAAGATTTCAAGCACTTTCCGATGCCCTTCTATAAAGCGCGCGCAAGTATCTGGTTCATCAATGGCACGAAATGCTCGAAACCGAACTGAAATCATCCGAAAACTTTTAAGTTAATAAAACATCTTTTATAGCTAACCGGAATGATTTAACGGTAGGATTCTTCCCATAAAACATCCTGAAAAAAAACAGTGGCTCTTCCTTATTTTGAGGTATCTCAAAAATCTCATTGAACATCAAGTTCAGCTTCCTGAACTCCTGCTCGACCCCAACCGGCATGGTATTGCCCATACCGTGATTAATCATAAGGAAATGAAGAATGGGGGAAAGTATCGGCTGAATGGAAACCGAATGTTCACTCGCGGCCAGCCAAAGCCTTTGCATCGCACTGCCAACCGCTAAGCAATCCGTGGGGGCAATGGAAGAGGCTGTTATCAGGCCAACCGCGGAGGATGTGGAAACCAGTTTCCCCGTCATATTTTCCAATGCTTCGCCTTTTCCCCAGTTTGCCAAGAGTTTTATCGCATCCCGATCCCTGGAAACGTGGAAACCAATGCTATCTTTTGCGTTAAGTTCCAACAAACGTAGGTCCAAACCATCCCGCGTTTCCTCGGCTTCCTCAACACTCCACCGCACTTCCTTTTCAAACAATTCATAGTGGCCCTGCTGAATGAACAGCCTAAGTTTTTCTGACTTCCCTGCAATATCGGCTAATCGATTCAATTTAGCCCGATCGTCGATAATCTTCAAGTCGACATCAGCAATCGTATCTACAGCATCCTTCAACGCAGACAACACCTCACGGTCGATGGGCTGCTGGTTACCCAAATGGCGGTTAGTGAACCGGACGTCGATGAAATCAACCAATTTGTCTTTTTCCAGTTGTTTCCGTACGAAACCGAACGTCCCGATATGCAGTTCCTGGTCCTTGGTCGGGAAGAATCGTTCGGTAACCGACAACCCAAGCGCCCGGGCCTTTAACCGAAGATTCTCGACAACCGTACCAAAAGTCATGTAGGAAGCAACGTTCCTAAAATCACCGAACGATTCGGAACGCTCGATATCATGAAACAAATGGAGCCGCAACCCATCAAAATACCACTTCCATGGCTGGTTGTTCCCCGGAGACGGTGCCGCGATAGCGGCACCAACCAATTCCCTCACCGTCCATAGGTCGATTTCATCGGCATTGTCTTTTTCAAACGCTGGCACTTGGCTTGCTAAACCGACGATTTCTTTGTTGGTCAATGACTTCTTTCGATATATAAAGCGCTCTGCGGATTTTCCCGAATTACCTATCAATTCCTCGATATCAACAAAATACCGGCCGGATTCATCGAATTGATCCAATAGGATCCTCCGACAGACATCTGCAGTAATCCCTCCCCCCATTGCAACCGCGCTAGCCAACTGAGGCCATGTCGAAATCGTCTGTCCGATTTCAATCGCGGAGGCCTTCGCCCTTGTAGACATCGTTTCAACCCCTACTATTGGCAATATAAAGGGCAGTTTTTCCTCCATGGTCTTCGCCAGATGTAAATTCGTCAAATCCAGATGCTCAACGAATCCGTGGAGTATCGGGCGTTCTGGCTCCAAATCGAAGCGCTCGACGTCCACCGTTCCCCTGTCGCTTGCTTCCATCAAAACAGGTATGTGATGCTTTTTCGCGGCTATCCGGCAATTGATTTTGATATCGACACTATCGCACTCGTCTATCAGCACATCCAGCTTGCCATCCTGCAATAGAAATCTTTCCAAGTTATCCGATGTAATCCCTTCGTGGAAACAGGTCACTTTCAAAAAAGGGTCGATTTCAGCAATCTCACGTGCCACTATCACTGACTTTTTCAACCCCATATTGTGTACACCGCTCCGTAGCCTGTTCAAGTTCGTAATTTCAAGCTCATCAAAATCCGCAATTCTCAGTTCGCCACAGCCCCGCTCCATGCAGAGTGTGACTGAAACGGATTGACCTACGGATAAACCAATGACCCCTACCTTCTTCTGCATGAGCAAGGCCTGTTCCTCCGGCGTGATTTTGTAACGATTGCGGTTTGTACGCATGGTAATGAATTCGTCTTCATCGAGAATATGCACCAATTTTTCATTCCACGGATAGTAAACCCAAACGCCGTATTCCATCTTCGGGATACCTTTCAAATGATTCTTCTCCAAAACGGCAATTTCTTCTGAGTTTAGCGTCCGTTTGGGGAAAGAAGCTTTTACGAGCTCTGCTAATTGCTGATCAATGGTATCAAAAATCCGGATGTAAGGCTTCTGTTGAAGTAGGCTGTGCAAGTCATTGCGATCTTCCTTGTTTCCCAACCTGAAAAATAATGGAGCCACCACATCACGGTCTGCCTGTTGGCCCACCAATGCTTGTTCCAAAGCGTTGGCTTGCGAAGAGTTAGCGGTCATATATCAAATTTAATTGTCAACGTTTCGTCAGGCCTTTTATGCTGTGTGAAAGACAATAAACACCTTCGGCATGTTTAGTGCATAAAGTTAAAGAAATAACCTTTTAGTTCAAATTCTTCACGCCAAATTCAAACACGACCGAACGGGGTTTCAGTCGCCAAAGATACATACCGTTTAGAATAACCCCACAAAAAAACCTGCACAGTTAGCTGGACAGGTTCTACATCAGTAGCGGGGAGCAGGATCGAACTGCCGACCTTAGGGTTATGAATCCTACGCTCTAACCATCTGAGCTACCCCGCCAAAAAATTAGTTTGCAAATATAGTTTATTTTCCTTTTCTTTAGAAAAAAAGTTGAGAAACTATACTTAGCGCGAATTAAACGGCATATTAGACGACTGGCATGGCAGAAAAGACCAAGTTCCATTTGGAATACGAAATCAAGTCCTCCCCCAAAATATTATTTTCCTTCTTGCACGAACCCAATGCATTGGCACAGTGGTTTGCCGACGACGTGACCTACAAGGACGGAATCTACGAATTCAGTTGGGATGACGAAAAACATGCTGCCAAGCTGATCAGTCTCAAGGAAAACAAGCTGGTTAAGTATAAATGGTTGGATGACGAACCCTATCATTTCGAAATGGAAATCATGCAAGACGAACTCACCAATGATGTAGCGCTCGCCATCACGGATTTTGCATGGGAAGAAAATCTTGCCGACCGCAAGCTAATTTGGAACAACCAAATAGAATACCTTCAAAGCGTAATCGGTGCCTAAAAAATAGTACCTTTGTATAAGGTTGTTTTGTGGTGCTTATTGATGAAAAAAGTCCATCTTCTTATCCTCAAGTCATTCATCAGGCCATTCATCGTGACGTTTTTTATCGTGATGTTTGTGCTGCTGATGTTATTCCTATTCAAATATATCGACGATTTGATTGGAAAGGGATTTGAATGGTATGTCATCCTGGAGTTGTTGGCATATCAATCGGCCGTACAAATCTCCATGGCCATGCCGCTCTCCATGCTACTTTCCTCCATCATGACATTCGGCAATTTGGGAGAAAGCTATGAATTGGTAGCCATTAAGGCCGCAGGCATTTCCCTTAGGAAAGCAATGGCTCCATTATTTATCCTGGTAGGGTTATTCAGCGGAGGGGCCTTTTTATTCAGTGACTATATCTTGCCCGTTGTCAACCTCAAAATGGGCGCATTGCTGTATGATGTCCGGATAAAACAAGCCGACTTCCTCATCAAACCCGGTATCTTCAACAACACCATACCCGGATATTCCATCAGGGCCAAGGGAAAAAGCAAGGATGGAAAAATACTGTACGACCTGATGATCTATGACCACAAGTCGAGTAATACCGCAAGCAATGTATTATTGGCCCGCGAGGGGTATATCTATAATTCCCCGGACAATAATACGATGATACTCAAACTCAAGGACGGTGTCCGCTATGAGGATAGCCGGGCAAGGAATGCAAGGGTATATAACCCCCGGCAGCAGTTTACCCGGTTTCATTTCGACGAAACCGAACAGAAGTTCGACATGTCCGCCTTCCAAATGAAGCGCACCGATGAAAATCTCTTCAAAAGCCATCACATGATGCTCAATTTGAAGCAGCTTAAGCACTATACGGACTCCAATGCCGTACAGATGGATAGTCTTCGAAACACAGTGTTCAGGGAAATCCAATCGTATTACTATTTCTTCAATGACTACTATAAGCGTAAGGATAGCACTGTCGCCGCCAAGACGCTCGCTGTCGACTATTCACAGGGGCTGTTGGCGGCCATTCCAAACGACAAACGCAGCACGGCTATCAGCAATGCGATGAGTCAGGTACGCTATGTCAAGGATGTATTAAACATTAAAGCTAACGAAGACACCTTCTACCGCGATAAAGACATCCGGTATAACATCGAATTCCAGCGTAAATTCACCTTGGCGGTTTCCTGTCTTCTTTTATTTTGTATCGGAGCACCCCTCGGAGCCATTATCCGAAAAGGTGGGCTCGGGCTTCCCGTAGTCATGGCCATTATTTTCTTCCTGATTTACCACATCATTTCGACGGTGAGCGAAAAATCAGCGAAGGAGGGCAATATCGATACGTTTTGGGGGATGTGGATGGCCATTTTCATTTTAACCCCGCTGGCCATTTTCCTGACCTATAAGGCGGCAACGGATTCGGCCTTGTTTGATATCGAGCAATATCGCCTGAAAGCAGAAAAGATGCTGAACTGGATAAAGGTCCGATTGGGCACTCGCATGCCACATGACGTACCGCCGCAGAAACACAAATCTTTACACGACGATTATACAATATCGCCATAGGCAACGTACTTTTGCATGTGGTTCAAAGGAGAGTAAATGAGCATCAGGTTAAATACGGTTGAGGAAGCAATCAACGACATCAAACTGGGAAAAGTGGTCATCGTAGTTGACGATGAGGATCGCGAAAATGAAGGAGATTTCATCACGGCTGCGCGCAACGCCACCCCTGAAATCGTTAATTTCATGGCTACCCATGGCCGCGGCTTGGTATGCGTTCCACTTACCGAAGAACGGTGCCGGGAACTCGACCTCAACCTCATGGTTGGGAACAATACCGCTGTTTATGAAACCAATTTTACCGTATCGGTGGATTTGCAAGGTTATGGCTGTACGACCGGAATCTCAGCGTCAGACCGATCCAAGACAATCAAGGCCTTAATAAACCCAGGTATCAAGGCGGAAGAATTCGGACGTCCAGGGCATATTTTCCCGTTGATTGCCAAAGACGGCGGTGTACTCCGTCGCACCGGCCATACCGAAGCCGCTGTCGATCTGGCGCGGCTCGCCGGGTTTGAGCCTGCGGGCGTACTGGTAGAAATCCTCAAGGAAGATGGCGAAATGGCCCGGCTGCCCGACCTAATCCAAGTGGCCAGTCATTTTGACCTGAAAATCATTTCCATCAAGGACCTGATTGAATACCGGCTCACCAAGGATACGCTCATAACCCGGGAGGTCTCGGTAAATATGCCCACCCAGTGGGGACAATTCAACCTGATGGCCTATACCCAAAAGAACACCGGAGAGCAACACATCGCCCTCTATAAAGGCGAGTGGGCTCCGGATGAACCGATATTGGTCCGGGTGCACAGTTCTTGCGTCACCGGCGACATATTCGGGTCTTGCCGTTGCGACTGCGGCCCTCAATTGCACCGGGCGATGCAGATGATCGAAGAGGAAGGCAAAGGTGTCGTTGTTTACATGAACCAAGAAGGTCGGGGAATCGGGCTGATCAATAAACTGCACGCTTACAACCTGCAAGAAAATGGCTTGGATACGGTAGACGCAAACCTCGAATTGGGTTTCAAGCCTGACCATAGGGATTATGGCGTCGGCGCCCAGATACTTAGGGATCTGGGCGTAACCAAAATGCGCTTGATGAGCAATAATCCTACAAAACGGGCGGGCCTGATTGGGTATGGACTGGAAATCGTGGAAAATGTGCCGATAGAAATCGAATCAAACCCGTATAACGAACGTTACCTCCGGGCCAAACGGGACAAGATGGGGCACACCATTATGAAGGATCCGCTTCCATGATTTGGCGGTAGATATACCGGAATACCAAAATCAAACAAGTTAAAAAACCACCCAAGATACCGCCGATAAGGATAGCCTTAAGCTTTCCCAGCTTGTCATTTTCGAGCGGTAGTATTGGTCTATCGAGCACCTGGATTATCGGCTTTTCATTTCGCAACGTTATTTTTGCGAGTTCCTGGTTTTTCACCAATTCCGTCAGTATTGCGGTATTGGCCTGTACGTCAACCGTACGCCGTTGCGAACCTACACGAAGGCTTTGCAATGCGCGATTGGGATTAGGATTTGCATCTGTAGCGGCGGCAACCCCACCGATGGCTTCATTAAGCTCCCTGCGTACCGAATCGACCTGATGCGTCAGCACAGCCAAATTCTCCTTGGCTTTCTGCGTTCTTGTTTGAACATAAAAATCGATTGCATTTTCAATTAATTTTTCGACAAACGCCTTTGAGAATGCTTCGTCCGACGTCTCCATTTCCACCGAAATGATATTATACTTTTTATCTGGTTTACCAATGACGAGGTTACGTCTCAAAATCGACTTATAAAACTCGGCCATCAAACTGTCTTGCCGATAGACACCAATGGTATCCTTGAATTGGATATCCTTTAAGTATGCGTTGTTCTCCCACTTCTTCCGCAAGCCTCTACTGGCTATGTACCAATTGACCAACAAATCCTGTTTTCCGTTGAGCTCTACTTCGGTAAGCAATGTTTTGTCAATCATCGACCGAGACTTCAGGAATTCGATGATGTTGTCACCTTGGAAGAACCCCGCAGAACTACCCAAGCCTCCGAGATTGAATCCAAACTGTGCAGCGATGCTGGCAGCCGCACCCAAACTACCACTCGAACCGCTTTGCTCCTCCAAGATAAAGTTCAATTTGGCGGTATAGTTGGTTTTCTTGATCAGTGAATACGCTAGTACCAATGCACTGCAAATCAATGCCACCACAAGGATGAGTATCCATTTACCCACCAAATAGCCAATTAAATCGCTGATTTTTTCAATCAGCTCCTTCAAGCTGATATTAGCCTTTGGCCCCTGCGAAACACTAGATGGTTTGTTGTCAGTCATCATCGATTATGGCAAATTGACCATTAACGGAATATCGTCACTATAATTGCAGCCAACGACGCGATACCTGTCCCGAATCCAAGCCACTGCTGTGCGCCGATTGAAGGCCTAATTTCTTTCTGGGGCACGAAAATTTCGGCTCCAGGCGTGATGGGGGGATAGTTGTTGAAAAACAGAAAACGATTCGTGCTTTTTACGGATCCATTTGCATACAATACGTATACACTTTTGCGCAAAGCGCGTGAAGAAAACCCTCCGGCTTGAGAAATGTATTGTTTGAAACCTTTAGAAGGTGAATACACAGCAGTCGACGGCGCCAACACTTCTCCAGAAATTTTCACCGTTTGTAATTCCTTCGGCACATGAATTACATCACCGTCTTCCAAAATAAGGTCACCCCGATAGCCGGGTTTCGTGATGATGCGCTCAAGGTTTATCCCTACCAGGTCGTTGCCGATATTTTTATTGATGTCCAGTTTATGAAAAGCCGATGCATCGCTTTGCAACTGCTGCAGTGCTAGTATGCGATTGTATTCCTCCTGCATCTTGCGCTCTCGTTCGGCGGCTTCGGTTCCCGTTTCGGCCGCCGCCGTCCCTGTATCGGTTAGTCTGCCGCGTTTCAAGGACGCCCCGTCTACGTAGGCAAATGGTGTAAGTCCGCCCGCACGTTTAATGAGGTCCGAAATACGCTCATCCTTACGGTTGATCGTGTATAATCCCGGATAAAGCACTTCCCCCACGATGCGTACTGTCTTCTGCGTCTCGTAACCGGTCGACGTACGGACCACCACCCGATCAAAAGGCATCAGTACGAAATCCTGACCTTGCTTACTTAACCCTTTGTCGGCGTCT
>Ga0207868_1001603_pt1 | contig 15500 bp, 12 predicted proteins | sample Passage237B_FD_187370 | JGI IMG/M metagenome (GOLD analysis project Ga0207868, IMG submission 187370) | Cellulose adapted compost microbial communities from Newby Island Compost Facility, Milpitas, CA, USA - Passage2 37B (SPAdes) (version 3) ... | reverse complement strand
AGCGGTTTCTACACCGTGGACGCCGCCGAGCGGGGCGTGGTGCTGCGCTTCGGCAAGCACGTCCAGACGACCGAGCCGGGCCTGCGCTGGCGCCTGCCGTATCCCTTCGAGTCGCACGAGATCGTCGACCTGACCGGCGTGCGCACGGTCGAGGTGGGCTATCGCGGTTCGGACCGCAACAAGGTCCTGCGCGAGGCGCTGATGATCACCGAGGACGAGAACATCATCAACATCCAGTTCAGCGTCCAGTACATCCTGAAGTCGCCCGAGGATTACCTGTTCAACAACCGCTTCCCGGACGACTCCGTGATCCAGGCCGCCGAGACCGCGATGCGCGAGATCGTCGGCAAGAGCAGCATGGACTTCGTGCTGTACGAGGGCCGCGAGGAGATCGGCGCGACCGCGCACCAGCTGATGCAGGAGATCATCGACCGCTACCAGACCGGCATCCTGATCAGCCGCGTGATGATGCAGAACGCCCAGCCGCCCGAGCAGGTGCAGGCCGCGTTCGAGGACGTGGTCAAGGCCCGTCAGGACCGCGAGCGCCTGCGCAACGAGGGCGAGGCCTACCGCAACGACATCGTGCCGCGTGCCCGTGGTGACGCGGCGCGCCTGATCGAGCAGGCCCAGGGTTACCGCGAGCGCGTGATCGCCAACGCCGAGGGTGAGGCCTCGCGCTTCACGCAGGTGCTGGAACAGTACGCCAAGGCGCCGCGCGTGACGCGCGAGCGCATGTACATCGAGACGCTGCAGAACGTGCTGTCGAACACCAGCAAGGTCATGCTCGACGCGGACAGCGGCAACCTGCTGATGCTGCCGCTCGACAAGCTGCTCGGTCAGACGGGCGCGGCGGCCGCGGTCGATGCCGCGCGCCCGGCCACGTCGTCGCAGCCGGCCGCGCCGGCGCCGGCGGTGCGCCAGAGCCAGCCGATCCAGTTCGATCCGCGTGATCGCGACGCCATGCGCCTGCGCGATCTGGGAGGCCGTTGATGAACAACCGCATTCAAGTCCTAGTCGGCGCGCTGGTCCTGATCGGCGTGCTCATGTCGATGACGCTGTTTACCGTGGACCAGCGCCAGACCGCCGTCGTGTTCCAGCTCGGCGAGGTCAAGGAAGTCATCGAGGAACCCGGCCTGCACGTGAAGCTGCCGCTGATCCAGAACGTGCGCTTCTTCGACCGCCGCATCCTGACCATCGACACGCCCGAGCCCGAGCGCTTCATCACGGCCGAGAAGCAGAACGTGCTCGTCGACCACTTCGTCAAGTGGCGCATCATCGACCCGCGGCTGTACTACGAGTCGGTCGCCGGCGACGAGGCGCGTGCCCGCACCCGCCTGCTGCAGACCGTCAACTCCGGTCTGCGCGAGGAGTTCGGGCGCCGTACCGTGCCGGAGGTGGTGTCCGGCGAGCGCGACCGCATCATGGAGAACATGCGCGTGCGCGCCGACACCGACGCGCGCCTGATCGGCGTGCAGATCCTCGACGTGCGCCTCAAGCGCGTGGACTTCCCGACCGAGGTGTCGGAGTCGGTCTATCGCCGCATGGAGGCCGAGCGGACGCGCGTGGCCAACGAGCTGCGTTCCGAGGGTGCCGCGACGGCCGAGCAGATCCGCGCCGACGCCGACCGGCAGCGCGAGGTCATCATCGCCGAGGCCTACCGGCAGGCGCAGACGATCATGGGTGAGGGCGACGCCCGCGCCACCGAGATCTACGCCAAGGCCTTCCAGAAGGATCCGGAGTTCTATTCCTTCTACCGCAGCCTGGATGCCTACCGGAACACCTTCTCCAGCAAGAGCGACGTGCTGGTGCTCGATCCGAGCTCCGACTTCTTCAGGTACCTGAAGGATTCGGGTGCGTCGCGGCGCAACTGAGGGACCGGAAGCCATCGTGGCGAACGGGGCCGCAGCGGACGGCGGGACGGATCGGCGGGGGCCGGCGGATGAGCGCAGGCCCTGAACCATGGGTACGTCGTTGCTGACCGCCTTCGCGCTGATGCTGATCCTCGAAGGCCTCCTGCCCTTCCTCGCGCCGGCCCGCTGGCGCGAAGCTTTTCTGCAGATCGCCCGTCTGGCCGACGGGCAGATCCGATTCGTCGGCCTGACCGCGATGGCGGCCGGCGTGTTGATCCTGACACTGGTGTGACACCGATGCGCTGGGTTCTTCCCGACTACATCCAGGACGCGCTGCCGCCCGAGGCGGCCGTGATCGAACGGCTCCGCCGCCGCATGCTCGACGCCTTCCGCGTGCGGGGCTACCGCCTCGTGCAGCCGCCGCTGCTCGAATACCTCGACTCGCTGACCACGGGCGCGGGGCAGGACCTGCGCCTGCGCACGTTCAAGCTCGTCGACCAGATCTCGGGCCGCTCGATGGGCGTGCGTGCGGACATGACGCCGCAGGTCGCGCGCATCGACGCCCACCTGATCAACCACGCGGGCGTCACGCGGCTGTGCTACTGCGGCAGCGTGCTGCACGCGCTGCCGTCGTCGCTGACCGCCACGCGCGAGCCCATCCAGCTCGGCGCCGAGCTGTACGGCCACGCCGGCATCGAGGCCGATGCCGAGGTCATCCGCCTGATGTCCGACGTGATGGCGCTGGGCGGCCTGCCGGCCGAGCGCATCGACGTGGGCCACATCGGCCTGTTCCGCGCGCTGGCCGCCGGCGCGGGTTTCGCGCCCGAGCGCGAGGAAGCGCTGTTCGACCTGCTGCAGGCCAAGGACGTGCCGGGACTGACCGAGATGCTGGCCGGCGTGGCCGAGCCGCAGCGTTCCGCGCTGCTCGCGCTGCCGCAGCTCTACGGCGGCCGCGAGGTGCTGGGCCGCGCGGCCGAGGTGCTGCCGGCGCTGCCGGAGGTACGCGCGGCGCTGGCCGATCTGGCGCGGCTCGCCAGCGCGCTCGGCGACCTGCCGCTGTCCTTCGATCTGGCGGACCTGCGCGGCTACCACTATCACAGCGGCGTGGTGTTCGCCGCCTACGCCGGTGCCTCGGCCTCGGCCCTGGCGCTGGGCGGACGTTACGACGCGGTCGGCGCGGCTTTCGGCCGTGCGCGTCCGGCCACCGGCTTCAGCCTCGACCTGCGCCAGTTCGCGCGCCGCGCGCGCGACGAGGTGCGGGAAGGGGCCATCCTCGCGCCCCTGTCGGACGATCCGGCGCTGGCCGAGAAGATCGCCGCGCTGCGCGCGGCGGGCGAGATCGTGATGCATGAACTGCCCGGACACACGGGTACTTGGGAAGCGGCCGGCTGTGACCGGCAGCTCGTCAGGGGCGAGGACGGCTGGACCGTGACCGCCCTGCAGGGAGAAAGGTAAGAACATGGCAAAGAACGTAGTCGTCGTCGGCACCCAGTGGGGCGACGAGGGCAAGGGCAAGATCGTCGACTGGCTGACCGACCACGCGCACGGCGTGGTGCGCTTCCAGGGCGGTCACAACGCCGGCCACACGCTGGTCATCGGTGACCAGGAATACAAGCTCAACCTGGTCCCCTCGGGCATCGTGCGCGAGGGCAAGGCCTGCTACATCGGCAACGGCGTGGTGCTCGACGCGCACCACCTGCTGTCCGAGATCCGCAAGCTCGAGGCCGGCGGCATCCGGGTCCGCGACCGCCTGCGCATCAGCCCGGGCTGCCCGCTGATCCTGCAGTACCACGTCGCGCTCGACCAGGCCCGCGAGGCCGCCCGCGCGCCGGCCGACAAGATCGGCACCACCGGCAAGGGCATCGGCCCGGCCTACGAGGACAAGGTCGCCCGCCGCGCGCTGCGCGTCTACGACCTGTTCGACCGCGAGCGCTTCGCGGTCAAGCTGCGCGAGAACATCGAGCACCACAACCACTTCCTGGTCGGCCAGCTGGGCCAGCCGCCGGTGGATTTCGACGCCGTGTTCGAGCAGGCGATGGCCGACGCCGACGAGATCCGTCCGATGGTGGCGGATGTCTCGGCCGAGCTCTACGAGGTCAACAAGAACGGCGGCAACCTGCTGTTCGAGGGCGCCCAGGGCGTGCTGCTCGACGTCGATCACGGCACCTATCCGTTCGTGACCTCGAGCAACTGCGTCGCGGGCCAGGCGTCGGCCGGTTCCGGCGTGGGGCCGGGCCGCCTGCACTACGTGCTGGGCATCACCAAGGCCTACTGCACGCGCGTGGGCGCCGGTCCGTTCCCGACCGAGCTGGACATCGAGACGGCCGGCACGCCGGGCGAGCAGATGTCGACGAAGGGCCGCGAGTTCGGCACCGTGACGGGGCGCAAGCGCCGCTGCGGCTGGCTGGACATGGCGGCGCTGAAGCGGTCGATCATCATCAACGGCGTCACGGGCCTGTGCATCACCAAGCTCGACGTGCTCGACGGCCTGCCGGAGCTGAAGATCTGCACCGGCTACATGCTCGACGGCAAGCGCATCGACCTGCTGCCGATGGGGGCCGAGGAAGTGCGCCGCTGCGAGCCGATCTACGAGACGATGCCGGGCTGGTCGGGCTCGACATTCGGTGCCAAGACCTGGGAGGCGCTGCCGCACGAGGCGCGGGCCTACCTGCACCGCATCGAGGAGATCTGCGAGATTCCGATCGACGTGATCTCGACCGGGCCGGAGCGCGACGAGACCATCCTGCGTCGCCACCCGTTCGGCGCCTGACGAAAACGCAAAAGCCGGTCTTGCGACCGGCTTTTGTACTTGATGAACCACGAACTTCGCACGCGCGTGACGTACCAAAGCAAAAAGCCGACCTTTCGGTCGGCTTTTCTCGGATTTGGTGCCCAGAAGAGGACTCGAACCTCCACGCCTTGCGGCACTGGTACCTGAAACCAGCGCGTCTACCAATTCCGCCATCTGGGCAAGAGCCGCGCATTATAAGCACTAAATCGAACCTGTCAATGCCAAGAAAACCAGAAACCAAAAAAAATCGTAAACCGGCCTTTTCGGCCGTGCGTCTCGCCGACCCGTTCTTCGAACGGGAGCGCGCGAGCTATGAACATCCGCTGCCGAGCCGCGAGTACGTCGAGCAGATCCTCGCCGAACGTGGCGTGCCGATGCGCTTCGAGGAACTGTGCGCCGCGCTCGACGTGGCCGAGCACGAGATCGACCTCTTCGAGCGCCGCATCCGCGCCATGGAGCGCGACGGCCAGGTGCTGCGCAACCGTCGCGGCGCCTTCATCCTGCCCGACAAGGCGGACCTGATCCGCGGCCGCGTGCAGGGCCATGCCGACGGCTTCGGCTTCCTCGTGCGGGACGACGGCGGGCCGGACCTGTTCCTCGGCCCGAAGGAGATGCGCGAGGTGCTGCACGGCGACCGCGTGATCGCCCGCATCAGCGGCACCGACCGTCGCGGCCGGCCCGAGGGCAAGATCGTCGAGGTGCTCGAACGCGGCAACACGCGCATCGTCGGCCGCGTGCTCGACGAGCACGGCGTGCTGCTGGTCGTGCCGGAGGACCGCCGCATCGCGCAGGACATCCTCGTCGCGCCGGGCGGCAAGCGGCCCAAGGCCGGCCAGGTGGTCACGCTGGAGCTGATCGAGCAGCCCACCAAGGTCTCGCAGCCGATCGGCCGTGTCGTCGAGATCCTGGGCAACTACGCCGATCCCGGCATGGAGATCGAGATCGCGCTGCGCAAGCACCAGCTGCCGTTCGAGTTTTCGCCCGAGGCCCGCGCGCAGGCGCGCCGCCTGCCCGACACCGTGCGCCGCAAGGACCGCGCCGGACGCGTCGACATCACCGAGCTGCCGCTGGTGACCATCGACGGCGAGACCGCCAAGGACTTCGACGACGCCGTCTATTGCGAGCGCGCCGGCCGGGACTTCCGGCTGATCGTCGCGATCGCCGACGTCTCGCACTACGTCGAGCCGGGCAGCCCGCTCGACCTCGACGCGCAGGAGCGCGGCAACTCGGTGTATTTCCCGCGCCGCGTGATCCCGATGCTGCCGGAGAAGCTCTCCAACGGCCTGTGCTCGCTGGTGCCGCGCGAGGAGCGTCTGTGCATGGTGTGCGACATGATCGTCACCTCGTCGGGCGACATCCGCGAATACCGCTTCTACGAGGGCCTGATGTACTCGCACGCGCGCCTGACCTATACGCAGGTCGCCGCCGCGCTGTACGACCGGGATCCGGCCGTGTGCGCCGAGCTCAAGCCGCTGCTGCCGCACCTCGAGAACCTCGACCGCCTGTTCCGCGTGCTGCTCAAGGCGCGCGCGCGGCGCGGCGCGATCGACTTCGAGACCACCGAGACGCGCATGATCTTCAACGACGACGGCAAGATCGAGCGCATCGTCCCCGAGGTGCGCAACGACGCCCATCGCCTGATCGAGGAATGCATGCTCGCGGCCAACGTCTGCGCCTCGGACTTCCTGCAGTCGCGCCAGCACCCGGCCCTGTACCGCGTGCACGAAGGCCCGACGCCGGAGAAGCTCGAGAAGCTGCACGGCTTCCTGCGCGAGTTCGGCCTGAGCCTGGGCGGCGGGGATGACCCGCGCGCCCGTGACTACGCCAAGCTGCTCGAGGACGTGAAGTCGCGCCCCGACGCGGCGCTGCTGCAGACCGTGATGCTGCGCTCGCTGCGCCAGGCGGTGTACAGCCCGGACAACGGCGGCCACTTCGGTCTGGCCTACGAGGCCTACACGCACTTCACGTCACCGATCCGCCGCTACCCGGACCTGCTCGTGCATCGCGCCATCAAGGCCGCGCTCGCGGGCAAGCACTACACGCCGGGTGACTGGGAGCAGATCGGCCTGCACTGCTCGGCCACCGAGCGCCGCGCCGACGAGGCCACGCGCGACGTCGTGTCGTGGCTCAAGTGCTGGTACATGCAGGACCGCGTCGGCGAGGAGTTCTCCGGCAGCGTGTCCGCGGTCGTGCCGTTCGGCCTGTTCGTCGCGCTCGACGACATCTTCATCGAGGGTCTGGTGCACATCTCCGACCTCGGCTCGGACTACTTCCACTACGACGAGACGCGCCACGAGCTCGCCGGCGAGCGCACCGGCCGCCGCTACCGCCTGTCCGACCGCGTGCGCGTGCAGGTCGTGCGCGTGGATCTGGAGACCAGCAAGATCGACTTCCGCCTGCTCGAGAGCGAGGAGGCCGCCCCGACCGAACGGCGCGGCAAGACCGCACGCGAGCGCGAACGCGCGGCACCGCCTCCGGACGCCGCGCCGCCGGCCCCGCGCAAGGGGCGTGGCCGCGCCGCGCAGGACGAGGGCGCGGGCAAGTCCGAGAAGGCCGCCCGGGCGGGCGGCAGGAAGCACGAATCCGGCCGCAAGGGGGGGCACCGTGGCTGAACCGCGTCAACGTGAGAGCCGGCTCATCTACGGCTTCCATGCCGTGCTCGGCAAGTTGCGCCGCGACGCTGCCGGCGTGTTCGAGCTGTATCTGGCCGACAGCCGCCACGACGCGCGCGCGCGCGAGGTGCAGAAGATCGCCGAGGCCGAGGGCGTGCGCATCATCGCCGCCGACAACGAGCGCCTCGAGCGCATGGTCGGCACGCGCCGCCACCAGGGCGTGGTCGCGCGCGTCGATGCCCGCACGCGCGAGCTCAAGCTCGCCGACGTGCTCGACACCATCGAGGGCGACGCGCTGCTGCTGGTGCTCGACGGCGTGCAGGACCCGCACAACCTCGGTGCATGCCTGCGCGTGGCGGACGCCGCCGGCGCGCATGCCGTGATCGCCCCCAAGGACCGCGCGGTCGGCCTCAACGCCACCGCGATGAAGGTCGCCAGCGGGGCGGCCGACAGCGTGCCCTACGTCACCGTCACCAACCTCGCGCGCGCGCTGCGCGAGATGCAGGAGGCCGGCGTGCACGTCGTCGGAACGGCCGGAGAGGCCGACAGGTCGCTGTTCGAGGCCGACCTGCGCGGCCCGCTCGCGCTCGTGCTCGGCTCCGAGGGCGAGGGCATGCGGCGGCTCACGCGCGAGACCTGCGACGAGCTGGTGCGCATCCCGATGGCCGGCAGCGTCGAGAGCCTCAACGTCTCGGTCGCCAGCGGCATCTGCCTGTTCGAGGCCGTCCGCCAGCGCGGCGGCTGATCCGGCACGCATATTGCTGAACCCGGGCATTCCCGAGACGTTTCGGGCGTGCCCGGCGGCGCCGGCGCGCCCCGGAGGTGCACCGGCATGCCTGCCGCCCTGAAATTCCTGCTCGCCGCGCGACGCTGCGAGATCCACGGCCTGGAACAGCTGGCGCTGACCTGTCAGCTCGTCAGCGCCATCGGCCAGCTCGTCCACATGCTGCAGCGCGAGCGCGGCGTCTCCAGCGTGGTCGCCGCCTCGCGCGGCGCGCGCTTCGTCGACCAGCTCGGCGCCCGCGTGGCCGACAGCGACGCGATGGCCGCCGCGGTGCGCGAGGGCTTCGACCGCCTCGACACCGATCCCGGCCTGCTGCCGGCTGGCGCGCGGCTGTTCTCGCGCATCGCCGCGGTCGTCCACAGCCTCGACGCGCTGCCGGAGGTGCGTGCCCGCGTGCGGGCGCTGGAGATGTCGGCCGAGGCCGTCACGGACTTCTACACGCGCCTCATCGGCGGACTGCTGACCGTGGTGTTCGAGGCCGCGGACGGTGCCGGCGACCCGGACGTCTCGCGCGCGCTGGTCGCGCTGTTCAACTTCATGCAGGGCAAGGAGCTGGCCGGGCAGGAACGCGCCACCGGCGCGGCCGGCTTCGCCTCGGGCCGTTTCGACAGCGCGCGCCAGCACCGGCTCGTGCATCTGGTCGAGGCCCAGCAGCGCTGCTTCGACATCTTCGCCGAGTTTTCCGACCCGGCACTCGCGGCGCTGTGGGAGCAGGCGCTGCCGGCCGCCGACCTGGCCGCGCTGGAGCGTCTGCGCCGCGTCGCGATGACCGCCTCCGACGTCGACGCCGGCAGCGACACCTGGTTCGAGCTGACCACGCGCCGCATCGACCGCATGAAGGAGGTCGAGGACCGCCTCGCCGTCGAGCTGCTGCGGCTGGCCGAGCGCAAGACCGCCGAGGCGCGCGCCGCGCTGCAGGACCACGCCGCGATGTTCGATGATTTCGTGCGTGACGCCGCGTGCCACGGCACCGTCGAGCCGCCCGCGCCGGACGGCGGCGGGGCCGCGGCGCCCACCGGGCTGTCGCGCTCGGTGTTCGACCTGCTGCACGTGCAGTCGCGCCGCCTGCAGGAGATGGGCGACGAGCTCGCCCGCGCGCGCGCCGCGCTGGCCGAGCGCAAGACCATCGAGCGCGCCAAGGGCGTGCTGATGGAACACCGCGGCCTGAGCGAGGACCAGGCCTACCGCCTGCTGCGCCAGCAGGCCATGGACCAGGGCAGGCGCATGGTCGACGTTGCCCAGACCGTGCTCGGTTTCGCCGAGCTGCTGCGCCACGAACAGCCGTCCTCCCGCCGCTGAGGGACGCGCACGCCCGCTGTGCGCCGGCGGTGCCGCGCGCACCGCGGGCGTGCCCGGAGGCGGGCGTCGTGCCTTGCCGTCTTCGCGTAAATCGTTCTGAATCAATGGCCTGCAAAACTGGCACGCATGATGCGTAGCTGACTGCCATCGAATGACGGAGGCCGTCATGCAGCTTTCCCCCGAACAACGCATGTACGCGTGTGTCGCGTTCATCGTCCCGATCCTGCTGGTGCTGATGGTGGCGGCCGGCTGGGAGGGGCTGACCGCGGGCGGCCCGGCCCAGCCGGCCGCCGGCTGCGCGACGTGCGCCGACGCGGACTGCCTGAAGGCGCTGCGATGCGCACGCTGAGCGCCCAGACGCTGTGCGCCGTCCGGTTTTGCTGCACTGCAAAAGTGCGCATGAGGGACGCGTGGAGCGGAGCGGAACGTACATGTCCCCGGTGATTGCGGGGTTTTCGACAGGCTGGCACGCCTGATGCTTTGACAAGGGTGCGGGATCAACGGCGACCCCGCTTCCAGAATTTGACGGACAACGGCGTCCATTCCCCGTGCGGTTCTTCGGCACGTGTGGAATGCGGCGCCGTTTTTGTTTTCGGGCAGACCTACCAGGGAGTGGAAGATGAAGAGCACAGTGGATCCGGTGGTTCGGCAGGACGGGGCGGAGAAACCCGCGCGGCGTGACTTCATGCGCCAGTCGGCGGCATTGGGCGGTGCGGCGATGCTCGGCGGGCTGTGGTCGGGCGGCATCCTGGCCTCCAGCTCGGGCGCGCTCGAGACGCGTTCGGCACGGCTGGGCTTCATCGCCCTGACTGACGCGGCACCGCTGTTCGTCGCGGACGAGAAGGGCTTCTTCAAGAAGCACGGCATGACCGACGTGCAGGTGCTCAAGCAGTCCTCCTGGGGCACGACGCGCGACAACCTCGTGCTCGGCTCGGCGCGCAACGGCATCGACGGCGCGCACATCCTGACGCCGATGCCGTACCTGATCTCGACCGGCGCGATGACGGCCAACAACGTGCCGACGCCGATGTACATCCTCGCGCGCCTGAACCTCGCCGGGCAGTGCATCTCGGTCGGCAACGAGTACCGGGACCTGAAGGTCGGCCTCGACACCGCGCCGTTCAAGAAGGCGCTGGAGGCCAAGCGCGCCTCGGGCAAGCCGGTCAACGCGGCGATGACCTTCCCCGGCGGCACGCACGACATGTGGATCCGCTACTGGCTCGCCGCCGGCGGCATCGACCCGACCAGGGACATCGCGACCATCGTCGTCCCGCCGGCGCAGATGGTGGCGAACATGAAGGTCGGCAGCATGGACACCTTCTGCGTGTGCGAGCCGTGGAACCACCAGCTCATCAACCAGGGCATCGGCTACACGGCGAACACCACCGGCGAGCTGTGGCACAACCATCCGGAGAAGGCCTTCGCGATGCGCGCCGACTATGTCGACGCCAACCCGAACTCGGCCCGCGCGCTGCTCAAGGCGATCATGGAAGCGCAGATGTACTGCGAGGATCCGGGGAACCGCGCCGAGGTCGCCGAGATCTGCTCGCGCCGCCGCTGGATCAACGCCCCGGTGGCCGACATCGTCGACCGCATGCAGGGCAACTTCGACTACGGCACGGGCCGCGTCGTCGAGAACCACCCGGACCAGATGCGGTACTGGAAGGACCACGCCTCCTATCCGTTCCAGAGCCATGACCTGTGGTTCCTGACCGAGAACATCCGCTGGGGCTACCTGCCGGCCAACCTCGACACGAAGTCGCTGATCGCCAAGGTCAACCGCGAGGACCTGTGGCGTCAGGCGGCCAGCGAACTGGGCGTGGCCGCCTCGGACATCCCGGCCTCGACCTCGCGCGGCAAGGAGACCTTCTTCGACGGCAAGGTCTTCGACCCGGAGAACCCGAAGGCCTATCTCGACAGCCTCGCCATCAAGTACCTGCGCACGGCCTGAGCGCCGTCCATCGATCTGGAGACCATCATGAACCAGACCACCTCGCTCGCCCGCGGTCCGTTCGCGGCCGGGACGGACACCCCGGCCTGGCGCGTCACGGCCGGCCGCTGGGGACAGTTCCTCATGGGCAGGGTTCTGCCACCGCTGATCGTCATCGGCGCGCTGCTCGCGCTGTGGGAGGTGCTGTGCTCGCGCCCCGGCGCGGCGCTGCCCAGCCCCTCGCAGGCGCTGCGCGACACCTGGGAGCTGATCGCGGACCCCTTCTACGACAACGGCGGCAACGACGTGGGCATGGCCTGGCAGATCCTCGCCAGCCTGCAGCGCGTGGCGTACGGCTACTCGCTGGCGGTCGTGGCGGGGGTCAGCCTGGGCGTGCTCGTCGGGCAGTCGACGTGGGCGCTGCGCGGGCTCGATCCGCTGTTCCAGGTGCTGCGCACGGTGCCGCCGCTGGCCTGGCTGCCGATCTCGCTGGCGGGCTTCCAGGATGGCAACCCGTCGGCGATCTTCGTGATCTTCATCACCGCGGTCTGGCCGATCATCATCAACACCTCGGTCGGCATCCGGAACATCCCCGAGGACTACCGCAACGTCGCGCGCGTGATCCGGCTCAACGGCGTCGAGTACTTCTGGAAGATCATGCTGCCGGCCGCCGCGCCGTACATCTTCTCGGGCCTGCGCATCGGCGTCGGCCTGTCGTGGCTGGCCATCGTCGCGGCCGAGATGCTGATCGGCGGCGTCGGCATCGGCTTCTTCATCTGGGACGCGTGGAATTCCTCGCTGATCAGCGACATCATCCTGGCCCTCGTCTGCGTCGGCATGGTCGGCTTCCTGCTCGACCGCATGGTGGCCTGGGTCGGCAACCGCATCACGCGCGGCACGTCCGCGGGCTAAGGAGAGCGACCATGACCAAGGCATTCCTCGACATCTCGCACGTGGACATGAGCTTCACCCGCAACGGGGTGACCAATCCGGTGCTCAGGGACATCAACCTGTCGGTCGAGAGCGGCGAGTACATCTCGCTGATCGGCCACTCCGGCTGCGGCAAGTCGACGGTGCTCAACATCGTCGCCGGCCTGCTGCAGGCGACCTCGGGCGGCGTCATCGTCGACGGGCGCGAGGTCAACGCGCCGGGGCCGGACCGCGCGCTGGTGTTCCAGAACCACTCGCTGCTGCCGTGGCTGACGGTCTATCAGAACGTCGAGATCGCGGTCGACAAGATCTTCCGCCACGGCAAGACGGCGGCCGAGCGGCGCGAATGGATCCTGCACAACCTCGAGATGGTCAGCATGAGCCACGCGCTCGACCGCCTGCCGTCGGAGATCTCGGGCGGCATGAAGCAGCGCGTGGGCATTGCCCGCGCGCTGGCGATGGAGCCCAAGGTGCTGCTGCTCGACGAGCCCTTCGGCGCGCTCGACGCGCTGACCCGCGCCCACCTGCAGGACGAGGTCATGCGCATCCAGTCCGAGCTGAGGAACACGGTGATGATGATCACGCACGACGTGGACGAGGCCGTGCTGCTGTCCGACCGCATCGTGATGATGACCAACGGCCCGTCGGCGACCATCGGCCAGATCCTCGACATCGAGCTGCCGCGCCCGCGCGACCGCCTCGCGCTGGCCGACGACCCGCGCTACAACCACTACCGCCACGAGGTGCTGAGCTTCCTGTACGAGAAGCAGCGCAAGGTCGAGGACATCGGCGCGCGGCGCGCCAGCGTCGCCGCCCCGCAGGCGCAGCGCGCATGAGCGCGGGAGGGGCGGGAATGCATCCGGTCTACATCGTCGGCGCCGGTCCGGGCGCGGCGGATCTGCTCACGCTGCGCGCGGCGCGGCTGCTCGCCGAGCGCGCCGAGATCGTGCTCACCGACGATCTCGTCTCGCCCGACGTGCTCGCCCTGGTGCGGCCCGAGGCGCGGGTGCTGCGCGTCGGCAAGCGAGGCGGGCGCGCCTCGACGCCGCAGCAGTTCATCCAGCGGCTGATGGTGCGCTACGCGCGCCGCGGCAAGGTCGTCGTGCGCCTCAAGGGCGGCGACCCCTTCGTGTTCGGCCGCGGCGGCGAGGAGGTCGAGGCCCTCGCGGCGGCCGGCGTGCCGGCCGAGGTCGTGCCGGGACTGACCTCGGGCATCGCCGTGCCGGCAGCGGTCGGCATCCCGGTCACGCACCGGGCCCACACGCACGGCGTCACCCTCGTCACCGCGACCTGCGGCGACGGCTCCGGGCCGGACTGGAAGGCGCTCGCCGCCACCGGCACCACGCTGGTCATCTACATGGGGCTCAGCCGCGTGCTGGGCGTGGTCGCGCGGCTGATCGCGGCCGGCCTGCCGGCCTCGACGCCGGCCGCCGCCATCGCCTCCGGCACGCTGCCGCAGCAGCATCACGTGCGCGGCCGGCTGGCGGACCTGCCGGACCTGATCGCGTCGCGCGGGCTGGCCTCGCCGGCGATCATCGTCGTCGGCGACGTCGCGGCCTTCGCCCGCGCGGACAGCGGACGCGCCGACGCGCGGGTCGGCATCGCGGCGTGAGGGCGACGATGGAACGCGGCGAGATCCTGAACCTCCAGCCCCCGGCGGGCGAGACGCGCTCGACCTGCTGTTACTGCGGCACCGGCTGCGGCGTCGTCATCGAACACGCGGCCGGCGTCATCACCGGCGTGCGCGGCGACCCCGAACATCCGGCGAACTTCGGCCGGCTGTGCACGAAGGGTGCGACGCTGCACCTGACCTCGGGCACGGCCGGGCGCGCGCTGCACCCCGAGCTGCGCGCCACGCGGGGCGAAGCGCGCCGGCGCACGGACTGGGACACGGCGCTCGACACCGCCGCCGCGCGCTTCGCCGACGTGATCCGCGAGCACGGCCCGGATGCCGTGGCCTTCTACGTCTCCGGCCAGCTGCTGACCGAGGACTACTACGTCTTCAACAAGCTCGCGCGCGCGCTGGTCGGCACGAACAACATCGACTCCAACTCGCGGCTGTGCATGTCGAGCGCGGTCGCCGGCTACAAGGCCACGCTCGGCGCCGACGCCGTGCCGGCCGCCTACGAGGACATCGCCGCCTGCGACCACCTGCTGATCGCGGGCTCGAACACCGCCTGGGCGCATCCCATCGTGTTCCGCCGCATCGAGGACGCGCGCCGCGCCAATCCCGACCTGACGATCACCGTCGTGGACCCGCGCCGCACCGAGACCGCCGAATACGCGGACCTGCACCTGCAGATCGCGCCCGGCACCGACCTGCTGCTCTACAACGCGATGCTGCACGTGCTGCTGTGGGAGGACCGGATCGACCGCGACTTCATCGCCGCGCACACGAGCGGCTTCGACGCGCTGCGCGCGGGCCTCGCCGAGTGCTCGCCCGGCAACGTCGCGGCCGCGTGCGGCGTCCGGGCCGAGCTCATCGTCGAGGCCGCGCGCCGTTTCGGCGAGGCCAGGGCGGCCCTGTCATTGTGGTGCCAGGGCCTGAACCAGTCGCACCACGGCGTGGCGAACAACGCCGCGCTGATCCACCTGCATCTGGCCACCGGCCACATCGGCCGGCCCGGCGCCGGGCCGTTCTCGCTGACCGGCCAGCCCAACGCCATGGGCGGGCGCGAGGTCGGCGCGCTGGCGACGCTGCTGCCCGGCCACCGCGATCCCGCCAATCCGGAGCACCGTGCCGAGCTGGCGCGGCTGTGGGGCGTGCCGTCGCTGCCGGAGACGCCGGGGCTGGCGGCCGTGGACCTGTTCGACGCGCTGCACGAGGGCCGCGTGAAGGCGGTCTGGATCGCCTGCACGAACCCGGCGCAGTCGCTGCCCGATCTCGGCCGCGTGCACGCCGCGCTCGGCAGGGCGGAGTTCGTCGTGCTGCAGGAGGCCTATGCCGACACCGAGACGGCGGCCTTCGCCGACCTGCTGCTGCCGGCCGCCGCGTGGGGCGAGAAATCCGGCACCGTCACGAACTCCGAGCGCCGCGTCACGCGCGTGCGCGCCGCCATCGCGCCGCCGGGCGAGGCGCGGCCGGACTGGGCCATCACCGCCGATTTCGCGCGCCGGCTCGCGCGCCGGCTGGGGCGGGATCCGGCGTCGTTCGCGTTCGCCTCCGAGGCCGACATCTTCGCCGAGCACGTCGCGCTGACGGCCGGGCGCGACTGCGACATGAGCGGGCTGTCGCACGCGCGGCTCGAACGCGACGGCCCGCAGCAGTGGCCGTTCCCGGCCGGCGCGACGGCCGGCACGGCGA
>Ga0207868_1001599_pt1 | contig 15506 bp, 19 predicted proteins | sample Passage237B_FD_187370 | JGI IMG/M metagenome (GOLD analysis project Ga0207868, IMG submission 187370) | Cellulose adapted compost microbial communities from Newby Island Compost Facility, Milpitas, CA, USA - Passage2 37B (SPAdes) (version 3) ... | reverse complement strand
AACCTGACGCCTCATCTCGACATTGACGAGCCGCAAAGAAGCGCGGGGCATCCCCGGCTAGATTAGTTTCCAAATGACTGAGCCGGCTCTCGCCGCGTCCGCAGAAATCAGCGATCGGCAAGCCATGCGACCCAGGCAGCATGGTGCATTCAGGCATCGCGCCCCGGCGTTGCTGGCCCAAGGCGGCGGCGAGCGACCGGCACATCGACCGAAAGGAGGTGGCTGTGTTGGCGAATTCATCGGATTTCCTGCGGCGCATGGACGAAGCCGAGCGCAACTATCTGGAGTCGCTGGTGCGGGTTGACTACGAGCGCGCGCACCCCGGCGACACTTTCGACGACCTGAAACGCCGGAGTGCCTTCTCCAGGGAGGATCGCGGGTTCTACCGCGACTGGATGGTTCTTGCCGCTGAGCGCGCCAGTGCGCTGCGCGCAGCCGGTTCGCAGCCCATCGCAGCCTGACGAGAAGACGGAGCAGCGATCGGTACGAGCCGGGCAGCCGGCGCGGACCACCGGCGGCCTGCGTTCCGACGGGATGGCACATGACCTACGTCGTCACCGACAATTGCATCAAATGCAAGTACATGGACTGCGTGGAGGTCTGCCCCGTGGACTGCTTCTACGAGGGCGAGAACATGCTCGTGATCCATCCTGACGAATGCATCGACTGCGGCGTCTGCGTGCCCGAATGCCCGGCCGAGGCGATCATTTCGGATACGGATCTCGCTGCCACGCCGGAATGGCTCAGACTAAACCGGCAATATGCGTCGGTCTGGCCTAACATCACGCGCAAGAAGGCGCCGCCGGCCGACGCCGATGAATGGAACGGCGTGCCCGACAAGCTCGCGGCGCATTTCAGCGACAAACCGGGAGAAGGAGACGAGGAAGGATAGAGACTCGCACGAGACCGCTGCAGCATCTCCACGACGCATTCTTTGGCATGGCGCAAAGACAGGCGCGGACGACCCGATAGTCTGACCATGTGCCAATCCGGATGAACGCCTTGCAACTCCCCGCCCTGCAGAAATACGCGCAAGCGCGCCTGCCGCGCTACACGAGCTATCCGCCCTCGCCGCAGTTCTCGTCTGCGATTGGCGCCGATACCTATGCCGACTGGCTGTGGCGGCTTCCCACCCAGTCTCCCGTCTCTCTCTACCTGCACGTCCCGTTCTGCCGCTCCATGTGCTGGTATTGCGGCTGTCACACAACGATCACGGCCAAGGACCAACCGATCGTCGATTATCTCGCCGTGTTGCGCGGCGAGATCGACATGGTCGCAAGGCTGGTTCCGCAGCCGCTGCCGGTGGAAAAGGTGCATTGCGGAGGCGGCACGCCGACCATCGTGTCAGCAGCCGATTTCATCGCGCTGACGGACCTGCTGCGGGACCGGTTCAGCTTTGCCGAATCGGCCGAAATTGCGGTCGAGATCGACCCGCGCACGCTGACGATCGAGATGGCATCGGCGCTCGGTGCGGCCGGCGTGGGGCGCGCCAGCCTCGGCGTGCAGAGCTTCGATCCGGTGGTCCAGAAGGCGGTGAACCGCATCCAGTCCGAGGAAACGACGAGGGAAGCGGTCGAGCGGCTGCGCCAGTCCGGCGTAAGCAACATCAATTTCGACCTGATTTACGGCCTGCCGCACCAGACGGTCCGTTCCTGCATCGACACGGCCAGGGCCGCAGCGGCAATGTCGCCGGACCGGCTCGCCGTCTTCGGCTACGCTCACGTGCCGTCGTTCAAGAAGCATCAGCGCTTGATCGATGAAGCGGCCCTGCCCGACAGCGAAGCCCGCATCGAGCAGGCGCTCGCCATCGCCGAAACGCTGGTCGCCGCGGGCTACGTGCCGATCGGCATGGACCACTTCGCGCGGCCGGAAGACGATCTCGCGCGGGCGCAGGCGACCGGGCGATTGCGCAGGAATTTTCAGGGCTACACCACAGACGACTGCGAAACGCTGCTCGGCTTCGGCGCATCAGCCATCGGCCGAACGCCGCAGGGCTACATCCAGAACGAGGTGGCACTCGGCCGCTATGCGAACGCGATCGCATCGGGACGGCTGGCGACAGCCAAGGGCTACCAGTTGACGGACGACGACCGGCTGCGCGCGGAGATCATCGAGCGCCTGATGTGCGATTTCCAGGCGGATGTCGGAGCGATCGCAAATCGCCACGGCATCGACCCGGACGCGCTGCTCACCGGCAACGAGCGGCTGGCTGCTCTCGTGCAGGATGGTGTGGTCGAGGCCGAGGGCGGGATCGTGCGGGTGCACGACAACCACCGGTTCCTCGTGCGCGCGGCAGCGGCCGCTTTCGACGCCTACCTGTTTCAGTCGACCCGTCCACACAGCCAGGCTGCCTGATCGTTGCAGCCGGGGGGCCAAGGGACCTCACGGTCGAACGGGACGTCGCAGCCACAACAGCACATCCCGAAAGGCCCAGAGAAACAACGCAAAAGCGGCGATCCAACAGGCGGCGGACGAGCCAATCAGCACAGACCTCGCGGCAGGAGTCCACGCCTCCGCAATGCGCAAGGCCGTGCTGGCGGTGACCATGAGGAGAGCGGCCATCATCGCCGGGGACCGGGCGAAGGGGCGGCCGCTGTGCCGGCGGATCATGCTCGCCATTATTGCGAGGCTCATCGTTCCGATCGCGCCGACCGTCCAGGCATGCAACGCCGCCGCCTGCGCGATCGTCGCCGGTTGCAAGACATGCAAGGCAAGCAGTGCGAAGCCCAGCGGCAACCAGGCATAGCCGACGTGGAGCGCCGCAACCGCCGGCTCGACGCAACGCCAGCCGCGCCACTGCGACAGGCGAAAGGCCTGCGTCGCTGCAGCGGCGATGCCCAGCAAGCCTGCGGCCGGGTGGCTGGGCGCGATCACCCATGACAGCAGCGCCGCGGCCGTCACCACCGCCACAAGCACCTCGACGAGGCGCGATCGGGCGATCGAAACGCTCTTGCCTCGGGCGACGAGGAAGGCCGCGGTAAGTGCGGGCGTTACCCTTCCGCCGATCACCATGACGAGGCCGAGCAGGCAGGCGACGGCCAGCCTGTAACCCCAGGGCACGAAGCCGGCGGCGGTGAGCACGATGCCGGAGCAGAATGCACCGAGCAGCGCGATCACCTTGTAGTCGCGACGGTCGCGCGCCGCGAGGATGTCGATGGCCGCGACCAGCGACAGGATCAGGACGAAAGCAGCCGACAATGCCAGCCCTGCTGTCGTCGAGACCAGCTGTGCCGCGCGAGCACTCAGCCACAGCGCCGCCAGACCTGCCGTCAGTCGCGGCGCCGGCGCAGGCCGCCCGGTCCAGCGCGGCAAGGCAGTGAGAAGGAAGCCGGCCAGGATCGCCGGCAGCGTCCCGAACAGAAGTGCATTTCGGTGCCAGGCAGCAGGGTCCATCCCTGGAAGACCGCGCTCCAGCACTGTCCAAGGCAGCCAAACCGCCACGCTCAGCATGGCATCGAGCGCGGCAAGCAGAAAGAACGGCTTGTAGGGCTGGGTCGGCACCAAGGGCCTCATCTGGTATGCTCGTTTGTCCTTGTCACGCGCCACCGCAGCGCGAGCACCGAGGAGTCCACACAGATCGCAGCCAGCGGCCCGGGTGTTTGCGCCATCGCAAATTCAAGGCCGAGTGGCGCTCTATGATGCAGGATACCATTGACCGCGGAAGCGGCATTGGCTCGGAGAAGGGGATCCGGGTCGCGAATTGTTGCGACCAGGAGGGCACGATGAAGACCAGTACAATGAGCACACCGCCGTCGGGCCTTGAAGCCGCCTCGGCCATCGACCTCGTTTCGCGTCTGACGACAGTCATGAAGAAGGCGCAGCTCGACTGCGATTGCCGCAGCCAGCTCGACGAGGCGCTCGACCGGTTCGCGGCGATGGAGCGCAAGCGGATGATGCGCGGGCACCTCGCCGACGCCTGCAAGCAGAGCCGGAAGATCGAGGCGATCCTGCCGTTCCTGCGTGAGCTGGACGAGCTGACGCCGGCGGAGCGAGACCGCAGCGTCTACCTGGAGATGGCGCTGCTGTTCGACGACATCGCCAACGCCGCGGTCGCCGGAGCCGCCGCCATGCGCAGCCTCAATTCGGCCAGCGACGCCTAGACGCGACAAGGTCGCGACAACGAGCGCACGACGGCTGTCACTGCCGTCCTCCCCGCCCGGCCGCGGCGATGGTCCAACCATGGTCTTCGCCCCACCGGGTCATGCGGTCTCCCGGATCGACGCCGGCCCAGTCGATAAGCCGCACCGCGATTTCGCGCACGACATCCTCGATGGATGTCGGGCGGACATAGAACGGCGGCACGGGCGGCGCGATCACGGCGCCCATGCGGGCGAGCCGGAGCATCGCTTCCAGATGCCCTTCGTGCAGCGGCGCTTCGCGCGGCGCAACGACCAGGCGGCGCTTCTCCTTCAGCACCACATCGGCGGCGCGCGTCAGCAGATTGTCGCCCAGCCCGTGCGCGATCGCGGCCATGGTCCGCATCGAGCACGGCACCACGATCATGCCGTCCGTGCGGAACGATCCGCTGGCGATCGGCGCGGTCAGGTTGCGGGGTGGATAGACGTGTCCTGCAATGCCGGTCAACATGGCCATGCCCCCTGGCCCGAGTTCCTGTGCGATCGTCGACCGCCCGGCATCGGAAATGACGAGATGTGTCTCGATCCCGGCCGCGGCAAGCTGCCTAAGGGTCTCGAGCGCAAGCACCGCGCCGGAGGCTCCAGACACGCCGACGATCATGCGCCGCGCCCTCATGCCTCGGCCTCCGCATCGTCCGGGAAGAGTTCCCGCCAGCGCTCCACGACCCGCCGCTTCACGGACGCATCCATGGCGAGCGGCACGCCCCAATCCCGGGTCGCTTCGGCGCCAATCTTGCGCGTGGCGTCGAAGCCGATCTTTCCGCCTAGTCCTTCGAGCGGCGAGGCAAAATCGAGGGGATCGATCGGGGTGCGATCGACCAGCACGACGTCGCGGCCCGGGTCCATGCGCGTGGCGAGCGCCCACGTCACGTCGGGCCACGAACGGATGTCGATGTCATCGTCCACAATGATGATCATCTTGGTCATGGAAAACTGCGGCAGCAGCGACCAGAAGCCCATCATGACGCGCCGCGCCTGGCCTGCATACTTCTTGGCGATCGCGATCACCGCGATGCGGTAGGAGCAGGCCTCGGGCGGCATCCACACGTCAACGATTTCGGGAAGCTGGCTGCGCAGGATCGGCTTGAACAGTTCGAGCATCGTCGCGCCCAGCACCGACGGCTCGTCGGGCGCCCGCCCGGTGAAGGTCGTCAGGTAGCTGGCGCCCCTGCGCACTCGCATGCGCCGCAGTGTGAAGACCGGATAGCGATCCGGCGCATTGTAGTATCCAGTGTGGTCGCCAAACGGACCCTCGAGCGCCGTCTCTGTCGGCGAGACCGTACCTTCGAGCACGATCTCGGCGCTGGCCGGCACGTGCAGCATGATGCCGGCGCAGGGAGCCATCTGCACGCGCCGGTCGCCGATCAGGCCTGCAAGGGCAAGTTCCGACACGCCCTGCGGCGCCGGCATCACGGCGGCGAGCAGTGTCGCCGGATCGGCGCCGATGACCACCGCGACGGGCATTTCCATGCCCCTCTCGCGCCACATGCGGTGATGCTGCGCACCGCCGCGCATCGGCAGCCAGCGCATGATGGCACGGTCGCGCTCGATCACCTGCATGCGATAGATGCCGAGATTGTAGGCGTGAAAATCGTCGCCCCTCGGCGCGCGCGTGACGACGACGGGCCAGGTGATCAGCGGCCCGGCATCGCCCGGCCAGCAGGTCTGCACCGGCAGCAGCGAAAAGTCGGCTGCCGCCTCATCCCATTCTCGCGGCGGCTTTACGATCTTCGGGCGCGTACGCAGCGCGTTGCGGGCGACCGGCAGCATTGCGCGCGCCTCCCGCAGGTCGTGTGGCGGCTGGGGCGAGCGCATCCAGGCCATCAGTTCGCCGAGGGCAGCGAGCCCTTCAAGGTTGGTGCCAAGGCCCCAGGCAATCCGCTCCGGCGTCCCGAAAAGGTTCGTGACCACCGGCAGTCTCGCCGGCGCGCCTTCACCGTCCAGCGCGTGGGTGAGGCGCAGCGCGGGTCCGCCGGCGGCGATCATCCGACGGTGGATTTCCGTAAGCTCAACACGCATGGACACCGGAGCGGCGATGGTCCGCAACCGCTTTTTGGCCTCCAGATAGGCCAGGAACGATCCCAATGTTGGGAACAGCGGAAGGCTTCGCTCGTACATGCGGCAATGGTCCGGCCGCCGGCCGACTGCCGGCAGCTTCCAATGCCACGTCGTGCCAACCGGGACGTTGTGCACGCGCAAAGAGGATGGCCCATGCGGCGCGGCGCACGACCCGCCGCCCGTACCACCGATCAGGCCTGCGGCTCGCGGCAGGCTCTGAAGAAGGCGGCGTTCGGGCAGAACTCCAGAATGGCCTCGATCGCTTCGCCGCTTTCGAGCCGCCTGTGGCACTCGCGCTCTGCCAGGCACGAAAGACATGTGTTGCGTGCCTCGGCAAGCGCGGCGCCGCCGCGCATGCGCGCCGCCACCGCGCGATCGAGGGCTAGCCTTTCCATGACAGCATCCAGGGTGGCGAACTGCCGCCAGACCTTCTGCGTCTTCGGCCAACGTTCAACGGTCCGCATGACAGCCTCCATGCGCCGGATTGAACTCAACAAACATATTACTCCCGACCGGCTGACGAACGTATGTGGCCAGACGCCGCGTCAGCCGATCCAGGGCGGCGATCTTCCCTCTGTTTGATGCATAGCAAACTCGCTTCGGCCCGCCCGGCCTATCCTTTGATGTCCGCAGTGCACCGGAGGACGGAATGGCGGCAGGAAACGAAGAAGTCAGTCTGCCGAGATCGATCCGGCGCCTTCTGCCGCCATTTTCCGGCGCCCCGCTCGGGCCAGCGTTGACCCTCTCCCTGCGCTCCCTCGCGCGGCGCCGGCCGGCCCTCTTCGAGCGCCTCGGCGAGTTCCGCACCGCGCGCTTCCTGATCGATCCGACCGACCTGCCCTTCGCCTTCTGCGTGGTTCCCGACGGCGCTTCGTCGATGGTCCGCGCGACGGGCAAAAGCGGCTCCGCGCCAAGCGATGTGGTGATCCGCGGGCCTTTGCTGACGCTGCTCGGCATCCTCGACGGATCGCTCGACGGCGACGCAGTGTTTTTCCACCGTGCCATCTCGATCAGCGGCAAGACCGAGGCAGTGCTGGCACTGCGCAACGCGATCGAGGACGCGGAACTGCAGCCTTCCGACCTGCTCGGGCTGCGCGGCAACCTCGCGCGTCTGGCAAATGCCGGCATTCTCGGGAGCCTGGCGGCCGTGCGGTACCTCGCTATGGAGGTCTCCACGCCGGAGGCGCGACGCGCATGAGCGGCCGGATGGAGCTGGTCTGTCCGGCAGGCACGCCGGCGGCGCTGCGCGCAGCCGTACTGGCCGGCGCGGACGCCGTCTACTGCGGCTTTCGCGACGAGACGAATGCGCGCAACTTCCCCGGCCTCAATTTCTCGCCCGAGGAAATGGCCGAGGGCATCCGTTTCGCCCACGACAACGGCAGCAAGGTGCTGGTCGCGATCAACACCTTCGCGCGCGCCGAACGAACCGATATCTGGCGCAGGGCGGCAGACACGGCGGTCGCCTGCGGGGCGGACGCGATCATCGCCGCCGACATCGCCGTGCTCGATCACATGGCGCGCAACCATCAGCAGACCCGTCTGCACCTTTCCGTCCAGGCGGCCGCGGCGACACCCGAGGCGATCGGCTTCTATGCGCAAGCCTTCGGCGTGCGTCGCGTCGTCCTGCCGCGCGTGCTTTCCGTGCAGGAAATCGCCACGCTCAACCGGGCGATCGAAACCGAGACCGAGGCCTTCGTCTTCGGCGGTCTGTGCGTCATGATGGAAGGTCGCTGCCATCTGTCGTCCTACGCGACCGGCAAGTCCCCCAACCTCAACGGCGTCTGCTCGCCACCGGAAGCGGTTGCTTATGTCGAGGGGCCCAACGGCACGACGGCGCGACTTGCCGGCTTCACGATCGACCGCTTCGTGCCGGGAGAACCGGCCGGGTATCCGACGCTGTGCAAGGGGCGGTTCACGGCCGACGGCAAGATCGGCTACCTGTTCGAAGACCCAGTCAGCCTCAATGCCGGCAGCCTGCTCGTCGCGCTGAAGGAGGCTGGCGTCGCCGCTCTCAAGATCGAGGGACGCCAGCGCGGCAAGGGCTACGTCAGCGAGGTCGTGCGTGCGTTCAGAAAGGCCGTCGATGCCGTCGAAGGCGGCGGCGACCCCGTCGAGATCGACGCCATGCTGGCTAGCCTCTCCGAGGGTGGGCGGCAGACCGCGGGCGCCTATCGCAAGACCTGGAGATAGCCATGCCGCCGTTCGGCCTGACGCTGGGCCCGCTCTTCTTCCACTGGCCCGCCGAGCGGCTGAAAGACTTCTACTTTTGCATGGCCGACGAGGCACCGGTGGACCGCGTCCATGTCGGCGAGGTCGTCTGCGGCAAGCGCATGCCCTTCTCCGATCCGGCCTGGCCGGACATCATCGAGCGGCTCGAACGTGCCGGCAAGGAAGTCGTGCTCGCTACGCTCGCCGCGCCCGCGACGGCGCGGGAGCGGCGGGCGATCGCGGAGCTCAGCGGCGACGAAAGGCTGGTCGAGATCAACGATATCACCGCGCTGCCGGCCCGCTCCGGCCGGCCTTTCGTGGCCGGCCCTTTCATCAATATCTACAACGAGGCCGCAGCCTCGTTCATGATCCGGCACGGAGCCACTACCATCTGCCCGCCGGTCGAGCTTTCCCTCGAGGCCATCCGACCGATCGCGACGGCGTGTCCGCAGGCCGAATTCGAGCTGTTTGCCTTCGGCCGGCTGCCACTTGCGATTTCGGGGCGCTGCTACCATGCACGGCTGCATGGTCTGCACAAGGATTCGTGCCAGTTCAAATGCGAACAGGATCCTGACGGGCTCGCCGTGGATACGCTGGACGGGCAGTCGTTCCTGGCCATCAACGGCGTACAGACGCTATCAGCGCAGGTGCACGCGGCCCTTCTCGATCCTGCCGAGTTCGCAAGCTGCCATGTCCGGCGCCTGAGGCTGTCACCGCAAGGCTGCGACATGGTGCAGGTGGCACGGATTTTCCGGGATCTCCTCGACGGGCGCATCGAACCGGCAGCCGCGCGCTCGCGGCTCGCCGCCCTCCAGCTGCCGGGCTCGCTGGTGGACGGCTACGCACGCGGCATCGCCGGCTCGCAGCCGATGGCGGCCGTGTGGGGGGAACCGGAATGACCCGGATCGGCATCCTCACCGTCTCGGACCGCGCAAGTCGCGGTGAATATCAGGACCTTTCGGGCCCCGCCGTCGAGAGGTGGCTGCGGGCGGTCGTGGTCAGCCCGTGCGACTACATCCGCCGCATCGTGCCGGACGGGCTTGAAAGCGTGCGCGAAGCGCTGATCGAGCTCTGCGATCTCGCTGGTGCGGACCTCGTGCTGACGACCGGCGGAACAGGCCCCGCGCCGCGCGACCTGACGCCGGAGGCGATGGAGCAGGTCACGGGCAGGGATCTGCCCGGGTTCGGCGAACTGATGCGCCGGGCGAGTCTCGCGCAGGTGCCGACCGCGATTCTCTCGCGCCAGACGGCCGGCATCCGAGGTCGCACGCTGATCGTCAACCTGCCCGGCAAGCCTTCCGCCATTGCGATCTGCCTGGCCGCCATCTTCCCGGCGGTGCCCTACTGCCTGGAACTGATCGGCGCGGGACGGATCGAACTGTCGCGGGAATTCACCTCCTCACCCATGACCGGGGCGCGACGCACCTCCGTCACGTAGTTCAGGATCAGCGACACCCAGACGATGCCGTAGAGCAGCATGAAGCAGCTCGAGTTGAAGCCGACGAAGTCGAGGATGGCGCCGAACATGATCGGCAGCAGGAAGCCGCCAAGGCCGCCGGCAAGGCCCACGATACCGGTCACCACGCCCATGTTCTCGGGAAAATCGTCGCCGATGTATTTGAAGGTGGACGCCATGCCAAAGGCAAAGCAGATGCCGAGCGTGAACAGGAGCAGCGTGAAGAACCAGCTCGGCAGCGCAATGGTGAAGTTCAGCGGATCGCGAATCGTGTGAATCGTCAACTCGGTCTTCGGATAAGAAAGCAGGAACAGGCAGACCCACGCGACCCACAGCACCCACCATGTGACATTGTGCGCGCCAAACCGGTCGGAGAGCCAGCCGCCCAGCGCCCGGAAAAGCCCGGCCGGCAGGGCAAAGCAGGTGGCAAGAAGCGATGCCTGCGCGATCGAGAGCCCGTATTCGGACTTGAAGTATTGCGGCATCCAGATCGACAGCGCCGTGAAGCCGCCGAATACGATCGAGTAGTACTGGCAGTACTTCCAGACGTGCGGGTTCTTCAGGACCGCGAGCTGCGAGAGCATCGAGGGCGAGGTCGCCGCCCGCGCCGGGTCCGGTGCTGAGAACAACCAGAAGATCGCCGCCGTTGCGACCAGCATGGAGGCATAGACCTTCGGCACCGTCTGCCAGCCATAGGCGTCAATGAGCCACGGCGCGACGAACATGTTGAGTGCCGCTCCCACCGTGCCGGCACCGAACACGCCCATGGCAAAGCCTCTCCTCTCCTTCGGGAAGAAGCGCGCCACATAGGGCGTGCCGATGGAGAAGGAGGCACCCACCAGCCCCAGCGCCAGCCCCAGCAGCAGAAACTGCCACAGGGCCACCGCATATGACGAAAGCCAGACCGGGACGGCGCAGCCGAGCAGCAGCGCCAGCATCAGCCGGCGGCCGCCCAGCCGATCGGTCCAGATGCCGAGCGGGAGGCGAAACAGCGCGCCGGTCAGCACAGGTGTCGCAGTGAGCAGGCCGAACTCGACGGAGCTGATGCCGAGCTGTTCGCGGATCGGAATGCCGGTGACCCCGAACATCATCCAGACCGCGAAGCAGGCGGTGAATGCCCAGGTAGTCGCAAGCAGGACCACGATGCTTCGCGCGCCGGACATCAGAGCCATGCCACTGCCTGTGGATCGGGCTGGTCGGCCGCCCTCGGCAGGCGGGTGGCCGACCTGCCGAGGCACTCTACCGGGTCCGGCATCGTTGGCAAGTTCCGCCTGTGGATGGACAGGGCCGGTGGGACAACCGCCAAGTCATCCGCCGTGTTCGTGCGTTCCGAGCCGGTGGTGGAGCCGTGCATCGTGGGTCCTGAAATGAAGGGTGAACCAGTCGTCGAGGCGCTGCGACAGCTGCCGCGAGGCGCCCTCCCGATCGGCCTCGTAGCCGTCCATGATGTCGCGGATTTCCTCGAGCAGCGCCTCGTGCGCTTCCTTGTGCGCGGCGAACTGGTCGTAGCGGTGCTCGCGCATGAACTTTTCCTCAAGCGCGAAATGCGCGGAGATGGCGCGCAGGATCTCCCCGAGGAAAGCCGTCGCGTCGGGGACGTCTGCACCCGCGACCAGGCGCTCGTGCAGCGCGTTGATGAGGTCGATGAGCTCGCGGTGCTCGTGGTCTACCGCCTCGACGCCAACGCTGTAGTGGCTCTTCCATTCGATCAGGGCCATCGGGCGCCTCCCTCCTAGTGAAAGACGAAGCCGCCGGCATCGAGCCGGAAATCGATCGCGCGGCTCGCCGCGGCCTCGATGTGGATCGTGCGCTCGGCCTGCCAGTCGAAGCCGCCCTCGGGCCGCTCCCCGATGCGCACCGCCACGTCGTGGTCCCCGACCGGCAGCACGAAGCGCTGGTGGACGCGCGACGGACCGTCGCCGGCGATGCCGGAAGGCGGCACCTCGGCCTCGAACGTCCGCTTGCCGTCGATGTCGAGCGCGACCCGAATCGGCGGCCGTCCGCGCGGGCAGATTTCGGGCCGACGCATGTTGGGCGGCAGCTCGGCCAGTTCCTCCGGCGTCGCCTTGCGGCAGGCAGCCTTGCGGTCTGCGCCGTGGCTAAAGGAGAGGGTGAGCAGGCCCGTGCCTTCTGGCAGGCTCCTGTAGACGGGCCGGTTCGACAGCACGGCGGCGCCCGCAAAGACGAGGACCAGCACGGCGAAGCGGGCGAGCAGTTTCAGCGCCTGGCTCAAACCTTCTCCTCCGGCCTCGTCTCCCTCTCCTCGGCCGATGGCCGGGGAGTCGCCCATGCGAGCGTTTCGAGCCGGGCAGCGAACGCCGCCTTCTCGGCCTGGTAGCGTGCCGCCTCGAAGGGCGAGGCCCAGATCGTGGCGAGCCTCTCCCTCGGCACGCGCTTGCGCAGGTAGGGGTCGCGCGTGCCCGCGAAGCGCTGCCTGGTCCACTCGACGCCGAGCCTGTTGTAGCAGGCGCTTTCGCTGCATCCAGCCACCACCACCCCATCGGCGAGGTCCTTGCTCAGGATGAAGTCGATGAGCGAGGGCGGCACCATGGCGACACACGGGAAGCTGACGACACCGCCGATGTCGCCGCCGCCCGCGCCATGCTCGCAGGCGAGCACCAGGACGCGGTGCCCGCCTTTCAGTTCCGCCGAGGCCCCGATCACGCTGTCGCGCACCGCACTCAGCGGCTGTCCGGGCAGCTCAATGCCGCTCTTCAGGTCCTGCACGCGGCGGAACGGCGTCGAGGACGGGCACGCCCCCATGCAGATGCCGCAGGCGACGCACAGATCGGCATTGACCTCGGCCTGGTGCGGGAACGGCGCGCCATCGGTGCGCGGCACCAGGCGGATCGCCTCGTAGGGGCAATCCTCGACGCAGCGATTGCAGCCATTGCAGTTGGGCAGATCGACCGCAGCCGCCGGCGCCCGTCGGAAGGGCGGCAGCCAGGGCATGGCGGCGAGCATGATTGAGACGCCGACGAGCAGGCCCCACAGGGTCCATTCGCCCCATTCCTCCGCCAACGGGTAGAGCGGCAGGAACAGCCAGTCGAGCCCGACCTCGGCCGGCACGCGGGAGAGATCAGCCGGGCCCTGGCTCAGCGCCGGTTTCCACAGTGAGACTGCGAGCAGCGCCGCCAACACGAGGGAAGCCAACAACCGAGGCGGGTTCACCTTCGGCCGCGAGATGCGGTGGATGTGGACCCACATGCCGAGCAGCAGGATCAGCGGCACGGCGATATGTAGGAAGACCAGCAGCGAGAAGAAGCGGCTCGACAGGTGTTCCGGCGTCAGGAAGTTGCGGGCCAGCGGTTCGCCGAAGATGGGGAAGACGTCGAGCAGCTTCGCCGAGACCAGGGCCACGTACTGAGCCATCATGTCCCACACCAGCCAGTAGCCGGTGATGCCCGAGACATAGAGGAACCAGATCAGCGGGATGCCTGTGAACCAGGAAAACCAGCGCGTGCCGCGATAGCGGTCGAGCGAGAATTCCCGCAGCAGGTGGATGGCAACGCTCACCACCATCAGGTCGGAGGCATAGCGGTGGAAGCTGCGCATCACGCCGGCATGATACCAGTGCGGACCACTGATCCATTCGACCGATGAATAGGCATCGACGATGCCGGTATCGAAGAAGATGAACAGATAGACGCCGCTGACCGCGACCACCCAGAACAGGAAGAAGGAGATCGCGCCGAGCTGCGCAAGCGGATTGAGCGCGGGCGAAAACAGCCGCTCCGCCCCCCGCTCGAGCGGGTCGAAGACGCGCCGCAGGGCGCGCTTGAGGGCGCGCAGCGGCGGCCAATCGTTGCTGGGCCGGCCTTGGGCCGGAGCCGATGCCGTGGTCATGCCCTCACCCGCTCCGCGCGGCGGCTGGCGCGCCACATGCGCACGACCACCCAGCCCATCAGCACGAGCGAGATGGCGCCGGCGCCCATGCCCATGTAGATGCCGTAGTCGGTGCGGTAGCGGCCGAGCTTCGGATCGTAGACGGTGCACAGGAAGCGCAGGCGGTCGGCGAGCGCTGACGGCGTGAAGGCTGCGGCAGTGGTGCCGAACACCAGCTCCTTCAGCGGTTCGACCAGCACGGGCAGCGGAAAGTCGTCGCCATAGACCTGGCGATAGACACGCCCCGCCGTGTCGATGATCGTCGTCTGCGACACGTGATCGAAACCGCCGGCCGCCCCTTCGTAGCTGAAGCCCACCTCGTCCATCAGGGCGCTGAGCACCGCAGGCGAGGCGCTCGCCACGTGCCAGAGCGGATCACCGTCGATGTCGTGGTCGATTGCGAAGGCGCGCATGCGCTGCGGCGTGTCGTTGCGTGCGTCGAAGCCCAGGGTGAGCACCTGGAACGACTCTGCGCCCAGCGCGCGGCGCGCCTGCGCAACCGAAAGCTTCAGCGTCTCGGTGGCGGTCGGGCAGACCGTGCTGCAACCGGTGTAGACGAGGCTGAGCACTAGCGGCCGGCCCCAGAGCCCGGACAGTGCGAGCGTGCTGCCGTCGGCGAGCTGCAGGCGATGGTCGCCAAGGGCGTTGCCGATCGCTGCCTCGCTGCGCGCGAGCGCCTCGGCCGGATCGATGGCGGCGGCGGGGAGAGCGGGATGAGCCGACAGACAGGAGACGAGCAGCCCCGCCGCGCCCAGCATGCGCACGGACATTGCGCTCATCTCGCGATCGCCGTGAGCAGGATGCCGGCCACGAGCAGCAGGAGTTGCACCAGCGAGGCCAGGAAGTTTTCGATCGCCGCCCTCCGCGAGGGCGCGCGGTAAAGCCGCCAACTCTTCCACAGGAACCAGCCGCCGCCGGCGCCCGCGAACAGGCCGTAGATCCAGCCCATGCCGAACAGCAGCGGCGCGAGCGACAGTGCGGCGAGCGAGGCGGTATAAACCAGGATCGTCGTCGCCCATTCGCGCTCCGGTGCCACCACCGGCAGCATCGGCACGCCGGCCGCGGCGTAGTCGTCGGCCTTGGCCGCCGCCAGGCTCCAGAAATGCGGCGGCGTCCACAGGAACAGCACGACGGCGAGAATGCCGGGCACCCATTGCGGTGTCGGGTCGATCGCCGCGGCACCGGCCAGCACCGCGAACGAGCCGGCCAGGCCGCCGACCACGATGTTCCACGCCGTGCGGCGCTTCAGCCAGACGGTGTAGACGAGCCCGTAGGTGACTGCGCCGAGGAACACATAGAGCGCCGAAATCGTCCCGGCTGCGGCCCAGGCGAGCAGGATCGAGGCGCCGAGGAGCGCAGCGAACGTCAACGGCCAGACCGGACCCGGCTTCAACTCGCCGCTGGCGAAGGGGCGGCCGGCGGTGCGCGCCATCAGGCGGTCGCTGTCGCGCTCCCAGTAGTGGTTGAAGGCCCCGGCCGCGCCTGCGGCTCCGAGCACGGCCAGGGCCAGCGCCGCGATCTGGCCGGGGGATGCGGGCTCGCCTGCGGCTACGGCGAGCCCGGCCAGCGCGCTCGCCGCAATGGTGACGCCAATCCTGAGCTTGAGCAGGGTGGCGACGATCCGCGCGGCAGCGAGCATGTGCCTTCCTCCGTCCCGCCTCAGCGCAGCAGCCAGATTTCCGACAGGTACTTCCAGTTGACGAAGTAGTAGAGGACGAAGGACAGGAAGAAGATCGAAACGAGGATGATCGTCCCCGGCAGCT
>Ga0207868_1001598_pt1 | contig 15537 bp, 14 predicted proteins | sample Passage237B_FD_187370 | JGI IMG/M metagenome (GOLD analysis project Ga0207868, IMG submission 187370) | Cellulose adapted compost microbial communities from Newby Island Compost Facility, Milpitas, CA, USA - Passage2 37B (SPAdes) (version 3) ... | reverse complement strand
ATGAACTCAGCGCGCAATTTGTGGCCGTTCGTGGCAGCCATGGCGATCGTCGTCGTGGCTTCCAACGTGCTCGTGCAGTTTCCGGTGGCCGGTCACCTCGGCGACATCGCGCTTGCCGACATCCTGACCTGGGGCGCCTTCACCTACCCCTTCGCCTTCCTCGTCACCGACCTCGCGAACCGGCGGTACGGCCCGGCGACGGCGCGGCGCGTGGTGTTCGTCGGCTTCATGACGGCGGTCGTCACAACGATCGTCTTCCCGCCGATGCTGTTTCACGCCGGGCTGATTCCGTTCGAAACGGAAGCCGGACGGCTTGCCCGCATCGCGTTCGCCTCGGGCAGCGCCTTCCTGGTCGGTCAGTTGCTCGACGTGACCGTGTTCAACTGGTTGCGACGGCAAAGCTGGTGGCGCGCGCCCGTCATCGGCTCGATCGCCGGTTCGATCATCGACACAGCGATATTCTTCGGCATCGCCTTCGCGCCGCTGTTCGCCTTCGTCGGCCCAAACGACGCGTTTTCGCTGGAGACGGCGCCGCTGATGGGCGTGCTCGCGACTGAAATGCCGCGCTGGATTTCCTGGGCACTCGGTGACCTGACCGTGAAGCTGCTGATCGCGGTGTTCGCGCTGATCCCCTATCGGATCATCGCCGCCGGCTGGCGCCAGCCCGCGCTCGCCTGAGCCACCGTTGCACGACCTGCGGAAGCAGGCTGCGCCGACACCACATTGCGTTGCCATCTCAGGCGCGCCGACCGTCATGAGGGCGAGCGCCTGGCTACCGATTGCGCATTACCACGCAGGAGCCGCCGTCCTTGCGAAGCACGGCACAGATGCGGTTCGCCTCCGTCCGGTCGTCGGCCCCGATGCGGACGGCATAAATGCCCACGCGCGCATGCGGCGAGCGGACGCGGCTCACGGCCGGCTCGTGGTCTGCAAGGACCGCCGCATGGCGCGCCGCCACGCGCTCCCATTGCGCGATCGCGGCCGCGCGGCGGATGCTGCCTGCCACTTGCACGCCCCACGGCTTGCGATGAACGCCGGCCATCGCGACCGTCGACATGTCGGAGACCGGAAGATCGCGGCAAGCCTGGAAGAAGCTCTTCTTCGGATGCAGCGGCGGAACGACGGGGGTGAATGCCGGATCGGCGAATTTGTCCGCCGGATGCCCAAGTATGTCGAGTACGTAGTCTTCCGTCTCGAGCGGGAGGAAGCCGCTCGACGCGAGCCAGCGCGAGACGCGGTTTTCGCCTGAATTGTAGGCGGCAGCGGCCAGCCCCAGATTGCCGAAGCGCAGCTTGAGCTCGCCCAGATAGGCCGCCGAGGCGGGAATCGCCTGCTCGACGTCGAACGGGTCGGCCAGCCCGCGCATGGCGGCGGTGCCCGGCATGAACTGCGCAATGCCTTGGGCCCCGGCAGGACTCACCGCGCCGGCGTCGAAGCGGCTTTCCTTCCAGATCAGACGGGCGAAGAACTCGCGCGGCAGGCTGTGGCGTTCCGCGGAACGCTCGATGAGCCCGCAGATACGGCCGACGGTGACCGGCAGGCTGCGGCCGGGCGGATCGGCGTGCGCGGGTTGGGTGGCGAGCATGCAGCCGGCGAAAAGGGCCGCCGCGGCGTGGCGGAGGCTATTCGGCCGCCTGCCTTCTGCTGCCATAGCGCTGCTCGATATAATCGGCGACCATCTTCTGGAACTCGGCAGCGATGTTCGGGCCACGGAGCGTCGCGGCCTTGCGACCGTCGATGAACACGGGTGCTGCCGGCGTTTCGCCCGTGCCCGGCAGTGAAATGCCGATGTCGGCGTGCCTGGATTCGCCCGGGCCGTTGACGATGCAGCCCATCACCGCAACCTTGAGCTGCTCGACGCCGGGATATTTCTCGCGCCACACCGGCATGTTGCGGCGCAAATCCGCCTGGATCGTTTCAGCCAGCTCCTGGAACACGGTCGAGGTCGTGCGCCCGCAGCCGGGACAGGCCGCCACGATCGGCACGAACTGGCGGAAGCCCATCGTCTGCAGGAGCTCCTGGGCGACCTGCACCTCGCGCGTGCGGTCGCCGCCCGGCTCCGGCGTCAGCGAGACGCGGATCGTATCGCCGATGCCCTGCTGCAGCAGGATGCCCATGGCAGCCGACGACGCGACGATGCCCTTGGAGCCCATGCCGGCCTCGGTCAGGCCGAGGTGCAACGCATGGTCGCAACGCTTCGCGAGCTCGGTATAGACGGCGATCAGGTCCTGCACGCGGCTGACCTTGGCCGACAGGATGATGCGGTTCCGCGGCAGGCCGATTTCCTCGGCGACCTCGGCAGAAAGCAGCGCCGACTGCACGATCGCCTCGCGCGTCACCTCGTCAGCGGACAGCGGCGCGCCGGCCGCCTGGTTCTCGTCCATCAGCCGGGTCAGCAGCTCCTGGTCGAGCGAACCCCAGTTGACGCCGATGCGCACCGGCTTGGCGTAGCGGATCGCCATTTCGATGATCGCTGCGAACTGGCGGTCGCGCTTTTCGCGGAAGCCGACATTGCCGGGATTGATCCGGTATTTCGCCAGCGCCTCGGCGCAGCCGGGATGGTCGGCCAGAAGCTTGTGGCCGATGTAGTGAAAATCGCCCACCAGCGGAACGTGAATGCCCAGCCGCGCCAGCCGATCACGGATTTTCGGCACGGCGGCAGCGGACTCGTCGCGATCGACCGTGATGCGCACGATCTCGGAACCGGCGCGATGCAGCGCTGCAACCTGCGCGACCGTCGCATCGACATCCGCCGTATCCGTATTGGTCATGGACTGGACGACGATCGGCGCGCTGCCGCCGACGGTCACGCCGCCGACGTCGACACCGACGGTGCGGTATCGCGGCAGCGGTGCCGAAAGAAATTCGCTCATGGCGGCCATGAGGTGGCCAAGCCGGGCGGGAATGTCAATGGTTAGGCCAGTAAGGCAATAGGGCAACAAGGAGTTCGGTGGTCTGGGGCCACATTGCGGGATGGGGCACATTTGCGGCGCTGCCGCGTGATACGATTGCATACTGCCCTGCTTCCCTGCCGCCACAGTGTTGCATTTCCGCCACAATCGGCGAGGATGAACGTGTCGTTAACCATGCAGGGTCGATAGTTACCGCAACAGCGCCCAGATTTCGGGCGAGTGGACGGAACGCGCGGGCCTTTCCCGTGTTCATTGCCCACGGAGGACGGCATGAATCTTTTCAAATTGGGAATTGCGGGCGCCGCGATCGCAGTGCTCGTTCTGTCGGGCTGCCAGAGCCAGCGTTTTGCTTCGATCGACACGCGCGCCAGCACGATCGCCGAGCCCCTCGAGCCCGCTCCGGCAGGCACTGTAACCGCCGATCAGCTGCCGCCGCCGTCAGGTGCCGGCACGATGCAGCCGGGCGCGTTCCCCGCCCCGCCGCAGGGCGCAACGACCGGGGCGCAGGTGCAGGTTGCAGCCAACGCTGTCGATCTCACGCCGAGCAGCGTTGCCGGCGTGTGGAACGCCAGCGTTGCTGGTCAGGGCTGCCGCATCGCGACCCCGCAGACCAAGTTCGGCCAGGGCTTCCGTGCCGGCCCGCTGCACTGCCCGCCGCCGCTCGACGGCATCAAGTCCTGGAACGTTGCCGGCAAGGAACTCGCGCTCTACGACCAGAATGGCGGCGTGCTCGCACGTCTCTATTCGACGGGTGGCGAGAGCTTCCAGGGCCAGACCGCAAGCGGCATGCCGGTTTCGCTCTCGCGCTGACGAGGACGGGATTTCCGCTTCGCGCGCGGGTAGTTTCGCGCTATCGCGGTGGCGAGGCTTCGCTTCGCCTTCGCCTCCCATCCGCCGCCGGCCATCCGCGCCCGGCCAAGTTCAACAGGTATGACGCATGTCGCTGCGTGACGGCCTGACCTCGCATCCCTCGCTTGTGCAGCGCTATGCCGATCTGGCCGCAAACGGCCGGCTCTCGAAGGACCCGCGACAGCTCGAAGTCGCCGCGGCGCTCGACCATCTGCTGGATGAGATCCGCGACAAGCGGCTCGCCGCCAAGAAGAGTTCGCTCGGCTGGCTGTTCGCCAGGCACCTGCCCAAGGAGCGGATCAGGGGCCTTTACATCCACGGCGGGGTCGGCCGCGGCAAGACCATGCTGATGGACATGTTCTTCGAGCTGGTGCCGGCCGAGCGCAAGCGCCGCGCGCACTTCAACGACTTCATGGCCGACGTGCACGACCGGGTCCACCGGCACAGGCAGGCCTTCAAGTCGGGCGCCACCAGGGAGAGCGACCCTGTGCCGCCGGTGGCGAAGGCGCTTGCGTCCGAAGCATGGGTGTTGTGCTTCGACGAATTCGCCGTTACCGACATCGCCGATGCCATGATCCTGTCGCGGCTGTTCGCGGCGCTGTTCGCGCAAGGCGTGGTGCTGGTCGCGACCTCGAACGTCGCGCCGGAAAACCTCTACGAGAACGGGCTCAACCGCGGGCTGTTCGTGCCGTTCATCGCGACGCTGAAGGAAAACGCCCGCATCATCAGTCTCGACAGCGAAACCGACTATCGCCTAAGGCAACTTGGGCGCATGCCCGTCTACGTCACGCCGCTCGGGCCGGAGGCCGACCGGGCGATGGACGAAGCCTGGGCCGCGCTCGCCGAGGGCAAGACGGCCGCCCCGCTGGACATCGACGTCAAGGGCCGCAAGGTGCACGTGCCGCAGGCGGCCGGGCGCGCGGCCCGCTTCTCCTTTTCCGACCTGTGCGAGAAGCCGCTCGGCGCACGCGACTACATCGCGATCGCCGAGTGTTTCGACACGATTCTGATCGACCGCATTCCGAACATCGGCGCCTCCCAGCGCAACGAGGCGAAGCGCTTCATCCTGTTGATCGACACGCTCTACGACCGGGGCAAGCGGCTGGTCGCAAGCGCCGCGTCCGCGCCCGACAAGCTTTACGCAGGCAAGACCGGCAACGAAGCCTTCGAGTTTGCGCGCACGGCCTCGCGGCTCACAGAGATGCAGGGCAGCGGCTGGCCGAACGCAGCGTCCCGGCACGCAGCCGAATGAGATCGATGGCAAGCAAAACTTTGACGTTTACGTAAAAACCCGAACTTCTAACCGATTGAAAACATTTGCAGGAAAATAATCGGTTGAAAAATTGGCCGGGTCAGCCTATGCGAAGCCTGCTCTCGGGCCGCCCTCCACGCCCGACGCTCAGGCTTCAAAGCTTCGTTTCCGCCGGCGCCTCGCCCGGCAGGCTCAGGGGAAGACCAAATCCATGGCACGCAACAAGATCGCGCTCATCGGCTCCGGCATGATTGGCGGCACGCTGGCTCACCTGATCGGGCTCAAGGAGCTCGGCGACGTCGTCATGTTCGACATCGCCGAGGGACTGCCGCAGGGCAAGTCGCTGGACATCGCCGAATCCTCCCCGGTCGAGGGGTTCGACGCGCGGCTCCATGGCGCCAATGAATATGCCGCGATCGAGGGAGCCGACGTCTGCATCGTGACCGCCGGCGTGCCGCGCAAGCCCGGCATGAGCCGCGACGACCTGCTCGGCATCAATCTCAAGGTGATGGAGCAGGTGGGCGCCGGCATCAGGAAGTATGCGCCCAAGGCCTTCGTCATCTGCATCACCAACCCGCTCGACGCGATGGTGTGGGCGCTGCAGAAATTCTCCGGCCTGCCGAAGACGCATGTGGTCGGCATGGCCGGCGTGCTCGACTCGGCCCGCTTCCGCTACTTCCTGGCCGAGGAGTTCAAGGTGTCGGTCGAGGACGTGACGGCGATGACGCTCGGCGGCCACGGCGACGACATGGTTCCGCTGGTGCGCTATTCGACGGTGGCGGGCATCCCGCTGCCCGACCTCGTCAAGATGGGCTGGACCACCAAGGAGAGGCTCGACGCGATCGTGGAGCGCACCCGCAAGGGCGGCGGCGAGATCGTGAGCCTGCTGAAGACGGGTTCGGCGTACTATGCGCCGGCCTCGTCGGCGATAGCGATGGCCGAGAGCTACCTCCGCGACAAGAAGCGCGTGCTGCCCTGCGCAGCGCACCTCTCGGGCCAGTACGGCGTCAAGAACCTCTATGTGGGCGTACCCGTCGTGATCGGCGCCGGCGGCGTCGAACGCGTCATCGAGCTCGACTTCACGAAGGCCGAACAGAAAATGTTCGACAAGTCGGTCGCGGCGGTCGAGACGTTGTGCGAGGCCTGTATCGGCATCGCCCCCAACCTCAAGAAGTGAGGCTGCGGGGCGCATGAACATCCACGAATACCAGGCCAAGCAGCTTCTCAAGGAATACGGCGCCCCGGTCGCGGCCGGCATACCGATCTTCAAGGCAGAGGAAGCGGAAGCCGCCGCCAAGCGACTGCCCGGCCCGCTCTACGTGGTGAAAAGCCAGATCCATGCCGGCGGCCGCGGCAAGGGCAAGTTCAAGGAACTGGCGGCGGACGCACCCGGCGGCGTGCGGCTGGCACGGACCGTCGAGCAGGTCGTGGCGAATGCCCGGGCCATGCTCGGCCACACGCTGGTGACCAAGCAGACCGGCCCGGCCGGCAAGCAGGTCAACCGGCTCTACATCGAGGACGGGGCCGACATCGAGCGCGAGCTCTACCTGTCGCTCCTGGTCGACCGCAAGGTCGGTCGCGTCGCCTTCGTCGTCTCGACCGAAGGCGGCATGGACATCGAGCAGGTGGCGCACGACACGCCCGGGAAGATTGTTACGCTTGCCATCGACCCCGATACGGGCGTCACGCCGGCCGACGTGGCGAAACTGAACGCGGCGCTCGAGCTTTCCGGCGATGCGGCCAGGGACGGCGAGGCGCTGTTTCCGACGCTCTACCGGGCCTTCCTGGAGAAGGACATGAGCCTGCTCGAGGTGAACCCGCTGATCGTCATGAAGAACGGGCGCCTGCGCCTGCTCGACGCCAAGGTCTCCTTCGACAACAACGCGCTGTTCCGTCATCCCGAGATCGTCGCGCTGCGCGACGAGACGGAGGAGGACGCCAAGGAGATCGAGGCCTCCAGGTACGACCTCGCCTATGTGGCGCTCGACGGCAACATCGGCTGCATGGTCAACGGGGCCGGCCTGGCGATGGCCACGATGGACATCATCAAGCTCTACGGCGCCGAGCCGGCGAACTTCCTCGACGTCGGCGGCGGCGCGTCGAAGGAGAAGGTGACGGCCGCCTTCAAGATCATCACCGCCGACCCGAACGTGAAGGGCATCCTGATCAACATCTTCGGCGGCATCATGAAGTGCGACATCATCGCCGAGGGCGTGGTCGCAGCGGTCAAGGAGGTCGGGCTGAAGGTGCCGTTGGTCGTGCGGCTGGAGGGCACCAATGTCGAGAAGGGCAAGCAGATCCTGCGCGAAAGCGGGCTCAACGTCATCCCGGCGGACGACCTCGACGACGCCGCGCAGAAGATCGTGAATGCAGTGAACGAGAAGTGAGGCAACCTTGCTGCAACACAGTTACACATATGCTGTGTTGAGGGGCAAGTAGACACCGATGGTCAAGAACATCACTCTCGCGGTGGAGGAAAGCATTCTCAACGAGGTCAAGTTCGTGGCCGCCGAGCGGCGGACGAGCGTGCATGCGCTCGTGCCGGACGTGGAACCGGGAAGCAATCCATGATCGCTGAGTGCGTCGCCCGCCTGTATTCCGAAGACCTCAGTCATGGACAGCGATACGGGTCCGTGACGGTCATCAATCCGTTTCGAGCACACTAGCAGGTCCAGGAAGCTCAATGTCGATTCTCGTCAACAAGGACACCAGGGTTCTCGTCCAGGGCCTGACCGGCAATACCGGCACCTTCCACACCGAGCAGGCGCTTGCCTATCACGGAACCAGGATGGTCGGCGGCACGCACCCCAGGAAGGGCGGCGAAACCTGGACCGGCAAGGTCAACGGGAAAGACGTTGAACTTCCGATCTTCGCCACCGTCGCCGAGGGTAAGGAGCGCACTGGCGCCAACGCTTCCGTCATCTATGTCCCGCCGGCAGGCGCGGCCGCCGCCATCATCGAGGCGATCGAGGCCGAAATCCCGTTGATCGTGTGCATCACCGAAGGCATCCCGGTGCTCGACATGGTCAGGGTCAAGGCCAGGCTCGACAAATCGAATTCGCGCCTGATCGGGCCGAACTGCCCCGGCGTGCTGACTCCGGAGGAATGCAAGATCGGCATCATGCCGGGCAATATCTTTCGCAAGGGCTCCGTCGGCGTTGTCTCCCGCTCCGGGACGCTTACCTATGAGGCGGTGTTTCAGACGACCCAGGAAGGGCTCGGCCAGTCGACCGCGGTCGGCATCGGCGGCGATCCGGTCAAGGGCACGGAGTTCATCGACGTGCTCGAGATGTTCCTGGCCGACGACGAAACGAAGTCGATCATCATGATCGGCGAGATCGGCGGCTCGGCGGAAGAGGATGCAGCGCAATTCCTCAAGGACGAGGCGAACCGGGGCCGCAGGAAGCCGATGGCGGGCTTCATCGCCGGCCGCACGGCTCCAGCCGGGCGCACGATGGGCCACGCCGGCGCGGTGATTTCCGGCGGCAAGGGCGGCGCGGAAGACAAGATCGCGGCGATGGAAGCGGCCGGCATCCGCGTCTCTCCGTCGCCGGCGCGGCTTGGAAAGACATTGGTGGAAGCAATCAAGGGGTGAGTCGGTCGTGGTTCGCTGGTCGTCGATCGAAAGTCCGAGTGAATGGTCAGGCGTGACCATTCGGCTGACCGTCGACCGACGACGAACGACTGACGACTGACCGGCAAGAAGGACGGAGCGCGGCGCTCCGACGTAAAATGGCACGACAGGACCAGGCCAACGATCAGTTTTCGCTGACCTCCTTCCTCTACGGCGGCAACGCCGGCTACATCGAGGAACTTTACGCACGCTACCAGGACGACCCCTCTTCGGTCGATGAAGGCTGGCGCGACTTTTTCGCCGGGCTCAAGGACAATTCGGTCGATGTAAAGAAGAACGCCCGGGGCGCTTCCTGGAAGAAGCCAGGCTGGCCGCTGGTCGCCAATGGCGAGCTGGTTTCTGCTCTCGACGGCGACTGGGGGCAGGTCGAAAAGCACATCGACACCCGGTTGAGGGAGAAGGCTGCCGAAGGCGGCATCGCCATTTCCGATGCCGACGTGCACCAGGCAACGCGCGACTCGGTTCGCGCCATCATGATGATCCGCGCCTATCGCATGCGCGGCCACCTGCATGCCAATCTCGACCCGCTCGGCCTCGCCAAGCCGATGGAGGACTACAACGAGCTGTCGCCCGAGGCCTACGGCTTCAGTGAGACCGATCTCGACCGCAAGATATTCATCGACCACGTGCTCGGGCTCGAATTCGCGACGATCCGCGAAATGCTCGAGATCCTGAGGCGCACCTACTGCTCGACGCTCGGCGTCGAGTTCATGCACATCTCCAATCCGGACGAGAAGGCCTGGATCCAGGAGCGCATCGAGGGGCCGGACAAGGGCATTGCCTTCACCAACAACGGCAAACTGGCAATCCTGTCGAAGCTGGTCGAGGCAGAAGGCTTCGAGCAGTTCGCCGACCTCAAGTTCAAGGGCACCAAGCGCTTCGGGCTCGATGGCAGTGAATCGCTCATCCCCGCGCTGGAACAGATCGTCAAGCGCGGCGGCGCCATGGGCCTCAGGGAGATCGTGCTGGGCATGGCCCATCGCGGTCGCCTCAACGTGCTGGCCCAGGTCATGCAGAAACCCCACCGGGCGATCTTCCACGAGTTCCAGGGCGGCTCCAACGCGCCAGACGACGTCGAGGGCTCGGGCGACGTGAAGTACCATCTGGGCGCTTCGTCCGACCGGGAATTCGACGGCAACAAGGTTCACCTCTCGCTGACGGCCAACCCCTCGCACCTGGAGATCGTCGATCCGGTGGTCATGGGCAAGGCGCGCGCCAAGCAGGACCAGATATTCGGTCGCGGTCGCGAGGAGGTGGTGCCGCAGGAGGAGCGCGCCAAGGTGCTGCCGCTCTTGATCCACGGCGATGCCGCGTTCGCGGGGCAGGGCGTCGTGGCGGAATGCTTCGGCTTGTCTGGCCTGCGTGGCCATCGCGTTGCCGGCACGCTGCACTTCATCATCAACAACCAGATCGGCTTCACCACCAATCCGCGCTTCTCGCGCTCCTCGCCCTATCCGTCTGACGTCGCCAAGATGATCGAGGCGCCGATCTTCCACGTGAACGGCGACGATCCCGAGGCCGTGGTCTATGCCGCGAAAGTGGCGACCGAGTTCCGGATGACCTTCCACAAGCCGGTGGTCATCGACATGTTCTGCTACCGCCGATACGGCCACAACGAGGGCGACGAGCCGGCGTTCACGCAGCCGGTCATGTATCGCGAAATCCGGTCGCATCCGACCGTTGTCCAGCTCTACGGCAAGCGCCTGATCGAGGAGGGCATTCTCGCCGAAGCCGACCTGGAGAGGATGAGGGCCGACTGGCGCGCCCATCTCGACATCGAGTTCGAAAGCAGCCAGAGCTACAAGCCCAACAAGGCCGACTGGCTCGACGGCGCCTGGACCGGCATGCGCACGGCCGACAACCAGGACGAGCAGCGCCGCGGCAAGACAGCCGTTCCGGTCAAGCAGCTCAAGGAGATCGGCCGCAAGCTGACCGAGGTACCCGCCGATTTCGAGGCGCACAGGACGATCGGCCGCTTCCTCGAAAACCGCCGCAAGATGATCGAGACCGGCGAGGGCATCGACTGGTCCATGGCCGAGGCACTCGCCTTCGGCTCGATCCTGATGGAGGGCAACCCTGTCCGCCTGTCGGGTCAGGATTCGGAACGCGGCACCTTCTCGCAGCGCCACTCGGTACTCTACGACCAGCGCACCGAGGACCGCTACATTCCGCTCAACAATCTCGGACCGCAGCAGGCCTACTATGAAGTCATCAACTCGATGCTCTCGGAAGAAGCGGTGCTGGGCTTCGAATACGGCTATTCACTCGCCGAGCCGCGCGCGCTGACCCTGTGGGAGGCCCAGTTCGGCGATTTCGCCAACGGCGCGCAGGTCGTGTTCGACCAGTTCATCTCGTCCGGTGAGCGCAAGTGGCTGCGCATGTCGGGTCTCGTCTGCCTTCTGCCGCACGGCTACGAGGGGCAGGGACCGGAGCATTCGTCTGCCCGTCTGGAGCGCTTCCTGCAGATGTGCGCCGAAGACAACATGCAGGTTGCCAACTGCACGACGCCTGCGAACTATTTCCACATTCTGCGTCGCCAGCTGAAGCGCGACTTCCGCAAGCCGCTGATCCTGATGACGCCGAAGTCGCTGCTGCGCCACAAGCGCTGCGTCTCGACGCTGGCCGACCTGTCGGGCGAGAGTTCCTTCCACCGGCTCTTGTGGGACGACGCGCAGTACCTGCCCGACCAGCCGATCAAGCTCGTCAAGGATTCGAAGATCCGTCGCGTCGTCATGTGCTCGGGCAAGGTCTACTACGACCTCTACGAGGAGCGCGAGAAGCGCGGCATCAACGACATCTACCTGCTGCGGCTCGAGCAGCTGTACCCCTTCCCGGCCAAGGCGCTGATCACCGAGCTTTCGCGGTTCCGCAATGCGGAGATGGTGTGGTGCCAGGAGGAGCCCAAGAACATGGGCGCCTGGTCGTTCATCGACCCCTATCTGGAATGGGTGCTGCAGCACATCGAGGCCAGGCATCAGCGCGTTCGCTACACCGGCCGGCCGGCCGCCGCCTCGCCTGCCACCGGCCTGATGTCGAAGCACCTCCAGCAGCTACAGGCGCTGCTCGAAGACGCCCTGGGAGACTAGTGCATGGCGTTCTACTACTGTCGCCTGGTGCCGCCCCGACTGGACTTCGCACTCGCCATGAATGGGCAGGAGCGCGAGATCATGAGCCGCCATGCCGACGATCTGCGCAGTCTCGGGGAGACGGCGCTCGTCTTCGGCCCGGTGATCGACCCCGCCGGCATCCGGGGGTTGGCGGAAATCGAGGCCGAGGACGATGCGGGGTTGAAGCGCCTGCTCGGCGCGGACCTCTCGGTCGCCTCCGGCGTGGGCTTCCGCTATGACACACTACCGATGATGACGGCCGTGCGCGGCATCGCCGCGGTCCAACCCTAAAGACCCCGGAGCGAATTCAGATGGCCACCGAGATCAAGGTTCCGACGCTGGGCGAATCGGTCACCGAGGCGACAGTCGGCAAGTGGTTCAAGAAGGCGGGCGACGCTGTCGCGGCCGACGAACCGCTGCTCGAACTCGAAACCGACAAGGTGACGCTGGAGGTGCCGGCCCCGGCATCAGGCACGCTCGCCGAGATCACGGTACAGGAAGGCGACACGGTCGAGGTCGGCGCCGTGCTGGGCACGATCGGGGAGGGCGCGGCCGCTGCCGCCCCGAAGAAGGCGGCCGGATCGGAAGCCAGGAAGGATGCCGTCGCACAGGCGGCCGGCACCGGTGCGGCATCGACCACCAGGGAAGCGGCCGCCAAGGTCGAGGCGACGGCTGGTGACGCGGGCGAGATTGAGCCGCGCAAGGCGCCGCCCGCGCCGTCTGCGGCCAAGCTGCTGGCCGAGAACAAGATTGCCGTCGACGACGTGAAAGGCTCAGGCAAGCGCGGACAGGTCCTGAAGGGTGACGTGCTGGAGGCGATTTCGAAGGGCGCAGCGTCGCAGCCCGCTGAAACGCCACAAGCGGAAGCGCCCGCGGTGGCACGCGCCCCCTCGCCCGCCGACGACGAGGCGCGCGAGGAGCGCGTGAAGATGACGCGGCTGCGCCAGACCATCGCGCGGCGGCTGAAGGACGCGCAGAACACGGCCGCCATGCTGACCACCTTCAACGAGGTGGACATGAAGGCGGTGATGGACCTGCGCGCCAGGTACAAGGACATCTTCGAGAAGAAGCACGGCGTGAAGCTCGGTTTCATGGGCTTCTTCACCAAGGCCGTCACCCACGCGCTGAAGGAAATTCCTTCCGTCAACGCCGAGATCGACGGCACCGACATCATCTACAAGAACTATGCCCACATCGGCGTGGCGGTCGGCACCGACAAGGGCCTGGTCGTGCCGGTGGTGCGCCATGCCGACGCCATGTCGATTGCCGAGATCGAGAGGGAGATCGCCCGCCTGGGAGCGGCGGCACGCGATGGCAAACTCGCGCTTGCCGACATGCAGGGCGGCACCTTCACGATCTCCAACGGCGGCATCTACGGCTCGCTGATGTCGACGCCGATTCTCAATGCCCCTCAGTCCGGCATCCTCGGCATGCACAAGATTCAGGAGCGACCCGTCGTGATCGGCGGCCAGATCGTCATCCGCCCCATGATGTATCTGGCGCTTTCCTACGACCATCGCCTCGTCGACGGCAAGGAGGCGGTGACGTTCCTGGTCCGGGTCAAGGAAAGCCTCGAGGACCCGGAGCGCCTGGTGCTGGATCTATAGGTCTGGGCGTCTCCGGATGGATCGCGCCGGAGCGAAGGCCTAAAAGGGGAACCGAGCGCGGTAGGCCGATCGGCGGCATGGAGTCGCGATGCATTTTCTGGCGTCACCCATCCCTGCAAGTCTGGTCCTGATGCTGCTTGCCTGTTCTGCGGCAATAGCCGCCTGCCCGGTGGACCTTGCCATCTATCGGGACCGCGACGGCGTTGCGGAGTTGACGTTCCGGCCGGTGACGGGGGGAGCGGCGGTGACCAACCGGTTCAACATGGCGATGCGGGGCGGGCCGCTCTTCGAGGGTATCGTGATGTGGCGCGAGGAACCCGCACGGTCGTTTGGCACGCTCATGTTCAACTGCCCGGAGGGTGACGTCAGCGGGGCCGAAATCGAAGCGTGCACCTTGTGGGAGGGCGCGATCTACACAGTCGGCGACGACGGTGCCGTCGAGCTGCTCCCGGCCGAAGGCGAACCCGCTCCACGCAGCCTCGTGTTGGCCGACCTCGCTTATCAGATGCGCTGGGCCCCGGCATTCACCAATGCCGGCCTGTTCAGCGTTCCATGGGACGTTTTCACTCTATCGGGGTGCCAGGAATGAGCGAAGGGAAATCTGTCCTGGTCACTGGCGGCTCGCGCGGCATCGGCGCGGCCATCAGCCTGCTTGCCGGTCGGCGCGGCTATCGCGTCGCGGTCAACTACCATGCAAACCGCGGCGCGGCGGAGGACGTCGTCCGTCAGATCGAAGCCGCAGGAGGCGAGGCTTTCGCCATCCAGGGTGACGCCAGCAGCGAGACCGACATCGTCTTCATGTTCGCGGAAATCGACCGGCGCTTCGGCCGGCTGGACGCACTGGTCAACAATGCGGGCATTGTGGCCGAGAAGGCGCGGCTCGACCAGATGGATGCCGGCCGCATCGAGCGCATGCTGCGCATCAATCTGCTCGGCCCCCTGCTGGTGTCGCGCGAGGCCGTCAAGCGGATGTCGCCGCTGCATGGCGGCAAGGGTGGCTCCATCGTCAACATTTCTTCCGTTGCCGCAATGCTTGGCAGCCCGGCCGAATATGTCGACTACGCCGCTTCAAAGGGTGCAATCGAGACCTTCACGCGCGGCCTCGCCCGCGAACTCGCAACGGAGAACATCCGGGTGAACTGCGTGCGCCCCGGTACGATCGACACCGAGATTCACGCCTCCGGCGGCCAGCCGGACCGTGCCGCGCGGGTTGCCCCGTCGATCCCGATGTTGCGTCCGGGCACAGCCGAGGAAGTGGCGAACGCAGTGCTTTACCTCCTGTCGGACGAGGCATCCTATTCGACCGGCTCGATCCTCGACGTGTCGGGGGGACGCTGAGGCATGGCCCTTCTTGCAGCATCGCCGATCCCCGGCCTGCCCGCCGAGATCGCCTATCTTGCACTGGCGGTTGTCCTGCTCGGCGTGCACATCACCCTGCAATCGGGGCTGCTCCTTCGCGATCTCGGCCCGCACTACAATGCCGGCCCGCGCGACGAGGAGCGAGAGCCGGGTGCGCTGGGCGGCCGCGCCGAACGCGCGCTGCGCAATTTCCTGGAAACCTTCCCGGCCTTCGCCGCGCTGGCGCTCGCCGTCACGGTTGTCGGCAGGGCCGGTTGGTGGAGCGGGTTCGGCGCCGCTCTCTACTTCTGGGCGCGGGTCGTCTACCTACCCCTCTATCTGCGCGGGGTGCCCTACTTCCGCTCGCTGGTCTGGCTGGTGTCGGCCGCCGGCATCGTCGCCATGCTGTTGCAGCTTCTGTTCTGAAAATTCGAGAGGTCCTCATGTCCCGCTATGACGTCGTCGTGATCGGAGCCGGCCCGGGTGGCTATGTCTGCGCCATCAAGGCCGCTCAACTCGGACTGAAGACGGCGATCATCGAGAAACGCCCGACCTTTGGCGGGACCTGCGTCAATGTCGGCTGCATTCCTTCGAAGGCGCTGCTCCAGGCCTCCGAAAAGTTCGCCGAGATGAGCCATCTCGCAGAATTCGGCGTGGAGGTCGGCAAGCCGAAGCTGAACCTCAAGCAGATGTTGGCGCACAAGGACCAGACCGTGGAGCAGAACACCAAGGGCCTGGTGTTCCTGATGAAGAAGAACAAGATCGACACGTTCCAGGGCACCGGCCGCATCACGGGCAAGGGCAAGGTCGCCGTCGCGCTCGAAGGCGGCGGCGAGGA
>Ga0207868_1001596_pt1 | contig 15551 bp, 13 predicted proteins | sample Passage237B_FD_187370 | JGI IMG/M metagenome (GOLD analysis project Ga0207868, IMG submission 187370) | Cellulose adapted compost microbial communities from Newby Island Compost Facility, Milpitas, CA, USA - Passage2 37B (SPAdes) (version 3) ... | reverse complement strand
CGGCTTTAGCGTCGTCCACGCCCAGCGCCACGAATCAGAAATGAATGCATTGAAATTTTCCGCGCGGCCAAAGTTGAACGAAACTTCGTAGCTATGCGCGAACCCATCCTGAATCGGGTGATAGCGGCGGCGCCATTCAGCGTGCGCGGTGGCATGTTCGCTGGATTTGCGTCCGTAGCTGATCTGACCTTCCGAGCCGGGGAAGAGATAACCCAGTTGAATCGTCTCCGCGCCTTCCTGCGCGCCGATGGCACCAAATTGAAAGCGCGCGTCCGTGCGGGAGGCGTGGGAAAAGTCGTTGCCCTCGGCGTGCGTGGTCGCGCCATTGGGCGCGGAGTTGAGCACCGCAAGTGTCGAACCATCGGCGAAGCGTGCACTCATGAGCGGCGCGGGCATGCGATCCTCGCGAATCCACACGGCGTAGTTGCCGGGTTCGTAATAATTGCCCGCGCCGAAGGAGTTGTTTCGCAGATGCGCGAAGTTGCCGTAGATCATGCCCGGGGAAAACCATTCCACCTCGGGCCATTTCACCGGGGCGGCGAATTCCAACGTGGCCGACGAACGGAAACCGCCGGCGAAGTCACCCGCCACTTTCACGCTCCGGTTGAGACGGAGAGTGGCGCCTTGCACGCTCCACACATCCTCAAACGTGAAGCTCAGTCCGCGGGCGTCCTCGACCACGCCGCGGCCAATCCACTTGCCATCTTGCGATGCAAAACTGCGGTAAGCGCCGCGGAGTGCGGTGTAGGTGCCGGCCTTTTCGTCCCAGACTTCAATTTGCAGCGGGAACGGCTGTTTGACACTGGCCAACCCCTGCCCCTCGACCACCAAACCTAAGTCGCCATCGGCATTTTTCTTGGCCGAAAGAATCGGCGATGCCGCCCGCGCAAACACGCTCGTGGCCACGGTCAGACCGAGGAAAATGAAAACGATAAAGAGACGACGGAAAGGGTTTCGCATTGGGGCGGGGTGAACAACAGGTGACTGTGAAGCAGACGTCCCGAGCCGATGCGCATATCTTGTCCTTGGCACATCTATTTGCTTAATAATTCTAACCCAAATGTTGCCGGTTGTGTGCTTCACCTTCATGCGCACACGTCGATATCAGCGTAGCCCACGCGCAGATTTTCCCATGCCGCCACGAGGGCGCGACGCGACGGGAAACGCGTATTCACCGGACACACACAGCGGCCCAATTACACACGCCCAAACATCCCGTGCGCACCAGCGGCAATCTTTTGTCGAGAAACATTAATTCAATTAGAATGAACTTCGCCGACGGATGAGTTTCCGTCAGGCGACACCACCTGCCTTTCACGAGGCAGGTGCAGATCCCCGCTCAAAATCCCCTCATCCGCATCCTGCCATTGGCGGCATAGACGCCCGCCACATTCAGGTGTGTCCCCTAGCCCATGAAGAATTTCGCCACCGCGCTGGCCGTCGGCCTCTCCGTCTTACCACTTGCAACCTCGGCGACCACGGAAACCGCCAAACCCAACGTGCTCGTGTTCTACATTGATGACTTGGGTTACGGAGACGTCAGTTGCTTCGGTAACGACAAGGTCGCCACGCCCAACATCGACCGCCTCGCCGCGGGCGGGCTCAGCCTGACCAATTATTATTCCAACTCGCCGGTCTGCTCTCCGTCACGCGTCGCGCTGGTGACCGGCCAATACCCGCAGCGCTGGCGCATCGACTCCTACCTCAACACGCGCGAACACAACGCCGAGCGCCAGATGGTCGATTTCCTCGATCCACGCGCCGTCCACACCGCGCAAATTTTTCACGACGCCGGCTACCGCACCGCGCACTTCGGCAAATGGCACATGGGCGGCGGACGCGATGTGGATGATGCGCCATTGCCGGTCGAATACGGTTTCGACGAAACCATCGTCGCCCTCGAAGGTCTCGGCGATCGCATCATCTTTCCCGAGTCAGGCATCGCCAAAGCCAGTGAGCAGCTTGGCCACGGCAAAATCCTCGCGCACACGCCGAAGCGTGAAATGACCAAGGCCTTCGTCGATCACGCCATCGACTTCGTGCAACGCCACAAGGACGCGCCGTTCTACCTCGAAGTCTTCACTAACGACGTGCACAGCGCCCATCATCCGCTCCCGGAGGACGCCGCGCGCTACGCCTCGATTACCTCCAGCCCCGCCGAGCAGAAATTTTTCGCCGTGCTCGTGGAATTGGACCGCCAGATCGGCCGTCTGCTCGATGAACTCGACCGCCAGGGCCTGACGGAAAACACCATTGTCATCTTCACGAGCGACAACGGCCCCAGCGACGGCGCCGGTTATTATCGGAACGGCGGCGCGCCGCCGGGTTCAAGCGGACCCTTCTTTGGCCGCAAGGGCAGTCTCTACGAAGGCGGCATTCGCATGCCCTTCATCATTCGCTGGCCCAAACACACGCCCGCCAACCGCATCGACAATCAAACCGTCGTCGCCGCCTTCGACCTGCAACCCACACTCTGCGCGCTCGCCGGCATCGCCACGCCCAAGGACAAACGCTATGATGGCCTCGACATGTCCGCGGCCTTCCTCGGTCGGAGCATTCAGCGCACACAACCGATCTTTTGGGCCTTCCGGACCTTCAGCAACTACAACGTGGGCAAGAAAACACACCTCAGCCCCAAGCTCGCGATGCGCGAGGGCAATTGGAAATTCCTGATCAACCCCGACGGATCGGGTGCCGAGCTCTACGATCTCTCCACCGATCTCGGCGAGCGCCACAATCTCGCCAGCCGCCTCGCCACCCAAACCACCGAGTTCTCCGATCGCACGTTGACCTGGTGGCGCGAGGTCAGCCGCGTTTACGCAACCAACTGAAACTCCCTTCCCACACGATGATTAAGCTCACCAACCGTTTCCTCTTCACGGCACTCGCCTTCTGGTTCACCGCCTTCTCTGCAACGGCAAATTCGTCTCGCGTTGTCTTCGTCGAAGGCACCGATCAGGCCGCAGCCGCAGCGGAACTGTCGAGCGCGTTCACACAACTCGCCGCGACCGGCGGCACCATTGTTCTGCGCGGTCCGGTGCAGCTTGCGCCTGACTTCGTCCCGCCACCCCACACCACCAAAGTAACAATAACCAGTCGTCACGACGGTCACGATTATCATCGCGAGCGAAACGCAAAGCTTGTCCTGGGTGGCGACTTCACCGTCAATGGCCCGACGACATTCACCGGCCTTGTCATCACGTCGCCGGCCGGGGCCGGTTACATTCAATGCCACGATCACCAGGTCGTCTTCGCCCACGACGTTTCTTGCGAGCCGTCTGAAAAAAAATCGTTCCCCACCATCGTTGGCGCGGACGTCACGATCGACGGCGGTCACTGGCACGGTGTGCTCGGCGGAACTTCCCGGGCCGGCCATCCCACCAGCGGCACCATCCGCATCACGATCAACGGCGGACAATTTAATGGCGCGGTATGCGCCACCGGCGCAGGCAAACACACTGGTGACGCGGTGCTCACACTGAACAACGGGCAATTTTACGGCGGCGTCGCGGGCATCGGCCCCAATGGCGATGCTGCGGTAACCGGTAATATCGGTATCACGATCAACGGCGGCGTCTATCACAACACCATCGCCGCATCACATAAGGCGCAGGCCGCGTTCATCGGCACCTACCAACTCACAATCAACGGCGGCAATTTCGTCTCCGTCACCGACGTCATCGGCACGCTCGCCCTGCCGGGCGACGCCATCTCGACCCTGATCGCGCCGGCGAATTTGCTGGATGCAGAAAACAATGGCACGATGACGTTTCACAATCCACTCATCGAAGGCGCCGATCCGTGGGTGTATATGCATGACGGATTCTACTACGCCATCACCACCGGCTACGACCGAATCGTCGGCCGTAAGGTCGCAAACTTGGGTGACTTGTCCCACGCGGAACGAGTGACTCTTTACAAGCCCGAAGCCGGTCATCCGTATTCGCGGCATTTGTGGTCGCCGAAATTCTACCACCTGAGCGACGAAATCGCCGGTGCGGGCCAAGGCGGTTTCTATCTCTATTTCACGGCGAACGATGGCAGCGGGCGATCAGCCTTGGATCATCGTTTGTTTGTGCTACGTTCACTGACCGGTGATCCCCTCGGTCCGTATGGATCGCCGCACGACGGCACGCTCAACACGCCGGTGCGAGTGGTCAGCGAGTTGAAGAATCAGTTTAATGACGAGTGGGTCGCCGGCCCGAAGGTGCTCAGCTACGGCGGCAAAAATTATCTCATCTGGGTCGGCCGTTTCGGCGGACCGGAATCGAAGAACGTCGGCGATCACTGGCAGTGCCTTTACATCGACGAATTGATCAACCCGTGGACGGTCGCCGGCCACGCAGTGATGATTAACCGACCAACACTCGCTTGGGAAAAGCACGGTGCTGGCATGACCGGTTCCGGCGATCAACGTCGCATGCTCCCCGAGGTGATCGAGGGCGGCACTCCAATCATCACCGATGATGGCACACTCTACCTGCTCTACGCCGGCAGCGGGTATTGGACGCCATATTACGCGATCGGGTTGATGAAACTCGTTGGCGATGATCCGATGAATCCCGCTCACTGGCAAAAATTTCCTGAGCCCATTTTCAAAGCGTCCGACGAGGTGGTAGGTTCGGCCAACGCCTGCTATGTTGCCTCTCCCACTGGAAAATCGCATTGGGCCATCTATCACGCCTATGTCGGACAAAAAACCCGCGGCGTTCCACGAGAATTGTTCGCCGAGCCCTACCTCGCCGACAAGCACGGCATGACAATTGGTCGCGGCACACCAGCACCGCTCTCCACCGTAATGGAAATCGAGGTCAACCCGATGCCTCTGCGTAAAAAAGTGCGCGGATTCACCGCGCCATTGGCTGCTCCCAAGACCGAATAGCTTTCAGCCTTGGAGCCGGGGCACCTTCGCCCCGGTCAACACGGCGAGGACGCCGCGTCCCCATTTGGCGGCATCTTGTGGTAGAGACTGGCGGCCCCGTCCGCCTCAAACCCGGTCGCGCAGGGCCGCGCGGCCCTACCTTATATCCTTCGTGTGCTTCGTGATCCTCGTGGTTAAACTTCTGTCCCATTGGTCGCCGACCGAGATAATTGGTAAATAATCACTACTTTTGCGCATGTGACTTGCACTCTGAAAACAAGCGTCTCAGGCCGGGATTACTTGAGTTTAATGAACACCGAAACCACCCCACTCCTCGCTGCGCTCAACATTCGCAGCATCACTTATCCCGCCAAGTTTCAGCCGGTCGAGCAAACGGCCGCTGTCGAACTCGCGCGCTTGACCGGCGGTCGCGCCGCGAAATCCGCGCAGCCCGGCAAGGGCGTGAACGTCGCTCTCGCGCCGCGCGATTGGGCGAAATTCCTGCCCAAATCCAAGGCCGCCGAACCCGGCTGGATGTGGCTGAAACTGGAAGACGACGGCACCGGCGAAATCATCGCCGACACCGGCTCGCTGCTCTACGCCGCGGTGCGCCTCCTCGCTCACGGCCTCGGCGATGATGCGCGTGAAAAACTCGCGCGCGGTCTCTTTCTGCCCGCGACGTTTCCGCATCACCGCCCGCACTGGGACAGTTCCCTCACGCAATACTGGCGCAGCGCGCGCAACTTCGATCGCGAACGCTACGTCGCCACACTCGCCGAATCAGGCTTCACGCATGTCGAGGTCAACGGTCTGCAGGCGCACATGCCGATGGAAGATTCGGTCGTGTCCGAATACTATCCGCAGTTCTACACCTACTGTGCCGGGTTCAACCACTTCGTCGATACGCCGCTCACCGCCGGTCTCTGGCCGTCGCACTACCTCGAAGCCAATCTCAACAACCTGAAGAGCCTCGCCGCCCTCGGCCGCAGCTACGGCCTCAAGCCCGGTCTTTGCATGTTCGAACCGCGCAACATGCCCGAGCGTTTGTTCCAACGTTACCCGACGCTCCGCGGCGCGCGCGTTGATCATCCGTTCCGCTCGCGTCTGCCGCGCTACTGCCTCGCGCAGGACCATCCCGTCACCAAGCAGCACTACCGCGCCGCGATCCAGAACCTGATGCAGGCCGCGCCGGATATCAGCTACATGAGCGTGTGGACCAACGACAGCGGCGCCGGCTTCGAACACACCGGCTCGCTCTACGTCGGCCGCAACGGCGGACCCTACATGATCCGCGAATGGCGCAGCCACGAGAACATCGCGAAGTCCGCCGGCGAAAGCATCGCGCGCTATCTCAACCATCTCCAATCCTCCGCCGCCGAGATCAACCCCGACTTCGACATCTTCCTGCGCATCGAGCCGTTCAAGCTCGAGCAGGACCACATCAAGGCGGGCATGAACAACCACGTCTCGTGGGAAGCGCCCTCCCTGCTCGTGCGCGGCTACAGCCTGCCCTACTCCCACCCGAAGTATCCCGAGTTCACCGGCGCCGCCGGCGGCCCGTTGCAGGTCACGATCGACGAGCAGGAACGCACCGTGCTCGCCGAGTCGCGCAAGCAGGGCGTCGAGCCCACGCTCAACTACTCCGCCGGCAGCACCGCCTGCTACGAACCGCTCATCGGCGTGCCCTACCCGCGCCTCATGCGCCAGAAACTCGAGGCCATGCGCGACATCGGCCTCAAGCGCATCAGCGCCTTGGGCGGGCTCGGCAACACCACGGTCGCACCTTACTGGCCGCATCCCGCCGTGCTGCGCGCCACGCAGTTTACGCCCGAGATTCCGATCGACGAGGTCCTGCACCAGACCGCCGCCGGCTTTGTCGGCGAAAAATACGCCAAGGACCTGACCGCCGCGTGGGACGCGTTTGAGGACGCGCTGCTCTGGCAGCCACCCGTCATGCTCTTCAGCGGCTTCGGCTTCTGCTGGCAGCGCACCTGGGACCGCCCCTACGTGCCCGACATCGAGGCCATCCCCGCCAAGGAACGCGCCTACTACGAGCGCTTCGGCTGCTTCCAGCACAACAACCCGGGCATGAACGATCTCGGCAAGGACGTGCTCTTCAACCTCGTCACCCGCGAACAGGGCGAGAAAGCCCGCGACGGCTTCGACAAGCACGCGCTGCCGCGCGTGGACAAGCTCATCGCCACGCTGGAAAAACTGGTCGCCCGGACCGCCGGCGAGCCCGCCGCGCAGGCCGTGTTTGTTGACCTGCTCGACCGCGCGCGCGCGTTTCGCTGCTGGTGCACCTCGTTGCGCACGGTCAGCGCTTGGTGCGCCCACGTCTACGGCTGGCTCGAAAGCACCAAGGCCGCGGAGAAGCAGAAGCACGAGAAGGCCCTGCAGGCCGCGATCGACCTCGAACTGGCCAACACGCAGGAGCTGCTCGCCCTGCTCGAGTCCGGCCGCACTGAGACGATCATCCTCTCCTCCCTCGGCAACACCACGTTCTGCTACGGCGAGGACCTGCCCGATCTGCTGCGCGAGAAAATCCGGTTGATGAAGAAATACCGGAATCGGAAACCGCGCATCGACAAGGACATCCTCTGGCGCGCCATCCCGGAAGCCAAATGGCCTGAGTTCAACTGAGCACGGTCATAAGGTGGACGCGCAGGTTCCGCTGCGCGTTTGCCTCGCCTCCGGGACCCATTCTTTGGCCAAGCCCACGAAGGACAGGCACCGAATACGCAGAATAAACTGAAGGGCGGGATCGCTGATCCCGCCTTTTCCTCTTCAGGCAAACCCGCGAAGCCGCCTGGCATAAGCGGCTAATCAGCGCTGCCCGATCAGCTCTTCAATGGTAAGACCGATGTCCTTGGCGATTCGCCGGAACTGTGACGGCGCGAAGAACTGGTTGAACGGTGTTCTAATTTCATTTGGGAAACCCCGCAGCCTGCTACGGAGAATGTTTCAGCTTTCAATACCGGTGCACGTCCATGATACGGACTTCCTTGAGGGCATGGTCGGCCCAATAAACCACGCGAAAATGTGCGGTGTAGATGACTTCGTTGGCGCGACCGGCTTCGTCAATCACCTGTTCAGTGCCGTGACGCGCAGGATCGCGAGCCAGCGCTTCACAGACTTCGAGTAATTCCCCGCGCTCGTCTTCATCCGCTGAGAGAATTCCAAATGCCGCCCGCTCGTGCAACGAGTAGGCATAGCGTGTTGTCATGACCGTGGTGCCGCAGGCTTGGTGGCCAAAATACGGGCGAGTTCGGCCTCGGATATCTTGCGCCCCGCATCCATCTCGCGATGCCTTTGAGCCAGTTCGCGGGCATACTCCGGAGAGTGAGTCTGCCGGAGGGTTTCCAAAAATCGCGCCACGCCCGCCTGTTCACTCGGCGTAAGCTTGGTCAGTTGCGACTGGATTTCTTGCACGCTCATGAGCCAAAAAATTAGCCGGGAACACGGTTTCGTCAACCTCGTGATGGTGCTGAGATCTCTGCTCCCTGGCTATAGATGAGACCTTACACGCCCCCGACCAAAACTGGGCTGAGTATTACACCCACCTAATCTTCCCAAAGCATGGCCACAACCTCGCGCAGATTCGCATTCAATTCTTCAAGCGACTCCGCCTGCGAATGTGCACCGGGCCAACCAGGCACATAACCAACCAGCAGGCCGGTAACGGTGTCCCGCTCGACGACAGCGGTGAAATTTTTTATGCCCGCATAATAGCACGAACGAAGTCCGCATCAATCTCGCCCAAGGAATCCAATCCGACAAAACCTGCGCTGATCCCGCCTTTTCAGCGTTCTGTTCCGGAACGCCGCTTTACCGCTTTGCCTGTTCCCGTTTTGGCCGCCGCTCGGCGGCCAGCCTTCACCGGTTCATCGATCAATGCCGCCGGTTCGATATCGAATTTGAGCAACTGCCAGAGTTCCAACTCCAGAGCCTTGGAGAGTTTTTCGAGCGTTGAGATACGGATGTCGCGTTTCCGGCCTGCCTCAACCGACTGATAGTATTTATAACCAAGTCCGGCTTTTTCGGCGAACCGCTCCTGAGTCAGGCCTTTTGCCTCCCGGAGTGCCCTGATTCTCGCCAGCAGGCGGTTCGCCATGTCGTTTGCCACGCGGAAACATAGCTAGAGTCCGCTTAGCTAAACACCTGAGCATCGGCAGTGTGTGCTTTACACCCTACTATCGGTAGTGCGCTATGGGCTGGTTCATGCCCCGCATTTGCCCATGAGTCTGGTGAAGTCCAAACAACGCGTCGCGGATCACGGAGAAGTTTTCACGCCTGCCTGGCTGGTCGAAGCCATGCTCGATTTGGTCAAGGGCGAAACCGAACGCATCGACTCGCGGTTTCTGGAACCGGCCTGCGGCAGCGGAAATTTTCTGGTGCCTGTCCTGCGCCGCAAACTTGCTGCGGTGGAGTTCAAATACAGGCGGTCCGACTTCGAGCGACGGCACTACGCGCTGTTCGCCCTGATGTGCGTCTACGGCATTGAGCTGTTACCCGACAACATCGCCGAATGCCGCGCCAATTTGCTCGAAGTCTTCGGTGAATATTTGCAGCTCGATCCAGCTGACGACTTTTATCGCGCCGCCACCACCGTGCTGGCGCTAAATCTCGTGCATGGCGACGCCCTGACCATGCGGGCGTGGGACGGCGCGCCCATCACCTTCGCCGAATGGGGCTATCTTTGGAAAGGCCGCTACCAGCGGCGGGACTTCAGCTTCGGCAGCCTCACCCTGTCGTCGGCCTTCAGCGCGGAGGACTCGCTTTTTTCGCAACTGGGCAAACACGAGATTTTCACGCCGACCAAGACGTATCCGCCGATGACGGTCGGTGAATTGGCCGCGAGCCAAACGGAGGTGCCGCTGTGAACGCGCAGGCCAGCTTTACCCTGCGCCGGCGCAATCCGGACGTGCTGACCTGCATCGCGAATCTCTCCAACGACGAGGTGTTCACGCCGCCCGAGTTTGCCAACCGGATGCTCGACACGTTGGCCGAGGCATGGGCCGCCAACCACGGCGGCGCGAATCTCTGGGCCGATCCGAAAGTGACGTTTCTCGATCCCTGCACGAAGTCGGGCGTATTTTTGCGCGAGATCACCCGTCGTCTGACGGAAGGGCTGGCGAAAAAGATTCCGAATCTAGAAAAGCGCGTGGACCACATCCTGACGAAGCAGGTGTTCGGCATCGGGATCACGCAGATCACCAGCCTGCTCGCCCGCCGGAGCGTGTATTGTTCGAGGCACGCTACGGGCAAGCACTCGATTGCCACATCCTTCAAAAGCGAAGCCGGCAACATCTGGTTCCAGCGGATCAAGCACACGTGGGACGGCGACCGGTGCAAATTCTGCGGGGCTGGAAAATCTGTTTTCGACCAGGTGGCCCGGTTGGAGACCCACGCCTACGCGTTCATTCACACCGACAACATCAAGGCCCGGCTGGCCGAAATCTTTGGGGAAAATATGCAATTCGACGTTATCATCGGAAATCCACCGTATCAGTTGGCGAGCGACGGTGGCACTCGTGACATTCCCATCTACAACAAGTTTGTGGAGCAGGCGAAACAGTTGCAGCCGCGTTATCTTTCGATGATCATCCCTTCTCGCTGGATGGCTGCGGGGCTTGGTTTGGGGGATTTTCGTAAAACCATGCTGGCGGATCGCCACATCCGGAAGCTGATTGATTACGAGCGCATGGACTTGGTGTTTCCCGGCGTGGATTTCGAAGGCGGCATCTGTTACTTCCTGTGGGACCGCGACCACCCAGGTAAGTGCGAAGTCACCACGGTCACTGGTGAAGAAACCACCGGGCCGATGGACCGCGACCTGAATGAATACGACATTCTTGTGCGCGATAGCCGTGGTCTGAGCATCCTCAAACAGGTGCGCGCAGCGGGCGAGCCTTCCATCATCGACATTCTATCCGCCGACAAGGAGTTCGGCTGGACATCCAATTTCGATGGGTTTCGACCGAACAAAAAATCAGACGACGTAGCACTGTATTATGGGCGCAATGGGAAACGGCTCGTCGGAGGCATTGCCCGTGAGGATATAGCTAAGAGTCCTCATCTCATAGACACATGGAAGGTGATGACGTCAGCGGCCTATGGTGAACGCGGTGCGCGGCCCGCGATGGTGCTCGGCTCCTCTTTCATCGCGGAATCGCCTTCAGTGTGCACGCAGACCTACCTGTTTTTTTACGTGGCATCTCAAAAGCAGGCCGAAAGCCTGCAAAGTTACCTCAACACGCGATTCTTCCGCTTCTTGGTGTCACTGCGAAAGATCACCCAACACGCAACCCGCGCAACTTACACGTGGGTTCCGCAACAGACGTGGGATCGCATTTGGACGGACGATGCGCTCTACAAAAAATACGGACTGAGCAAGGACGACATCGCTCACATCGAGGCCAGTATCCGCCCGAGGGCGAGTAACGATGAGTAAGACCATCGACGAAATCCTTGCGCCGAAGCCAGAGGCGCGGCCGCGCATTTATGCCTACTCGATTGATGACAAGGCGCACGTGGGGCTTCTCAAAATCGGGCAGACCACGCGCGGCGTGAAGCAGCGCGTCGCCGAACAGCTCAAGACGGCGGCGATCAAAAACTACACCATTGTCCTGGACGAATCCGCTGCGCGCGACGATGGCACGGTTTTCAGCGACCACGCGGTGCGGGCGGCTTTGGCGAAAAAGGGGGTTGAAACCGTCGAGTTGGAGTGGGTGCGCTGCACGCTCAAGGATGTGAAGACCGTCCTCACGGAATTGCGCACGGGGAAAAAATTGACCGGCACGCACCACGAGACGTTCGCGATGCGACGGGAGCAGGCGGAGGCGGTCGAAAAGACGGCCGATTACTACAAGTCGATTTGGGCGGAGAACAAAAAGACCGTGCCGCGCTTTTTGTGGAATGCGAAGATGCGTTTCGGAAAAACGTTCACCAGTTACCAACTCGCCAAGAAACTCGGTGCCAAACGCGTGCTCGTGGTGACGTTCAAACCTGCGGTGGAGGACGCATGGTTGGCGGATCTCGAATCGCACGCGGATTTCGACGGTTGGCAATACCTGTCAAAATCCTCCGGTGGTGATCCCACGCAGATCGATCGTAAGAAACCGGTCGTTTATTTCGGCTCCTTCCAAGATCTGCTGGGGCGAGACGATGCCGGGAATATCAAGGCCAAGAACGAATGGCTGCATCAGGTGAATTGGGACTTGGTGGTGTTCGACGAATACCACTTCGGTGCGTGGCGTGACACGGCCAAGGAGTTGTTTGAGGGAGAGGAGGAAGCGGTTGCGAAAAAGGAGACCAAGCTTGAATACACTCCCGGGCTCGAAGGCGTGAACGAGGATATCGGCGAACTTTCAGGCAAGGAGAGCGAGTTTCTGCCGATCACTACGAAGGCTTACCTCTATCTCTCCGGCACGCCGTTCAAGGCGCTCTCGACGGGCGAGTTTATTGAGGAGCAGATTTTCAATTGGACCTACACCGACGAGCAGCGGGCCAAGGAAACGTTCGCGAGTGAGCATCCCGGCAAATGGAATCCCTACGGCGCGTTGCCGCAGATGCGGCTGCTTACTTACCAGATGCCGGACGAACTGGTGGCGGTGGCGAGCGCGGGTGAGTTCGACGAGTTTGATTTGAACGCGTTTTTCGAGGCGTCGGGCGAAGGGAAGAAAGCGCAGTTCAAGCACAAGGGCGACGTGCAAAAGTGGTTGGACATCATTCGGGGCGGTTATGCGTCCAAGTCGGTGGAATCGCTCAAGACCGGTTCGCGTCCGCCGTTTCCGTATTCCGACGTGCGCCTGCTTCCTTATCTCCAGCACGCGTTTTGGTTTTTGCCCGATGTGGCGGCGTGTCATGCGATGGCAAATCTGCTGGGTGAAAAGCACAACGTGTTCTGGCGCGATTATACGGTGATCGTCGCGGCGGGCGCGGGAGCGGGCATCGGATTGGAAGCGCTGCCACCCGTGCGCAAGGCCATCGGCGGCGGCTTTGACACGAAGACAATCACACTCTCGTGCGGAAAACTCACGACCGGTGTCACGGTGCCGCAGTGGTCCTCCATCCTGATGTTGCGCAATCTCAAGTCGCCGGAGACTTATTTTCAGGCGGCGTTTCGCGTGCAGTCGCCGTGGTCGATCAAGAATCCCAACGGCGACAATCCGAACGAAGAAGAGATTTTGAAACCGGTGTGCTTTGTGTTCGATTTCGCGCCCACGCGCGCGCTGCGGCAGTTGTCCGAATACGGAATCGGTCTCTCGCCGAACGAACCGAATCCGGAGAACGCGGTGAAGGATCTCGTGTCGTTCTTGCCGGTGCTGGCCTACGATGGCGCGAACATGACGCAGATCGACGCGGGCGGCATCTTGGATATCGCGATCGCCGGCACCTCGGCGACGTTGCTCGCACGCAAATGGGAGAGCGCATTGCTCGTGAACGTGGATAACGACACGTTACGGCGCATCCTCGACAATCCCGAGGCGATGGCGGCGGTGGCGCGCATCGAGGGGTGGCGTGCGCTCGGCGACAACATCATCGAGACCATCATCAACAAGAGCGACAAGGTGAAGGCGCTCAAAAACAAGGCGAAGGAGAAGGATCTGTCGGCGAAGGAAGAACGCCAGCTCACCGAAGAGGAGAAGGAGTTTAAGTCGAAGCGAAAGCTGGTGCAGGAAAAATTGATCAAATTCGCGACGCGCATTCCGGCGTTCATGTATCTGACCGATTTCCGCGAGAACACGCTGCAGGACGTGATCACGAAGATTGAGCCGGACCTGTTCGAGACGGTCACGGGATTGACGGTGAAGGATTTTCACCTGCTCGTGCGGCTGCGGGTATTCAACACCGAGCAGATGAATCAGGCGGTGTTTGCCTTCCGCCGTTACGAGGACGCGTCTCTTCGCTATACAGGCATCGAAAGTCACGAAGGCCTGAGGCACTACGGGCTCTACGATACAGTGGTGGCGAAGGAGTGAACCGTCACCTCAGTGCCGACCGAAATATTTCGGCCAAGCCGGCCCTGTTGAGGCGCTTTTCAGCAAGGCCGATCATGGCATCGTAAAGTTGAGCGTTGGTGACGGCAGAAGTGGCGACACCGTTAAATTCGAGAAAGACGAGCGCAGTCGTAATCGCGGTGCGTTTGTTGCCGTCCACGAACGGTTGGTTTTCCGCAAGGTGATAGGCATAAGCCGCAGCCAGATCGAAAAGATCACCCTGCCCATAATGATACATGTTCATCGGCTGGGCCAAGGCAGACTCCAATCCCGATTCATTTCTCAGACCATCCTTCCCACCGTGAGTCGCCAGCGACAATCGGTGCAGAGCATCAATCTGCTCCCGACTGACGAAAACAGGCTCGTTCATTGCGCGAGCTTATGCAGGAGGTCTTTGCGCTCCTTGAAAATCTTGTCCGCCACCTTTTTGAAGGTCGCTTCGTCAACCTGCTTGCTCGCCGGACACGCCGCCACCTGCTCCGGCACCTTCTTAGTGCCATAGGACGCGGCGGGGTCTTCGACCTTGTCAGGCTTGCGGTTCACGCTCTGAACCTACGCGAGCGAAAGGCAGTGTCAACCGACCGGTTGCCGCTACCAAAGGCGTTCAGGCTTGCGCTTGTTGCCGGCGACAATGGCGCAGAGACCGAGCGTTCTGGCCACTTGACGATGCAGATCAAACGTGCAGCTTCGTCTGCATGAGAACGACGCTGAATCTTGATGAACAGCTTATGGAAGAGGCGGCGGAATATGCCGGCGTGAAGGAGAAGACCGCGCTCTTGCATGAGGGACTGCGCGCGTTGATTCAGCGTGAGGCGGCGGCGCGGCTGGCGGCTTTGGGCGGTTCCGACAAGAAGGCGTCGGCGGCTCCGCGTCGGAAGCTTGGCTCCAACCGGTCGTGAAGGTGCTGGTCGATACGTCGGTTTGGATCGATCACTTCCGGGCCACCGATCCAGTCTTGGTCGATTGTCTGAAAGCGGGCCTGGTTTGGACTCACACGGTCGTGATCGGCGAACTTGCCGCAGGCCAACTCAAGAAGCGCGATGAGGTTCTGCGTCATTTGCAGAAACTGCCCCGAGCCGACGAAATCGATCTCGGGGAAGGCTTGCATATGATCGACGGCCACGGATTGGCCGGGCGTGGACTGTCGTGGAGCGATGTGCAACTGCTTGCCGCCGCCCGAATCGATGGCGCGAAAATCATGACGCGCGATAAAGCACTGGCGAAAGCCGCGAAGGAACTTGGGCTCGCTTACGGAAGCGACTGATTAGCCGCAACGAAGATAGAGCGTCTTTTGCCCTAACCTCTTCCCTTCAATCCACACTCAGGCCTGTGTCTTGCGGCGATAGCGCTGCCACGCGATGGCAGCCGCACAGAGGCCGAAGGCGGCGAGGCTCGGGCTCGGCGATGGCTTCGCCCGGAGACTAGGAAAGCGCTGATTAATGCTGATCTCCGGAATGGCGTTTGATTCAACGCGCACAGGGACGTGCGCGTCCACCTCTGTCGGCAAGGTGGATGGGCACGTCCCTGTGCCCACCCAAGTCTCGCCCAATTGGTTACTGCTATCTGCTCCTGGCTTTATGCAGCGCTTCCCTAGTGTCCTGAGAGATTAATCCGTGCAATAATAAAGGAAATCTGATTCGCTCTGGCATGACTCTTGGACGCCCCCTGACTGAACTGGTGTTGAGCGC
>Ga0207868_1001592_pt1 | contig 15572 bp, 17 predicted proteins | sample Passage237B_FD_187370 | JGI IMG/M metagenome (GOLD analysis project Ga0207868, IMG submission 187370) | Cellulose adapted compost microbial communities from Newby Island Compost Facility, Milpitas, CA, USA - Passage2 37B (SPAdes) (version 3) ... | reverse complement strand
GGTTCAGGCCCATGCGCTGCAACGCGCCCAGGACCTCGGCAAGCACGCCGCGGCGGTCGGCAAGCGACAGCTTCAGGTCCTGCTCCTGCAGGCGCAGCGCGTCGATCCTGGTTCCGATCTCCGCTGCGTCCTGGCTCAGCTTGCGCTCGGTCTTGGCGGCCTGGATCAAGGCCGCCGACAGCGACTGCTCGTCCTTCTTCAGCCCGGCAATCTCCTCGCGGATGCCTTCGATCCGCTCGTTGGAGAGGGTGATCTCGCGCGTCAGCTGCTCGAACTCGTCGGCGCTGGCCTGGCGGTGGCGGGCAAGCTCGTCCGCCGTCTGCGAAAAGGCAGGGGCCGGCGAAAATGCCAGCGGCAGCGCCAGCAAGGCGCTTTTCCAGCCCGACCTTCTCATCGTTTCGCGCATCGGGCAGACCCTAGAGCAACTTGCGTTAACGAAGCATCAACCATGATATCGGGCCGCGCCGCATCCGCTGCGGTGCCCGTGGACCGGCCTCGCCGCAAAAGATGTCAAAATCACGTGTTCAGGCGCGGTGATAGGGATGGCCGGCCAGGATGGTGGCGGCGCGGTAGAGCTGCTCGGCCAGCATCACGCGCACGAGCTGGTGCGGCCAGGTCATGGCGCCGAAGGACAGCACGAGATCGGCGGCGCCCGCCAGCGCGGGATCGTGGCCGTCGGGGCCGCCTATGGCGAGAACGAGCCCCTTGCGGCCGCCGTCGCGCAGGGCGGCGATCCGCTCGGCGAAGGCTTCCGAGCCGAGATTGCCGCCGCGCTCGTCGAGCAGCGCCAGAGCTGCGCCGGACGCGAGCCGCGCCGACAGGCGCGCGCCCTCCTCGCGGCAGCGCTCGGCAGCCGAGCGCGCCCGGCTCTCGACGGTTTCGTGAACGCCGGAAAACTCCAGGCCGACCGCCGGGCCCGCTTTGGAGAAGCGGTCGAAATAGCGGCCTGCGAGCTCCCGTTCCGGGCCGGGCTTGAGCCGGCCCACGGCATGGACTTCAATGCGCACGCCAAACCTCGCATCGGGCCGCCTGTCGGCGGCCCAGCCGGGATCCCACCGCGCCGGGCCGGCTCAGTGGACCGTTTCTTCCTCCAGGTCGGGCGCCTGCCACATCTTCTCGAGATTGTAGAAGTCGCGGACCTCGGGCCGGAAGACGTGGACGATCACGTCGCCGGCATCGATCAGCACCCAGTCGGCGCCGGACAGGCCCTCCACCCGCGCATGGCCGAAGCCGGCATCCTTCAACGCCTTGAGGACGTTGTCGGAGACGGCGGCGACATGGCGGTGGGAACGGCCCGACGCGATCACCATGTGATCGGCGAGGCTGGACTTGCCCTGGATGTCGATGGAGACGATGTTCTCGGCCTTGGCGTCGTCGAGACTGGCCAGAACCGTGTGCAAGACCCGGTCCGCAGCGGATGTGCCGCTCAACCCGGCCGGTGAAGGCGCAGTTGCCGCCTTCCTCGATTGTGCTGTTCTCAGCGTCTTTCCTTTCGATCAAGAACAACGGCGCCGGACGGTCGCGCCGCCCGAACGTGTCATAGATAGGCAGAGTCCCGTGTCCGTTTCAAGACGATGGCCGGCAACGATCTTCCGGCGGACCCGCCGATCAGCTTTCCGGCCGGTCCGCCGCCGGCCTGCGGGCGGCTTCGCGCAGCGCCGTCGAGGAGAGCGAGGAGCGCGGTCCGTGGATGAAGGTCCAGGCCGGTGGCCTGGCGCGGGCAAGGCGGCCGGCCTCGTCCTCGTCGATGCGGGCCCGGGCGAAGGTCTTGGCCATCACCGAGGAGAGAAGGGCGAGCGTCGCGCCCGGCCGGTCGACGACGGCGATGGGAACCGAGCGGGCGATGTAGCGCCAGCGTTCCCAGCGGTGGAAGTCGCGCAGCGAATCCGCGCCCATGATCCAGACGAAATCGACGCCGGGATTCCTGCTCCTCACAAGGTCGATCGTGTCGGCCGAGAAGCGCAGGCGATGGGCCGCCTCGAAGGCGGTCACCTTGATGCGTGGGTCGACGGCGAGGCGTTCCGACAGCCCGATGCGCGCGGAAAGCGGCGCAAGCTCCCGTCCGCTCTTCAGCGGATTTCCGGGCGTCACCATCCACCAGAGCTGGTCGAGCCGCAGCCGCCGCAGCGCGATGTCGGCGACCAGCAGATGGCCGGCATGCGGCGGGTTGAAGGACCCGCCGAACAGGCCGACCTGCATGCCCTTCTCGACATGGGGCATGCGCAGATAGCGCGCGGGAATTTCGGCGTGCTGCACCCGCGCCCTCCGCATCAGCCTGCCCGGCGCCTCAGGGCCGGACCTGGCCGGAGCCGTGGACGCGGTACTTGAAGGAGGTGAGCTGCTCGACGCCGACCGGCCCGCGCGCATGCATGCGGCCGGTCGCGATGCCGATCTCGGCCCCCATGCCGAACTCGCCGCCGTCGGCGAACTGGGTCGAGGCATTGTGCAGCAGGATCGCCGAATCGACCTCGGCGAAGAAGCGGTCGACCGCAGCCCGGTCCTCGGCCACGATCGCGTCGGTGTGATGCGAGGAATAGCGCTCGATATGGTCGATCGCGCCGCCGACGCCGTCGACCAGCGCCACCGAGATGACCGGCGCCAGATATTCGGTGACCCAGTCGCCGTCGGTGGCCGCGACGGCCGGGGGAAAGAGCGCGCGCACCTCGTCGGTGGCGCGGATCTCGCAGCCTGCGGCCGCCAGCGCGGAGAGGACCGGCACCAGATGGGTGGAGGCGACCGCCCGGTCGACCAGCAGGGTCTCGGCGGCACCGCAGATGCCGACCCGCCGCATCTTGGCGTTGACGGCGATCTCGATCGCCATGTCGAGCTTCGCCGAGCGGTCGACATAGACGTGGCAGATGCCTTCGAGATGGGCGAAGACCGGTACGCGCGCTTCGGTCTGGACGCGCTCGACGAGGCTGCGGCCGCCGCGCGGCACGATCACGTCGAGATTGCCGGACAGGCCCTTGAGCATCTCGCCGACGGCGGCACGGTCGGTCAGCGGCACGAGCTGGATGGCATCCTCCGGCAATCCGGCCGCCCGCAGCCCCTCTGCCAGGCAGGCATGGATGGCGGCCGACGAACGGGCCGAATCGGAACCGCCGCGCAGGATCACCGCATTGCCGGCCTTCAGGCAGAGCGCGCCGGCGTCCGCCGTCACGTTGGGCCGGCTTTCGTAGATGACGCCGATGACGCCGAGCGGGGTGCGCACGCGCTCGATATGAAGGCCGTTGGGGCGGTCCCACGCGGCCATCGTCTGGCCGACCGGGTCGTCCAGCGCCGCGATGTCGCGGATGCCCTGCGCGATGCCCGCGATGCGGTCCGGCGTCAGCCGGAGCCGGTCGAGGAAGGAGGCCTTGAGGCCGGCTCGCTCGCCGTCGGCCATGTCGACGGCGTTGGCCTCCAGCACCGCCGCCTCGTTGCGGCAAAGCGCGTCGGCCATCGCCGTCAGCGCGGCGTTCTTGCGCGCCGTGCCGGCCGTCGCCAGCGGGCGGGCGGCGGCGCGGGCGCGGCGGCCCAGTCCGGCCATGATGGCGGCGACGGTCTCGCCCGGTTTCGTCCTGTCCAGCATTGCGGCACCGCTCGATTGCAGGGGATGTCCTTTACACCGCCTTTCAGGGCGCATCAAATGGATCGGGGGGGCCGCGGGCCGGGCGGCGGCCTTCCGTATCGCGCAGGCCCTCCCCCGGACGGGACGAACGAAGGCTCCGGATGCGCCGTCAGGCCGGATCGCGGGCGGCGGCGGTCACGACGAGGTCGTCGCGATGCACCATCGCCGCGCGCGCCTCGTGGCCGAGCACGCCGGCGATGGCGGAACTCTTCAGCCCGGCGATGCGCAGGGCGTCCGCCGCATCGTAGGCGACGAGGCCGCGGGCGATCTCGAGGCCGGTCGGATCGACGATCGCCACCGTGTCGCCGCGCGCGAAGGTTCCCTCGACGGCGCGGACGCCGGCCGGAAGCAGCGACTTTCCGGAGCGCAGGGCGGCCACCGCGCCGGCGTCGATGACGAGCCGGCCGGCGGCTTCCAGATGACCGGCGATCCAGGTCTTGTAGCCGCGCACGGGATGCGCGGACGGCCTGAAGAAGGTCGCGCGCTCGCCGCGCTCGATGGCGGCGAGCGGATTCAGCCGGTTGCCGGCGGCGATGATCATGGCGGTGCCGGCGGCGGTGGCGATCCTGCCGGCATCGATCTTGGTGCGCATGCCGCCCCGCGACAGCTCGGAGGCGGCGTCGCCGGCCATCGCCTCGATCTCGGGCGTGATCGCGTCGACCACGGGTATGAAGGCGGCATTCGGGTCGCGCGCCGGCGGGGCGGTGTAGAGCCCGTCTATGTCGGACAGCAGGACCAGGAGGTCGGCGCCCATCATGGTGGCGACGCGCGCCGCCAGCCGGTCGTTGTCGCCGTAGCGGATCTCGCTTGTCGCCACCGTGTCGTTCTCGTTGATGACGGGAACGGCCCTCAGCTTCAGCAGGGTCGAGATGGTGGCGCGCGCGTTGAGGTAGCGGCGGCGTTCCTCGGTATCGCCGAGCGTCACCAGGATCTGGCCCGAGGTCAGCCCGTGCCGCGACAGCTCGTGCGACCAGGCGCCGGCAAGCGCGATCTGGCCGACGGCGGCGGCGGCCTGGCTCTCCTCCAGCTTCAGCGTGCGGCCCGCCAGCCCGAGGATCGTGCGGCCGAGCGCGATGGCGCCGGAGGAGACGACCAGCATCTCGGCGCCGCGCGCCGCCACGGAGGCGATATCGTCGACCATCGATGCCAGCCAGTCCTGCCGCAGGCCGCTCCTGCGGTCGACCAGGAGGGCGGAACCGATCTTGACGACGATGCGGCGGTAGGGGGAAAGGGACGTCATGGGTTGCAATGGCGGCGCGAGGCGCGCCCCTCTGTCTTGCCGGCCAATTCCCCCACAAGGGCGGTCAGATGGCCGGCAGGCCGGAGGGGGGCAATGTGGGGCGCCGGCATCGCCGGGCTCATTTCACCCACCGTTCGTCGGGTTTGTCCGGCATCTCCGCCGCCCTCGCCTCCTCGATCACGGCGGCCAGCGCGCGCAGGATGTCCTGAACGCCCTCGCCGGTCGCCGCCGACAGGGCGACCGGAGCGCGGCCGCTGGCGTGCTTCAATGCCGCCAGCGCCTTCCTGCGGGCCGCCGGATCGAGCAGATCGACCTGGCTCAGCGCGACGATCTCGGGCTTGTCCGTCAGTCCCTGCCCGTAAGCCTCCAGCTCTGCGCGCACCGTCCTGTAGGCTTCGGCCGGGCTTTCCTCGCGCGCCGAGACGAGATGCAGAAGGATGCGCGTGCGCTCGACATGGCCGAGGAAGCGGTGGCCGATGCCGATGCCCTCATGCGCGCCCTCGATCAGGCCGGGAATGTCGGCCAGCACGAATTCGCGCGCGTCGATGCGCACGACACCGAGATTGGGGTGCAGCGTGGTGAAGGGATAGTCGGCGATCTTCGGCTTCGCCGCCGTCACGGCGGCGAGGAACGTCGACTTGCCGGCGTTCGGCAGTCCGACCAGCCCGGCATCGGCGATCAGCTTGAGCCGCAGCCAGATCGTCAGCTCCTGGCCGGGCAGGCCGGGATTGGCGCGGCGCGGAGCCTGGTTGGTCGAGCTCTTGAAGTGCTGGTTGCCGAAACCGCCATTGCCGCCCGCGGCGAGGCGGAAGCGCTGTCCGGTCTCGGTCAGGTCGCAGATCAGCGTCTCGTTGTCCTCCTCGTAGACCTGGGTGCCGACCGGCACCTTCAGCGTCACGTCGGCGCCCTTGGCGCCGGTGCGGTTGCGGCCCATGCCGTGCGTGCCGGTGGCGGCCTTGAAATGCTGCCGGTAGCGATAGTCGATCAGCGTGTTGAGCCCTTCGACCGCCTCGACCCAGACGTCGCCGCCGCGGCCGCCGTCGCCGCCGTCCGGCCCGCCGAACTCGATGAACTTCTCGCGGCGGAAGGAGACGGCGCCGGCGCCGCCATCGCCCGATCTCACGTAAACCTTGGCCTGGTCGAGAAATTTCATCGGATTGACAGCGAAGCCGGTTATCCTGTTGTCCGGGCAGCGCCCGATGCGGCGGAGCACTATAGGAAACACGGCGGGACCGCAACGAGGCGGCGCGCAAGCGGGAAGGGCAGGCGGCGATGCGGTGCGTGAGCTACAACATCCAGTACGGCATCGGCCTCGACGGCGCCTACGAGATCGGGCGCATCGCCGATGCCGTGCGCGGCGCCGACGTGATCTGCCTGCAGGAGGTGACGCGCAACGCGCCGCAGAACGGCGGCCGCGACATGGTGGCGGAGATCAGAACCGCCCTGCCGGACTATTTCGCGGTCTATGGGCCGAATTTCGAGGCGGATCTCGGCTCGCACGTGAAGGACGGGCGCGCCGTCGACGTGTTCCTGCAATTCGGCAACATGGTGCTGTCGCGGACGCCCGTCAGGGCCTCGCGCAACCTGCTTCTGCCGAGGCAGCGCAGCTTCGACAGGCTGAACCTGCAGCGCGGCGCGCTGGAGGCGCTGATCGAGACGCCGCTCGGCTTCGTGCGCTTCTATTCCGTCCATCTCGACCATCGCGGGCCGGACGAGCGGCTGGTTCAGGTGCGTTTCCTGCGCGAGCGCGTGCTCGCCTATCCGCTGGAGGGCGGCGCCCTGACCGGCATCTCGGAGATGGGCTTTCCCGAGCCGCCGCACCCCGAAGCCTTCATGCTGATGGGCGACTTCAACATGCTGGAAGGCTCGCCGGAGCATGCCGAGCTTGCCGGCCTGCCGGACCACGAGTTCGGCCTCCCGCTGGTGGCGACGCGGGCGGTGGATGCGGCGATGCGGCTTGCGGGCGGCGAAAGCCGGTCGAACGCGATGACGACCTGGATCGACCCCGCGCGTCCGCGGGACGACAGCCGCCACAAGCGCATCGACTACGTGTTCACGGCCGCCGGCCTGGCGCCGCGGCTGAAGCGCCTGTGGGTCGATCGCCAGGCCGTCGGCTCCGACCACCTGCCGGTGTGGGTGGAGCTCGAATAGGACCGGCCGCGCTACTTCGCCGGGGCCCAACTCCGGAGCGCGACCCAGGTGCCGCGGTCGAGCACGTAGCGTTCCACGGCGACGCGGCCTGCGGCGCGCGAATCGACCATGCCCTGCCCGGTATACTGGAAGCCGCATTTGTGGATCACCCGGCGCGAGGCGCCGTTGAGCACCCGGCAATGGGCGTGCAGCCGTTCCGTTTCCGTCACGCGGAATGCGAGGTCCACCAGCGCATGGGCCGTCTCGGTAGCATAGCCGTTGCCCCAGTGAGGCTCGCCGATCCAGTAGCCGAGCTCGAGGTCGGCGCCGACCGGGTCGAGGCTGGCGCCGCCGATGAACGAGCCGGACGTGGCCAGCGAGATCGCGTAGCCGACGCCGGCCGTGCGGGCCGCGGCCCTTGCGATCCAGGCCCGCGCGTCGGCCTCGCCATAAGGGTGCGGCATGCGCGTCAGCATCTCGGCGATGCGCCGGTTGTCGGCGAGCACGACCAGTTCGGGAATGTCGTCCTCATGCAGCGGACGCAGCACGAGCCGTTCGGTGACGAGGACCGGACAGTCGATCGCCGTCGCTTCTTCGTCCTGCCCGGCCGGCCCGGCCATGTCCCGGCTCCTTTTCCTGCGACCGTTCAGGCGGCCGATCTGGTTTCCGCGCACGTGCAGCCGGCCGCCGCGAAGGAGGCGGCCGTCAGCCGCGTCGTCCAGGCCTCGACCGTCGCGCCGCGGGAGCGGGAGAAGATCTCCGCCTTTCCGGCAGGCGTGAAGCCGAGCTTGCGCTGGACGGCGAGAGAAGCCGGGTTGTCGACGAAGACCGACGACGCCACCGCGCCGAGGCCGCGCGTGGCGAAGGCATGGCACAGCAGGGCATGCGCGGCCTCGGTCATGTAGCCACGGCCGTGCCAGGGGCTCGCCAGCCAGTAGCCGAGCTGCGGCGTGGCGGGATCGCCCTCGAGCGAAACGACGCCGATCAGCCGCTCGCGGTGGATGGTATAGACCATGCGGGCCGGGTCGGCCGCGACGGCGTCGATCCACGCTTCCGCGTCCGCCACGCGATAGGGGTGCGGAACCGGCGCCAGCATGCGCGCCACGTTCCAGTCCGACAGCCAGAAAGCGATGTCCTCGGCATCCGGCAGGGCCGGAGGCCGCATCGTCAGGCGGGGCGTGATCAGCACGTTCATGGGAACCCTCCAGGCAAAGAAAAAGGGGAGATGGCGCCCCATCTCCCCGACCTTTTCCTGGCTTTCCCAGACACCGGTCCCCAGAGAGGGGGCGCCGGTGTTCTTGGTGCGGAACCGGCTACTCCGCGGCCTCCGTCATCGGGTTTACCGACACGTAGGTTCGGCCGTTGGCTTTCGCTCGGAACGCGACTTCGCCGGCCGTAAGCGCAAAAAGCGTATGGTCCTTGCCCATGCCGACATTGGTGCCGGGGTGCCACTTGGTGCCGCGTTGACGCGCGATGATGTTGCCGGCGAGAACCTTCTCTCCGCCGAACTTCTTCACGCCCAGGCGCTTGGATTCGGAATCGCGCCCGTTGCGCGACGAACCGCCAGCCTTCTTGTGAGCCATTTCAGTCTCCTTTGCGCCGCAGGGGGCGCCTCAATCCGTATCGATCGGACCGTTGCCGCCTATATGGCAGGTTCAGTCCTTCTTGACCAGTTCCTTCGCCTGCTCGCGCCAGTCCCTGATCTGGTCGGCGCTGAACGGCATGTTGGCATCGATCTTCTCGATGTCCTTCTCGGTCAGCTTGGCGAGCTGGGCGAAGGTGGTGATGCCCTGCTCCTTCAACTGGCCGGCGGCGACGGGGCCGATGCCCTTGATGACCACCAGGTCGTCGGGCTCGCCCTTCGGCGCCTTGAACAGCGGCGCGGCGGCGGCGGGCGCCGCCTCGGCCGGCTGCTCGGCCCTGGCGGCCTTCGGTGCCGCGGCCCCGGCTTCGGTCCCGGCCTTCGGCGCGGGCTTCGCGGCCGCCTTCTTCGAGGGCCTGGCGCCGTCGAGGAGGATTTCGGAGATGCGCACCGTGGTCAGGAGCTGGCGATGGCCGCGCTTGCGGCGCGAATTCTGCCGGCGGCGCTTCTTGAACGCGATGACCTTGGGGCCGCGGCCCTGCGCCACCACCTCGGCGGCGACCGTCGCACCCTCCACGAAGGGAGCGCCGAGGGTGACCTTGTCGCCGTCGCCCCAGGCCAGGACATGGCCGATCTCGACGATGTCGCCGACCTCGCCGGTGACATTGCCGATCTGCAAGACGTCTTCGGCCGCAACGCGATACTGCTTGCCGCCGGTTTTGATGACTGCGAACATTTCTTGCCTTTCGCTGTTCGGTCCGGCTTTCTGGATCGCGCTGCGATCCGGCCGTCTTTTTGTCAGTCGTTCCGGGTTTCGTTCGTCCCAGGCGGCGTGCGCCGCAAAGAACAACCGGCGCAGGGAGGCCCCACGCCGGATCGCGCCCCCGATAGAGGATGGCGCGCGAAGAGTCAAGGTGCCGGCGCCGCCGCCTCGCGCCACCCCCTGTGCTTGCGCGGCGATATGAACTAGAAAGACGCGCCGGACAAGGAAACGCCCCCGTGGCCCGCGAGACGCAAGATCAGGATCGAGAGGCGCGCGAGATCATCGCGCGCATCAATACCGAAAGCGAGAGCTATCTGCGGCCGCGCGACCGCAACGGGCCGCCGGACCCCGACGACCGGATCGAGCTGTGGGGGCGCCGGATCGGGCGCGCGCTCAGCATCTTGATCGTGGTGGCGATGATCCTGTGGCTCTTCAGCGTCCTGTCGGCGCCGCGATGAGCGCGACGGGAACCGCAGCCGACGACCTGCCGCGCGCGGTGATCGTGATTTCCAGCCATGTCGCGCGCGGCTCGGTGGGAAACCGGGCCGCCGTGTTCGCGCTGGAAACGCTTGGCTTTCCTGTCTGGGCGGTGCCGACCGTGCTGCTCCCCTGGCATCCGGGCCGCGGGCCCGGCACGCGGATCGTGCCGCCGGCCGTCGATTTTGCGGCGTTGATGGCCGAGCTCGCCGGCGCCAGATGGCTGGGGGAGGTGCAGGCGGTGCTGTCGGGCTATCTGGCGGAGCCGGAGCAGGCCGATGCGGTCGCCGCGCTGGTGCGCGCGGTCAAGGCGCGCAATCCGCGGGCGGTCTATCTGTGCGACCCGGTGATCGGCGACCAGGGCGGGCTCTACGTCGCCGAGACGGTCGCCGCGCGCCAGCGCGATCTGCTGCTGCCGCTGGCCGAGATCGCGACGCCCAACCGCTTCGAGCTCGAATGGATGACGGGTGTGCGGCTGGATACCGTGTCGGCGGTCGCGGAGGCGGCGCTGGACGCCGGGCCGGCGACCATGCTGGTCACCTCCGCCCCGCCGCTGATGGCGCGCTCGACCGGCAATCTGCTGATCACGCCGGAGCTGGCGATGATGGCCGAGCACCGGGCGATCGAGGCTCCCCTCAACGGGCTGGGCGACCTGACGGCGGCCGTGTTCCTTGCCCGTCTGCTCGACGGCCAGCCGCCGGCCCGCGCCTTGCAGACGACCACGGAATCCGTGTTCGAGGTGCTGGCGCGCACGACCAAGCGCGGCGCCGACGAGCTGACGCTGGAGACCGACGCGCAAAGCCTCGGTCATCCGATGGCGATGGTGCAGACCCGCTATATCCAGCATCCGTCGGGCGGACGCCGGGCCTGACCCGGGCGGCCTGGCGCCGACGGCGGCGCGCCTGCCGCGCCGGCGTCGCGTTCCGACGAAAGTTTCGTCTAATTTCGTTGCGGAGGCGGATTTTTGGGTTTATCGCCGGTGCTACCATGACTGACCTCCCCGAAGAATTGATCGCCGGCTATCGCAGCTTCAAGAAGGGGAGGTACGACGCGGAGCGCTACCGCTCGCTGGCGCGCGAGGGGCAGGCGCCGAAGACGATGATGATCGCCTGCTGCGATTCGCGCTCGGCCCCGGAGACGATCTTCGACATGGGCCCCGGCGAACTGTTCGTCGTGCGCAACGTGGCCAATCTGGTCCCGCCCTATGCGCCCGACAACCAGAACCACGGGACGTCGGCGGCGCTGGAGTTCGCCGTCCAGAGCCTGAAGATCCGCCATATCGTGGTGATGGGCCACGGGCGTTGCGGCGGCATCCGCGCCGCGCTCCATCCGTCCGACAAGCCGCTCTCGCCCGGCGACTTCATCGGCCAGTGGATGCGCCTGCTGGCCCCTGCCGCCGAGGCGATCGTGGACAATGCGCTGATGACGCCGGGCGAGCGGCAGACGGCGCTGGAGCGCATCTCGATCCGCTATTCGATCGCCAATCTGAGGACGTTCCCCTGCGTGCGCGTCCTCGAGGAGAAGGGCAAGCTCTCGCTTCACGGCGCCTGGTTCGACATCTCGACCGGGGAGCTGTGGGTGATGGACCGCCAGTCGGGCGATTTCTTCCGTCCGGATTTCGACTGAGGGCGCTCCGGCCCGCTCACAGGCCCTCGCCGGGGCCGGGCAGCACGACGCGCGCCAGCGCCGGTTCGGGCACGCGCCGCCAGCCGACATAGGCCAGCGCCGCGATCAGGCCCATGCAGGGAATGATCGTCGACATCGCGGCGACGGGGTCGCCGGCGCCAGCGGCGACGAGCCCGCCCACCAGCCCGCCGCCCATCTGGAAGAAGCCCGACATCGAGGACGCTGCGCCCGCCATGTGGGGAAAGGGGGCGACGGAGGCGGTGGACATGGCCGGGATGACGAAGGCGGCGCCGAAGGCGTAGAAGCCGATCGGCCCCATCACCGTCAGCACGGACGGCGGGAAGACCCGCAGCAGGACCGCGAGCAGGACGCAGCCGGCGAGAATGAAGACGATGCCCACCGGGACGATGCGGAAAGCGCCGAAGCGGCCCATGAGAACGCGCACCAGCAGCGAGCCGCCGAAGAAGCTCGTCGACTGGAACAGCATGGCGAGACCGAACTGGGTGGGCGTCAGGCCGACCCGCGTCATCAGGATGAAGGGCAGGATCGTCGCCTGCGTGTAGATGGCGCCGAGACCGGCGCCCTGCGTCAGGCTGGAGAGCAGGAAGTAGCGGTCGGTGAGCAGGGCGGCGTAGTTGCGCGCCAGGACGCGCGGGCGGATGCGCGACAGGTCGCGGGCGACCGTTTCGACCATGGCGAAATGGACGGTCACGACGATCGCGATCGCGGCAACCGCCATGAACAGGAAGATCGACTGCCAGCCGAACAGGCTCATCAGAAGCCCGCCCAGCGTCGGGGCCAGCGCCGGCCCGACGCCCATCAGCAGCGTGATCAGGTTCATCACCCGCGCGGAACGCTCGCTGGTGAACAGGTCGCGCACCAGCGCGCGCGCGACGGTGATGCCGACGGCCGCGCCCACGCCCTGCATGAAGCGCGCGGCGATCAGCACATCGATCGTGGGCGCGAAAATCGCCAGCAGGCTCGACAGCAGGTAGAACGCCATGAAGGCGAGGGTCACCGGCTTGCGGCCGAATCCGTCCGAAAGCGGTCCGCAAAGGAGCTGGGCGACCGCGAAGCCGGCGAAATAGAGCGAAAGCGTCAGCTTGACCACCCCCTCGGTCGAGCCGAAAGCCTCGACGAGCTCCGGCATGGCCGGGGTGAACAGGGCCAGCGAAACCGGGCCGATGATGACGATTATCGCGCTGAGAAGGCTGACGCGGCGCTCGCTCATCAGCGGCGCGGCCGTCTCAGTGCCCGGAAGGATGTTCATGCGGCCGTGCCCTTGCGATCCTCGCGCGCAGCACACAGCGCCTCGCGGGCGCGCTTGAGCAGCGACTGGAAGGTGGCCCACTCCTCCGGCGTCATCGCCGCCTCGACCTTGAGGCGTGCCCGCGGCGCGATCTCGTAGATGCGGGCGAGCACGTCCCTCGCCGCGTCGGTGAGATGCACCAGCTTGGCGCGGCGGTCGGCCGGGTCGACGGTGCGGCGAACGAGGCCGCGCGCCTCCAGCCGGTCGAGATAACCCGACAGGGTCATCGCCTCGACGCCCATGTGCTCGGCCAGCGCGCTCTGGCGGACGGGCCCGGTGCGCGCCGCATGCGACAGCGTGCGCGCCTCGCCAGGTGTCAGGCCGAGGCCGGCGGCGCCGATCTGGTGGTCGAACGCCTGGCGCATCAGGCGCGCGACGTCGGTTACGAGGAAGCCGAAGGATTCGGTCTGGGGGGAGGGCATTTATAAGTCAGCCTTAATATCCGGCTTGCTTACTTTTTTCCTCCGTTCGCGTCAAGCGCCGCCGCCGGCCGGGCCGTCCGGGGCGGGATGCGTCCGCATGATCGTCGGCCCGCTCTACCTTTTTGTTTAAGCATGATCTTTTCCGAAAAGCGGTTTCCACTTTGCGGGATCATGCTCTAAATCATGGCAAGCAGACCCGTTGCCAGACCTCCCCGGAGCCGAAATGCCAGCCGTCGATCTTGCCACCCATCCGCTGACCCACTGGACCGGGCCGCTCGGGCTTCCGGATTTCACAAAGCTGGAAGATGACGCGTTCGGCCCCGTCTTCGACGCGGCCCTTGCCGCGCACGAGGCCGAGATCGCGGGAATCGCCGGCAATGCGGAGGCGCCGACGATCGATAACACCCTGGCGGCGCTGGAACTGTCGGGCAAGCCGCTCGACCGCGTCTCGGCGATCTTCTGGCTGCGCGCCGGCGCCTACACCAACGATACGATCCGCGCGCTGGAGCGCGAGATCGCGCCGCGGATGGCGCGCCACTTCTCGGCGATCAGCATGAACGCGGACCTGTTCGCCCGCATCGACGCCCTTTACCGGCAGCGGGCCGGCCTCGGGCTCGATGCCGAGACGGCGCGGGTGCTGGAACAGAGCTGGAAGGGCTTCGTCCGGTCCGGCGCGCGGCTCGATGCGGCCGGCAAGGCGCGGCTCGCGGAAATCAACGAGGAACTTGCCGGGCTTGGAACCCGCTTCGGCCAGAATGTGCTTGCCGACGAAAGCGCCTGGGCGATGCTGCTCGATGCGGGCGACGACCTCGCCGGCCTGCCGGATTTCCTGGTCGCGGCGATGGCGGGCGCGGCCGAGGAGCGCGGTGCGGCCGGCCGCTACGCGGTCACGCTGTCGCGCTCGATCGTCGAGCCGTTCCTGACATTCTCGACACGGCGCGACCTGCGCGAAAGGGCGTTCCGCGCCTGGGCCGCCCGCGGCGAGAACGGCGGCGAGACCGACAATGCCGAAACCGTGGCGCGGCAGCTTGCGCTGCGCGCCGAGAAGGCGCGCCTGCTCGGCTATGACAGCTATGCGGCGCTCAAGCTCGACGACACCATGGCCAAGACGCCTTCCGCCGTCATGGACCTGCTGATGCCGGTCTGGGAGAAGGCGCGCGCGCGGGCGGCTGCCGATCAGGCGGAGCTGGAGCGGCTCGCGGCCGCGTCAGGGGCCAATCATTCCTTCGCGGCGTGGGACTGGCGCCACTATCAGGAGAAGCTGCGGGCCGAGACATTCGCCTTCGACGAGGCGGAGCTGAAGCCGTACCTGCAGCTCGACCGTATCATCGAAGCCTGCTTCGACGTCGCCGGCCGGCTGTTCGGCCTTTCCTTCACCGAGCGCAAGGACGTACCGGCATGGCATTCGGACGTGCGCGTGTTCGAGGTGCGGGACCCCGACGGCGCCCGCCGCGCGACCTTCCTCGCCGATTACTTCAACCGCGCCTCCAAGCGCTCGGGCGCCTGGATGAGCGCGCTGGAATCGGGGCACCGCCTGCGTGGGGAGACGGCGAAGCCCGTGATCTACAACATCATGAACTTCGCCAAGCCGCCCAAGGGCGAGCCGGCGCTGCTGTCCCTCGACGATGCGCGCACCCTGTTCCACGAGTTCGGCCACGCGCTGCACGGCATGCTGACCGAGGCGCGCTGGCCGTCGGCTTCCGGCACCTCGGTGAGCCGGGATTTCGTCGAGCTGCCCTCGCAGCTCTACGAGCACTGGCTGACGGTGCCGGAGGTGCTGCGCAAGCACGCGCTGCACTATCGGACCGGCGAGCCGATGCCGGATGCGCTGCTCGACAAGCTCATGGCGGCCCGGACCTTCGGCGCCGGCTTCGCGACGGTGGAGTTCACGGCCTCGGCGCTGGTCGATATGGCCTATCATGCGCGCGGCGAGGCGCCGGCGGATCCGCGCGCCTTCGAGGCCGAGACGCTTGCCGCGCTGAAGATGCCGGAGGCGATCGTCATGCGCCACCGCACCCCGCATTTCGGCCATGTGTTCGCCGGCGACGGCTATTCGGCCGGCTACTATTCCTATCTGTGGTCCGAGGTGCTGGACGCCGACGCCTTCAAGGCGTTCGAGGAGACGGGCGACGTGTTCGATCCCGGACTGGCCGACAGCCTGCGCCGCAACATCTATGCGGCGGGCGGCACGCGCGATCCCGAAGAGCTCTACACGGCCTTCCGCGGCCGCATGCCCTCGCCGCAGGCGATGCTGGAAAAGCGCGGGCTGGCCTGAGGGCCGGTGCGCCCGACGAGCCGGGCGGCGGAGGGGCGTCAGGGCAATCGCATATGGGAATCGCGCGGCCGTTTACCCCCACCCCTGACCCTCCCCACAAGGGGGAGGGAGACCTTGACCTTGCGCCGCTTGGCGCAG
>Ga0207868_1001582_pt1 | contig 15703 bp, 14 predicted proteins | sample Passage237B_FD_187370 | JGI IMG/M metagenome (GOLD analysis project Ga0207868, IMG submission 187370) | Cellulose adapted compost microbial communities from Newby Island Compost Facility, Milpitas, CA, USA - Passage2 37B (SPAdes) (version 3) ... | reverse complement strand
GAGGTCTTCCTGCGGCCCTTCCCACATCAGGCGGGAGAGATTCTGGCCGAGGGCGTCGTTCACCTCGTCAAAGACCTCACGGGCCGAGGCGAAGGCATCTGCCAGTTCCCGGCCCATGCCAACCGATTGCGATCCTTGTCCCGGAAAAATGAAGGCCCGCGTCATCCCTGCTCCCCGTCTATGCCCGGCATCGCTTATTATCGCGGCTTTCCGGGCTTTTGCACTATCGGGCCAAGGCCCCTACAGGGGGCCAAAGTGATACCCTGTGAAGGCTTTGAGTCAAGCGAAGGGTAACCGGGGCGTATCTTCTCCGGGCCCTTGTCTTGTCCCTTGCCTTGGCTGGCTTTTTCCTTATATTGCCGGGCTTCTGAAGGCCTTGGTTGGAGGCTGAACGGGGCACCATGCCTGAACGGGCATGGAAGGATGCAAATCCGGGTTCCGGTGTCTCCGCTTCTTTGGTGGTCCTTTCGAGCCTTTTTTCGGGGCTCAAAGGGGGCTTTGCGCCAGGGCCGGATCAAAAAGGAAAAGGCTCAATGGCTCTCTACGAGCATATTTTTATTGCGCGGCAAGATGTGTCGCAGCAGCAGGTTGAGGCGCTCACAGAGCAGTTCTCGACCATCATCAAGGAAAATGGCGGCCAGATCGGCAAGACCGAATATTGGGGTCTTCGCAACCTTACATACAAGGTGAAGAAGAACCGCAAGGGCCACTACACGCTCATGAATATCGACGCGCCGCATGCGGCTGTCGCCGAAATGGAGCGTCAGATGGGCATCAGCGAAGACGTTCTGCGCTTCATGACGGTCCGCGTTGAAGAACACGAAACCGAGCCGTCTGCCATGATGCAGAATCGCGGCGAGCGCGGCGAGCGCCGTGGCGGGGACCGCTTCGGCGACCGTGGCGATCGTTTTGGCGGCGAGCGCCGTGAGCGCGGCCCGCGTCGTGATCGTGATGAATCCTCTGAAGGAGGCGATGAATAATGAGCACTGCAGCACAGCCCGCGCGCCGGCCCTTCTTCCGCCGCCGCAAGACCTGCCCCTTCTCCGGTGCCAACGCCCCGAAGATCGATTACAAGGATGTGAAGCTTCTGCAGCGCTATATTTCCGAGCGCGGCAAGATCGTTCCGTCCCGTATCACGGCCGTGTCGGCCAAGAAGCAGCGTGAACTCGCCCGCGCCATCAAGCGCGCGCGTTTCCTTGCGCTCCTTCCCTATGTCATCAGCTAAGGCCCGGAAAGGAGACTGAACGATGCAAGTCGTACTTCTGGAGCGGGTTGAAAAGCTCGGTCAAATGGGTGATGTCGTCAAAGTGAAAGACGGCTTCGCACGTAACTTTCTGCTGCCGCAGAAGAAGGCGCTTCGTGCCACCAAGGCGAATATCGAGCGCTTTGAAAGCCAGCGCGCCCAGCTCGAGGCCCGCAACCTCGAACTGAAGAAGGAAGCCGAACAGGTTCACGCCAAGCTGAACGGCCAGACCTTCGTCGTGCTGCGCCAGGCTGGCGAAACCGGCATTCTTTACGGTTCGGTGAGCACGCGTGACATCGCTGCGGCGGTGACCGAAGGTGGTTTCTCCACCGCGCGCAATCAGGTTGTTCTCGACCGTCCGATCAAGATGATCGGTCTGCACGACATTCGCCTGGTGCTTCACCCCGAAGTGTCCGCCACAATCGTCATCAACGTGGCCCGCACCGAGGAAGAAGCCGAGCGTCAGGCTGCCGGCGAAGATCTGACCGCACAGCGCGATGACTTCGACGACGAGAATGAAGCTGAAGAAGCCGTCGAGGCTGCCGAGGGCGAAGAAGAAGCCCCGGCTGAAGGCGAAGAAGCCGAACAGCAGGGCTGATCCGGCTCTCGAAACAGCCGATAGACCTTACAAAAGGGCGCCTCAGGGCGCCCTTTTTCGTTGGAACCCGCCTGGCCGCCGGGACGTTGCACTTGCAACCGGGGAATCTTCCTCCTTAGATATGTTCCAGAAAGCCAGTTCGCGCGGGTTCGCGTCTGTGGCGGAAGATGCGCGACATCGGAAACTTGTTCCTATCACGGGAGGGTTTTGATGATTTTCGGCGTGCTTTTGAAGAAGGTCGTGCGGCGCGGCAACCTGACGCTGGTTACGGCAGACGGCAAGTCCACCACATTCGGCGACGGCTCCGGCGATCCCGTTACGGTCAGATTGCACGACAAATCAGTCGCTTATGAGCTGACCCTCAATCCCTACCTGAAACTTGGCGAAGCCTATATGGACGGTCGCCTGACCGTTGACCCGCCCGCCACCATCTATGAGCTGCTGGACCTGCTCACCGGCAATCTCGGCACGTCCTTTGCCGGGCCCGTCTTTGAAATCTATGGCGCGCTGCGGCGGATGAAGCGGCGCATCGACCAGCACAACCCGATCGGCAAGGCGCAGAAGAATGTCGCCCATCACTATGATCTTGATGGCGGCATCTATGACCTCTTCCTCGACCGCGACAAACAATATTCATGCGCTTACTTCCAGCATCCCGAGATGACACTTGAAGAAGCGCAGCTCGCGAAGAAGCGTCACATCGCAGCCAAGCTCCGCATCGAACCCGGCATGCGGGTGCTGGACATTGGCTGTGGCTGGGGCGGCATGGCGCTGACGCTGGCGGAGGAGACGGGCGCCGAAGTGGTCGGCGTGACGCTCAGCCAGGAACAGCTCAAGGTGGCGCAACGGCGCGCGGAAGAGCGCGGGCTCACCGATCAGGTGGAGTTCCGCCTGCAGGACTACCGGACCCTGAAGGAAAACTTCGACCGCATTGTATCAGTCGGCATGTTCGAGCATGTGGGTGTGGGCCATTACGCCGAATATTTCGGCGGTGTTCATCATCTGCTGACCCATGACGGCCTTGCCCTTATCCATACGATCGGCAGGCTCGACGGGCCGGGTTCCACAAATCCCTGGATTGCGAAATATATTTTCCCCGGCGGTTACATCCCGGCGCTCAGCGAGATGGCCCTTGCCGTGGAACGGAGCGGGCTTTTCATGACGGATGTGGAAATCCTGCGTCTCCATTATGCGGAGACGTTGCGGGAATGGCGCCACCGCTTCATGGAAAGGCGGGCGGAGGCAGCGCGCATCTATGATGAGCGCTTCTGCCGGATGTGGGAGTTCTACCTCGCCGGTTCCGAAACATCCTTCCGCAATGAGGGCATGGTCGTCTTCCAGATGCAGATTGCGAAGAAGATCGAAAGCCTGCCCCTCACGCGCGATTACATGCTGGAGGATGAACGCCGCCTAAATGCGCGGGCAGAGGCACCGCGGCACAGGCTCATTGCGGGAGACTGAACCGCGGTGTTGTTCTGAAGCCCATCAGGCGCGGCCCCGCTTTGCATCCACGCTCAGTGCTCCTGCACCATGGGCGAAGACATAAAGGAAGCCGCCTGCCAGCGCGAAATTCTTGAGAAGCGACGGGTCGGACAGGCTGGGGTGAAATATCAGCGCTGCCGCGACACAGAAGAGCGCGAAAGCCAACGCGACGAAACGCGCCTGATAGCCGATCAGCAGCAGGATGCCGCCGCCCAGTTCCAGCAGCACGGTCAGTCCATAGACCACCTCAGGCATAGGCAGGCCCTTGGACGCGATGAAACCGATGGTGCCCTCCGCCCCCGTCGCCTTGTTGATACCGGCTAAAATAAAAAGAGCCGCGAGCAGAACGCGGCCGACAAGCATGACGATGTCTGATGATGGTTTCATGAAGCTTCTCCCCCAAAATCGATTCCCCGGAAAAGCATAGTCCTGCCCGGGCTGCCCGCAAATGCCTCCTGTCGGGCGACGGCCTTCAAAATGACCGAGTTATCCCCATAGTTAACAGGCTTGTATGACGGAATTGTTGGCACTTTGAGACCGGTGGTTAAGTCCGTTGCCCCTGTCTCCCCGCTTCACTACAAACAGGATCATGGAAAACGCGCAGCACGCCTACCCTCATCCCTCCGACGACACCCAGGAACCGCATTATCGCGTGCCGCCGCATAATATTGATGCGGAACAGGCGCTGCTCGGCGCGATTCTGGTCAACAATGAAACCTATGATCGGGTAGCGAGCTTCCTCGAGGCATCTCACTTTTTCGATGCCGTGCATGGGCGGATTTATGAGGCGGCGGCGAAGCTCATCACGCAGGGGCATCTCGCCTCGCCGGTGACGCTCAAGAACTTCTTCGAGCGTGATGCGGCGCTTGCCGAAATCGGAGGTCCTGCCTATCTCGCCCGCCTCGCCGGTGCGGCGACAACCATCATCAATGCAGAAGAATACGGCCGCACCATCTATGACCTCGCGATCCGCCGCCAGCTGATCGCGGTAGGCACGGACATTCATAACCGCGCCTATGACGCGCCTGTTGACGACACACCGGGTCAGCAGATCCTTGATGCGGAACAGGCGCTCTACCAGCTCGCCGAACAGGGCAAATATGAGGGCGGTTTCCAGAGCTTTCACGAGTCACTCAAGGTTGCGATCGACATGGCCGCCGAGGCCTATAAGCGCGATGGCGGCCTTTCCGGCATCTCGACGGGCCTGCGCGATCTCGACCAGCGGCTTGGCGGGTTGCAGCCTTCCGACCTCATCATCCTTGCTGGCCGCCCGTCCATGGGCAAGACGGCGCTCGCCACCAATATCGCCTTCAGCGCCGCCAAGGCCTACAAGGCCGAGCATCACGCAGATGGCACGGTTGAAACAAAGGATGGCGCTATCGTCGGCTTCTTCTCGCTGGAAATGTCGGCCGAGCAGCTTGCGACACGATTGCTTGCCGAACAGTCCGGCGTACCGTCAGAACGTATTCGCCGTGGCAACATCCATGAGGACGAGTTCCACAGACTTGTCGATGCCGCGCGGGAACTGCAGAGCATTCCGCTCTATATCGACGATACGGGCGGTCTCACCATCGGTACGCTTGCCGCACGCGCGAGACGGCTGAAGCGGCAGCGCGGCCTCGGCCTTCTCGTGGTTGACTATCTGCAATTGCTCGCAGGCTCCGGCAAATTTGGCGATAACCGCGTGCAGGAAGTGACGCAGATCACGACCGGCCTCAAGGCGCTTGCCAAAGAACTCAATGTGCCGATCATCGCGCTGTCCCAGCTTTCCCGACAGGTGGAAGCGCGCGAAGACAAGCGCCCGCAGCTTTCGGACCTGCGCGAATCCGGCTCGATCGAACAGGACGCCGACGTCGTGATGTTCGTTTTCCGCGAAGAATATTACGTCTCGCGGCGCGAACCGACCGAAGGCACGCCCGAACATCTTCAGTGGCAGCAGGAAATGGAGCGCGTGCATGGCCTTGCCGAATGTATCATCGGCAAGCAACGCCACGGCCCCACCGGCACGGTCAAGCTCCAGTTCCAGGCGGATGTGACACGCTTCTCGGACCTCGAGACACATCACGTCGATGATTTCGAGTGAGGACTGACGGGGCATTGCTGCAGGTGACGTTTTCAAATTGTCGCGCGCCCATAAATCCGCCCCATTAACCTTTTAGATCTGCAGCAACTTCCGCTTCCCTTGCGATACGCTATGATCAGGGGACGCTGGACCAGCGGGCCTTTTGAAGAGGGGCGAGCCCTGCCTGATGCAAATCTGATAAGCGAGAGAGACGGAAGCGCGGCGCCGGAGAACGGTGTTGCGAGCGCGGTGCTGACTGTCGATCTCGACGCTCTGGCGGCAAATTACGCTTTGCTGCGCCACGAAGCAGGCAACACGGAAGTTGCCGCTGTCGTGAAGGCTGATGCCTACGGGCTCGGTATCGAGCCGGTGGCGCGGCGACTGGCGGCCGAGGGTTGCCGCATCTTTTTCGTTGCCACACCACTGGAAGGACGGACGCTTCGGGGCGTTCTGCCGGAGGCGGATATCTACATTCTGGACGGGCTCTTTCCCGGTGCCGCCACGCTTTATGCGGAGGCACGCCTGCGCCCGGTTCTCAACTCAAGGGGCGAGCTTGCCGAATGGCGTGCGGCGGGCGCCCCCCTTCCTGCCGCTCTCCATTTCGACACAGGCATGAATCGGCTTGGCATGAGCGTCGAAGATGCGGCACAGATCGCTGGTGATCCCTCGCTGACGGCGGGCTTGGAAGTCTCGATCATCATAAGCCATCTCGCTTGTGCGGATGACGGGAACCATCCGCAGAACAGAGAGCAGCTTTCCCGCTTCCGCGCGGTAATCGAGAAACTCCGTTCGCGCTTTCCGAAGGCACGCGCGAGCCTTGCCAATACGGGCGGCATCTTTCTCGGCCCCGATTTTCATTTCGACCTGGTGAGGCCCGGTATCGGCCTTTATGGCGGCACCCCCTTTGCGCAGAAGCCAAACCCCTTTCACCCCGTGGTGAGTGCCCATGCGCGGGTTCTCTCGGTGCGGAATGTGGCGCCCGGTGAGGGTGTAGGCTATGCCGCAAGTTGGAAAACAGACAGTCCTGCCCGCATTGCTGTTCTGGCGATGGGCTATGCAGATGGCTATCTCCGCTCGCTTTCTCACCCGCCAGCAGAGGGAATGGGGGGCGAATCAGGCGGACGCGTTTACATTGGCGGGGAGATCGCGCCGGTTGCGGGCCGCATCTCGATGGATATGACGAGTGTGGACATCACCCACCTGCCAGAAGGCACAGTGAAGCGTGGTGATATGGCGGAACTGATCGGCTCGCATATCAGCGTGGATGATGTGGGGCTTCGGGCAGGTACGATCGGCTATGAGATACTGACGGCTTTGGGTACGAGATATATGCGGCGATATAAAAGCTCGAACGGAACAGACGGCGCGACAGGCAGGGGGAAGGCGTGAACGTATTCGCAATCATCGGGCGGGTGGTGCTTTCCACCCTTGCCGAGATCGGCGCTCTCTCACGCTTTGTGTGGAACGCTATCACGCACATAGTGCGCCCGCCCTTCTTCTGGCGGCTGATCGCGCAGCAGATGCTTCGCATCGGCTATTTCTCGCTGCCGGTTGTGGCGCTGACGGCCTTCTTCACGGGCGGCGCGCTGGCGTTGCAGATCTATTATGGCGGCAACAGCTTCAACTCGGAGTCGATTGTCGCAACCATCGTTGCGCTCGGCATTACGCGCGAGCTTGGCCCGGTGCTCGGCGGCCTGATGGTAGCGGGGCGTGTTTCGGCGGCGATTGCAGCCGAGCTTGGAACAATGCGCGTGACCGAGCAGATCGACGCGCTGACGACGCTTTCTACCAACCCTTACAAGTACCTTGTGGTGCCGCGCGTAGTGGCGGCTGTGGTGACGCTGCCTGCCCTCGTCTTCGTTGCCGACATCATCGGCGTCATGGGCGGTTTTGTCGTTGGCACACAGACGCTCGATTTCAACGCCGGCGTCTATATCAAGAACACGGTCGACTTCCTGAAATATGATGATGTCGTTTCCGGTCTCATCAAGGCAGGCGTGTTCGGCTTCATCATTGCGATCATGGGTTGCTTCCACGGCTTCAACTCGAAGGGCGGCGCGCAGGGCGTTGGCCGCGCGACGACGAACGCCGTGGTGACGGCATCCATCCTGATCCTCGCGGCGAACTATGTGATGACGTCGCTTCTGTTTGCGAATTGAGGGACGTGTCATGAGCGAGGCGAAGATCGAACTCAGGAATGTCTATAAGCGCTTCGGCAAGAAAGTTGTGCTGGACGGCATCAACCTCACCGTGCCGAAAGGCGAGTCGCTCGTTGTGATCGGCGGGTCGGGTACCGGCAAGTCGGTGATGATCAAATGCGTGCTCGGCATCATCCGTCCCGATAGCGGCGAGATTTTTGTGGACGGAAAAAACGTCCTGAAGATGGATGCCGGTGAGCGTGAACAGGTGCTGCGCAAGTTCGGCATGCTCTTTCAGGGCGCTGCGCTGTTTGACAGCCTGCCCGTCTGGGAGAATGTGGCCTTCGGTCTTATTCAGGGCCGCAAGATGAAGCGCAAACAGGCGAAGGACATCGCCATTGCAACGCTCGCCAAGGTGGGACTGAGCGCGGAAGTGGGTGATCTTTATCCCGCAGAACTTTCCGGCGGCATGCAGAAGCGCGTGGGCCTTGCTCGCGCCATTGCAACGGAACCCGAGATCATCTTCTTCGACGAGCCGACCACGGGCCTTGATCCGATCACGGCTGACGTCATCAATAATCTCATTGTGAACAGCGTGAAGGATCTCGGCGCGACGACACTTTCGATCACGCATGACATGGCGAGTGTGCGCAAGATCGGGGATCGCGTAGCGATGATCTACAAGGGCAAGATCATCTGGTCCGGCACGCGCGAGGAAGTGGACAATAGCGGCAACGAATTCGTCGATCAGTTCATCCATGGCCGCGCCGAAGGCCCGATCCGGATGGAAGTGCTGAAGCCCTAGCACTATCTGCACGGCTCCACAGATAAAGAGAAACGCCCGGTCCCATGGCCCGCCCTACCCGCTCATATGTCTGCCAGTCCTGTGGCGCGGCGACTGCCCGCTGGGCGGGGCGCTGCGAGAGCTGCGGTGAGTGGAACACCATTGTCGAGGAAGCGGGTGCGAGCGGGGGCGTGGGCGCCGGTCCTGCCGCCAAGGCACTCAAGGGCAAGGGCCGCCAGATCCAGCTCGTCGCGATGAGCGGCGAAAGCGCGGAGCCGCCGCGCCATGTCACCGGCCTTGGCGAGTTTGACCGGGTAACGGGCGGCGGGCTTGTGCCGGGTTCAGCCCTGCTCATTGGCGGTGACCCCGGTATCGGCAAATCGACGCTTCTGCTTCAGGTGATGGCGGCACTTTCATCGCGCGGCCATTCCGTCGTCTATATCTCCGGCGAAGAAGCCATTGCGCAGGTGCGGATGCGGGCGCGCAGGCTCGGCCTTGCCGATGCGCCGGTGCAGCTTGGCGCGGAGACGAACCTCAAAGACATTATCGGCACGCTTGATAGCGGGAAGGCACCCGATGCGGTGGTGATCGACTCGATCCAGACCATGTGGTCCGACACGCTGGACAGCGCGCCCGGCACAGTGGCGCAGGTGCGCGCATCGGCGCAGGAGCTGGTGCGCTTTGCCAAGAAGAACAACACGGCCATCATTCTGGTCGGCCATGTGACGAAGGAAGGTCAGATCGCCGGCCCTCGCGTGGTCGAGCATATGGTCGATGCGGTGATCTATTTCGAGGGCGAACGGGGGCACCAGTTCCGCATTCTCCGGGCTGTGAAAAACCGCTTCGGACCTGCCAATGAGATCGGCGTCTTTGAAATGGGCGAAAAGGGGCTCGCGGAAGTGCCGAACCCCTCTGCCCTCTTTCTTGGCGAGCGCGATGGCGGCACCAGCGGCTCGGCCGTCTTTGCGGGCATTGAGGGGACGCGGCCCGTTCTTGTCGAAATACAGGCGCTGACCGCACAAAGCTCGCTCGGCACACCGCGCCGGGCGGTTGTGGGCTGGGATAGCGGGCGGCTTTCCATGGTGCTGGCGGTGCTCGAAGCGCGCTGCGGCCTCTCCCTCGCCGGGCAGGATGTTTACCTAAATGTGGCGGGCGGCCTCAGAATCAACGAGCCTGCGGCGGACCTTGCCGTGGCAGCGGCCCTTATTTCGTCGATCACGGGAAACCCGCTCCCCCCCGATTGCGTGATTTTTGGCGAAATCAGCCTTTCCGGAGCCATCCGGCCCGTGAACCAGATGGATGCCCGGCTGAAAGAGGCAGAAAAGCTCGGCTTTTCCCGGGCGATCTTGCCGCAGGGCGCGACCCGGACAAGGGGGTCAGCCGCCCTTTCCTTCACGGAAGTGGCCGATCTGGCGGGGCTGATTGCCCATCTGGCTGCCGGTGAAGGGCGGCAAACCAAAAGGACAAAGAGCGATTTGTGATAGAATGGACAGAGTTAGGGGGAGAGTGATTTGACGCTGTTCGATCTCATCGTGATCGGTGTCCTGCTCGTTTCAAGCGTGCTGGCGCTGCTGCGCGGTTTCACGAATGAGGTGCTCTCGATTCTCGCTTGGGTCGTGGGCGCCCTTGCCGCCCTGTGGCTCTTTCCCTATCTAACCCCCATCGTCAGTGAAGCGGTGTCGCCCGCCTGGCTTGCCGCTGCCATTGCCGCCGTCGGCATTTTCATCGCGGGCTATGCCCTTACGGCCGCGCTGACAGCGCGCTGGTCCGGTTCGCTGATGGAACTTCATGAGCGGGCGAGCCTGCTCGACAAGACGCTCGGTTTCATTTTTGGACTGGCGCGCGGTCTCTTGATTGTAACCGTCGCCTATCTCTTCTTTGTCTGGCTGGTGCCCGACCCGGATGACCAGCCCGGCTGGATCCGCTATGCAAAGACGCGGCCTGTGGTAGAAGACACAGCTGCGTTCCTCTTCTCGCTGGCACCACAGTCGGCGAGCAACGAGGCGGCACCGCGCACGACCGCACCCTTGCGGGAGGCGCCCCGGCAAAGCGAACCGCCACGCGAACAGACCGCGCCTCCCCCGGCGCAGTCTCAACCTCGACAGACAGCCCCTGATTCGGGCGCTGACAGAGGCAATGGACCGGGGTATAACCCGTCCGAACGGAGGGGGCTCGATCGTTTGTTCGAGAATACGACCGGGGAGTAGATACCCGACTATTCCGGAGTTTCAGGAATGCCTGACCAGATGCAGTTTGATCTCTCCCTGCCGTCTTCTGCGGCGAATGCCGGGGAGGGAACTGCGCTAAGTTTGAACCCTTCCTCCATGGCCGATGATGATCTGATACCGGATGACCGGCTCCGTGAAGAATGCGGCGTCTTCGGCATTTTCGGTCATCCCGATGCGGCGGCCCTGACGGCGCTTGGCCTGCATGCGCTTCAGCATCGCGGTCAGGAGGCAGCGGGCATCGTTGCCTATGATGGCGAGCATTTCCATTCGGAACGGCGACTTGGGCTCGTGGGAGACCATTTCTCCTCCGCCAAGGTGATCGACCGATTGAAGGGCGAAATGGCTGTCGGTCATGTGCGCTACTCGACCACAGGCGAGACGATCCTGCGCAATGTGCAACCGCTCTTTGCCGACCTTTGGGGCGGCGGCTTTGCGGTGGCGCATAATGGCAACCTCACCAATGCCATCACTCTTCGCAATGAACTCGTGCGCGACGGAGCCATCTTCCAGTCCACTTCGGACACGGAAACCATTCTCCAGCTCGTCGCCCGCAGCCGGAAGCCGCTCGTGCTTGAGCGTTTCGTGGAAGCGCTGTCGCAAATTCAGGGTGCCTATGCACTTGTCGCCCTCACCAACAAGAAACTCATCGGGGCCCGCGATCCGCTCGGCATTCGCCCGCTGGTCCTCGGCAAGCTAGCCGGGGCGCCGATCTTCTGCTCGGAAACGGTGGCCCTCGACATTATCGGCGCGGAATTCGTGCGCGAGGTGGAGCCGGGTGAAGTGGTGCTCTGCACACGCGAGAATGGCGAGATCAAGATTGAGTCGATCCGCCCCTTCCCCGTCCAGCAGGTTCGTCCTTGCGTGTTCGAATATATCTACTTCGCGCGGCCTGACAGCATTGTCGGCGGCAAGAGCATCTACAATGTGCGCAAGCGCCTTGGCCAGGAACTTGCCCGCGAGTCCGGTGTGGATGCCGATGTGGTGATCCCGGTGCCGGATTCCGGCGTACCCGCTGCCATCGGCTATGCCGCTGAATCGGGTGTGCCCTTCGAGCTTGGCATCATCCGCAACCATTATGTCGGCCGCACCTTCATTGAGCCGACACAGCATATCCGCCAGCTTGGCGTGAAGCTGAAGCACAATGCCAATCGCGCCATCGTGAATGGCAAGCGCATTATTCTCGTGGATGACAGCGTGGTGCGCGGCACCACCTCCATCAAGATCGTGAAGATGATGTATGAGGCGGGCGCCAAGGAAGTGCATCTGCGCGTGGCAAGCCCGCCCATCACACATCCTGATTTCTACGGCATCGACACGCCGGAGCGCGACCAGCTCCTTGCCTCCAATTATGATCTCGAAGGGATGCGCGCCTATATCGGCGTTGACAGCCTTGCTTTCATTTCCGTGGACGGACTCTATCGCGCGATGGGCTTCACCCACCGCGACCCGGAGAACCCGCAACTGACGGATCACTGCTTCACTGGCGACTACCCGACGCCACTCAAGGACAGGGACGGCGAACACCGCACCCGGCAACTTTCGCTTCTCGCGGAAATCGCCTGACCATTTCAAAAACCGGAAACTGACAGAATGACGGGACGTTTGCAGGACCGCCTCGCGGTTATTACTGGCGCATCGCGCGGGATCGGACGCGCTGTGGCGCTCGGCATGGCGGCAGAGGGTGCGCATGTAATCCTCATCGCGCGGACCGTGGGCGGCCTTGAAGAAGTGGATGACGAGATCAGGAAGGTCGGCGGCAAGGCCACGCTGGTGCCGATGGACCTGACCGACTTCGCGGCGATCGACCGGCTGGGCGCGACGATTTTCGAGCGGTGGGGCAAGCTGGACATTCTCGTAGCGAATGCCGGATTGCTTGGCACGCTGACGCCGCTTTCCCATATGGACCCGAAAGACTGGGACAAGACGCTCGCCGTGAATGTGACGGCAAATTACCGCCTTATCCGCTCTCTCGAACCCCTGCTGAAGCGCTCCGATGCAGGCCGCGCGGTCTTCGTGACATCCGGCGCAGCGCATAAGTGCAAGCCCTATTGGGGCGGCTATTCCGTTACCAAGGCAGCCCTTGATGCGATGATGAAAACTTGGGCGGCGGAGTGCGAGAAAACATCAATCCGCGTCAACTCCGTGAGCCCCGGGCCGACCCGCACCGCCATGCGCAAGAAGGCAATGCCGGGCGAAGATCCGTCCACGCTGACAAAGCCCGCCGACCTCGTACCGCTCTTCATCGACCTCGCCCTCCCCTCCAACGAGCGGCATGGCGAGATTGTGGAATATCAGAAGGCGCAAGCGAAAGCCTGATCGGCCTTTGCAAGAGAGGCTAGTTCCGCCCCTTCTTCCCCGCATAAGGATTCTTACTTTTCCGCATCAGCAGGCGGATCGGGATGCCGGGGAGATCGAAGGTTTCGCGCAGGCTGTTCACCAGATAGCGGCGGTAGGATGTCGGCACCTCGTCGGCGCGGCTTGAGAAAATGGCGAAGGTGGGCGGGCGGGATTTCACCTGAGAGATGTATTTCAGGTTTACCGGACGTCCCTTGGCCGCGGGCGGCTGGTGGCGGGCAACCGCTTCTTCCAGCCAGCGATTGAGCCTTGCCGTTCCGACACGCGCGTTCCAGACAGTGTGGACACGCTCGATGACGGGCATCAGCTTCTCCACTCCCCTCCCGGTCAGCGCGGAAAGCTGAACGATGGGAACGCCCCTGATCTGCGGCAGCAGGCGTTCAAGCTCTTCTTTCAGTATACGGAGGACTTCTTGCGGATTTTCAACCGTGTCCCACTTGTTGACACCGATGATAAGACCGCGACCTTCCTGCTCGACCAGATCGGCGATATGGAGGTCCTGCCGCTCGAAAGGCTGCGTCGCATCGAGCAGCACAACCACGACTTCCGCGAAGCGGATGGCGCGCAGCGTGTCTGCCACCGAAAGTTTCTCTAGCTTCTCCGTGACGCGGGCGCGGCGGCGCATGCCCGCCGTGTCCCACAGTTTGACGCGACGACCCCGCCACTCCCATTCGATTCCGATACTGTCTCGCGTGATGCCAGCCTCGGGGCCGGTGAGCATCCGGTCTTCACCAAGAAGCTGGTTTACCAGTGTCGATTTGCCGACATTCGGACGACCGACAAAGGCGATACGGAGCGGCGCTTCGAGATCAGGCTCATAAGGCGCATCGGGATCGAAGGACGCTTCCTGCTCTTCCGCCAGCGCGTCTTCAAGCGCCTGCTCTGCATCATCCTTCTCAAGACCGCGCGCGAACTCAGAGAGCGCATCATATAGATTGCCAAGCCCCTCGCCATGCTCGGCCGAGAGCGGCAATGGCGCGCCGAGGCCGAGTTCAAAGGCTTCCATGCGCCCCATTTCCCCGGCACCGCCTTCGCATTTATTCGCGGCAAGAATGACGGGTGTGGGAGACTTTCGGAGGATTTGCGCAAAGCGCTGGTCGAGCGGCGTCACGCCTGCGCGCGCATCCATGAGGAAGAGGCAGACGTCTGCTTCTGCAATGGCAAGATCGGTCTGGCGTCGCATACGCGCTTCGAGGCTGTCGCCGACACCCTCCTCCAGTCCCGCCGTATCAACCACGGTGAAGGTGAGGTCGCCAAGGCTTGCCTCACCCTCGCGCCGGTCTCGGGTGACGCCCGGCGTGTCATCCACCAGCGCGAGCTTACGCCCGACGAGGCGGTTGAACAGCGTCGATTTGCCGACATTGGGACGGCCAACGATGGCCACCTTAAAAGACACTTTATGCGGCCCTTCTCTGCCGTGGCGGGCGGTAATCAACCGTCCGCAGCACCGCGCTTATTTCAGCGCGGTCAGCCTTGCGTCATTGGTCAGAATATAGAGCGTTTCATTCGCCACTACAGGGGTGATGAGCGCGCCGTCAGGCAGCGAGAAATTGCCCGTGACCTCACCCGTGAGGGGAGAGAGCAAGATACCCTCGCCGCGCGATGAAACGAGCACGAGCTTCTCGCTGATGAGCACCGGCCCCGACCATTCGATCGGGCCTTCCCGATCTTCCGGGTCCTTCCAGCGCGGCAGTGGCGATATCCAGCGGATGCGTCCGTCGCGCCCGGAAATGGCGAGCACTTCCTGCGAAAGCGTCACGACATAGACATAGTCACCCGCAACCCACGGCGTCTGCACACCGCCAATGTCGCGCGTCCAGACACGCTCACCCGTGCGCAGATCAATCGAGACCATGCGGCCCGAATGGCTGATCGCGAAGACGCGGCCTCGGTCGATGACCGGACGGCCTGCAATGTCGTTCAGGGCCGAGAGCGAAGTGACACCACCGGTGCGCGTCAGTGAATCCGTCCAGACGGGGGTGCCGTTTTCCACGCGGAGCGCGACAAGCTCGCCTGATGAGTAAGGCGCGATGGCAACGGAGCCGAGCACCGCAACGCTCGAGGCCGCGAGAATGCCCGCGCTTTCGACAAGACCACGATGACGCCAGAGCACCTCGCCTGTCTTCTGATCGAGGCAGATCGTCTGGTTGTCCACCGTCACACCGAAGACGCGGCCACCGGCGGCTGTGGGGGCCGAACGGAAAGGATCACCGACGGGCTGATTCCAGACCACCGCGCCGCTTCCCGCATCAACGCCATGCGCCGTGCCGAAGCCGGTAATGACAAAGACCTTGCCGTCCTCATAAGCAACGCCGCCGCCACGGCCTGCATCTTCATTTTCGCCTTCGGGTGCGAAGCGCGTTGACCAGAGTTTCTTGCCCGATGTCTGCTCGAAGGCATGCAGTGTGGAACGCGCATCAAAGACGTAGATCCTGCCATCCGCGATGACGGGCGGTGCAAGAAGCTGGGCGACGCGGCCGGAGCCTGTGCCTGCACTGATCGACCAGAGGCGGTTCAGATTACCCGGCACAGACAGATGATAGTTCGCATTCGTGGCGGCCCCGCCCGGCTGCGGCCAGCTGTCATTGACGCGCGCGTCCGGCAGCAGGATGAGATCATCCGCAATGGCAGGGTCCACCTCAAGCTGCGCCCCAAGCTCCATGACGGAGAGGCGCTTGCCGGGCAGAACGGTCTTGTTGTCGGAGCTGAAGACATCCGTCACCTTGCTGCAACCCGCCACGCTTGCGGCAAGAAGAGCCAGCAGCGCAAAGCGCGCAATGACAGACCTGTCGGCGGAAAAACCGTTCATCATC
>Ga0207868_1001578_pt1 | contig 15744 bp, 12 predicted proteins | sample Passage237B_FD_187370 | JGI IMG/M metagenome (GOLD analysis project Ga0207868, IMG submission 187370) | Cellulose adapted compost microbial communities from Newby Island Compost Facility, Milpitas, CA, USA - Passage2 37B (SPAdes) (version 3) ... | reverse complement strand
GCCAAGCCTTGATTTTTTTGGTTACTTTTTTCATCAAGGAAAAAAGTAACGCCCTGCCCGGCGAGGGCAAGAAAAACCTGCGCGGCGCAAGCGCAAAAAAGCAAGTCCGCCAGCTAGCGGGCAAAAGGCCCTCATCGTCTAGGTGCATAAATTATAATCCTTCAATAAAACTAAAGCGTCAAAAACTTCTCCCTATATTCCGTCGGTGTCATGCCGATGAAGGTCTTGAACTGTTTGTTGAAATTGGACAGCGTATTGAAGCCGGATTCATAGCAGATTTGCGCGATGTTTTTCGCCTCTTCCGTGGATAGCAGTTTGCATGCGTTGCGGATGCGGAGTTCGGTCAGGAAATAGGAAAAGGACTTGCTGGTTTTCATCGTAAAATACCTGCTGAAGGACGTCGGCGTCATACTCAGCAACGCCGATACCTCGTCCAAGGTGATTTTATGCTTGAAATGCTTGGCCGCGTAGTTATATACGATATTGATGCGGTTGGTCTCCACGTCTTTCAGTTGATAATAAACCATGTCGTCATGCAGTAACCGGTATTCTTTGGTCTTCGTGAGCAGATCCAAGATACTGAACAGCAGGATAATGCTTTCCATGCCGTGTAAATGGACAAGTTCATGCATCAACCTTGCAGTTTTCAAGGCGGTTTTCCCATAAAGTTCCATTCCCCGCCTTACCTTCTCCAGCAGGATTTTAAGTTGGGCAAACTCTTCCTTTTCAATTAGTTGCCCAAGTGCGGTTCCGTTGAAATAGATGACAAGTCCGCGGCTGGTTTTTTCGCTGTGCGGCTCGAAGTAACACTCATCGCTGCGCCATAGGTGGGGGATATTGGGGCCGAGGAACGTGAGGTCCCCCTTATCGAAGGGTTTCACCGTGTTTCCGATGAATTTGGTGCCCGTTCCTTCCACCACCAAGAAAAGCTGAAACTCCATATGCGCATGCCACGTAGTATCGAAATGCCTATCATGGAGCTCCCGTATGAAGAAGATGTTGGATTCCGGGATACGCGTCTTCTGGATAGCTGTTTTCTTCAGAGTGACATTCATTTTGGCTTACGCTTTGGTCATTGATATTGTTGTTCCCAAAATTAGATAAACGCACGGTAACAAGGGTTTATTGTAATGAAAATGTTAACTAATTATCCATTATTCGTGTCTAATTGACGCTAAATGGATAAGATACAGTCAGTATTTGTTAATTAATAGGTGTGATAAAATGCATGAATCCCCTATCTTAGCGCTTATAATGACAACCAATACAATAAATCAATTACTAAATTATGGCGGAAGCGATTAAAAGTTCAGCTGGCGTATCTGAAAATAAGCCGGATATGCTGCTATTCTATGCATGTGTCATCTCCTTGGTGGCCACATCTTTTGGGTTTGTATTGCGGGCTTTCGTACTCAATGACTGGGGCGCGGAATTCCAATTGACCCAAACCCAGCTTGGTGAGATTTCGGGAGTTGGCTTATGGCCTTTCGCGATCAGCATCGTGCTGTTCAGCCTGATTGTCGATAAGGTGGGCTACAAAACATCCATGGTCTTTGCCTTCCTTTTCCATGTGGCTTCGGGTATCCTGACCATTTTTGCTACCGGGTATTGGATGCTCTACATCGGTACATTCATGATGGCGTTGGGAAACGGTATCGTGGAAGCCGTAGTCAATCCGGTCGTGGCCACGATGTTTCCCAAACAGAAAACCAAGTGGTTGGCAATCCTGCATGCCGGTTGGCCGGGAGGATTGGTCTTGGGCGGATTAATGGCATTGGCGTGGGGCCCTGAGACAGCTTGGGAATTTAAGATAGCGTTGATTTTTATCCCGATACTGGTGTATGGCGTGATGATGGTTACTCGCAAGTTCGCCGCCAACGAAAGGGTGCAAGCCGGAGTTTCCTATGTGGATATGCTGAAGGAGTTAGGCGGTGTCGGTGCTTTGCTGATTACGGCATTGATTGTCTTCCAATTGGGCCAAGTGTTTGGCTGGGGACCGTGGGTGAGCGTCGTCGTGACGTTGATCATTGGCATTAGTTTCGGCTTGTACGTAAAAAGCTGGGGTCAGCCGCTGCTCATCGTGCTATTGTTGGTGATGGTGCCGTTGGCGATTACCGAACTGGGGACCGACAGTTGGATTAGCAGCTTGATGGAATCCGAAATGGAGAAGCTGGGACTCCAAGGTGGTTGGGTATTGGTCTATACTTCTGCCATTATGCTAGTCATGCGGCTTTTTGCCGGCTCGCTCATCCATCGGATGTCGCCCCTCGGGATGCTGGCCCTGAGTTCATTTATCGCGGCGATTGGCCTATACTACCTGTCGTATTCAGCTGGGGTGGCTATCTTGATAGCCGCAACGATTTACGCTTTTGGAAAATCTTACCTGTGGCCGCTGATGCTGGGTGTGGTGTCTGAGCAGTTTCCCAAAGGGGGGGCGCTTACCCTGAACGTCATCGGAGGACTGGGCATGATCAGTGCAGGTGTAATCGGCGCCGGTGTATTGGGCTTCCTGCAGGATAAGCGCACCGACGGCAGCATCGCGCGATATGACCAGGAGCACAACACGACGTTGTACGACACGTATCTCACCGAGGAGAAGACGAGTCTTTTTGGAGAGTATCAAGCCCTTAATTTTGAAAAGTTCCAAAATGCCCCCCAGGAGGACAGAGACACCATTATCACCATGCAAGAAGGTGCAAAGAAAATAGCATTAAGGGATATTGTTGTATTTCCGATTATCATGCTGGTATCTTACCTATTACTGATGCTGTATTTTAAACGGAAAGGTGGCTATAAGGTCAAGGTGTTGGAAGCGAAGTCGGAATACGTAGAATAGTAACAATTTCAAATTATGGCATTAGGCGTTAAACTAGGTGTGAGCACCTGGCTATGGACATCTCCATTCCGTACCGAAGAGGCTAAGTCGTTATTCCGGAAGATAGCAGCATTGGGCTACCGCACGGTGGAAATCGCTGTAGAAGATCCGAAATTGATTGATACCCAAGAAATAAGCAGGGTGCTATCGGAGAATAACTTGGAGGCTATCGTCTGCGGAGCGTTTGGCCCCACGAGGGATTTGACGAGCGACGACGAAGACCTGCAACGGACGGGACTGGCTTATATTGAAGCGTGCTTGGAGATTGCCGAGGCACTCGGAGCCCGATTTGTCGCCGGTCCCATGTATTCCGCGGTTGGGAAAGCCCGGATGGTACCGCCGCAGCAACGGGTGATAGAATGGGAGCGGGCCGTGGGCAACCTGCGGACGGTCTGCGAACGGGCCGCAGCCAGGGGATTGCAGATTGCGTTGGAGCCGTTGAACCGGTTTGAGTCGGATTTGGTCAACAACGTCTCCGATGTACTTCGGCTCATCGAGGATGTCGGTCATCCCGCAGCGAAGATATGCCTGGACATGTTCCACATGAATATCGAAGAGCCAGACCCCGAAGCGGCCATCCGCATGGCAGGGGACAAGCTTATCCACGTACAGGTATCGGAAAACTATCGGGGCACCCCGGGCACGGGAAATGCGAATTGGGATGCCTACTATCGCGGCTTGGACGCCATCGGTTACACTGGTACGGTATCGATAGAAAGTTTCACGCCGGAGAACAAGGAACTGGCAGGTGCAGTGTGCATCTGGCGCAATCTGGCGGAAGACCAAGATACGTTTGCACGTGACGGATACGCATTTTTGAGTAAATGGATAACAGGTAATCAATAGAACACAGATGACACGCCTGCCTGTTGCAGGCGGGGATCGTACGGATTGCCGCCGATTATCAAGTGTGTTCCCCGTTAATGAATGAACAAGATGTCACCGGCGATAAAGAAATCAGTGTAAAATCCGCCCGATCCGCGTTATCCGAGTTCCAAACACAAAGGGCAAAAAGACAAAAACACAAAAAAGCAGACAAATAATATGAGCAAGAAACAGATCAATGTGGCGATTATCGGCTTGGGCTTTGGAGCGGAATTCATTCCGATTTACCAGCGGCACCCCAATGCCAACATGTACGCCATATGCCAGCGAAACGAAGAGAGCCTGAATAAAATCGGTGATGCTTTCGGTATCGAAAAACGGTACCGGGACTACGACGAGCTATTGAAGGATGAGGCAATCGATGCGGTACACATCAACACACCGATACCCAACCATGCGGAGCAGTCGTTGAAGGCACTGAGGGCCGGCAAGCATGTGGCCTGTACCGTACCGATGGCCACGACGGTGGAGGAATGTCGGCAATTGGTCGAAGCGGTCGAGGAGACGGGACTGACCTACATGATGATGGAGACCGTGGTGTATGCGCGTGAGTTTCTTTTCATGAAAGAACTATACGAAAAAGGAGAGTTAGGCAAAATCCAATTCCTTAAGGCCAGTCACCAGCAGGATATGGACGGCTGGCCGGAATACTGGCCCGGGTTGCCGCCGATGCATTATGCCACGCATTGCGTAGGGCCGGTATTGGGACTTACACGCAGCGAGGCCGAGTATGTGTCGTGTTTTGGTTCGGGGACTATCCGGGAGGAGCTTCAGCACCATTACAACTCGCCGTTCGCGGTGGAAACAGCCCATATCAAGTTCCGGGATTCGGATCTAAGTGCCCATGTCTACCGTTCGCTGTTCGATACCGCCCGGCAGTACCGGGAAAGCTTCGAGGTATACGGCTCCAAGAAAGCGGTGGAATGGCCGCTGGTCGAAGGCAATCCGCTGGTGGTTCATACCGCCAAAAAGCCGGAGCCCGACATTCCAGCGGAAGTGCGTTGTCCGGACTATGCACACCTGTTGCCAGAGCCCATCCGCCATTTCACCACGGGCGGGGTATACGACGAGGACGAACACCAGCACCTCTCGTTTATCCAAGGAGCGGGCCATGGCGGGTCACATCCTCACCTCGTGCATGAGTTTATCAGTGCACTGGTGGAAGGCCGCCAACCTTTCCCCAATGTACGGCAGTCGGCCAACATCACCTGCGTGGGTATCCTAGCACATGAATCGGCGCTGAAAGGCGGGGAAATCATCCGATTGCCCGAGTTTACATTGGAAACGCGATAAACGGACTGTCACCAGTCGCCGGAACTTCGGCTTTGGCTGGTGATATTTTTATACGTAAATAAATGTCAATTGAACAATAAAATGAATAAGTTAATCAAAACACTGTTGCTGGCGATGGCCCCGCTGCTCTTCTTGGGCTGTGGTGGCCAGCGGAACAAAGACGATGGACCAAGGCGGCTGGAGCTGTTTTTCCTTGGCCATGCCAGCAAGCACCACGATTCCGAGCTGCTGGCCGGCATATTGGCACAGGAGTATTTCCCTGATGGGATTAACATCACCTATTCGGTCGATCCGGAAGACCTCACTAGGAAAGATCTCCATCGGTACGACGGCCTTATCGTGTATGCCAACCACGATTCCATCAGTCCGGCTCAGGAGAAAGCGTTGCTGGATTATGTGGCTTCGGGTAAGGGCTTCATTCCCCTTCACTCTGCCTCATTCTGTTTCCGCAATTCACCGGAAGTGGTCGCCCTCATCGGCGGACAGTTCAAGAGCCATGGCGGTGGCGCCTTTTCGGCGGAAATCGTGAAGCCTGATCACCCGGCGATGGCCGGCGTGGAACCCTTCGAGACCGAATGGGATGAAACCTATGTGCACGACAAAATCGCAGACGACATCGTGGTGCTCATGGAGCGGGTGGATAGCACGCATCGCGAACCGTATACCTGGGTGAAGGAGTATGGCAAAGGAAGGGTCTTCTATACCGCGTTTGGCCACGACGAGCGGACATTCCGTAATCCGGGGTTCCTGCAACTGGTGAAAAGCGGCATCCTGTGGGCCGTGGGTGAGGAAGCCGTGAAAAAGATGAACGATTATGCGATTGCGCAGCCTTCCTATGAAGAGGGCCGGATGCCCAACTACGAGCGGCGCGATCCCGCTCCCCGCTACCAGCTTCCATTGAGCCCTGAAGAATCCCAGACCCTGATACAGGTGCCTGTCGGCTTTAAACTCGAACTGTTCGCGAGCGAACCGGATATCAAAAAACCGATTGCCATGGATTGGGATGAAAGGGGGCGGCTTTGGATTGTGGAGACCGTCGATTACCCGAATACCGTGCGCGACGACAAAAGTGCAGGCGACGATCGGATCACCATCTGCGAGGATACCGACGGTGACGGCAAGGCGGACAAGTTTACCGTATTCGCGGAAGGACTGAATATCCCCACGGCGTTTACGTTTGCCAATGGGGGGATTGTTGTTGCGCAAGCCCCCCAGTTCCTGTTCCTTAAGGATACCGACGGCGATGACAAGGCCGATGTGCGGGAGGTACTGATCGACGGATGGGGGACATACGATACCCACGCTGGCCCGTCCAACCTGCGATATGGCATGGACAATAAGCTATGGGGCACCGTGGGTTATTCCGGCTTTGAGGGCACCATCGGCGGACAGCCCTTCAAGTTTGGCGCAGGGGTCTATCAATTCGATAGTGGCGCGAAGCACTTCGAGTTCTTGGGCAACACCACCAACAACACGTGGGGGCTTGGCTTCTCGGAGGAGTTCGATGTCTTCATATCCACGGCCAATAACGAACATAGCGATTTTTTTGCCATTCCCGCCCGCTATTACGATAAGGCGAACCTCCGGGAGCGGGGCATCGAAAAGATCGATGGCCACTACAATATGCACGTGCTGACCAAGGAGCTGCGGCAGGTCGACGTGCATGGCGGCTTCACGGCGGCGGCGGGCCACAGCCTGTATACCGCCCGCGCCTTCCCGCAGGAATACTGGAACCGGGTGGCATTCATTTCCGAACCGACGGGGCGATTGGTGCATCGGCATATCCTGGAGCAAGTGGGAGCCGGATTCAAGGAAAAGGGCGATGGCTGGAACATGGTGGCCAGTTCGGACAACTGGTTCGGCCCCGTGGAAGCCAAGGTAGGGCCCGATGGTTCGCTTTGGATACTGGATTGGTATAATTTCGTCATCCAGCACAATCCAACCCCCGAGGGATTCGAGAACGGTGCGGGCAATGCCTATATCGATCCCTTGCGCGACAACACCAAGGGAAGGATTTACCGATTGGTGCATGAAGATGGGAAGCCCTCCAAGCCCTACAAGCTGAACCGGGAACGACCGGGTACCTTGGTGGATGCCCTGGAAAGCGACAACCAGTTCTGGCGTTTGACCGCCCAGCGGCTGCTGGTCGAGTCGGGTGACAAAGGGGTAGCCAGTGACCTGCATAAACTGATACGTGACCAATCGGTTGACGAAGTGAACGTAAACGGCGCAGCCATGCACGCCATATGGACACTGCATGGACTGGGGTTGCTGGACGGCTCCGACGAAAAGAGCCTTTCGACCGTCGTTGAAGCGTTGAAACATCCCGCACCCGGGGTACGGCGTGCGGCCATCCAAGCGCTGCCGGTGGACAAACCGGAGGTGGTATCGCAACTGCTTGCATCGGGCGTGACCCGGGATGCCGACCTGCGGGTACGCTTGGCAGCCTTTTTGGCGCTGTCCGATGCCGCACCCTCCACCGAAATCGGCAAGGCGGTTTTCGAAGCGGTTCAACAACCCGAAAATGCGGAAGACCGATGGATTTCACATGCCTTGTTGATTGCGGGGGCAGTACATCGGCAAGCTTTCATGGGCGAATACCACCAGCAACTCGGTCATCCGGACCTCTCCAATACGAACGGCTCATTGGCCGAACGCATCATGGCGGGGAAACGCATGACCGTGCTTCCCCTGAGTACCGAAAGGGGGGGTACGATAGGTGGAAGGCAACTGCCTGATTTCGCCAACCAGGAAATCAGTTTCGTGGCCGATGTAAAACGTCCCGAAATGCGCCGCATCCTGCTCGAGGGCGTGCTGTTGTCGCACGGCGATAACCGGGATGGTTATGCTGTCTTTCTGAAGGACGGCCGCGTCCATTTCCAGGTAAACCAAAAGGGAAGGAAGACCATCATCCAAACGGTGGACTCGTTGCCTGGGGAATTTACCGTAAAAGCGGCGCTGCTCTCCGGCGGGAAGATGACGCTATCCATCGATGGCAAACAAGCGGCCGAGGGCAAAGCTGCTGGCCTGTTTGCCGAAGTGCCGGGCGGATTCATCCGTATCGGGCACAACAGGCAGCGCCGTTGGGGCGACGACGCACCACGCATTCCCAATGTGGGCGATTATCCCGATGATTTCCACTTCACGGGACAGCTGGAAAATGCCCGCCTAGTGGTTGTGAATGCGCAGGAAGTCGGCGACGAGGCAGCAGTGGTGGCCGACGAATCGATTACCATCAAAGCCATCATCGGGGAGATGAAATATGACGTGACCAATTTCACGGCCAAGGCTGGGCAGACCCTGAAAATCGTCTTTGAAAACCCGGACCACATGCAACACAACCTGCTGATCCTGAAACCTGGCACGCTGGAGAAAGTCGGTGTCGCAGCGGACGAACTGGCCAAACAACCCAATGGCGTGGAGATGCAATACATCCCTGCTACATCGGACGTGTTGTTCAGTACGCCGCTGGTCAATCCCGAAGGGCGCTATGAACTGACATTCACGGTGCCGGCTACACCCGGAGACTATCCCTACGTGTGCACGTTCCCGGGGCACTGGCGGATCATGCACGGCGTGATGAAGGTAACGAAGTAAGGGTAGGGACTTGGTTTTTCGAATAGGTGGTGTCTAAAAAGGTTTTTTTAACCACAAAGTACGCAAAGGGTTTACACAAAGGGCACAATGCGAGATTGGGCCATTTCAAACTTGGTGTACTTTGTGTCTTCTTCGTGCGCTTTGTGGTAAATCATCCTTTGTGGAGAAAACACTTTTGCGATTTCATGGGACGAATCGTATTTTGGCTCCCCGAAACAGTACGATGTACATTGTTGCCCAATACACAACATAGTTTGGATAAATTGATGTCCCTCCTTAAGGACATCGGGTATAAAGTGCGGTATGAGAAGGGGAATTTCAAGACGGGGGCCTGTATGCTTCAAGACAGCAAAGTAGTGGTGGTCAACAGGTTTTCCAATCTGGAGGTGAAAATCAATGCGCTGATAGGTATATTGCGTGAAATGCCGACCGACAGCGGAGCGCTCGACGAGAAGCAGAAGCAGTTTTTAAGAAGTATCAAACAAACTAAGCTAACGATTTGACCGTAAAATTTTTAGGAACCGGTACATCCCAAGGTGTCCCCGTGATTGCGTGCGATTGCGCGGTATGCACCTCTCCGAACCCCAAAGACACACGTTTGCGGTCCGCTGTGTTGGTACAGGTGGCGGGCAGAAACATCGTGATTGATACCGGCCCGGATTTTCGTTATCAAATGCTTCGCGAACACGTCAACCGTTTGGACGCGGTCCTGTTTACCCACTCACACAAGGATCATGTGGCCGGACTGGACGATATACGGGCTTTCAATCGGCAACAGGGCGAAGCGATAGCGATTTACGGCACGGCGGAGGTGCATGAGGCGCTGAGGCGTGAATTTTACTATGCCTTTAGTGCAAAAAAATACCCCGGCGTACCCCAATTGGAACTGCACGAAATCACGTCGGAACCGTTCTCCTTGTTTGGCGTGGAAGTGGTGCCCATTGAAGTCATGCACTACATGATGCCGGTGTTGGGCTTCCGTATAGGTGCATTTACCTATATAACCGACGCGAAGACGGTGGTCGATAGCGAAATCGGCAAAATTAGGGGCACGAAAGTTTTGGTGCTCAATGCGCTGCAGCGTGATCCGCATATCTCGCATTTTACGTTGGATGAAGCAATAGCCTTTGCACAGCGCATCGGCGCAGAGCGGACTTATTTTACGCACATCAGCCATCGGCTTGGATTGCATGATGACGTGCAACAGGAACTACCCGAGGGAATCTTCCTAGCGTATGATGGGTTGGTGTTGGCGGGCCTTTGAAACCATCTTCCGAAAACATTTTTCGATGACTGCTGTTGTAAGGTTAATTGTTAATCATTAACCTTATACAGTTATGGGAAATTTGCTTTATGTCATCGCCGTGATTTTGGTCATCGCCTGGGCGATAAGTTATTTCGGAGGCTATTACACCGGAGGGATTATCCACATTCTCTTGGTTATCGCCATTATCGCGATCCTGTTGCGCGTCATCAGGAGTGCCGCCTAAATGCGTTGCCCGAAAAGTATTTCAGCGATTCGTAAATCTTCGGGAAAGGTGATTTTAATATTGCGGGTATCGCCATCCACCAATGTGATGGGATACCCTTTTTTTTCAACCACGGACGCATCATCCGTGTAGGTTTCGCTTTCGGGTTGTCCGTAGGCTTCCGATAGGAGCTGGCCGTTGAATGTTTGGGGTGTTTGCATCAGGTAGACATGTTCACGCCGGTAGGCGTTGTTCTTTAACCCGTTGCTGCTTTTTATCCGGACGGAATTGATGCTTTGGACGGCAAGTGCTGCGGCTCCGGTGAGCGCAGCTTGCTCATATGTTTTATCGATCAGTTCAGCGGTAATCAGCGGCCGGGCGGCGTCATGTACAGCAATCAGGCACCTCGATAAATCCGTTTCCAGCAACTTAATGACTGCCAATCCGTTTTTTACGCTTTCAAACCGGCTTTTCCCGCTGTCGGCCGTAATGTGCGGTACCCGGAAATCGTACGTCTCGCAGAGCATCGCCCAATGTGCTTTCATGGCGGGGTGGATGACGACGACAATCCGGGGAGCGTGCTCGCTCCGATGGAATGCGCGGATGGCGTGCATCATGACGGGGATTCCCTTTAGCGGCAGGAACTGCTTAGGTAGCGCTGCCCCCATGCGATTCCCCGTTCCCCCGGCGACAATAATTACATAGGTTTCCCGCATGTTATCAAGTTTATCCGCCGATTACCGGTCACTGACCACCGACCACTAAATAATCAGCATCGCATCGCCATAACTATAAAAGCGGTACTTTTCTTTGACGGCAATTTCATAGGCATTCATGACGTTTTCATAGCCGCCGAATGCAGCGATCATGACCAACAGTGTCGATTCAGGTGTATGGAAGTTGGTAACCATGCTGTTGGCAATGCTGAAGTCATATGGTGGATAAATGAATTTGCTGGTCCACTCGTTCGCAGCCTTCAGGTGCTTGTCTGCGGAGACAGCGGATTCGATGGCCCGCATGGAGGTAGTGCCCACAGCACACACCCGTTTTTTTGCATCAATGGCCTTGTTGACAACCCTTGCAGCTTCTTCGGGGATGACAAACTGTTCCGAATCCATTTTATGCTTGGTGAGGTCCTCCACTTCCACTTGCCTGAATGTGCCCAAGCCGACGTGAAGGGTGATTTCGGCGAATTCGACGCCTTTTAACTCCAAGCGCTTCATCAGTTCGCGGCTGAAATGCAGTCCCGCGGTAGGCGCGGCTACCGCTCCTTCGTGCTTGGCGAATATGGTTTGGTAGCGGAATTTGTCTTCCGGGGTGGCCTTGCGTTTGATGTATTTCGGAAGCGGTGTCTCGCCAAGTATCTCGATATTGCGGCGGAATTCCTCATCCGTTCCGTCGAATAGAAAGCGGATGGTGCGGCCGCGTGAAGTGGTGTTGTCCACGACTTCCGCTACCAATAAATCGTCGTCGCCGAAATAAAGCTTGTTGCCCACACGGATTTTCCGGGCAGGGTCTACCAATACATCCCATAGCCGCAACTCCTTGTTCAATTCACGTAGCAGGAATACCTCGATGGTTGCCCCGGTTTTTTCCTTGTTGCCGTACATGCGCGCGGGGAACACCTTCGTGTTATTGAGGATCATCACGTCTTTGTCGTCGAAATAATCCAGGATGTCCTTGAATATTTTATGTTCTATTTTACCGGTTTTACGGTCCAATACCATCAATCGGGATTCGTCTCGGTTTTCGGTTGGCTCGTATGCAATCAGCGATTCTGGTAGATTGAACTTGAATTGTGATAGCTTCATTGTTGATGCAAAATTTTAGATAGTGGCACAAAATACATGCCCAACGTTTAAATTAGCGTGCAAAGTTACGAAATTATTTTTAATAAATTCTTTACCTTAGCCTGTAACTTATGGAGTGTTTTAAGGTCTTAATGACATATGCTATTGTTCCTGAGATTAATCGGTGAGAGTTTTGGGTTTGCCTTTTCGGCACTGCGTGAAAATCGGACGCGGACACTGCTGTCGCTGCTTGGTGTGACCATCGGTATCCTGATTATCATCGGTGTTTTTTCAGCGGTGGATACCTTGCGGGCCAACCTGGAAAATAGCGTCGAAAAATTGGGAAGCAAGACCATCTATGTAATGAAATGGCCTTGGGATGGCGGTCCGGATTTCCCTTGGTGGAAATATGTGAATCGCCCGGAGCCCGACATCCGTGACTACGAGGCGCTTAAAACGCGCATGACCACTGCCGAAGCCATTTCTTTTTCCATTGATATCGGCGGACGGACAGCGCAATACCTGAATAATAACGTTTCTGGCATCACGGTCACGGCGACTTCCCATGAATTGTATGACATCCGGGAATTGGAAATCGTGAATGGCCGGTACTTCACCGAATCCGAATCGAACAGGGGAAGCAATGTGGCGGTCATCGGAGCGACCATTGCCGAAGGCTTGTTCCCCAATGCCGATCCCGTCGGCAAATCCCTGCGCGTACTCGGCCGGAAGATAACGGTCATCGGCGTTTTCAAAAAGGAAGGGGAAGGGATGATTTTCGATGTGTCGATGGACAATGTCATCATGATTCCATTGAACCTCGGCCGCAATCTGGTAAACATCCGTCGTTACAGCCCCGCTATCATGGTCAGCGCGGCACCCAGCGTTTCGCTGGAGGAAACGGAGAGTGAATTACGTGGTGTGATGCGCTCCATCCATCGCTTAGGGCCGCAGCAGGAAGATGATTTTTCGCTCAACAAGACGACCATCATTACCGCGCAGTTGGACGCGATGTTCAAGGTGATTAACACGGCGGGTGGCTTCATCGGCATATTTTCCATATTGGTGGGCGGTTTTGGCATCGCCAATATCATGTTTGTATCCGTCAAGGAACGCACGCACATCATCGGTATCCAGAAATCCTTGGGTGCCAAGAATTATTTCATCCTGTCCCAGTTTCTGATCGAGGCGATTGCCTTGTGCATCATCGGTGGCTTGATGGGGCTGTCGATTGTTTACCTGCTCACATTTTTGGTGAAGCTCGCATTTGATTTGGCCATCATCGTAAACGTCGGCATGGTCATCCTCACGATTGTATTGTCAACATTGATTGGACTTATCGCGGGTATTGTACCGGCGGCCATGGCTGCGCGTCTCGATCCCGTGGAAGCTATCCGAAGTAAATAATTTGAAGATGTGCTGATTTGAAGATTTGAAAATGCCAGCTTGACGGTCATCCTCAAATCAACACATCATCAAATCATCAAATCATCAAATCAACCTCCCCAACGCTTCCTTGATTCGCCTGAGCGCTTCTTTAAGGTTTTCGTCGGATGCGGCATACGAAAGCCGAATGTAGTTGTTGTTTCCGAAAGAATCCCCGCCTACCGTAGCGACATGGGCCTCGTTCAATAGGTATAGCGCGAGATCAGCCGAGTCGTTGATGGTGTTGCCCTGCGGGTCTTTTTTCCCGAAGAACGCACTGATGTCGGGGAAAAAATAGAATGCTCCTTGGGGTAGGTTCGTCTTTACGCCGGGTATATCTTTCAACAGGTTGTACACCAATTCCCTACGCCGCGCGAAGGCTTCCTTCATTTCCACGACGGTTTCCAATCCGGCCTCCAATGCAACGATGCCTGCACGTTGGGCAATGGAACAGGTGCCCGATGTGGTCTGTCCCTGCAACTTGTCATTTGCAGCAGCGATTTCCTTGCTGGCTGCCAAATAACCAAGCCGCCACCCAGTCATGGCAAACGCTTTGGAAAAACCATTGATCAGGATGACACGGTCTTTGATGCTGTCAAATTGGGCGATGGATTCGTGTTTGCCGATGAAATTGATGTGCTCATAGATTTCGTCGGAAATGATATAGATATCCGGATGCCGCTCAAACACGCGCGCAAGCGCTTCCAATTCTGCCCTGGTGTACACGCTTCCGGTGGGATTGCAGGGGGAAGAGAACATGAACAGCTTGCTTTTGGGCGTGATGGCTGCCTCCAGCTCTTCCGGCGTGATTTTGAAGTCGCTTTCGATGGTCGTATTGATGAATACCGATTTGCCTTCGGCCAAGGTCACCATTTCCGAATAGGATACCCAATACGGTGTCGGGATGATTACTTCGTCGCCAGGATTGATCAAGGTAAGTATTACATTGGAAAGCGATTGCTTGGCACCTGTCGAAACCACGATTTGCGACACATCGTAGTCCAGGCCGTTTTCGTTCTTCAATTTATTGACAATGGCTTTCCGCAATTCGGGGTAGCCCGGTACGGGAGAATACCTGGTATAGTTTTCATCCAATGCTTGCTTCGCAGCCTGCTTTACGTGTTCCGGTGTGTTGAAATCCGGTTCGCCCACGCTGAGACTGATTACATGGATACCTTTTGAGGCTAATTCGCGGCCCAATTTAGTCATTTTCAACGTGGCCGATTCGGACAGGTTATTGATCCTGTCGGAAAGAATAGATGGTGTACTCATGAGGGGCAAACTTAGGTAAATTTGCGGATTTAATAAACAAGAATTTAGGGTCTGACGGAAAATTGTTCGGACTCGGTGAGCCCCAAACAATTTGCTACCTTTGCCCGAAAGGGCAGTGTGTTTTGAACAAGCAGAAAAACATCATCCGGTTTGCGCTCGGTACGGGGATTGTGCTGATGCTGGTCAAATTTGCGGCTTACCTGCTTACCAGTTCCAATGCGATATTGACCGATGCCATGGAAAGCATCGTGAACGTGGTCGCTTCGGGATTCGCTTTTTACAGCATCCACTTATCCGCCCGGCCAAGGGACCAAAACCACCCTTACGGGCATGGAAAGGTGGAATTTTTCTCCGTTTTTCTGGAAGGGGGACTGATTTTCATTGCAGGCGTACTGATCCTCGGCAAAGCCTGCTACAATATGTTCTTTCCCGAGGAAGTGGGCAACCTCATGGAAGGCATCGGGTTAGTGGCCTTTACGGGAGTAGTCAATTTTGCATTGGGTACTTATATGGTGAAGCAGAGCAAGGTGCTGAATTCCTTGACGTTGCAAGCGGATGGCAAACATCTCCAAACCGACGCTTACAGCACGGCAGGTTTGCTGCTCGGGCTTTCCGTGATGTACTTGACCGGGTGGGCTTGGATAGATACCGTGCTGTCCATAGGGCTTGGCCTATATATTTTGGGGAGTGGGTACCGGTTGCTTCGCAAATCTGTCGGTGGCCTGATGGACGAGTCGGACATGAAACTGGTAGAGGAGATTGCGGCCATCTTGCAAAAACACCGAAAAGACGATTGGATCGATGTGCACAACCTGCGGGTGCAGCGCTATGGACACGAACTGCACATCGATTGCCACGTGACGCTGCCCAATTACTACGACCTGAACAAGGTGCATGACGAGGTGTCCGAAATCGATGTATTGGTCAACAGGTATTTACATGCCGATACCGAACTGTTCATCCACGCTGACCCCTGCATCGCTGCGTGCTGTCACTATTGCCGGATGAAAACCTGCCCGATACGCAGCGAGGCGCAGCGCAAAGATATCGTATGGGAAAAGAAAGTCATCAGCAAAAACGAGAAGCACTTCTAGTCCCGTACGTTTACTCGTTCGTTAGTTTCTCACGGTATGCATTA
>Ga0207868_1001574_pt1 | contig 15775 bp, 9 predicted proteins | sample Passage237B_FD_187370 | JGI IMG/M metagenome (GOLD analysis project Ga0207868, IMG submission 187370) | Cellulose adapted compost microbial communities from Newby Island Compost Facility, Milpitas, CA, USA - Passage2 37B (SPAdes) (version 3) ... | reverse complement strand
CAGTTGATGATCAGTATTCCCTTTGCAACGTTAGGCTTGCCTTCACAAGGCGTAAAGCTGGAATTCAAATGGTCGGATAACATGCAGAAAGCAGATCCACTGGATTGGTATGTCAATGGCGATGTCGCTCCGGGGGGAAGGTTCAATGTACTGGTGAAATGGTGATGCCATAGTGGATCATTTGCTCATTTTGTTCTGAATCGGAGCATTAAAATGGCATCGGTATCGCTATCCGAAGTTGCCTCAATATAGTTAGGTCCGTGCGTCACCGAGGCAGTTTTATACGTACCTGTGGCAGGATAATACCATTGGGCGGTTTTGAGTGTTGCCGGAAGGGTATGGCTGATGCGGAGGGTCTGCACGGTGGGAACATAAACCAATACGGTGCGGGCATCCGTGTCTGCCAGAGCCATCGCCGTGTTAAATACATTTTTTTCATCGTTCCGTTTCTTCAACCTCTCCGGTGCGGGTCTCAGTTCCCACCATTTAAATTGGTTGAAAAACAAGGGGAGACGGCCGACCTGTATGCTTGCTTTGCTGCGGATCCCGTCTTCCCACGTATATTTTGAAGGCTTCTTCATCCCATGGTTGTAGGATGTTTCCCCAATGCGCAACCAGGGCCAAGTGCTCCATGCGCCGTATCCAACTCCCGCTACCGGCGCACTGAAGATGCTCCATAAAATGCTTTTCCTGACTTCATAGTCATTTTCCTGTTCGCCCTGTGCCTCATACACCGGTTCGGTATCAATGATCGGGCGAGGTATAAGGCTCCGCCAATTGGCAGTAACCGGGCCCCGTGTTTTCCACCGAACGGCAGATTCGGAGTTCGCATGACCCGTTTGGTAAGATATCAGGTCAAGCCATGTTTCTCCATCGTATTCGTTGGCATACCATTGGAATCCCGCCGTATGGAGGGTGACGATACGTTGCTGCGCATCGGTTTCCCCGAATACAGCCCGGCCGATTTGCTTCCATTTCGCTGCATTGCCGTCCGTGAAAATACCGTCGCCGCCCAAATTCCATAAAACGTGGTATGCATCGTATCGGGCTTTGATATACTTTGCCAATTGAATAGCGCTCGGAATAGGCAGGTCAATACCGGGATTGCCTGCACCTTTCCAGGCCCAAAGCATAACGGGAGCCGCTATTAAGCCAGCTTGGTTGATTTGCTCAATTTTCCTGTCGAGTGCTTGAAAAAAGGCCGGATGGATGGTCAATGTATCTATACCTGTAAAAGCGGGTTCCTCTAAAGCCTCTGCGGGAAGCCCCCGCCATTGCGTCGTAATAAACTGAATGGCTGTATAATGGTTTTCCTTTCGATGGTCAAGATATGTTTTCCATTCTTCATCTGTAGAACGCATAGCGCCATTCCAGGCCGTACAGCCCAGATAGAAGAAAGGTGTGCCATCGGCGTGGGTAAGGTGGTAGTTGCCTTTCTGATGCGTGATTTTTCCATGCCGATAGATAGCGAGTGGTGAACGGTTGCGTTTGCAGGTAAATTGTCCGGTTTGATGGTGTAATGCGCCGTTTGTCAGATCGGTACACCGGGTTTGGAAATGCCAGGTTCCTTTTTCATTTGGCATGAATCTGATTTTCCAACTGTTTCCCCCATCCCAGAATCCCTCAGCTTTATATTGTTTCCCCGAAGGAGAGGTGAAAATGCCTTCTATTGCAACATCGTATACCGGGTTCGTGTAAGACACCGGGCTGTTTAAGGTAATTTCAAACCGGTTCCAAATATCAATCTTTGGTTTTTTTTCTACTGCTGACAGTAAGAATGGGCAATAAAAGAGCATCATCAAAATGATCCAATTGAGACATATGCCCTTGGTGCTTAAGGATATTTCTGCTGGTTTCATAGGTGTACGATTCATTTCCTGAGCGATTTATAATAGGTGAGCGCAATAAACGCCGCCTTGATCATTGATCATTACGATCAAAGGTAACAGGTATGGAAAAAACTTCCAACCTGTGCCATACCGAAAAAAGGTCAATGGCAGCGGTTTATTGCACGGAAACCTGTGAGAATTACGATAAAAATACTAATTTCGGAGCGTCCAAAGGTTGTCTTTGTGTAAATTATAAACGATTATGAATAAATATTCAATAACACTTTGCATCGGTCTGATGCTTTCAATTCAGGCGTTGATCGCCGATGTCAGGTTGCCGCAGATTTTTGCCAATGGAATGGTGCTTCAACGGAATCAACCCATTGCAGTTTGGGGATGGGCCGATCCGGGTGAGCAGGTAAAAGTTGGCCTCAATACGCAACAGCAGGAAACGACCGCCAATGCGGACGGAACATGGAAGCTGACACTTTCGGCCGAAGAGGCCGGAGGACCGTTTCAATTGGTGGTATCTGGCAAAAACACATTGACGTTATCGGATGTGCTCATCGGAGAAGTTTGGATCTGTTCGGGTCAGTCCAATATGCAGTGGACCGTGGCCAATTCTGACCGTGCCGAACAGGAGATAGCCGGCGCCAATTATCCGCAGATCAGGCAGGTGGAGATCCCGAGAAAAACATCGGGTGTGCCATTGGATGATGTTGAGGAACCGTTGGAATGGAAGGAAGCCAATCCCCAAAATGTAGGTAATTTTACTGCTGTGGGGTATTTCTACGCCCGTGAACTTCATAAGCAGCTAAACGTCCCCATTGGCCTTATCAATACGTCGTGGGGAGGTACCATCGTGGAAACCTGGATCAGCAAAGAAGCGCTGGAAAAAGATAAAAGCCTGAAAAGGGCCGTCCATGTTTTCGAGCAAGTGCCCGCAGACACCGTACGTAAAAACACAGATCCGAATCACTACCCAACCCTGCTGTTCAACGCAATGATTAATCCGTTGATTCCATACACCATAAAGGGGGCAATCTGGTATCAAGGAGAAAGCAACGCTGGTAGAGCCTATGAGTATCGGAAATCGTTCCCGATGATGATCAAAGACTGGCGTAAGCGGTGGGGGCTGGGTGATTTTCCCTTTTATTTTGTGCAATTGGCTAGCTTTAAGGCAGCCGGTGGTATCAGTGCCACCGGAAGTACGTGGGCTGAGTTGAGGGAAGCGCAGCACATGACCTTATCGTTGCCCCATACAGGCGAGGCGGTAACCATTGACATCGGCAATACGGATGACATCCATCCGCGTAATAAACAGGACGTTGGAAAGCGGTTGGCAGCCATTGCTTTGCATGATAGCTATGGTCGGGATGTGGTGTACAGTGGTCCGGTATATCGAAAATTTGAAATAAACGGAGCACAGGCCACGATATCCTTCGATCACGTGAATGGTGGATTAACCACCAAAGGGGCAGACAAGGTAGTTGGATTTGAAATCGCGGGTGCCGATAAACATTTTTATCCCGCGGAGGCTCGGATTGAAGGCGAAACGATTGTAGTAAGCTCGCCTACCGTAACCAAACCCAAGGCAGTACGCTATGCGTGGGCAGATGATCCCGGAAAAAGTAACCTTTTCAATGAAGAGGGTTTTCCGGCTTCCCCGTTCCGAACAGATAATTGGACGCCAGCAACCAAGAATGCCGTTTATGAATTGAAGAACTAAGTAAACGGTATCTAATATCATAGGTAATGCAATGCTTCTTCAATCCGTATCGCTTGATTAAGCTTGGATTAATTTTCTGCTTGAATTCCTATCTGCCTGTTGGTTTGGGACAGGAAACCGTCAGCACTGGAAGCTGGTTGCCAATGGCGTGTTGGTTTTGGGGTGTCGATGAATTTAAACCCGAGGGGTACAAACCTTTTATAGACCAATATGAAAAGTATTCGGCGACGGGAGTGTTGACTGCTAGCTTACGGTCATCGGGCGAACTGACCGATGAAAACGTAGTCCGTCAGATACGGGATGCGGCTCAATATGCCCGCGAAAAGGGTCTTGGTTTAGTGATGGATTTGGATATCCGTTTGGCGCGTGCGGAGTTTCGAAAGCGTTATCCGCAAGACCTGCAGGAAATTGTGTTGGTTCGTGAGTTTCCACTTGACGGTTCTATGTCGTTGCAGGCAACCATTGAATTGCCAAGCTATTCCGATCACTATACGGCCGGGCGATACCCATATGGCCCCGTTGGAGTTCGGTTGGAACGCCTATATTCGTATGAAAAAGATGAGGGAGCCATCAAGTCCAGTTCTTTGAAGGATATCACCTCCTACGGCAGTTTAGCAGGAGGAAAACAACTAAGCCTATCGGTACCCCATGAATCCAGCGAAAAAATGAACTGGGCCTGTGCGCTGATCGTGGTTACCATCAATACGCCCGATCTGTTCTCAATCAACTTGCTTCGCTTTCAGCGTGAAGTTTTGAAGCTGTATGCGGGTAGCGGGTTGATCGGCGCAGCAAAAGACGAATGGGGTTTTCCAGGCAGATTCCACCCTACTACAGATGATTTGTGGTATTCCGAAGCAATGGCTTCAGTGTATCGGGAAAAACATCCTGGGCATGAACTTATCAGGGATATTTTATTGATGGCAAAGGGTGAACAGGGAAGAGAGGCAGACAGGAAGGAAGCTATTAACCGATATATGCGGATGATTTATGAACGAAACTGGGAGATTGAAGGTGACTTTTTTGAAAGTGTGAAAGAACTTTTTGGGATAGATGCAATGGTCGGTACACACCCTACCTGGTACCCCTATCCGAATGCGATGGAAATCTTCAAAAACGGACTATCATGGTGGAATACTAAGCGGGAACTGGCACAAACGGATGAAGCAACGCCCTTTTCAGTCAGAACCGCCTTAGCAAAAAAGTGGGGAAGTGCAGTTTGGTATAACATGTTTTATGATACGCAGCCAGAGCGATACGCGATTGACATCTGGCGGGCAGTATTAGGAGGCGGTCGACTGAATATTCATCCGCCCTATCCTTCTAAGGATGTCAATCGTAAATATGCATTGCTGGAAGGAGAATTGTTTCAGGCTATCCAGCGAATTCATTTATTGGACTATATTTCTTCAGCGCCGGTACATTGTCCCGTAGCCATTGTTTTTGATCATTCATCCGTGTTGAACTGGGCAGATCAAAGCCGCTTTGCCGATGTGGGGTTGCGGTTGGCGGATGCGCTTTGGGAAAAAGGAGTATACGCTGACTTGATCCCCAGCTCCGAGATTGTTAATGGGGCAGTTACCATAGCAGAAAACGGTAAAATTCGGTACGGAACTCAATTGTACGAGGTGGCTGTTTACTATAAGCCGGGATATGACAATGAGCAGGTGTCTGCGCTTTTTGACCGGGTATTGAATGGGGCTACATCTATCTTTCAGACAGAAGGTCAGCCAGATGAGACAATACAGGGAATCCTGCAAGTTCTAAAAAAAAGACGCATTCCGCCACAGACCACAGGGTCAATGATCGGATTGGCTGATTTCCCCCCCTCCGTGGTACCTGATGCATCCGGTCATATCCGGTTAATCGATGGGACTTTTATTGCGGCTTCGGGCAGCAGCGATGTAATGGGAGATCCGATAAAGCGGCGGTTTTATGTTGATGGACATGCGGTGAACGTTGATGCGGAAGGGCTTGTAGGGCTACGATTCGATAAATCGGGTAAATTACAAGCATTGGCGTGTGGTGGTTTGAAGTCGTTTCGGACGGGAAATGTTCGGATAGATCTTCCGGATCGACTAGATATTGCTTTGTTCAAGGAAGCGGGTGAGTGGCGTGGGATTATACATGGGGAAGAGCAGGATCTCCCTGGTGACTTGGCAAAGTTTACCGTAAATTGGCAGTTTGTTAAACAACCGCACGGAAAACTTCCTGCATTCAGGGATTGACGCCCGCCACCAGCTCTTTTCAGGAGAGTGCAGGACAGTGACTGCCGTTAACTTTTAGTATTATTGTGTCAATTATAAACAGAAATAATCGAAGGTTCATTAAGAATCAGTTAAGGCAAGGGTACCAATGGTGAATGTCGGGCCTGAAATCGGGGAAAAGGCAGTGCTGTCGCAATTGCGTGATGGCAGCTACGAAGCCTTTGAGTACATCTACCACCGATACAAACTACGTCTTGCTGCGTCAATGCTTCGGTTGCTGAAGTCTACTGATTTAGTTGATGACCTGCTGCAGGAGTTGTTCGTCCGGCTATGGGAACACCGGGAATCCATTAACCCCGAACAACCAATCAAAGCCTATTTATTCCGCATTGCGGAGAATCTCGTGTATGACACATTCCGGCGCCTTTCCAAAGATAGGCGATTGCAGGATCAACTATTCCATGCCATGGAAGAAATAGGGGCTGATATTGAAAAACAATTCTTTATGCAGGAAGACAGGCAGGCAATCGAGGCGGTAATCGCTATGCTTCCGCCGAAACGCAGACAGGTTTTCATGCTTTGCAAGCTGGAATCCAAAAGCTATGAAGAAGTGAGTTCGCTGCTAAATATTAGTCTGAGTACGGTCAACGATCACATTTACAAAGCGAATCAGTTTCTGAAACAACACCTTGCCGACCATATGGTTTCGCTTTTTTCCATTGTTATTCAGACTGCACTGCTGACTGCATGGTGATTTGTCTATCGCATTTATTTCTGTCTATTTTATGGGTTTTATTCACAAGAAATCACCGAAAAATAACTAGGTTATGAAATTCCAATGGATACTTTTCACATTCTCCTTATTAGCAGGGGTTGTCAACGCCCAGACGGTCGATACGTTGGACCGGCATTGGCCCCGATATATCAGCTTGGACCAATACCTACAGCCCTTCCTTACCGCTGATACAATCTATGACGAGCTGGTTATGCCTTTAAGCGATGGTAATTCGTTACCGAACGGCAAGCTGCTATTTCCGGTTAAAACAATCCTTTCCGTACGGGATGCATACTTGGGACAGACCTTCGAGGAAGGTAAGGACTGGGTGTGGGAAGGTCAGCGCCTGATATTGACGGATTCATCGCGCATCCCATTTTTCCGAGAGCAAGACTTGGTCTATTCGGAAAAACAAGAAGGGTATTCACAGCCGGGCAAGCTGCCCGGTACCTATGTGCTTTTCAGTGAGGGCGAACTATTCCATGCTAAACAGCTTGCTGTAACGTACCTGCCAGACCGGTCGGGTGAAAGTTTGCACCGGCGTTTGCCGCATAGCGAGCACCTCCCCCGTACCTTACAAAAACTACAAGCTCATAAGCCCCTGCATGTGGTATTTTATGGTAATAGCATCGAAACAGGAGCCAATAGCAGTGGTGTACAGCATGTGCCCCCCTTTATGCCCAATTGGACAGAACTTTTTATTTACCGGTTACGTCAGCATTTCGGCGGAAAGATCTCGTATAGCAACCAGGCAGTAGGTGGAAAAACAGCCGCTTGGGGGGTGGAAGAGGTAGATAGCCGCGTTTCCGCACAGCACCCCGATCTGGTAGTCATCGGCTTTGGCATGAACGACGGCACGTTTAAGGTTGCGCCCGAAGAATTTGTAGGGCAAATAAAAGCAATCATGGACCACGTGTCTCGCGATAACCCCACCTGTGAATTTATTGTGATTACACCCATGTTAGCTAATCCTACCGCCATACAGCATCAAGTACAGCTAGCCTACCGGGATCCGTTGCTCGCCTTATCAAAAAAAGGAATCGCGATTGCGGATATGACCTACTGGCACCAATGGCTACTGACGCATAAGGCCTATCAGGATATGACCGGCAATAACATCAACCATCCCAATGATTATTTAGCGCGTTGGTACGCACAGGTGCTGATTGCACTATTGATTGAGCATACCTCCAAAATATGAAAGAAAAGATTATCTTTGTAGTCATATAAACCTAAGTAATATATGGCTGCCGGGCAACATATGGAAGACCGTGATCTGCTCGTCCAACTACGGGAGGGTAGTCATGTAGCTTTCCAGACGCTGTATCATCGCTATAAAATGCGATTAGCGGGAAATCTGTTGCGTATGCTCAAATCGCCTGAATGGGTCGAAGAAGTTTTACAGGACTTGTTCATGCGGCTATGGAGCCATCGGGAGCAGATTGATCCCGAACGGCCGATCAAAGCTTATTTGTTTCGGGTAGCCGAAAATTTGGTGCGTGACATGTTTCGCCGCGCTGCGCGGGATCAACGGATGCAACAACACCTTTTGCAGGCGATGTCCGAAGCCTACTTCCACGTGGAGGAACGCCTGATTTCTCAGGAATTGAAAGAAGAACTGCGCATGGCGATCGAGTTACTGCCGCCAAAAAGAAGGGAAGTTTATGTGCTTTGCAAACTGGAAGCAAAGAGCTATGAAGAGGTTAGCCAACTGCTCCATATTAGCTCGGGAACGGTGAATGATCACATCAAAAAGGCAAACTTATTTTTACGCCGCTATTTGGCGCAGCATTCCGAGTTGGGAATTGCGCTTCTGATTACCTGGTTATCGGCCGATTGCCAGTTTTAAAAATAATCTACCTGTTTATCAGTGTTTTGTATTTTTTTTGGGAATACGAGCACCTGATCCGGTCCGATTGTTCGTATAGGCTTAATAAAAAGAGTGAGCCATAAAACACCCATCGCCGAGCTTTTCAATAAATACTTGGAGGGAACCATACGCCCCGCAGAATTGGCGGAGTTACTGCAATACATTGAACGCTCGGAAACCGGAGATGAACTTACACCGCTGATCCAACGCGAACTAGGAGAGCAGGGAGCGGATTATCCATCGCTGAAAGCACTCGTAGATCGAGTAGAGGCAAAAGTATTTGCGGATACCGCTCCTACAGCCCACTCGGGGATCACCAGCCGTTCATCCCATTTTTCCCTGAAGCGTACGTGGGTCCGGTATGCTGCGGTCGCTGCAGTTGTCATCGCTCTCGGCTTGGGCTGGCTTGTTATCCGTACGCCGATTGAAACAGGTGGTACATCGGCATCGATCGAAACAGATATCGCACCCGGTACAAACCGGGCTACCCTTACACTCGCCGACGGCCAGAAAGTTGACCTCAACACCGCACAGAATGGGATTGTCGTCGGTGAGAAGATCACCTACCTGGATGGTACCGAAGTATCGGCTATTGATCACCCGGCACCGGACGTTCTACAGCCCTTGTCTTTAACCACCCCCAAGGGGGGCACCTACCAGGTCACTTTGCCTGACGGCACCAACGTTTGGCTCAATTCCGCATCTACATTAACCTACCCCTCCCGGTTTGATGATAATGAAAGAGTCGTGGAGTTGGTGGGGGAAGCGTATTTTGAGGTAAGAAGTACGAGTTACGAGGTACGAAATACGAAATACGAGGTACGAGGTACGGGGAACGGGGTACGAAGTGCCTGGCCGTTTCGGGTAATAAGCAACGGTCAAGTGGTTGAGGTACTCGGAACGGAATTTAATGTCTCCGCTTATTCCGATGATCCGGAAATGAAGACTACGTTGGTGGAAGGCCGCTTGCGTGTCTCTACAGGTAAAACGCAGGGCAGCATTTTGGTGCCGGGACAACAGCTCACCAACAGAAACGGTGCGGTTCAAATCGCTACGGTTGAGGTGGGCGATTACATTGCATGGAAACAGGGTCAATTTGTCTTCTATGGCACGTCAATGCCTACATTGATCAAACAGATCGAACGCTGGTACGATGTGTCATTTGACGTAACTGTACCCGTTGATAATATCGAGCTTTGGGGTTCGCTGTCTCGTGATGTGATGCTATCGGAAATATTGCATGTGATCGAGCTTAATACCCCATTGAAATTTACACAGGAAGGGAGGCATGTGATGGTTCATCGTTAGCTACAGAAACACAGTGCCTAAAATGCCGGAAGTGCTGCAATCACTTCCGGCGATGACAAGGCAAATAATCAAAATCGATTAAGTAACTGAATTATTTAACCTGCGATACAAACCTACTAAAACCCGGCGACAAAAAAGCAGATGGAAGGGAATAGTAGTGGTGTATCAGAAAAGACAACAATTTATGCATAGTCAAATGGATGTGGAGACGCCCATGCTGCAAGGGGCTATACCACATACGGTTTTTGGATGCAAGAAACCAATTATTAACACGATCTTGATGATGAAACTAACGGTGTTACTGTTGCTGGTTTTTACTTTTCAAGTATCTGCGTTCACGTATGGACAGCGTATTAATCTTCAGGTTAAGGAAGCATCGCTGGGAGATATATTGAAGGTTGTACAAAAGCAAAGCGGCTATAATTTTCTATTCAATAACCAGTATCTCAAAACTGCTAAGCCAGTAACCGTTGATATTCGGGATAAGCCCATTGATGAGGCGCTTTCGTTGATTTTCAAAGATCAACCGTACAATTACCGGATCGAAGGTGAGATCATCACATTGGTCCCGAAAGAAAACGTGATTGCCGCCCCGGCGGATGCCGAAAGCCAACAGCAGGTGGTCCGCGGGCGGGTTACCGATTCGCTTGGTGCTCCCTTAGAAGGGGTATCGGTTTTTGTAGAAGGTACCTCACGCGGCACCGCGACAGACAATAAAGGACAATATGAATTGCAGGCCAGCGAAGGAGAGACGATTCTGTTCAGATTGGTGGGGTATGCCCCGCAAGGTATTAGCGTAGGGCAACTTCGGACGATTGATGTCATCTTACAAGCTGAAGCCTCCGATTTAGAAGAGGTGGTGGTGGTGGGTTATGGCACGCAAAAAAAGGCCACATTGACGGGGGCGGTGTCGTCTGTTAAGGGCAGTGACTTGGTGGTCACAAAAAATGAAAGTGTAGTAAATATGCTTGCGGGGAAAATGGCCGGCGTTAGGGTTGTGCAATCGTCCGGAGAGCCTGGCGCATTCGCTTCCGGTATGCAGATCCGTGGTCTGGGCACGCCGCTTTACATCATTGATGGGGTGCCAAGAAACAATATATCAAGGCTGGATGCCAATGAAATTGAAAGTATATCGGTTCTGAAGGATGCGTCGGCCGCTATCTATGGGGTACGGGCATCCAACGGAGTGGTCTTAATCACGACTAAAAATGGCAGCAAGGGCAAAACGGCTTTTGAGTATTCCACGTACTACGGCACCCAAACGCCAATCAATACCCCAAAAGGGCTCGATGCGGTACAATTTATGGAATTGACGAATGAGAATAATATCATGCGCGGTTCTGTGGCGCCTGGTACGCTTGTTTATTCAGAAGAAACCATTGAAAAATACCGCAGCGGACAACGGACAGGAACAGACTGGCACCGGATAAATACAAATTATTATGCCCCACAATATCAACACAATTTGCAGGTCTCAGGTGGATCGGAGGCGGTCGACTATTTTGTGAATTTTTCCTATTATAATCAGGATGGGATTTATAAAAACGGCGACATTAATTACGAACGATATAACTTCCGGAATAACCTGAATGCTAAAATCACCGAAAGCCTACGCGCTGAATTGCGAATCAATGCCACAACAGATACACGTAATCGGCCTTTTGAAGAAGCATTTAACTTCTGGAGAGCTGCTTGGACCTATACACCCATAACGCCGGCTTATGCAAATTACGACCGGCGATACATGCAGAATACTGAACAGGGGCTGAATCCGTTGGCAATCACCGATGCGGACATCGTTGGATATAAGCGGGACAATCAGAAGTTGTTTCAATCTACCGGAAACCTTATTTGGGATGTGCCGTGGGCACAAGGGCTTGTTGCAAAGGCATCGTATTCTTACGACTTCACTTTTTGGGAGAATAAATGGCTTCAAAAACCCTATTACCTGTATGATTATGATTTAAACAACGATGTGTATCTGCCCAAACTGTACGGAGACCCCGCAGCAGGTGCCAATTCGTCAATCAACCGAAATACACGTTTCGGTAAAAATTCATTGCTGCAATTTGCACTAAATTACGACAATACGTTTGGAAACCACGGCATAAGTTTATTGGCGTTGTATGAGGAGGGGGTAACCGATATGGATAATTTTTATGCATCGGGTTATATCCCGATGACCTCTATTGAAGAATTGCTGGGTGCAACCAAAGAAAGTCTGGTTGGGGGTATGAATGGTGCTCCTTATACACAGGGCGCAACAGACGGGCTATGGCAAGTCGCAAACAAAGCTGTAGTGGGCCGAGCCAATTATCACTATGACGACCGTTACTATGCGGAGTTTTCGTTCCGGTATGATGGATCGTCAAAATTTGCACCCGGCCACCAATGGGGATTTTTTCCTTCTGTATCGGCTGCATGGAGAATATCCGAAGAGTCGTTTATCGAAAACTCAAACTCGCTCTCATTTATCGAGATGTTTAAATTGAGGGCTTCCTATGGAGTCACGGGCGACGACATTACGGCAACGTTTCAATTTGTCCCGGGTTATGAGTATCCAGGAGGCAATACCGATTGGTGGCCTATCTTTCTGGGAGGACAACCACGCGAAACGATTAACTTGAAAGCTACACCCAATCTTAATCTTACCTGGTACGAGTCTAAAATTTATAACATCGGATTGGATGCAGATTTATGGAAAGGACTGTTTGGATTTGAGCTGGATATATTCCGCCGGGATCGGGATGGATTGATGGCTACCCGCACGGGGACCATTCCCGACTGGATAGGGGAAAGCTTTGCCCAGGAAAATTTAAATAGCGACGCTACGGAAGGGTTTGATATTACGCTGAGGCATCGCAATACAAAGTTGGGAGAATTCAGCTATGGAATATCGGGCAATCTCAGCTTTACCCGGCACAAGTACAGGTTTATCACGCGTGTTCCATCTGACAACCAATACGCCAATTGGCGCGGCAACACAAATAATCGGTGGTCGGATATTTGGTGGGGATACGAATCCGAAGGGCAATTTCAGAATTACGAAGATATATGGTCACACGCCAAGTACATCTCTACCAACGCCGGAAATTCAGAACTTAAACCGGGCGATTACAAATATGTAGACTGGAATGAAGACGGTGTCATTGACGACAAGGATGTCCATCCGATCATGGGTGGAAACTACGGACAGCAAAGTACCCCAAAAATTTCTTACGGAATGGTATTGGATGCGCAATACAAAGGATTTGACTTCAATATTGTCATGCAGGGGGGCGCATTGGGAACCATCATGTACGACTGGATATTGGCCCGGCCGTTTATTTCAGACCAAAGCGGCCCCGCCTATTTCTATGACAGGTGGCATATGCAGGATCCCTTGGCCGATCCCAGGGACCCACGCACGGTTTGGATTCCAGGGGAACTCCCAACCACCAGTCAAGGAAGCTCTGCAATGGCATTCAACGCGTCAGCATCCACCAGCTCCATTTATCGCACGGATTACATCCGGTGCAAATCGGTAGAACTGGGTTATTCATTTTCCCAAAATACAATAAAATGGCTGGGAATAAAAGGCGTGCGTGTATTTGGTAGTGCCTATAATTTATTTACCATCACCGGTTTGAAATACCTCGATCCTGAACACCCGAGCAGCAGTTACGGATTGGTTTATCCATTGATCAGGACGATAAATGTCGGTGCAAATATTAAGATATAATGAAATTCCAAATGATACATAAGCTAGTAAAGCCGGTAATAGTTGGCTTGGTAGTGGTCAGCTCTTATGCATGTAATACGCTGGACATTGAGCCTGTAAATAATCTTACGGCCAATCAAGTGTTTCAAAGCGAAGCAGGTGTTGAATCAGTTATTGTGACCTGTTATTCCAATCTTCCCATTGCGGCGCATAACGCAAGTATTTACGGTTTGCGGGGCGATCCGGATATGCCGTTTTCAAATTGGAATAATCCCAGTGTCTTAACCGGCGAGGCCCAGGTAATGCCCTTACGGGTCGGAATGGCACCAAAGACCTTATCAGGCGGGCATCTCTCCTGGTGGGACTACAGTAGTATTCGCTACGTAAACTTGGCGATACAGGAGTTAGAAGCGAACGCGGATGTATTCTTTTCCCAGCCGGAACAATACAATCACTGGCTTGGCGAGCTATATTTCTGCAGGGCATACATGTATGCCTATATGGTAAAGTGTTTCGGAGGAGTGCCCATTGTGAAGAAATCGGTATCGTATATCGGTCTTCCCGAAGAGGAACTCTATATTCCCCGGAATACTGAGAAGGAAGTTGTGGATTTTATTGGTGACGATTTAGACTTGGCCATGTCTCTTTTGGGGCCCAATGAAGTTATGAGTGGCCGCGCAAACCGCTATGTGGCCGCAAATTTAAAGGCAAGGGTTATGTTATTTGCCGCCAGCGAGGCTAAGAATGGCTCGGTTCAGTTGGAGGGATTAGTGGGAATCCCGCAATCCGAACAAACGGACTATTATAAAAAGGCGTATGAAGCTGCTCAGTTTGCGGTAAACAACAACGGAAAATATGCGCTTTATAGCAAATACGATGATGGAACAATCGAAGGGAAAACCACCAATTTCTGGAACCTGTTTTTGGATGAATCGGCAGAAAATAGAGAACGGATGTTTATCAAGCAGTACGATGCTACCGGAGCCGTCAATCGTCCGGAGAATTGGTCGGCCCGCCAGTTACCCCATGGATTTACCACCCAGGCAAATAGCGGGGAACTTTCAGTAACTACCGAATGGTTGGAACTATTTGAAGACATCAACGGTCAACCATTTGTACTTAATATCGGTACGGAGAGTGCGCCAGTCAGATATAGCAATCCCCTGGATCTTTTCCAGAAGGCTCAGCCCCGTATGCGGGCCACCGTTTTACTGCCAGGAAGTCGGATACCGGGAAAGAACGATGCGTCGGCTGTTTTCGAGGTCAGGAAAGGAATATATGAAAGCTATCCGAATGGTAAGCTGCACGAATCATCAAATTTCACAGATACTTACCAGAATATGACCATACAAGGGCTTTGTGGTGTGGGAAATCCCAATACGAACGGGAACGGATGTGTGGTATGGAAGTATGTTGACCCCAATGCGACAGGCGTAGATTGGGCCGGTAATGTAGATTGGATCGATATGCGGTATGCCGAGGTATTGCTGAACAAGGCCGAAGCTGCCATAAACATTATTGGTCAGGAAGTAGGAGGAAAGATCATAACAATGGAAGATGCACTCAGTGCGATTAATCCGGTGCGTTTACGGGCGGGGTTACCCGCATTAACAACCCTGGATGAAACCAAAGTCATTCAAGAGCGCCGATGTGAACTCGCATTTGAAAATCAATTGATATGGGATTTCAAGCGGTGGCGGATATTCGAGAGTATCCTTCAAAACAAAACATACCATGCGCTTTACCCCTATTATATTTTTGACGAGGGAAGGTATATTTTTAAGAAGCACAACCGCACTGAATTGCAATATACTTTTGACGCGAAAGCATATTATGCACCCATTCCTGCCAGTGCGATAGATCGTAACAATAAATTGTTACCCAATAACCCTGGTTATTAAAACTTTATTGTCATTAAAAATAAGTTATTCGAATGAAACCGTTAATTTATCTGCTTGCATTGGCAGCAATTTTTTCGATATCAGCCTGTGAAACGGATTCCTATGAACTGCCGGGTGAGACATTACAGGGAAAGTTGATAGACCCCGAAGGGGAACCGCTCATTACCGAACAACCCAATGGATTTCGGATCCGGTTGCTTGAGGAGGGGGCTTCCCAGTTTTATGATTTCTGGGGAAAGGCCGATGGAACATTTCGTAATACCAAATTGTTCCCCGCTAAGTACACCATATATCCGTTTGATGGTCCGTTTTTTCCCGTCGAACCGGTAGAAAGGGAGCTAAACGGAGTTCTGACGGTAGATTTTACCGTTATCCCCTACGCCAAAATCCAAGCATCCATTGTAGAAGAAGGACAGGACATCAATGCTACTTTCCAGATTTCGAAAGCCGCAGGTGCTG
>Ga0207868_1001571_pt1 | contig 15783 bp, 11 predicted proteins | sample Passage237B_FD_187370 | JGI IMG/M metagenome (GOLD analysis project Ga0207868, IMG submission 187370) | Cellulose adapted compost microbial communities from Newby Island Compost Facility, Milpitas, CA, USA - Passage2 37B (SPAdes) (version 3) ... | reverse complement strand
GAGCACGAAGGTCGCGAGCAGGAAGAAGATCACGTCGATCAGCGGGATGATCTCGATGCGGGCCTTCCTGGCCGGGGCGATCTGGATGGGACTGCCGAAAAGGGACATGGAAACGAGGTGCGGGGCGCCCTACTCGGCGGGGCGGATGCGGGTTTCGACGAGGATCTTGCGGAAGCCGGCCTTGCGGACCTCGTCGATGACGTAGCGGACCTGCTGGAAGAGCGCGTTTTCGTCGCCGTTGATAAGAATACCTCCGTCGGGCTGGGTTTGTTTGTAGGCCTGCAGGCGGATGAGAAACTGGTCGAGGGTGATGAGCTCCTTGTCCCATCCGAGCGTGCCGTCCTCGCGGATCGAAAGCGTGACGGAGCTGCCCGGATCCCGGGGCTCGCTCGTGCGGGTGGCGGGCAAGGCCACGGAGAGCCCGCCGCTCTTGTTGAGCGAAAGGGTGAAGAGCACGAAGGTCGCGAGCAGGAAGAAGATCACATCGATCAGGGGAATGATCTCGATGCGGGCCTTCTTCGGACCCGAGCCGCCGCGATTGCCGCCACCGCCTGCCATGATGAGAAGGTTAAGGAAGAAAAGTTGCGACCAGGCGCCGGATCAGGACTCGGAGCCGGAACGCTCCTTTTTCATCGTGAGTTCGAGGGCGTTGGCCGCGTCCGTGATGTTGTGGCGCGCCTCCTCGACGTGGGCGTTGAGGATGTTGTAGGGCAGCAGACCGACGATGGCGATGAGCAGGCCGTAGGCGGTGGCGATGAGGGCCTCGCCCACGCCGCCGGTGATCTTGCCGGCGTTGGCCGCGATGTCGCCGTCGCCGAGCGCGCCGAAGGTGTTCATCATGCCGAGCACCGTGCCGAGCAGGCCGAGCAGCGGCGAAATCGTGATACAGGTATCCAGAACGGCGATACCGCGTTGAAAGCGGTTGAGCTCCTGGTTGGCGGCGCGGGTGAACGCGTTCGGCAGCGAATGCTCGCGATGAGCCAGGGCGTAGACGAGGATCTTGGCCACGTAGTCGGTGGACTTCCGGCCGACGCCCAGCGCTCCGTCGAAGTCGCCGTTTTCAACCTTTTCGAGCATCTGCTCCACGCACTCCGGCTGGCGACGCCCTCCCTCGCGAACCAGGAAAATGACCCGCTCGACCACGGCGGTGACCGCGACGAGGGAGACCGTCAGGAGCGGCCACATGATCCAGCCGCCGTGGGCGAACAGCTCCATCGGTGAGAGACCCATCACAAAGGCGAGGGGGAGGAAGTTTTGCATGGTCGAAAGGAAGAGAAAGGGTGAGCGTGAAAAAGGTCGGCCAAAACCGCGCCGGCAAAACGACTCCGTCGGTCTTCGCGAACAGCTTGGCCGTCGGGCGGAGCGGGATGGATTTGGACAAGAAGGGGGAGGACTTGAAACAAATCGGCACCGAAGTCCACTCCTTCCTGATGTTGAGACTCAAGTTCACCAAGAAGTGTGCATGGGAGTGAGAAGGTGCTAAAAATTGCCTTGCATGAGAGGGAGCGCCACCCACCTTTCGCCCTCTCGTTCATTTGTCCCTATCGTCTAGTCTGGTCTAGGACACCACCCTTTCACGGTGAGAACCGGGGTTCGAATCCCCGTGGGGACGCCAATTTTAAAAATCCCGCCTCTCGAAAGAGAGGCGGGATTTTTAGTTTTCGGATGAAGCCCAACTAAGAATAAGGCTAAGAATCCAGGCGGGCGTAAAGGTGGTGTTCAGGGACGTCGGCGAGGCAGTTTTTTTCAGGGCACCGGAGCCGGACTGACCTTCACCCAAATCCGATGTTGCGTCCCATATTTTATCCACGGCACGGCCTCCACCTCCCAATTCGTGCACCGTGTGATCTCGTCGCAGAGCAGTCGGAGGAACAGCGGGAAGTTGTCGCGCTCCCAAGGGCACTCCAGCAGCAGCGCTTCCGCTTCGATCGCCTTCTCCACCACATCCGTCAGCCCGAGTTCCAAGCCGAATGCCGTCTGCGCTTGTATCCACTCAAAAAGAGCTGCGGCGGCCGGCGTGAGGCCAATGCGGGCTTCCAGAGAACCACGCGCCAATTCCTTCGCAGGATCTTCCTGGCTGCATCCCAATCGCCACGCGGAACAACCGATACCTTCCACTCTGTTCGCTCAACCATGCGATCATCGCGGCAAACGACGCGACGACATGCGCCCAAAAGAGCACCTTGAACCTCTTATGATCAGTGGCGAAATTCATAGGAGTAAATCGATGCCTCCTTCACTGGCTGAAGCGCACGCCGCCAAGCAGATCCACCAAGTTTGAAGCATCCTGATTCGTCAGGCCGTGGTTTCGCGAATCGGGAGCGCTAGCAGCCCGAGATCTGCCATGGAACGGAATATATGAGCCTGTCGCAGCAGTAATGACCCAATGTTCATGTAACATTGGCTAGCCATCTTTGTGTCCACGGAAAGTTACTGTCACTCTCGCAACGCGTTTCAGCCCACGACTGGGAGAAGGATGCTCCGAGTAGATGACGCCTAGCCCCTCTCTGTCGCCCACGCCCCGGTTCACCGAATCGAATCGTGCCCCTTCCGACGCGCCAACCGCCCCCACCCCACGCGCGGGGGAGCCATCCGCGGGAGTGGATCAGCGGATACGCGAGTTCATCCACGATTGCGCCTCGCGTAGCAATGGAGGGGATCTCCCTGCCATCGTTCTCCAAGGCCAAGGTTACCACACCTGCGTCCCGAACGGCACCCTCGTCCACCGCACCCGCGACGCGCTGGACTACGCGCTCGCGCTGCTCGCCGAGGGTGGCACCGACTCCGTCGCCCGCGCTTTGCGCATCATCCCGCGCGTGCTCGAGCTCCAGGATCGCGAGCCCTGCAACCGCACCTTCGGCATCTGGCCCTACTTCTTCGAGGAGCCTCTCGGCGCGATGCGCCCGCCCGACTGGAACTGGGCCGACTTCATCGGCGTGCGCCTCGCCCACATCCTCGGGCCCTACGCGCACCACCTGCCCGCCGATCTCCGCGCCGCCGCGCGCGCCGCCCTCGGCAACGCCGCGCTTTCCATTTTCCGCCGCAATATCGGCCCCGATTACACCAACATCGCGGTCAAGGGCGGCGTCGTCGCCATCATGGCCGCCGAGCAGACCGACCAGCCTTTCCTGCTCCGCTACGGCCGCCAGCGCCTCGCTCGCTTCCTCGAACATACCCGGCAAAACGGCGGCTTCACCGAGTATAACAGCCCGCCCTACGGCGCCATCGTCGTCCTCGAGGTCGAGCGCGGTCTCCTCCTCATCAAGGACACCGAGGCGCGCGCCAGCCTCCTCGCCATCCACGAACAATGCTGGCGCGGCATGGCCAACAGCCTCCACCTCCCGACCGGCCAGCTCTGCGGTCCGCACGCCCGCGCCTACGACAGCGCGCTCAACGCCGTGCAGACGGAGCTCCTCAGCGCCGAGCTCGGCCACGAACTCTTCGCCCCCGCCGGCCTCCCACCCGCCTACGAACGTGGCCGCGACGTCATCAACCTTCTCCTCATCCCCCGCATCCCCTGCCCCGAGCCGATCCGCCGCGCCATCCTCGACGCCGCGCCCACCCGGCTCGTCCGTCAGGACTACGTGCGCAGCACCGATCCCGAGGTCCGCCGCCAGGGCACGATGTGGTTCGACGGCGATCTCTGCCTCGGCTCGGTCAACGTGGAAAACCTCTGGCAACAACGACGCCCGCTCGTCGCGTATTGGAAAAATGGCGACACCGTCGCGATGCTGCGCGTGCGCCTCCTCCAAAAGGGTCGCGACTTCGCCTCCGGTGTCCTACGCAGCTCCCAGGCCGGACCCGACGCGCTCGCGGTCTGCTCCCTCGTCACCAACAAGGGCGACTCGCACGACCACCTCGACCGTGCCGCCGACGGCATCTTTCAGGTAGAGCAACTCGCGCTCTCCATTGAACTCAGCGCCCCCGACGCGCAAGTCCGCGCCGACGCCGCCGGCGGTTTCACCCTCCAGGCCGGCGGCCGCACCGTCGCCGTTCGTCCGCTGCACGCCGAGTTCGGCGGACACGAGGTCGCATGGACCTCCGCCCGCGACGACCACGGGGCATCCGTCCGCGCCATCATTGCCGGCGGCGCGCCGCTCGCCCTCGATCCCCTCGCTCTCCGAAACGTCGCCATCGCGTTTCAACTTTCTCTCGACGCTCACGCCTGCCCCACCGCCCGCGTCGAGCTCGGCGACGACACCATCTCCATCCGCGCGGACTCCGTCCACGGCGACCTCTCGCTCACCGCCCCGCGCCACCCCGTGCCCCTCCGCTGAGGCGTCGCCCGGCCACCACCCTCCCCCATGCCATCCCTGCTCCGCACCGTCCTCGCCGCCGCGCTCCTCCTGGTCGCTCCGCTCTTCGCCGCCCCACCCGAACTCAAGACCGTCGGCAACCAAGTCCTCGCCGACGGCCAGCCGATCCTCCTGCGCGGCCTCAACGTCCCCAGCCTCGAATGGAACGCCGAGGGCCAGGCGCTTTTCCGCCTTCTCGACGGCGCGCTCAACGAGTGGAACGCCAACATCATCCGCCTGCCCGTCTCGGTGAAATTCTGGTTCGGCCGCGAGGACACCAAGGAGCGCGGCGCCGACGAGGCCTACCGCTGGCTCGTGGACCAGGTCATCGCCAAGGCCGCCGCCAAAAACGCCTACGTCCTCCTCGACTACCATCACTACCGCGCGCCCGACGCCGATGCCGTCGCGTTTTGGAAAAGCGCCGCCGCGCGCTACAAAAACAACCCCGCCGTGCTCTTCGGCCTTTTCAACGAGCCCCACGGCATCACTTGGGACGTCTGGCAAAAAGGCGGTCCGGTCGAATACCTCGATAAAAAGAAAAACGAGACCGTGCGCTTCGAATCCGTCGGCCTCCAGGCGCTGATCGACACCGTGCGCGAGCTCGGCGCGCGCAACGTCGTCGTGGTCGGCGGCCTCGAGTGGTCCTACGATCTCACCGGCATCGCTAAGGGCTACGCCCTCGATCAACGCGACGGCAACGGGCTCATCTACGACGCCCACATCTACAACTGGAAACGCAACTGGATGGGCAAGGTCATGTGCGTCGCCGACAAGCACCCCATCCTCGTCGGCGAGTGGGGCGCGGACACCCGCGACATCCCCGGCACCGGCACCAACGCCGCCAAACTCGAGGCGCCCGACGTGTGGGTGAAGGCCTTCCTCGGCTTCGCGCAAAAACACGAGCTGCACTGGACCGCCTGGAGCTTCCACCCCCGCGCCGGCCCGCATGTCATCGACCGCTACGACATGATCCCCACGCCCTACTTCGGAGCCTTCGTGAAGGCCGCCCTCGCCGGCGAGAAATTCGACGACTATCAAACCCGCTGACCCCCCCTTCCATGTCCCCCCTGTTCAAAACCCTACGCCCGCGCCTGGCCGCCTGGACCGGCCTGACGCTCGCCGCCCTCCTCCCCCTCACCGCCCTTCACGCCGAGGAACCCATCTACGCCACGGGCACCGTGATCGTGCCCTCGCAGGGCCGCGGCGGCTTCACCCCGCAAAAAGGCATCAAGCCCGAGATTCGCAAGGACGAGGGCGGTCGCATGATCGCCATCGACCTGCCCGCGCAGGGCGGCCGCTCCACCAGCGTGGCCTGGTGGTATGCCCAGCACTTCCGGAAAAAACTGCCCGCCGAATGGCCCACCGGCGAACGCGTGCGCATGAAGGTCGTGCTCCGCGCCGAGAGCGACGCCGTCGTCAATGTCGGCGTCTACCTCCAGACCGAGGGCGGCCCCGTCAAGGGTTCAAGCAACAGCGGCGTCACGCTGCCCGCCGGCCAGGACGTCGCCGTGTATTCGGAATTGCCCGACAACGTGCCCGGCACCGTCACCCACGCGACCGTCTCGCTCTCCGGCAAGGACACGCTGCCCGCCATCTCCGTCACCGGCTGGAGCGTCGGCCAGCTCGCCGACGCCGCCCTTGAGGTCCCCGGAGACGACGTCTGGATCACCGCGCAAAACCCCGTCGTCATCAAGGGCCGCGCCGTCGGCAACGCCGGCCAGTCCGTCGCCGTGCAGGTGCTCGATTCCGACAAAAAGGAAGTCGCCCGCCTCACCGCGCCGCTCGCCGCCGACGGCTCGTTCACCCTCGCGCTCGACCGGACGCGCCTCCCGCTCTGCCAGCGGCTGAGCCTCGTGCCCGCCGCCCCCGGCAAGGCTCCCTCGCCCGGCGACTACTCCTTCTTCACCTTCCCCATGCTCGACCCGACCAAGCGCCTCGCGCGGGTCGAGAAGCACGGCCCCCACCTCGTGCTTGACGGCAAGCCCTGGGCCTTCCTCGGCACCAACTACACGCCGTTCATGCTCGGGCTCAGCCGCAAGGCCGACTACGAACTCGTCGCGCGCAACTTCCGCGAACTCAGCGAGTGGGGCTTCACCGCCATCCGCCTGCCCCTCGCCATGGCGATGATCCAGCCCGCCCCCGGCGTCTTCCCCGACAGCCCCGAATACAAGGACACCCTGCGCAACGCCGACCTCGATCCCCGCTTCTTCGAACTCATTCAATACACCGTCGCCCTCGGCCACCACTTCGGCATCCGCGTCGTGTTCGACTGGCACGAGAGCGCCATCGACCCCTACCGCTACTTCACCGGCGGCAACGTGAAGGACAAGGGCACGGGCAAGCCCGGCTCTCCGCTCGCCTGGCTCGCCATGCCCGCCGACAAATACCCGAAGGCCGACCACCCCGTCTTCGTGCTCCTCGACGAACCCCGCCAGGTGAAGGCGCTGCTCGACACCACCTCCTGGCTCTCCGCCGCCTTCAAGGGCGACGGCGCCGTGCTCGGCTTCGAGGTGCCCTACAACGAGCCCCACGAACGCCTCATCTCCAACGACCGCAACTGGCGCCGCCTCACCGCGCAGGCCGCCCTCAGCGTGAAGCTCTCCGATCCCGGCGCGCTCACCTTCGCCATGCCCTCCGGCTGGGGCCACGAAAACGTCTTCGTCTCCTCCACCTGGCTGATCCCCGACCTGGTCGACGGCATGGCCCCGCATTTCTACGTCGGCAACGGCCCCATCCCCGTGCGCGACGACGCCTCCAAGCGCAAATACCCCTACCTCGCCCGCGAGGTGGAGCCCTCGCTCAGCCTCGGACTCACCGCGCTCTCCCTGCCGTATTCGACCGCCGGATACCCATTCTACAACGGCGAGGGCGGCGGCCACGGCGCCGAGTCCTTCCTGCCCGACATGCCGCTCAACCAGGCCACCCGCATCATGATCGAGGCCCAGGTCTACCAGGCCTTCGCCACCGGCATGGCCGGCTACTTCGAGTGGACCATGTGGAACTTCGGCTTCTGGCGTGACACCACCGTGCCCAACAAGGAGCTCTTCCAACGCTACTCACCGGTCTTCGCCGCCGGTCCGCTCGACCTCACCCGCGCCCGCGTGCTCTTCGTGCAAAACCCGGCCGCCGAGACCAACAACAACGGCCACAACCACGCCGCCGTGGCGTTCGCCCGCGTCGCCCTCGACCTGCACCTCCAGCCCGTCCACTACATGACCGACCAGCAGCTCGTTTACACCGGCCAGACCATGTTCTCGCGCGGCTTCGAGCAGGTGGACGCCTCCGGCGAGGGCCTCGGCGCCTACTCCGCGATCATCGTCGACACGCGCAACATGGACAAACGCGCGCTCGACATCGTTCGCGGCTCCGGCGCGCCCGTGCTCGAATTCGACGCCGAGCGCCCCATCGACGTCGCCGCCATCGGCGCCTTTCTCGAAAAGAGCGGCGTCGTCGTGGACCGTAAAACCTCGACTCAATTTCAACTCGTCGAGGGCCCCGCCCACCTCCTGGTCTATCGCCGCACGGCCGGCGATGCCACGCGCATCTATCCGCGCCTCGCCCGCGAAGGCGTCTTTTCCCTCGTCGCGGAAAGCGGCGCGACGGTGTTCACCGGCACCGCCGACACGCTGGCCGCCGAGGGCGTCGCCGTCGAACTCACGCCCTACGCTTCCGCCATCTTCCGCATCGAGGCGGCGAAGTAAGTCGAGCGCGGCTCCTTCGGACGGGCCCGCGAGACGCCGGCCCGAACACGCGAGACGCGTGTGCTCCCCGGACCTTATGAAGGCACGGTCGGAGGCTGGCATTCCCCTACTCCACCCGCAGCCGCATGAACCGACGCGGCGATGCGCCAAAAATCTCCGCGTCCCGCGCACGAAACAAATCGGGCGAATCCTCAAGCACGACAATCTGGTCCTCGTCCGAACCCCAGGTCGTCAGATCGCTGCTGATCTCGGCGACAAACGTGAGGTTGGCCGCGTCAGGATTACGCGGCGCCGTCAGCGTCAAAAACGAATCCTCGATCGAAAGCTTCGGCAGTCCCTCGACGTCCGAACGCGCCGGATCAAGCCCGAGCGCGAATTCCAACAGGTTCGGAACGCCGTCGCCGTCCGGATCGCCGAGGCGGTTGTCCGCGCTCGCGTCCAGGCCATGAGCCGTTTCCCAGGCGTCGGGCAAACCGTCGCCGTCCGCGTCCACCACTTCCACGGGCGACGGCGGAGGGCCGAAATTCGCCAATTCCTCGGCCGTCCGCGCGTGCCCGCTTATCCCGACCTCGTCGATGAGGCCGGCGAGTTCGAAACGATACGGACTGCGCGTGGTCGTCCCGACGCCGAGCGGGTTCATCACGCCACCCGGCAGATCCGCCGCGAGCGTAGCCGTCCCCGCCAGGTTCGCCGCCGTCGGGCGTGGCGTCGTCGCGAGCGCGGTCCAGTAGAAGCGCAGGTTATCCGACACGCCCTCGAGCCCGTCGTAGGTGACCGCCACATGAAACCATTGCCCCGCCGCGAACGCGTTCGAACCGGCGGTCGGGATCGTCGCCGTAACCGAGCCCGACCCGGTGTAGAACGAGAGCTGTCCGTTCTGGATTCGAAAAAGAAACCCGCGCGTCGCCGTGCCGTCGTGCGCCAAGATCGTCTGCTCGGAGCCGATGCCGGAAAGCTTCACGAGCGCCTCGTAGGTGAAGGCGCCGTCCGCGCCTTGCAACGCGCTCTGCGGCACAGAAGAGATCGTGGTGAGACCGCCGCCGGTGGGCGCGCCGCCCGTGGCGGAATGATGAACGCCATCCCCCGAAGCCAGCACATCGAAAGCCAACCCCCGGCCCTCCAGCCCGGGAGCCCCGTAGCCGCCCGCGCCGGTGTTGTCGCGCCTGTCGGGACCTCCGGTGTCGGCCAGGTTCAACGCCGCGCCCCCGTCACCGTGATTGACGATCACCGCGCCGGGATCGGCGGCTCCCGCGTCCTCCTCGAAACGATACCAGGCGATCGCCCCGGCCACCGGCGTCGGGGACGGCACGACCGGATCGGGCCCGGTCGGTTCGGTGCCGTCGCCGACGACGCCCGGGGCCTTCTTCATCAGGGCGCGGATCACGCCCTCCACGTAGTCCTGATTTGAATACACGCCGTAGCCGCCCTTCATCAGGAGGTATTGGTGGTTCATCGTCCCGTCGGCGTTGGGCGTTCCGGCCGGGTTCCAGGTGAATGTGCCGTCGGTCCGGATGTCCATCCAGCCGGTTGTGACGAGGTCCCAGTAATCGCGCTCGCCGCGCACCGCGTAGAGCACGGTGGCGGGGTCGGCCACGTGGCGGTCGAGCTTGGTGAGCCGCCCGAAATACTTCTGGTAGGCGACGAGCACCGGATTGTTCGCCGGGGTCTCGGTCAACTCCTGCCCGGCGTGCAACGGGCTCGGCTCGCTCCCCACCTCGCGCGGGAGAAAGGTCAGCTTTTTCGGGAAGTTACGGATCGCGTGATAGGCGGACTCCTTGTCGCGGGTGAAATTCACGTTGTTCGTCGAGTCGTGGAAAAAATTCCCGCCCATGCAGGCCCACTCCTTCACCTTCAGCGCGACGAGATCCTTGCCGTTGAGCGGACTGTGCGCGTCGGGCGCGGATTTGAGCAGTTCCGCCATGTTGGTCAGGTAGCCGACGGTGACGAACACCACGCTGTCGTCCGGCTGCGCCGCGAGGATCTGGCGATAGAGCGCGACGGCGTCCGGCACCGCGGACGAAAGCGGCGTGTCATGCGGGAAATTGTCGAAAAGATGGTCCACGTAGCTGCTGAAGTAGGAGACCGCCTTCTTCGTCGCCCCGAGGGGCAGGTCGGGGCGGTTGTAGTAGGTATTCACTACATCGATCGCGCCCGGGGCCTTCGCCATGGAGGTCGAAGCGCCGGTGGCGAGGACCTCCACCTCGCCGTTGTCCGCGAGCGCGTGCAGCACCGCGAGCGCACCGGGATCGTCGCAATCCGTCGAGTAGTCGGTGTCGAAGATCAGCTTCACCGGCGCGGCATCGGCGCCAGGCGAAGGGCCGGCGGCCGCGAGCAGGCACGACACGACAAACAGGGGAACTTTTTTCGGGAAACGAAGGATCATGATGAAGGGAAGGACAAGGACGCGGCGCCGCGCCCGCGCGTGGGAGCGTGAAGGCTCGCGACGGCTCGCCGGGACGGAAACAAGCCCAAGCTAACGTCTCGCTCGGACCTCAGAAGCAGGCGGCAACGATACGGTAACCCTGCGCAAGCTGAGTTACTGTATAGTTAGACCTATCTTTTCGCCAGTCCGCGGAGTTAGGAACATGTCGGCGTAATGAAGCCCTCACCCCATCCAGTCATACTCACGGCGGGCGCGCTCGCCCTCGCCTCCTTCGCCCTCCCTTCCTTCGCCGCCACGACAATCATCTTCTCCGATGATTTCGGCACCAGCCCCACACCGGGGACTTTGAACGATTTCGGCTACTACACGCAGGCCAACTCGGGTGGCATGTGGTCGGTCCTCACGTCGGATGCAGGGACGACCATGTCCGCGAACTTCCTCCGAAACGGTGGATCGAGCGCCAATACAAACACGATAAAGCAGTGGATGGATACTCCCGTCACACTGAGCGGTGTCGGCGACTCGATCACGGTATCGTTCGATATGGACAGCCGGAACGCCTTCAGCGCGTCGGCCACGCTCAACCTGAAGATCGCCCTCTACGACTCCAGCTACACGATCACCGAAAACAAAATCACCGGCCCGAATCCGTTCGACGGCAAGGTTTCCGGCTACGGCTATTTTCAGACCAACGCGGGTGGCAATGTTCACCGCCTGACCAATTTTGACGCCACGGAGGATTTGAGCGGCGCCCCTTCCAGCGTGCTCCCCAGCGGGTTGTATGACCAAGCGGTCCATTCGGTTTCGTTTAGCATCACCAAGGAAGCAGCCGGTGCCACGTTCGCACTCTATGACGGCAACACCCTCCTCTACTGCCACACTGACCCCACGGCCACGAATTTGACCTTCAACACCCTTCGCCTGATGAATCCAGGCGTAGGCGGTGCCGGCGTTTTCGTGGACAACATCAGCGTGATCCACACCACCGCCGTCCCCGAACCGTCCTCCGCCGCCGCGCTCGCCGGACTCGCGACGCTGGGACCGGTGGCGACCCGCCGTCGTCGCAAGTAAACCCTCGTCACCCACCTTCCCTTCCGCCCTAGCCCCGCGCCTCTCCGACGCGGGGCTTTTCGTTTCCACCGATCCGCGCTCAGCGCGACCGCGTTTTCTTCAACGGACGCACCGTCGGGCCGTCGCGCCACAGGCACTCCATCGACACGCTTTTCCGCACCTCGGGCAGGCCGAACTGGTTCGCATGGATGTCCGACGCCACCAGCGCGACCGCCGCCGCGCCCTGGTGGCCGAAGTGGTGCGTCACGCCGGCGTAGCGGCCGCACTCGTGGTAGTTGAGCAGGGCGAAACCGCAATCCCGGGGGACTTTCACCCCGCCCCGTTTCAACCAGTCGCAGACTTCCGGATACGCCAGCACCACGTCCGGGCGATGCTCCCGATACCAGCGCAGGAAGACCTCGGGATTCCAGTCGTCCGTCACCACCGGCGGCACCACCTGGTCGGGCGAAAACGACCGTTGCAGGCCGAGCAGGCTACTTCTCCACCGGTCGTTGACGCGGCGGCTGTCCGTCTCCGAGACGAAGAGCCCGGGGCGCCGATAACCGCGCGCGGCCAGGGCCGCCCAGGCCACGCGGACGACCATGTATTGATCGGCCGACACACGGTGCAGGAGCGGCGAGGTCAACGAGGGCCCGCAGGCCACGCTCGCGAAATGCTGCCAGGGAAAACCCTCGATCGCCCCCTGCTCGCGTAGGGGCGCGATCACTACGCCGCGAATGGCGCGGCTGTAGAGAATCCCGCCGAGCCGGCGCGGGCTCATGCCCGGTTCGTTCAGGACGAACTCCTCCAGACGATAACCGAGACGCTCCGCCTGCTCCGTGGCACCGCGATGGATCTCGGAGATGATGAAATTATCCCGCCACGCGCCCGGCTTTCCGTGCGAGGTCAGCCATGCGATCGTGTCGAGCTCCGCGCGCTTCCGGCTGCGCATCCGCGCCATCGCGGTCGAGATCGCGGGGTCGGGCACGTAGCCCATTTTTTGCGCGGTCGCGTTGACCAGCGTTCGCGTGGCTTCCGAGACGCCCCGGCCGCCCTTGAGAGCCCGGGAAACACTCATCTTCGTCAACCCGAGCGCTCGCGCCACTTCCGCCAAGGTCACCCGATGAGAATTCTCCATACGGGCAAACTCTACTGTAACGCCACCCGTGTCCAGAACGATGGCGGCGCCACGCGGGCGCGCCGCCATCGGAAGCGATCCGCGTCGGCCTAGTTCGCGGTCACGTTGAGCAACCCGGTGCCCGTGATCCGGCTCGAGGTGTTGGCCGCGCCTGAACCGGGCGCGCCCCAGACGCCGATCGCCACGTTCGTCGCGCCGCCGTCGAGCGAGAGCGCGCCGATGGTGTCGGTGCCGGTGAAGGCGAGCTGCAGCGTGCCGCTCGATCCGACGACCACGTCGGCGTTGTTCGCGATGTAGTCGTGCGTGGAGCCTGACGCGAGGCGCAGCGTCGCGCCGTTGGCGACGGTGACGTCACCAAGCCCGAGCGCGCAGTCGGCGTGGGCGCGCAACAGACCGGCCGCGACGACGGTGCCGCCGCCGTAGGTGTTGTTCGCATGGGTCAGCGTCACGTTCGTGGCGGAGGCCGCCATCGAGTGGGTCAGGCCGCCGCTTCCCTTGATCTCGGCCGAGATGGTAAGGGTGCGCGTGGTGCTGCCCGTCGTGAGCGCGAGACCTCCGGCGTGCAACGTGATCTCGCCCGCCAACACGAAGTCGGTCGCGCGGGCCAGGGCGATTTCGCCGCCGTCCGCATGCAGATCGCCGACCGTGACGACGCTCGGCGCCTCCGTGCGAAGGAGAAGACGTCCGCCGTTTTTCAACGTGAGCGAATCGCCCGCGAAGGCGATGTTCGTCGCCACGCCGGAGGTGCGCAGGTCGTAACCGTCCACGACGTAGGCGGCGCCGGCTTGCGGCGCGAGGGAGTTGTCCCAATGGAGCCCGCTGGAGAAACTCTGCGAGCTGCCGGTGTCGTGCGCGGTCAACTGACGTGTCACGCCCTGCGCGGTGACCACGATCGGCGTGGTGCGAGCCGGATTGCCGTGCATGTCGTAGGCGATGGCGGTGATCCGATGCGCGCCGACCGTCGCCAAGCTGATGCTTGCCGCGTAGGGCGCGGTGTCGTCGATGGCGACACGCTGCCCGTTCACGAGAAACTCCACGAAGTCGATCGCGCCGCCGGCGTCGCTCGCGGTCACGGTGGCGGTGAAGGCCGTGTTGAGCGGCACGGTCGTGGCCGAGACGGCCAGACTCGCGGTCGGCGCAGTGGTGTCGGGACGCTCGATCACGAACTGGTCGAGCTGCATGACCCGCGCGGTATTGGCGGCCGGCAGGCCTTCGAAGGCGATGCGGTCGACGCGCGTCGCGCCGGTGAAGGAGCCGGTGACGAAGGCCGACAGCGGGATGCTCACCTTTTGCCAGGCGCCGCTGGTGGTGACGTAGGACGCGGTGTTGACCTTGGCGCTGAGCGTGCCGCCGACGGCCTGGAAAAAGACGCGCACGGAGGAGCCCGCGCTGCCCTTCACGTAGAACGTGAGCACGTGGCCGCGGTCGAAATTCGGCGCGAGCGCGGCGCCTCCGTTGATGTTCATGTCCGCGCCGGCCCAGCCGCCGGAGGGCACGGTGTAGGCGAGGTGGATGCTCTTGGCGCCGGAGTAGCTGCCGGTGGCCGAGGCGGGATCGGCGAAGTCCACCGCGAGCGAGGCCGTGGCGGATTTATAGTTGTAGTTGTAGGAACCCTGCACGCCGTTCGCGACCGCGTCGCGATACCAGGTGTAGGGCGGCCAGTAACGCGTGCCGACGCCGTCGCCGTGGGGGATCAGCACGACCATTTGCGGCGCCTCGTCGTGGGAGCGGCGCGTCTCGGCCGAGAGCGTGTAGTTGCCCCACCACGGGCCGCCGGCCCAGTAGGTGCCGCTGATGTTGTTCGCGGCCATGTAGTCCATCGTGTTGTCGAGCACGGTGAGCCAGCGCGGGTCGCTGTCGGGCACGCCGTATTCGCCGATGAAGCCGCGCACGCCGTTCGTGTTGCACCAGTTGACGAAGTTGGTGAGGCGATCGACGCCGATGTTCGGGTAGGCGCCCTCGCCGTCGTAGGTGCTGTCATACAGGCCGGAGCTCTGGTTGTCGAAATACTGGTGGGCCTCGAAGATCACATTGTCCGCCGGATCGACGACATCGAGGAGGTCCGCCCCGTGGGTGAGCCAGCGGTGGGCGCCGCTGTAGCCGTCGCCCGGAAGCAGGATGGCGTGGCGCGTATCATGAAGACGGATACCGTCGACCGCGACCTGCGCGCTGTCCTTCCAGGTGTGAACGCCCATGTCGTGCGGCTCGTTCATGATGCCGTAGGCCCAGATGCAGTCGCGGTCCTTCACGTGCGCGGCGATGCGCTCCCATACATCCTGGAAGGCGCTGCGGGGAACCTGCGCGGTGCCGATGATGTGGTTCGTGCCGGAGATGCGATACCGGCCGTAGTTGTGCATATCGAGGATCACGCGCATGCCGCGCGCCTCGGCGAGGTTCAGGAAGGTGTCGAGCCGGGCGAGCTCGGCGGTGTCCAGCGGGCCGTTCAACGTGTGCTGGATGCGTTCCCACTTGAAGGGGAGCCGGATCAACTCGATGCCGCGCGCCTTGTAGTAGTTGAGCTGCGCGACGCCGGGGTAGGTGTAGTCGGTGTTGTAGACGCCGGGAAAGGTGCTGCCGAATTCGGCGCCGGCGAGATTAATGCCGCGCATCGTCTGCGGCGCTTCGGCGAGCAGACAAGCGGGCGTGGCGAGGAGGCTGAGAAGAACGCCGGCGAGACGGCGAACGGAGGGAGACTGCGGGGCGGTGGGGTTTTGGCGGGGTGTATTCATGGGGAGAAGAAAGCAGTGGCTCTGGCCGGCGGGTCGCCGGTCGGAAGAGGGGTAAAGGAAAAGGCCGCCCCGGAGAGGGCGGCCCGCGAACTCACCAGCCGAGGTCGCGCTTGAACGCGCCGGCGAGTTTTTCGGCCATGAGGGAGTGGGTCTTCACGCTGGGGTGCCATTGGGCGCCGATGCCGTGGTGCTGCGCCTGCGTGCCGAAATCCACGAGCCGCACGGGATGCGCGCCGGCGGGAAGACCCGCGTTGGCCTGGGCGAGGATCTTTTCGAAGTAGCCGAGGATGGTGCTGCGGGGTTTGCGAGCGCCGGGCCACTCGCTGATCATCGGGCCGAGCGTGCAGTAGATCGCGGCATTCGGATAACGGAAACGGATCTCGCCGATGAACTCGACGTAGGCCGCGACCCAACCGGCTTCGTCTGGGTTTTCCTGGGCGAAATCATTTGTGCCGAGGTTTATCACCACGGCGTCGGGAACCCAGGC
>Ga0207868_1001563_pt1 | contig 15847 bp, 14 predicted proteins | sample Passage237B_FD_187370 | JGI IMG/M metagenome (GOLD analysis project Ga0207868, IMG submission 187370) | Cellulose adapted compost microbial communities from Newby Island Compost Facility, Milpitas, CA, USA - Passage2 37B (SPAdes) (version 3) ... | reverse complement strand
CCGAGCAGGCCCAGCACGCCGCCGAGCGCCTTCAGCAGTCCGGCGCGCGCGGCGTCCCGCGTGCGGTTGACCTCATTGGCGAGCTCGAACAGCACGGCCACCGCCTCGGCGGTGTTGAAGTCGTCGTCCATCGCGGCGCGGAAGCGGGCGGCGGACGGATCGTTCCAGTCGATCGCGACCTCGGCCGGCATGACGTTGCGCAGCGCCGTGTAGAGTCGCGTCAGCGCACCGCGCGCGTCGTCCAGGTGAGCGTCGGAATAGTTCAGCGGGCTGCGGTAGTGCGCGCGCAGGATGAAGAAGCGCACGACCTCTGCGTCGTACTTCTCCAGCACCTCGCGGATGGTGAAGAAGTTGCCGAGCGACTTCGACATCTTCTCGTCATCCACGCGCACGAAGCCGTTGTGCATCCAGTAGTTTACGAAGGCGTGGCCGTGGGCACCCTCGGACTGCGCGATCTCGTTCTCGTGGTGCGGGAACTGCAGGTCGGCGCCGCCGCCGTGGATGTCGAAGTGCTCGCCGAGCAGCTCGGAGCTCATCGCCGAGCACTCGATGTGCCAGCCCGGCCGGCCATCCCCCCACGGCGACGCCCATTTGACCTCCTCGGGCTCATCCTCGCGGGCGTGCTTCCACAGCACGAAGTCGAGCGGATCGTGCTTGTCTCCCGACACCTCCACGCGCTCGCCGGCGCGCAGCTCGTCGAGCGACTTGCCGGAGAGCTTGCCGTAGCCGGGGAACTTGCGCACCGCGTAGCACACGTCGCGGTTGGCGGCGACGTAGGCCAGCCCCTTCTCGGTCAGGCGCGCGATCAGGCCCTGCATGCTCGCGACGTACTCGGTCGCGCGCGGCTCGTGGTCCGGACGCAGCACGCCGAGCGCGTCGGCATCCTCATGCATCGCGGCGATGAAGCGGTCGGTCAGCGCGCGGATGGACTCGTTGTTTTCCTGCGCACGGCGGATGATCTTGTCGTCGATGTCGGTGATGTTGCGCACGTAGGTGACGTCGTACCCGCTCGCCCGCAGCCAGCGCGCCACCATGTCGAACACCACCATCACGCGCGCATGGCCCAGGTGACAGTAGTCGTACACCGTCATCCCGCACACGTACATGCGGACCTTGCCCGGTTCGATGGGTACGAAGTCTTCCTTCCTGCGCGTGAGCGTGTTGTGGATCTGAAGCATGCGGTCATCCGGTTGCGGTGGCCGGCGCGCGAGGCGCGGGGCCGGCGCCGTGCGCCACCTTGGGGGTTTTGCTAGAATCCGGGCGGTCTGCGCCCCGGAAGCGCGCGATCATAGCACAGCGCTCCCTGCCGGCCGAACGGCCCTTCCCCTTCAGCCCTACCGGAATCCACGCATGAAAGGACTGCTCGCCGCCCTTGCCCTGTCCGCGCTCACTGGCCTGGCCGGCGCCACCGGCCCGCAGGTCGACCTGCATACGAACCGGGGCACGATCACGCTCGAACTCGACACCGAACGCGCGCCGCTGACGGTCGAGAACTTCCTCGCCTACGTCCGGGCCGGCCACTACGACGGCACGATCTTCCACCGCGTCATCGACGGCTTCATGATCCAGGGCGGCGGCTTCGACGCTTCGCTGCGCCAGCGCCCGACGCGCGCGCCGATCCGCAACGAGGCCGCGAACGGCCTGCGGAACGTCGCCGGCAGCATCGCGATGGCGCGCACCGGCGAGCCGCATTCGGCCACCGCCCAGTTCTTCATCAACCTCGTCGACAACCCCGGTCTCGACCATCCGCGGCCCGACGGCCACGGCTACGCGGTGTTCGGCCGCGTCATCGACGGCATGGACGTCGTGCGCGCAATCGGCAGGAGCCCGGTGCGCCGCGCCGGCATGCACCAGCACCTTCCGGCCGAGACGGTCGTCATCGAACGCGCCGAGCTGCGCCCGGCCTCCCCCTGACCCCAGGAGAACCCATGAACGTCAAACTGCACACCAACCACGGCGTCATCACGCTGGAACTGGACGCCGAGAAGGCGCCGCTCACGGTCGAGAACTTCGTCGCCTACGTCAAGGCCGGCCACTACGACAACACGATCTTCCACCGCGTCATCGACGGCTTCATGATCCAGGGCGGCGGCTTCGAGCCCGGCATGAAGCAGAAGCCCACGCGCGAACCGATCCAGAACGAGGCCAACAACGGCCTGAAGAACGAGGTGGGCACGATCGCGATGGCGCGCACGCAAGCGCCGCACTCGGCCACCGCGCAGTTCTTCATCAACGTCGCCGACAACGCCTTCCTGAACCACCGCTCGCCCGACCTGCACGGCTGGGGCTACTGCGTGTTCGGCCGCGTCATCGACGGCATGGACGTCGTCGACGCGATCCGCGGCGTGCGCACCGGTTCGCGTGGCTTCCACCAGGACGTGCCGCTCGAGGACGTCGTGATCGAGCGCGCCGAGCTGGTCTGACCGCTCCGGTGAAAGCGCTCTTCATCTCCGACCTGCACCTGTCGGACGACACGCCGGCGACGCTGGCGGCCTTCGACGCCCTGCTCGCCGGTCCGGCGCGGGGCGTCGACGCGCTGTACATCCTCGGCGACCTGTTCGAGTACTGGGCCGGAGACGACGACGACACGCCGCTCGCGCGCCACGTCGCGGCCGGACTGCGCGTGCTCGCGGAGACCGGCGTGCGTCTGCATTTCCTCGCCGGCAACCGTGACTTCCTGCTCGGTGACGCCTACGCCGAGGGCGCCAGCCTGAGGCGGCTTGACGAACCAACCGAAATCGAGCTCGACGGGCAGCGCGTACTGCTCTCGCACGGCGACACGCTGTGCACCGACGATCTCGCCTACCAGCAGTTCCGCCGTCTCGTGCGCTCGGACGCGTGGCAGGCGGACTTCCTCGCCAAACCGCTCGCAGAACGCCGCGCCATCGTCGACGACCTGCGCCGCCGCAGCCAGCAGGCCACGCGCGAGAAGCCCATGGAGATCATGGACGTCAACGACACGGCCGTCGAAACCCTGCTGCGCCGGCACGACTACCCGACCCTGATCCACGGCCACACCCACCGCCCGGCGCGCCACGTGCATCGCGTGGACGGCCATGACTGCGTGCGCTGGGTGCTGTCCGACTGGCACGACGACGCGCCCTGGCTGCTCTGGGACGGCCCTCGCGGCTTCGTCACCGGGCGCACGGCGGCATGAAAAAGGCCGCCCGAGGGCGGCCTTCCCATTCGCGGCGGCGGACGCTCAGGCGCCCAGTCCGCGCGCCAGATCGGCCTGGATGTCCTCCACGGCCTCGAGCCCGACCGCGACGCGCAGCAGTCCGTCGCCGATGCCGGCGGCCGCCCGCGCCTCGGGCGAGATGCGGCCGTGCGTCGTCGAGGCCGGATGCGTGATCGTCGTGCGCGTGTCGCCGAGGTTGGCGGTGATCGACAGCATCTTCGTCGAATCGACGACCTTCCAGGCCGCCTCGCGCCCGCCCTTCACGTCGAAGCTGACGATGGCGCCACCGAAGCCCTTCTGCTGGCGCATCGCCAGCGCATGCTGGGGATGCGAGGCCAGGCCGGGGTAATACACGCGCTCGACGCCGGTCTGGGCCTCGAGCCACGTCGCAAGCTTGAGCGCGGCGGCGGACTGCGCCTCCATGCGCAGGCGCAGCGTCTCCAGGCCCTTCAGGATCACCCAGGCGTTGAAGGGCGAGATGCACGGACCGGCCGTGCGCAGGAACTTGAACACCTCCTCGACCACGGCCTTGCGGCCGGCCACGGCTCCGCCGAGCACACGGCCCTGGCCGTCGAGGTACTTCGTGGCCGAATGCACGACCACGTCCGCGCCCAGTTCCAGCGGACGCTGCAGTGCCGGCGTGCAGAAACAGTTGTCGACGGCGAACAGTGCGCCGGCCGCGTGCGCGACCTCGCCCACGGCCGCGATGTCCACGACCTCGGTCAGCGGATTGGACGGCGTCTCGACGAAGAACAGCCTGGTGTTCGGGCGCACTGCGCGGCGGTAGGCGTCGATGTCGGTCGCCGGCACCAGCGTGGTCTCGACGCCGAAGCGCGCGAGGATGTTCGAGAACAGCTGCTGCGTGGCGCCGAACAGGCCCGTCGAGGCGACGATGTGATCCCCCGCCTTCATCGTGCCCATGACGAGCGACAGGATGGCCGACATGCCGGACGACGTCGCGACACAGGCTTCGGCCCCCTCGAGCGCGGCCAGCCGGTCCTGCATCATCGCCACCGTCGGGTTCGTGAAGCGGGCATAGACCATGCCCTCCTCGGCGCCGGAGAAGCGCGCGGCGGCCTCGGCGGCGCTGCCGAAGACGAAGCTGGAGGTCAGGTACAGCGCCTCGCTGTGTTCGCCGAACTGGCTGCGCGCGGAGCCGGAACGCACCGAAAGCGTGTCGAAGTCGAATTCGTTCATCTGTGGGCTTACTGGTCCTGGTGGTCGCCGACGAGGTTCAGGTCGAGCTGCGCGTCGTCCTCATCCCCTCCGCGGCGCTCGCCGCGCTGGTTCTCGACGCCGTACAGGTACTCGTCGGTGACGTCGCCGGTGATGTAGCAACCGTCGAAACAGGAGGTCTCGAACACCGAGATCGCCGGATTGAGCGCCTGTACCGAGGCCTTGAGATCCTCCAGATCCTGGTAGATCAGGCCGTCTGCGCCGATCTCGCGGCAGATTTCCTCTTCGTCCCGGTTGGCGGCGATCAGTTCGCTGCGCGACGGCATGTCGATGCCGTACACGTTCGCGTAGCGCACCGGAGGCGCGGCCGAGGCCAGATAGACCTTCACCGCACCGGCGTCGCGCGCCATCATCACGATCTCGCGGCTGGTCGTGCCGCGCACGATGGAGTCGTCGACCAACAGCACCTTCTTGCCGGCGAACTCCTGCGGAATCGTGTTGAGCTTCTGGCGCACCGACTTCCGGCGCACGGCCTGCCCCGGCATGATGAAGGTGCGGCCGATGTAGCGGTTCTTCACGAAGCCTTCGCGGTACGGCAGGCCGAGCTGGCTCGCCATTTCCATGGCCGCCGGACGGCTGGAATCCGGAATCGGGATCACGACGTCGATGTCGAGGTCCGGATACGTGCGCTTGAGCTTGCGCGCGAGGTGCTCGCCCATCTTCACGCGCGACTCGTACACCGAGATGCCGTCGATGATGGAATCGGGACGCGCGAGATAGACGAACTCGAACATGCACGGCGCCTGCACCGTATGCGGCGCGCACTGGCGGCTCTTGAAGTTGCCGTCCAGGTCGATCAGGACCGCCTCACCCGGCGCGACGTCGCGCACCATGCGGTAGCCGGTCACGTCGATCGCCACCGACTCGGAAGCCACCATCCATTCCGTGCCCTCGGCCACGTCGCAGCGCCCGACCACCAGCGGACGGATGCCGTGCGGATCGCGGAAGGCCAGCAGGCCGTAGCCGGCGATCATGACCACCGCCGCGTAGGCGCCGCGGCAGCGGCGATGCACGTTGGCCACGGCGCGGAACACGGCCTCGTCGTCGAGCTTGAAGCCCTGGGCCGCGGCTTGCAGCTCGTATGCCAGCACGTTGAGCAGCACCTCGGAATCCGAGTTCGTGTTGATGTGACGCAGGTCCGACAGGAACAGCTCGCGCTTGAGTTCCTCGGAGTTGGTCAGGTTGCCGTTGTGCGCCAGCAGCAGGCCGAACGGCGAGTTGACGTAGAACGGCTGCGCCTCGGCCGGATTGCACGCCGAGCCGGCGGTCGGATAGCGCACGTGGCCGATGCCCCAGTCGCCGACCAGATTGCGCATGTTGCGCGTGCGGAAGGCGTCACGCACCAGGCCAGGGGCCTTGTGCATGTAGAACTTGCCACCGTCCGAGGTGGCAATGCCGGCCGCGTCCTGACCGCGGTGCTGAAGCACCATCAGGCCGTCATACAGCAACTGGTTGACCGGGGATTTCGCAACGACCCCTATGATTCCGCACATGGAGCAAACACCTATCTGAACCGAATTCTCTCGGCGACAACTTCCGGCAGCCAGGGCTTGGAAGCGATGACGGCCGTCTCGAGCGGCGGCGCGAACAGCGAACCGGCCCACCAGGGCTCCTTCGCCATACCGAGCATGCCGCCCACCAACACCAGTACAAAGGCGATCGCCAGACCTCGGGCGACGCCGAACAGGGTTCCGAACATGCGGTCGGCCGGACCGAGGCCGGCCGCGCGCAACAGTTCGCGCAGCAGGAATCGCAGGATGGCCGCGAGCAATAGTACGCCGACGAAAATCAGCGCGAAACCGGCCACCTGCCGCCATGCCGGCTCGGCGATGTACGAACCGAGCATCGAGGCGACGTCCGACGCATACAGCCAGGCGGCGCCCAGCGCGACGATCCAGGCCAGCAGCGCGACGACCTCGCTGACCAGGCCGCGCCACAGACCGACCAGCGCCGAAAGCACCACGATGGCGAGCAGTACGTAGTCGAAGACGGTCATTCGGGCCTCAGCGCGTGGTCACCACGCCGTCGAAGCCGGCACCGCGCAGCCGCGTCACCATGGCCTCGGCTTCGGCGCGCGCGGCGAACGGCCCCATGCGTACGCGACTCACGCCGCCAGCCGTTTCGATATAGCTGTTGAAGCCCTTCGCGGCCAGGTCAATCTGGCGCGTGCGGGCCTTGGTCTCGTCACTGAAGGCACCGATCTGCACCAGAAACGTCGCTTCGGCCGCCGCGACGGGCGTGCCGCGCCCCTCGAGGATCGCGCGGGCGCGGCGCGCCTCCTCGCTCTCCTCCGGCACGGCGACCGGCTTGGGTTCCGGTGCCGGAACGGGCGTCGGTGCGGGGGCAGGCTTGGGCACCGGTTTCGGTTCAGGTTTCGGGGCGGGGACGGAAGCCGGTTCCGGCGCGGGCGCCACCTCGGCCTCGGGCGCGGCCGCCACCTCGGGCCGCGCAGCGTCGACCTCGGCCGGAGGCAGGTCGGAGACGGGTTCGACGATGGGCTCGCGCACGCCGATGGGCTGCGCGTCGACGGTGCGGTCGGGGATGGTGACCTGGATGTCGGCCTGCGGCACGACTGGCTCGCCGTCCATCACCATCGGCAGCACGATCGCGGCAATCAGGGCGAGCGCCGCGGCGCCCACCAGGCGGCGACGCGAGCGTTTCTTGAGTTCGAGGTTGTCGTTATCGGACACGCGGAACACCCGCCTCGGGGGACTCGGTAACGGCCATGACGCCGGATACGGTCATGAAGGAGCCGAAGACCACGATTCTATCACTCTCGCCGACACTTTTCCGCGCTGCACGATAGGCCTCGACGGGGCTGTCGAAGCACCGGATGTCACCGGTCACGCCCGCCGCGCGCACGCGCTCGGCCAGCGCCTCGGCGCGCAGGCCGCGCGGGCCGTCGAGCGCGGCCAGACACCAGTGGTCGATGCGGTCACGCAGGCGCGCCACGACACCCTCGACATCCTTGTCCGCGTACATGCCCAGCACGGCCCAGGTCTCGGGGAAAAAGCCCATCGCCAGCAGGTTCTCGGACAGCACGCCGGCCGCCTGCACGTTGTGCGCGACATCCAGCACCACCGCCGGACGCCCCGGCAGCACCTGGAAACGGCCCGGCAGCGCCACGTGCATGAAGCCCTCGCGCACGGCCTGCATGGACACCGGCAGCCGTTCGCGCAACGTGTCGAGCGCCGTCATCACGGCGGCCGCGTTGAGCAGCTGGTTGGCGCCGCGCAGCGCAGGATGGCCCAGCCCTGCGCGCCGCACGCGCGCGGCGGCACCGGGGCGCTCGCTGCGCCACCAGTTCCACTGGTGGCGGTCACCGTCGAAACCGAAATCGCGCCCGCTGACCCACAGTTGCGCGCCAATGGCCCGCGCGTGCTCCACGAGCGACTGCGGCGGCTGCGGATCGCCACAGATCGCCGGCCGGCCGGCGCGGAAGATGCCGGCCTTCTCGAAACCGATGGCCTCGCGCGTGTCGCCGAGGTAATCCTGATGATCCATCGCCACACCGGTGACGATGGCGCAGTCCGGATCGATGGCATTGACCGCGTCGAGCCGCCCGCCCAGCCCCACCTCGAGGATGGCCACGTCGACCCCCTCACGGCACAGCAGCCACCACGCGGCCAGCGTGCCGTGCTCGAAATAGGTCAGCGGTACATCGCCCCGCGCGGCTTCGACGGCCTCGAAGGCCTCGACGAGCGAGGCATCGTCGGCCTCGCGGCCGTCGATGCGCACGCGCTCGTTGTAGCGCAGCAGATGGGGAGAGGAATACAGACCGGTGCGGTAGCCAGCGGCGCGCAGCACGGCCTCCAGCATCGCGCAGGTCGAGCCCTTGCCGTTGGTGCCGCCGACGGTGATGACGACGGCCTCCGAACGCGGCGCGAGCGCGCGCAGCACGGTCGCGACACGCTCCAGCCCGAGCTGGATGGTCTGCGCGTGCCTCGTTTCGAGCCGCCCGAGCCAGTCGTCGAGCGTGCCGGATGGAGTCATGGGAGAACCGCCCGTCAGGCTCCCGGCGCCGGCTGGCGCGTGAGCAGCGCCAGGACGCGCGCGAGCGCGTCCCGCATCTGACGGCGATCGACGATCATGTCGATCGCCCCCTTCTCGAGCAGGAACTCGGAACGCTGGAAGCCTTCCGGCAGCGTCTCGCGCACGGTCTGCTCGATCACGCGCGGGCCGGCGAAGCCGATCAGCGCGCCCGGCTCGGCGATGACGACGTCGCCCATGAAGGCGAAGCTCGCCGACACACCGCCCATGGTCGGGTCGGTCAGCACGGTGACGAACGGCAGGCGGCGGCGCGAGAGCCGCGTCAGGCCTGCGTTCGTCTTGGCCATCTGCATCAGCGAAAACAGGCTCTCCTGCATCCGCGCCCCCCCCGAGGCGGTGATGCAGACGAAGGGACAGCGCAGTTCTTCGGCCGCGCGCACGCCGCGCATGAAGCGCTCGCCGACGACCGAACCCATGGAGCCCCCCATGAAGTCGAACTCGAAGCACGCCACGACGACCGGCTGGCCGTGGATGGTGCCGCGCATCACGATCAGCGCGTCATCCTCGCCAGTATCCTTGGTGGCCGCGGCCAGGCGCTCGGTGTATTTGCGCGAGTCGCGGAACTTGAGCGGATCGACCGGCTGCACGGAGGCGCCGATCTCGCTGCGGCCCTCGGGGTCGAGCAGCTTGTCCAGGCGGGCGCGGGCGCGGATGCGCTGATGATGGCCGCACTTGGGGCAGACCGAATGGTTGCTGTCCAGGTCGGCGCGGTACAGCACCGCCTCGCACGCGGAGCACTTGCTCCACAGCCCCTCCGGGATCGACTTCTTCGAACCGCCGCCCTTGTTGATGCGCGGCGGCAGGAGTTTGGAGAACCAGCTCATTGCGTTTCCTTTTCAAGCGAATCGAGCGCCTCGCGCAGGGAACGCGCCAGCGCGGTGACGCGCGTGACGACCTCCCCGGCCGGGCTGCTGGCGATTTCCTCGATGATGCGGCTGCCGACGACGACCGCGTCGGCGAACTCGCCGACGCGCCGCGCCGACTCCGCGTCACGGATGCCGAAGCCCACGCCGATGGGCAGGCCGACGCGTTCGCGGATCTGCGCGATGCGCGCGCCGACCTCGTCGAAATCGACCGAACCAACGCCCGTCACACCCTTGAGCGAGACGTAGTAGATGTAGCCGCTGCCGGCCGCCGCCACGTCGCTGAAACGCTGCTCGGTCGAGGTCGGCGCCAGCAGGAAGATGGGATCGAGCCCCGCCGCGCGCACGGTCTGCGCGAACTCGCGGCACTCCTCGGGCGGGTAGTCCACGACCAGCACGCCATCGACGCCGGCGTCGCGTGCCCGCGTGACGAAGGTCTGCGCGCCCATGGCCTCGATCGGGTTCACGTAGCCCATCAGCACGACCGGCGTGTCCGCGTCACGCTGGCGGAACTCGCGCACGATGTCGAGCACCTTGCGCAGGCTCATGCCGTTGGCCAGCGCGCGCTCGGAGGCGCGCTGAATGGTCGGGCCGTCGGCCATCGGGTCGGAGAACGGCACGCCGAGCTCGAGGATGTCGGCGCCTCCCTCGACCAGCGCGTGCATCAGCGGCACGGTCATCTCGGGCGACGGATCACCGGCGGTGATGAAGGGGATCAGCGCACGCCGCCCCCTGCCCTTCAACTCTTTGAATACGTTCTGGATTCTGGACATGATCGGAAAAATGGAAACGGGCCGCGAACGGCCCGAAAGGATTCAGAGCTGGAGTCCGGAGCGCTCGGCCACGGTGTGCATGTCCTTGTCGCCCCGACCGGACAGGTTGACGAGCAGGATCTTGTCGGCATCGAGCGTCGGCGCGAGCTTCATCGCGTACGCGATCGCGTGCGAGCTCTCCAGCGCCGGGATGATGCCCTCGACGCGGCACAGCGTGTGGAACGCCTCGAGCGCCTCGGCATCGGTGATGCCCACGTATTCGGCACGGCCGCTGTCCTTGAGCCAGGCGTGCTCGGGGCCGACGCCGGGATAGTCGAGGCCGGCCGACACGGAATGCGTCTCGATGACCTGGCCGTCCTCGTCCTGCAGCAGATAGGTCCGGTTGCCATGCAGCACGCCCGGCCGGCCGGCCGTGAGACTGGCCGAGTGACGGCCGGTGTCGAGGCCGTCGCCGGCCGCCTCCACACCCACCAGACGCGCCGTCGGCACCGACAGGTAGGGATGGAAGATGCCCATGGCGTTCGAGCCGCCACCGACGCAGGCGATGACGTAGTCCGGATGGCGACCGGTCAGTTCCGGCACCTGGGTCAGGCACTCGCGCCCGATCACGGACTGGAAGTCGCGCACCAGCATCGGATACGGGTGCGGGCCCGCGACCGTGCCAATGATGTAGAAGGTGTCGGCCACGTTCGTGACCCAGTCGCGCATGGCCTCGTTGAGCGCGTCCTTGAGCGTGCGCGAGCCGGACTCGACAGGCACCACGGTGGCGCCCAGCAGCTTCATGCGGTAGACGTTGGCGGCCTGGCGCTTGACGTCCTCGGCGCCCATGTAGATCACGCATTCCATGCCGTAGCGCGCGGCCACGGTGGCGGTGGCCACGCCGTGCTGGCCGGCGCCAGTCTCCGCGATCACGCGCGGCTTGCCCATACGGCGCGCCAGCATGGCCTGGCCGATGCAGTTGTTCACTTTGTGCGCGCCGGTGTGGTTGAGATCCTCGCGCTTGAGGTAGATGCGGGCGCCGCCGCACTTGGCGGTCAGGCGCTCCGCGAAATACACCGGACTGGGACGGCCGACGTAGTGCTTGAGCTCGTACTCGAACTCGGCCATGAATTCCGGGTCCTTCCGGGCGGCCTCGTAGGCCAGCCTCAGCTCCTCGATCGCCGGAATCAGCGTCTCCGACACGAAGATGCCGCCGTAGGGACCGAAATGGCCGCTCGCGTCAGGAAACGAATAGGGTGTGTCAGCCATCTGCATTGCGAACTCCAGCGATGAACGCCGCGATGCGCGCGGCACTCTTGATGCCCTTCTCCTGTTCCACACCGCTCGACACGTCGACCGCCCACGGCCGCACGCGCCGGATCGCCTCGCCGACGTTGCCGGCATCCAGGCCACCGGACAGGATCAGCCGGCGACGGTCCATGCCCGGCGGAATCAGCGACCAGTCGAAACGATGTCCGCTGCCGCCATACGCCTCGGAAAACGCATCGAGCAGGATGCCGGAGGCCGCATGGTGCAGGGACGCGAATTCTAGCAGATCGAAGCCCGGCCGGACCCGCGCCGCCCGCAGCCACGGACGGCCGTAGCGCGCGCAGTCCTGCGGCGCCTCGTCACCATGGAACTGCAGCGTGTGCAGCGGCACCCGGTCGAGCACCTCGCGCACGAACCCCTCCTCCGCATTGACGAACAGTCCGACGACCTGCACGAAGGGCGGCACGCGCGCGGCCAGCGCGGCGGCCTGCGCCGGATCGACGTAGCGCGGACTCGGCGGATAGAACACCAGGCCGATCGCGTCGGCGCCGGCATCGACCGCGGCGTCGACGTCCTCGGGCCGGGTCAGGCCACAGATCTTGATTCGGGTGCGCGACATTCAGGGCAGCGGAAGACGTGGAAGCACGATGATACGCCCCTCCCCCGGCAGCGGCCATCCGGCGGGGTAATCGACCCCGCACAAGTACAGGCCGTGCGGCGGGAAGGTCGGCGCGGCGAGGCTGCGGTCACGCGCGGCGAGCAGCCCGGCGATCCATTCCGGCGGCTGCGCGCCCTTGCCCACGGTCACCAGCGCGCCGACCAGATTGCGCACCATGTGGTGCAGGAAGCCGTTGGCATGGAAATCGAAGGTCAGGTAGGCGCCGTCGCGCTGCACGCGCGCCTCGTACAGCCGGCGCACCGGTGTGCGGGCCTGGCAGCCCGCGGCACGGAAGGCGGTGAAGTCGTGCTCGCCGACCAGATGGATGGCCGCCTCGGCCATCGCCGCCTCGTCGAGCGGCAGGTGGAACCAGCCGACGCGCCGTGCGAGCAGCGCCGGACGTGTCGGATGGTCGTGCAGCACGTAGCGGTACCGGCGTGCGGTGGCCGAGTAGCGGGCGTGGAAATCCTCCCCGACCTCGACGGCCCAGCGCACCGTCACGGGCAAGTCGTCGAGGTGGCTGTTGACGCCGCGCACCCAGGCCGTGTCGGGACGTCGCGCCGAGGTGTCGAAATGCGCGACCTGGGCCGTCGCATGCACGCCCGTGTCGGTGCGGCCCGCGCAATGCAGCCGCACCGCATGGCCGGCCACGGCGCCGATCGCGCGTTCCAGATGGTCCTGCACCGTGCGCCCGTGCGGCTGGCTCTGCCAGCCCTCGAAGGCATCGCCGGCGTACTCGACTCCCAGCGCGATCCTCATCGCGCGCCCCACACGACCCACAGCGCGGCAACGAGTACCAGCGCCGCCATGACCGCGTAATCGGATGCGCCGAACGGCTCGCGCCGGACCTCGATGGCCTCGTGCAGATCGTTGCTGTCGTCGCTGATCCACTGATCCCAGCGCGGGGGCTTCTCGGCCTCGACCAGCCGCAGCACGAGCAGCGTGCGCACGGCCACCCGGTCGGCCGGGAAACCGATCGCGGCGAAGGGACGCATCAGCGCATGGATGGCGCCGATCAGCCGCGTCGGCGGCAGACGCTCGAGCAGCACCGCGACGAGCAGCACGACGACCAGCACGCGCGCGGCATGCTCCCAGGCCAGCAGCACGCCCTCGCGCGACGGGCTCAGGCGCGGGAAGTCGACGAACACCGCCTCCCCGGGCGTGAAGCCGGCGAACAGGGTCACGATGGCGAGCACGATGAAGCGCACGCGACGCACCAAACGCAGGCTGCGCGCCGGCGCGAGCGCCGCGCCCAGCAGCCCGCAGCCGAGCAGCGCCAGGCTCAGTGGCACGACGTCGAGAAACTGGAGGCTCGCCACGCAGGCGAGCCAGAGGAAGACGAGGAGTCCGGAATGCATGTAAACGCATCAGCCGGCGGCGGCGGATGTCCGCACGCCGCCGGCCGTGTCGGGTGGATCATCAGGCCAGGCGCTCGAGCATGCTCTCGGCCTCCGTGCGCTGCTCGGGCGTACCGTCCTTCAGCACCTCCTCGAGCAGCTCGCGGGCGCCCTCGCGGTCGCCCATCTCTTCATAGGCGCGGGCCAGTTCGAGCTTGGTCTCCATCTCGCGCTGCATGTCGCCGGCGTCGAACTGCGGCACGGCCGCCGGATCGGCATCGTCGGACGGCTGGGCCGGCGCGGCCGGCGCGGTCTCGGCGGGCGTCTCGTCCTGCGGCGGCAGTTCGAGGTCCAGATCGATCGACGTGAGATCCAGTCCCTGCGGCGGCGCGACCGGTGCCTCGGCGGCCGGCGGGCTCAGGTCGAGGTCGAAGTCGAGCAGGTTGGCGTCGAACTCGGTGCGTTCGAGGTCCATCACCGTCTCTTCCTCGATCGGACCCTCGGCGCCGGAGTCGTCATTGAGCCCCGGCACCAGCGTGTCGGCCGGATCGGCCGGCGTCGCGGGTTCGGGTTCCGGCCGAGGCGCGGACTCGGACGGGGCCTCCGCCTCGTCCAGTTCGAGATCGAAGCTCAGCGCGTTGCCGTCGTCGATCGCCGGGAGTTCCTGCGGTTCGGCCTCGGCCGGGGTCTCCTCTGCGGGCGGTTCGCCGAAACTGCCCAGATCGAAATCCAGATCGGCGCGCGTCTCGTCCTCCGGCGCGGGTTCGCCGGCCGGCGCCTCGGACGCGGCCTCGTCCTCGTAACCCGGGATGGAGAGATCGGTGTGGTCGAGCCCGATCTGCGTTTCCTCCAGCGGTACGGTCCGGGGTTCCGTGGCACTCGCCGCCGCGGCCGCACCGGTCGCCGCAGCGGCCAGACCGGCAGCGGCGAGGCCGGCGGGTGCGTCGTTACCGTCACGCTCACCGTACAGCGGATTGTCCGGATCAAGCTTGCGGCCCATGCCGGCAGCCTTCTGCCAGTCCGGGCCGGTGCCACCCGTACGGGCGTACAGGTCGGTGGCGATGACCTCGAACTGTCGGCGGTCACCGCGCTGCACGTACACCTCCAGCAGCTTCAGGTAGATGGCATGGCGCGAGGCGTCGACCTTGAGTGCGTCGAGCAGGATCTCCTCGGCCTGCGCGTCGCGGCCGTAGGCCAGATACACGTCGGCCTCGGCGACCGGATCGACGCCCTCGTCCGCGTCGATGGCCGACAGACCGGTCTGGCTGAAATCCGTGTCCATGACGCTGCTACCGGAATCGGTGTCGACGCTCTCCCCGCCCGGCTGGCTCACCACCGACAGGGTTTCGTCCTCCTCCTGCTGCTCGGCGGCGGCCACGAAGGCCTCGCCGGCCTTCTCCTCGCGGCGGCGCCGCGCCGCGCGCAGCCCCAGCAGCGCGAGCAGACCGATGATGGCGGCACCACCGCCGAGGACCATCGGATTGCCCATCAGGCTGTCGACCAGGCTCGGTTCGGGTGGCGGAGGCGCCGGAGCGGGCTTGGGCTTCTCCGGACGCGGCTTGGATTCGGGTTTCGGTTCGGTGGCCGGTTTCGGTGCCGGCGGCGGCACGGTTTCAGCCGGTTTCGCATCGGGCGTGGCGGCGGCCGATTCGGCCTGCGTCGTGTCGACGCCGGCGGCCTGCAGGCGCGCGATCATCGAATCGCGGATCGAGATGATGTCGCGCTGGTCCGCCACGGTCTGCTCGAGCTCGGACAGGCGGTTGCGCATCTCCTCCAGCTCGCGCCGCAGCACGACGAGGTCCTCCTCGGAGAGCGGCTTGTTCTGGGCATCGCGCACTCCGAGGCCACCGGCGGAGGCCGGCTCGGAAGACTCGGGCGCACCGGAGACCTCGACCTGGTCGATCGACGCGGTCTCGCGCACGACGTCCTGTACGCGCGGCTCGACGCGGCCCGCGCTCTCGCGCCCGCCCTCACGCTCGGCGGACGGCGCGCGCGCGGCGACGGCCGAGGCGACACGGTTGCGGTAGGCCTCGAATTCGTCCTTGTGCGCCAGCACCTCACGACGGGCCTGCTCGGCCGGAATCGCGGCGACGGCGATCTCGTCGGGGATGGACAGCGCCTCGCCGGCACGCAGCCGGTTGATGTTGCCGTCGGTGAAGGCGTCGGGATTCTCGCGCAGCAGCGCGATCAGCATCTGTTCCAGTTCGGCGCCGGGCGGCAGGTAGGCCAGCGCGATGCGGTGCAGCGTCTCGCCGCGACGGACCGTGTGCCGATCCCCCGACGCGGAGGCGGGGGCTCGCGTGCCGCCCGTGGCGCGGGCCGTGCCCGACGTGGCGCTCGCGGCGGCCACGGCCGGCATGTTCTCGACCGGATCGAGCAGGAAGGTGTATTCGCGCAGCAGGCTGCCTGCGGCCCAGCGCAGCTCGACCAGCACGTCGACGAAGGGCTCGTTGACGACGCGCGAACTGCTCAGGCGGATGACGGAATTGCTGCCGCGACGCTCG
>Ga0207868_1001561_pt1 | contig 15868 bp, 12 predicted proteins | sample Passage237B_FD_187370 | JGI IMG/M metagenome (GOLD analysis project Ga0207868, IMG submission 187370) | Cellulose adapted compost microbial communities from Newby Island Compost Facility, Milpitas, CA, USA - Passage2 37B (SPAdes) (version 3) ... | reverse complement strand
AAACTCCGTCAGCGTGGTCTTGCCATTCGTTCCTGTGATGGCGATGGCGCGACCTTTCCAAAACAACGCCGCGAAATCCATCTCACCGAGACACTCCAAGCCGCCTTCGCGCGCCAGTTTCAGCCACGCGTGATCGATCGGAAATCCCGGCGAAAATACCACGAGGCGATGCGCGGACAAATGTTCGGCTTTAAACACCACATCACGTTCATCGTAGCAAACGCCCGGCAGTCCCAGCACGCGCAGCAACGCGAGCACGCCCTGCCCGCTCAGCCCGGAACCGAAAACGGCCACGGGCTTGGTCAGCGCATTGCGCAGGCGATTTGGAACAACGAGTGGCATTTTAACGAATCTTCAACGTGGCGAGACCCGCCAGTGCGAAGCCAAGCGAGAGCACCCAGAAGCGCAGCACGACTTTGGTTTCCGGCCAGCCGAGTTTTTGAAAGTGATGATGAATCGGGGCCATCAGGAAGATGCGCTGCCCCACTCCGGTTGAACGCTTGGTGTATTTAAACCAGCCGACTTGCATGATGACCGACAGCGCTTCCATCACGAAAACGCCACCGACGATCACGAGCGTCACCGGTTGGTGAATCATGAACGCCATCACGCCGATGAGTCCGCCGAGCGCGAGCGATCCCGTGTCACCCATGAACACTTCGGCCGGATGCGAGTTATACCACAAAAACGCCATGCACGCGCCGATGAGCGCGCCGCAAAGCACCGTCAGCTCTCCTGTGCCGGGCACATGGCTGATGAGCAGATAATCGGAAATGCGGATGTTGCCCGCCGCGTAGGCCATGATGCCGAACACGAGCGCGACTGAGATCGTGCAGCCCACCGCCAGACCATCGAGGCCGTCGGTCAAGTTGATCGCGTTACTGAAGCCCACGATCCAGAAGAACACGAAAACGAACAGCGCCAGCACACCGAACATGCCGGCAAAAATGAAAACAGGCTCCTTGAAGAACGGCACCCAGAACTCGCGGATTTTGTAGGCGCTATCGGGATGCAGCATGAGCGCGACAAGCGCCACCACCGTAGTGAGCGTTTGCCAGAACATCTTTTCCTTCGACGAGATGCCATCGCGGTTCTTCTTCACCGCTTTCAAATAATCATCGCGAAAGCCCACCGCCGTCAGTGCGGCGTAAACAAAGAGCGCCGTGAATACCCAGATGTTGGGCATGGCCCAGAGCACGGTGCCCGCAAATACCGAGATGAAAATGATCAAACCGCCCATCGTAGGCGTGTTCTTTTTGTCGAAACGCTGCGCCAAATCGCCCGTGCGATCGTCGTCGTAATGCTGCCCAAACTTGAGCGCGCGAAACCGCCCGATGAGCCACGGCCCGATGATGAAGCCGATAATCAACGCGGTGCCTGCGCCCAGCACCGTGCGCACCGAGATGTAACGCAGCAAACGCAACGGGCCAAAGTAATGTTCATAATCCGCCAGATAGCTAAGCATGTGCAGGTTCCTCCTTCGCCGATTCGAGCAAAGTCTCCAATCGATAACGCCGACTGCCCTTCAGAAAAACGGTTCCCGAAAATCCCGCCAAGGCCGCACGCACGTCGTCGAGATTTTGGGCCACGATCACGCGATCGCCCGTAATGCCCTTGTCGAGCGCGCCTTCGCGCAGCGCTGCCGCATGATCGCCGATCGCATACACCAGATCCTCCGCGCGCACTTGCAGTGAACGTCCGAGCGCCCGGTGAAACATCGCCGCCTCTGGCCCCAGTTCTTCCATACCGCCGAGCACCAAAACCCGCGGCTGATCGGCCGGAGCCTGACCGTAGAAAGTATCCAACGCGTCGGCCATCGACGCGGGATTCGCATTATAGCAATCCACGTAGATCAACCGGCTTCCTTCCCGGCGCCATTCACCACGCAAACCCGCGGGAGCCCAACCGGAAAGACGCTGCTGAATCAGCCCGGCCTCAACGCCGAGCCAAAGCGCGGTGCAGATCGCAAGCACTGCATTTTGCGCCATGCCATCGGAAACACGGCGTAGCGTAAACACGAGTGGCGGCGGTTCGCCGTAAGCGAGCACGAGTGCGGTTTCGTTCTCACGGTGCGTAATCGTGTAATACACACGGTCGTCCGGTCCGCGTTCCGGACAAATAACATCCGCTCGCTCCACGACGATGCGGCGATTCTTCAATTTCTCGAACGCCGTGAAGTTCGCGCACTGCCGCGGGAAAACCGCCACACCTGCAGAACGCGTGTGGGCCGGCAGCACTGACTTTTCCCGCGCGACGCCCTCGATCGAACCGAGCTCGGCAACATGCGCCGGCGCGATCAACGTGATGATCGAAACATCGGGCGAAATCATTTCCGCCAGCGGCAGCATTTCCCCCGGACCGCTAATGCCGGCTTCGATCACAGCAAATTTGTGCTGAGAGTGATCGAGTCGCGTGAGCGTCAGCGGCACACCGAGGTGGTTGTTCAGATTGCCCTCAGTCGCCAGCACTTCGTCGGTGTTGCCGAGTAACAGTGCGACCAGATTTTTCGTCGAGGTCTTACCCACGCTGCCGGACACGCCGACGACTCGTCCCGAGAAGGCCGCGCGGTGCTCACGTGCAATCGCTTGGAACGCACGCAGCGGATCGGCCACCACGAGTTGCGGCAAAGCAAGCGTTTCATCCGCGCGTGCCACGATCGCCGCCGCGGCGCCGGATTTCTCGGCCGCAGAGAGGTAATCATGTCCGTCGCGTTTTTCCGTGCGCAGCGCAACGAAGACCTGTCCTGCGCGCACTTGGCGGCTGTCGATGCCAAACCCAACAAGCGGCGAGACCGGAAGCACTGTCCAGCGCCCTCCGGTCCATGCGGCCAATTGACTGGGGTCGAATCGCGTCATCCCGATTTCAGATTCTTGATATTGATGAGCTCCCTCACGATCTGGCGGTCATCGAAAGGAATCACCGTATCGGTAAACTCCTGATAGCTTTCATGGCCCTTCCCCGCAACGAGGAGGCAGTCGCCCGGTTTACAGGCATCGAGCGCGAGGCTGATGGCGCGGCGGCGATCCTCAATCCATGTAATACGGGCCGGCTCGGTAATGCCGGCTTTCATGTCGTCGAAAATCTGTTCGAGATCTTCGCCGCGCGGATTGTCCGCCGTGGCAAAAGCGAAGTCGGCATATTCCTGCACCGCCGCGGTCATGAGCGGACGCTTGCTGCGATCGCGCTTACCGCCGCAGCCAAACACAACCATCAAGCGGCCCGGCGTAATGGCACGCAGCATCGAGAGCGCGTTGCGCAGCGCGTCATCGGTATGCGCGTAATCGACGAGCACGTTGTAGGCCTGACCTTGCTCGATGCGCTCCATACGGCCCGGCACGCCGGCGAACTCGTTCAAGCGCGCCATAAAACTCCGCGGATCGCGACCCATGCTCCACACCACCGCGACCGCTGCGAGCAAGTTGCTCACATTGTAGCGACCGATCAGCGGCGACTCGACGTCCATCGAACCTTCCGGCCAGACCAGACGGAACGAAGAACTCTTGAAGTTCAGCTGCACGTTCTCCGCGCGGATCATCGCCGTCGGCTTTTCGCCAAACGTCACCGCGCGCACATCATTGGGAACCATCGAGACCAAGCGCTCGCCGTAACCGTCATCCACATTGATCACGGCGACGCGCGGCTTGCTGCCGATTTCGCCGGTGAACAACCGTGCTTTGACGGAGAAATACTCGTCCAGCGATTGGTGATAATCGAGGTGGTCGCGCGTGAGATTGGTGAAGACCACGACGTTGAAGCCAAGCCCGAGCACGCGATGTTGATCGATACCGTGCGAGCTCACTTCCATGACCGCCTGACGGCAGCCGGATTCACGCATCTGCGCCATCATGCCGTAAATATCCACAGCCTCGGGCGTCGTGCGGAACGACGGCACGGTGCGCGAGCCCAAATCGTAATTAATGGTGCCGATGAGGCCTACGCGTTGCGGGCCGTCGAGCAGGTGCTTGATCAGATGTGTGACGGTCGTCTTGCCGTTCGTGCCGGTAACACCGACGACGTCGAGATCACGATCAGGAAACTTGTAGTAACGCTGCGCCACGCGCGCGAGCATCGCACGCGGATCCGCGACTTGAATAAAAGTCACCTTGGCGGGCGTGACTGGCGGCAGCTTGCTCGTGATAACGGCGACCGCACCGCGCGAAACGGCTTCATCCACGAAACCGGCACCGTCGGTGCGACGACCGGGCAAAGCGAAAAACAAAGTGCCGGGAACGACGCGACGGCTGTCCATCACCAAGCCGGAGATAGGGCGATCCAGCGTGCCTTTCACCGCCTGAATTTCATCGGGCTGCATGTAATCGGAAAGTTTTGGAGCCATTTTAATGACGCGTTTGCGAAGCTGGGTTTCCCGACGGGGCCGGCCGAAGGGCCGGGGCGAGAAAGCGTGAATCAACGGGTAGTCCTGAGTCAGATAACCAATCACTGCGGGTTTCCTTTCATAGCAAACAAGGGCTTCTGCCCCGTTTCAAAGGGAGGTTTGATATCAAGATATTGGATCAGCTGTTCGCCGATCCGTTTGAAAGAAGGTGCGCCGACTACGCGGCCGTAGGCGCTGCCGCCCGGCACCTTGGCGTTGTCGACGATAACGGAGATTACAACTTCGGGACGGCTCGCCGGGAAGAAGCCGACAAACGAACCGACGTGGTTGCGCTTGGAGTAGCGGCCATCGATCAGCTTTTGCGCAGTGCCGGTCTTGCCCGCGACTTCATAGCCGGGAATCGCCGCATTGTCCGCCGTGCCACCGCGCTGGGCGACGCCTTGCAGCATCTTCGCCATTTCGCGCGCCACTTGCGGGCTGATCACGCGACGGCGCACCGCCGTATCGAAACTGTAAACGATTTCACCCGATGAATCACGCACCTGCCGGATAATCTGCGGGCGCAGAAGTTCGCCGCCGCTCGCGATCACGCCCATCGCGTAGTGAATCTGCAACGGCGTGGCCGAGATACTGTAACCGGCGGGAATGCGCGTGATATCGATGCCGCTCCACTTGGAAACGGGATTGAGCGTGCCCGAGATTTCGCCACCGAAAGGGAAACCGGATTTTTCGCCGAAGCCGAACTTGCGCGCGTAATCATACATGCCCTGCTCGCCGAGCAGCATGCCGAGCTGAGCCGCGCCGACGTTGCTCGATCGGCTAATGATTTCAGAAACTGTGAGCAGGTGATCGTATTTGTGGTCATCCGGCATGAAGCGTCGGACGGCGCCCTTGTATTCGATCGAGTCGATCGAGCAGTCGAAGCGCGTGTTGGGCCGCACCAGACCTTCGTTCAACGCCCCCGCCGCCGGCACGATCTTGAAGGTCGAGCCCGGATCAATCTGGTCGGTGATCGCGAAGTTGCGCTGCACATCAAGCGGCGCGGTGTTGTATTCGTTGAGATTGAAATTCGGGTAGTTGCCCATCGCGAGGATGAAGCCGGTCTTGGCATCGCTCACGATGATGGTGGCCTTGTCGGGATTGTATTTGCGGGCGAGCTCCTTCAGCTCCTCCTCGACCATGTGCTGAATGATGATGTCGGTCGAAAGCACGACGTTGAAGCCGTCAACCGGCTGCACTTCCCGCGTGCGGAATTGCGCGAGCTCACGGCGACGACCGTCGCGTTCGCCTTCGCGCCAGCCATCCTGACCGCGCAGATAAAAATCGGCGTAACTCTCGACGCCCGCAGCGGCGGCTCCGGCCTTGTTCACATAGCCAACCAAGTGCGAAGCGAGGGAGTTGTGCGGATAAACGCGACGGTAAACGCGGTTGCCGTAAACGCCCTTGATATCGAGCGCGGCTATCTTGTCGTAAGTCGTTTCATCCACGTCTTCACGCAGCTTGGCCCAGCGAATGGCCTTCTCTTTCGTGGACTCCCCGCCCTCTTCCAAAACTTCGTCGTCCGAAGTGGCGGTTTCATTTGCCCCGGTTGAAACACCAGTCGTGGAGGGGCCGCTAACATTAAATACGACGCCAGCCGTAGACGTTTCCGTCTTGGCGGTCTTGACGCGAACCTGCCGCGTCTTGGTCGACATGATACGCTCCAATTCCGCGTAGGGCATGCCCAGCAGCGAAGCCAGCTCGTGCCACTTTTCGCGGTCTTCCGGACGCAGCACCTGCGGATCCACGCCCACGTTATACATGGACTGATTGGTCGCGAGCAGATGCAGATGCGAGTCGTAGATATTACCGCGACGCGCGGGTTCGACGATTACCTGACGGCGAACTTGCTCAACGTAGCCGAGCAGCTTGCCGCGATCAATGACATGAAGAAACACGAGCCGCGTGCCGATCCCGGCAAACGACAGGACGACAATGGCGGATAACAGGAAGATGCGGTAGTTGGATGCAAAACCCCGTGACATTTAATTTCAGCGCCGCAGCGACCCTTGGAAGGACACGGTTGAGACCGGGCTGTCGGTGAACAGCCCGCGGTTATGCTTGGCGGCGAGACGCATGACTGGGTCCACGTCGATCGTCGCGGTTTTTCTCGGCTCCGGCGGCACCAATCCGAGCTGCCACTGAGCGTTGAGCAGCTTGAGCATGGAAGGATCCTGCGCGCGCTCGATGGCGGCGCGGGTTTCAGTGATCCGGCGTTCAACTTCAACCAAACGGGCATCGAGCACCTTGGCTTGGTTGGCCGAGAGCGAAATCTGGTGACGCATCCACACGGTGCCGAGACCGATGGAGCCGCTGAAGCAGAACATCACCAGCGTATAGACCAGCAGTTGGTTCACGAAGGCTTGAGTGTCTTTTTTCATCGCGGGGTCAGAGTTTGCGCAGGCCGCGCAATTTGGCGGAACGGCTGCGGGGATTGGCGGCGAGTTCAGCCTCGCCGGGCGTGATGGGTTTACGCGTCAACGGCTCGGCCAGACGCACGCGTTCGTCCTGCGGGCGCGAATCGTTGGCCGACTCGGGCTGGCCGCACATGCGGCGGAAAAATTGCTTAACCGGACGATCTTCCAGCGAATGGAAGCTGATGACCGCGAGCACACCGCCGGAAACGAGCTTTTCAAAAGCCGCAGGCAGCGCGCGTTCGATCGCGCCGATCTCGTCGTTCACCGCGATACGGATGCCTTGGAACGAGCGCGTGGCCGGATGAATCTTCGAGGCGTGACGCACCTTCGCCGGAATGGCGTTGGTGATCACTTCGGCGAGCGAAGCCGTGCGGGCCAAGGCCCCGGTGCCGCGAGCCGCGAGCAGCGCGCTGACCACGCGGCGCCACATCTGCTCTTCGCCGTAATCACGAATCGCGCGCACGAGCATCGCCTCGCTGGCAGTTTCGAGCCATTGCGAAGCCGGCACGCCGCGACGCGGATCCATGCGCATGTCGGCCTGAGCGTCGTGGCGGAACGAAAAACCACGCTCGGTTTCATCGAGTTGAAACGACGAAACGCCGAGATCGAAAAGAATGCCGTCGAAGCCCGTGGCGGAAATCTGGGCGAGCAGGCCGAAATCAGTATCGATCAGTTCGAAGCGATCGCCGAACTCGGCTTGCAGCGCTGCCGCGCGCGGCAAGGCCGCCGGATCGCGATCAAGCGCCACGACTTTGCAGTCGGCCGCGCCTTCGAGAATCGCGCGCGTGTGACCGCCGCCGCCAAAGGTGCAGTCGAGATAGCGACCGTCGGCTCGCAAATTGAGCATCTCAATCACCTCGTGCAGCAAGACTGACTGGTGGCCGGGATTCATGACAGGCGTGAGCGAATCAATGAGCGCAGCGCGCATTGGTCGCTCCTCCGGTTGAAGGTTGACGGCTCAGGTTGCTCGCGAGCTTGGCTTGCAGGCGGGCCAGCAAACCGTCGCACGAAAAAGTAGCGTGTTCGTCGGAGGCATCCTGCCAGGCGGGCGTAGCGGGCCGAACCAGCAAGAGCGACCGCGTCGCCTTGCGCACTGCCTGCCGCGAAGGAGAAACTTTGGGCGCGTAGTGCATGGTGGTTAGATGCCGAGGCGACGCATGAGGTCGCCGAAGTTTTCGCCCGAGGTGCGTGCCTCGACCTTCGCCCAACGATCCGGATTGTAGATGTTGAACTTCGTCAGACCGCCCACGAGGACGGTGTCCTTCGCAATACCGGCGTGCGCGAGCAGCTCGGCGCTCAGGTTCATGCGGCCCGATTTGTCGAACCACAGCGATTGGGTCTGCGCGAAGAAACGCGCCACGAAGTCCTGCCCTGCCCCGTCGCTCAGAGCCATGCTGGCAATCTTCGCCCGCAGTTTCTCCACCTCGGCCGGTGGGAGCACCGCGATGTAACCATCCGGGTGCGGCGTCGCCAAAAATGTGTCGTCCGCTCCGTGCGCAAACCGCCAGGCCGACGGAATCGTGAGACGATTCTTGTCGTCCAACGCGTGCCTAAAGAGGCCCGTGTAGAGCGGAGGTTGAGCTTGCGACATGGGTGTAACGGGGCCTCAGTGCCCCAAAGTGCCCCATTTCAACCCTTTTTATCCCACTAAGGTCAAGAAAAGACGCGCCAAATTTGCACTAAGTTGTTCACAAGTTATTCGGTTCAACCGGGTAAGGTTCGGCGAACCACGTGGACCGCGCGCAATTCTCACGCCCCACTTCGCTCCTAATTATGCCCTAAGATGCTATTCATCAGGATCTTTATGAGCAGACAGCGCTTAACCGATACGGCCAATCCTTAGCCGCGACCGCCGGCCTTGAGATGCGCGAAGCAAAGCCTTGTCCGACAACCTTATTTACCGGGCTCCCGCCCGATCAAATCGCGAACGCAAATCGGCGATTCGCCACGCGCTTTCATGGCCTCACCAGACCATATCGTCCCATCAGCGGCATTTCGTCACACTCGCCGATGAGGCCGATATAATTCTGCAAACAAAATTAAATTAGTCGAAACAGCTCAGGCACTGGCGGCAGCACTCCTGGGCCCGGCTGACAGTCTCGATGGCAGCGGCGGCGCATACTGAAACTTCGGATCGGCCTTTTGTTTTTTCAGAATGTCAGCGATCTCACGCCACACTGCCACAATGCCGCGAGGCATCGGCGGCATGTCGTCTTTGACCAGTTCATGCAATTTACCGAGATTGTAGCATGGCACCGCCGCAAACATGTGGTGCTCGATGTGGTAGTTCATTTGCCAATACAGGAACCGCACCACCGGATTGAGCGCGAAGCTGCGGCAGCAGAGGCGAAAATCGCTCACGTTATCACACAGACCGACGTGCTGCGTATTATTGCACAGCCAGAACACCCAGCCGCCGTAAAATCCACCGATCGTGAACAGCAGCGGCAGCATCCACTGCCCTGTCGCAAGGCCGACCACAATCAGCGTCAAGTGACCGAGAATCAGGATGCGCGCCCAACGCATCGGCGCCTTGCGCCGCTCGGGCTGATCTGACGGGAAAAGCGTCAATTCCCACTGACCGCGAAAATTGCCGCGCGCGATGCGAAAAGCGCCGAGCACGTTGCCCTTACACCCGTGCCAGTCGAACACCCCAAAGAGCAGAAACTGCTTCACCATGAAGCGAACCGGGAGAACGAGCTCCATGTCATCCGGCGGATGCAGCGTATAGCGGTGATGCCGCACATGGCTGGCCTGAAACATCTCGTGATTGATCCAGCCGAGGAATGCGAGGACGTGGCAGAAAATATCGTTAAGTCGCTTGGTTTTGAACACGGTGCCGTGACCGAGCTCGTGCACGCCATTGATGAGAAACGCCATCACACCGCCGTGCATGATCACCAGCAGCGCCGTGCCCCACCACGGTGCCCAATTGAGCGAGGTCCACGCCAACGTGGCCGTAGCGGCGATGATCGCGAGATAGCCCAGCGTTTGCACGGCCGCGCGCCAGTCGCTGCGCTCGTGCAGTTTCTTCATCGCGCCCGGCGGCAAGGGTGAGCGATACCACGAAATCTGTTTATTGCATTCCAAGCGAAGACCATCGGTGTATTCGCACAATGGCGGTTCAGGGGTAAGCTGCGGGGTATCCATGCCCCAATCTAACAAAAAACCGGCTTGGCGGCTTTCAGCTTTATTTCACGCTACAATTTCAAACATTTTATCTCCGCGCTAATATGACGGACACGAACATCTCCTGGAGGCATCAGCGCCGCATCGAACTCACGCGGGATGAGATCGTGATGCCGGACGTCGCCTACTTCGGCCGTTATAATTATTCCCATGCCGCGCCGGCTCTTCCGATTCACGCGCATCAGCAATGCATGGAGTTTTGTTTTCTGCTGCGCGGACGCCAAACTTACCGTGTAGGCAAGCGCACCCACAAATTAACCGGCGGCGACATCTTCGTCACCTTCCCTGATGAACCGCACGACACCGCCGGCACGCCGGAAGAAAAAGGTGTGCTCTATTGGGTTATCATCCGCATCCCGCCCGCCAACGAAGAGTTTCTCGGACTCAATCACACTCAAGGAGCCGCCTTGCGCACGGCATTGTTGAATTTACCTGCCCGCCAATTTCGCGCGCCCAAGGACATCGCGCTGCATCTCGACACGTTGATGCAGGAGCATTTCAATCCGCCTTCGCCGCTGCGCGCCGTGCGATTTCAGAATCTTCTCGTCGCACTGCTCCTCGAAGTCGTGCAAGCCGCCGCGCAACGCAACCGCCGCCCGTCGCGTGGTCACGCCACACTCAACCGGCTCAAGGCGATGATTGAATCCAGTCTCTCGAATCCGGTTTCTATTTCCACACTCGCCGAAACAGCCGGCCTCTCCGTGCCACGGTTCAAGGTTTGGTTCAGGGAGCAGACCGGCGTGCCGCCCGGCGAATACATTCTACGCCGCCGCGTCGAAGAAGCGTGCCGTTTGTTGACCGACACGAAAACGCGCATCACCGATCTCGGCTACACCATGGGATTTTCGTCGTCTCAATATTTTGCCACCGTAATCAAACGGTATACCGGCCTGACTCCCAAGCAGGTGCGCCAGCTCGAAAAACCGCCGGTCGCCAAGATCGCAGCCTGCTGATTGCGACGGCTAATCAGAACCGTTTGCCGATGATCGCGCCGTTACGATCGCGGAAACGAACAATGGAAGTCGCGGGATCCACGCTCTCCACGACGATACCCAGTGAGTGATCGAGAATTTGCTCCGGCTGAACCGTGAGCCCGTTCACAATGATCTTGCTCGTTTCGCCAGTGCGCAGGCCGGAAATGCGCGCGCGATCCACCCAAATGATGAACGCGACCGACGGAGGAACCGGCGACGGCAGATCAAGGCGACCGGGAATCACCTGACTGACATCGTAAGTGGGCCGCGAATTACGCGCGCGGCGCGGCGCGGCGGAGAGCGCTTCGCTTTCGTCCGCTGGCTGCGCCGCTTGGGCGCTTGCCACTGCGGCGGGAACTTGCGCGAGCAAAGTGTTCGGATCGGCCGCATCGGGTTCGCCCAAAGCGTCGAGGTTGACGTCACCCGCTGCGAGCGCATTGGAAAAATTGATACGCGCATCGTTGGCGGCCACGACGTCGCGCGTCTGTTGCAGCATTTGGCCGGCCCGTGACTTCGGCTTGCTGTCCTCAACCGCCGGCTCCGGCTCGTCGTTAATCATGCGCATCATCTTTTGCACCATCGGCGGCGTGCCGAAGAAATAACTGTAAGTATAAAAACCGGCGCACAGCACGAACATCAACGGCATGCCTTTAGCGAACAAGATGAACAGCAGCGTGAACACACCGGGGCCGATTGATTTCCACCGCGGTGTAGTCATCGAAATATTCGCCTCGGGTGCCGCGCGTTCGATCATGCGTGTCGGGACCGAGTGAATCTCGTTCGAATGAACCACCTCACCACTTGGGGTCGGCGCGAACGGAAAAGGAGAAAGCGACGAGCCATCTACTGTATAAGTGGCGGTCAGGCTCCGGCCGTTGAGCAAAGCCTGTTGCTGAGCCATCCACGGCGGCCGCGTCGTGTAGGTCTCGCGACCATACTGTGCCGGGGGTGGCTGCACTTCATCCACGAAGATGGCGAAAGGTGACCGCGACTCCGAAACCGAATCCTCATGCGGACGCACGATTCCTTGGGCAGAAGCAGAAACGCCCGACCGTCGCGCAGTCGAATTATCGCGTTGAAGCGCCGAACCCGGTTGTGGCGTCGCTGAATCCAACGCGCCTACCTAAAGGGAAAACCCTAGATGAGCTCAAATTTAATTTTTCGGATCCTACTTATTGCAAACAACTTCCGAATACAAACTAAGGACTTCAGCTCAATCCCGGATAATCGAGCGTAGCGAAGTGATCGGCGTAGGTTTCCGCGCGGCGGATGAGTTTCCACTTACCTTCGCCCTGCCAGAGCACTTCGGCGCTGCGCAGTTTGCCGTTGTAATTGAAACCCATCGAGTGACCGTGTGCGCCGGTGTCGTGAATCACGAGCAAGTCCCCGATCGCCGGGTCCGTGATTTCGCGATCCACCGCAAACTTGTCGTTGTTTTCGCAGAGCGAACCCGTGACGTCGTAAACTTTGCGCGGCGCGTTTTCTTTTCCGGGCACCGTGATGTGGTGATACGAACCATACATGCCGGGGCGCATCAAATTCGCCATGCACGCGTCGAGGCCGACGTAATTTTTGTAGATGGCCTTCTTGTGCAGCACGCGCGACACGAGGTAACCGTAAGGGCCGGTGATCATGCGGCCGCACTCCATCGCAATGCGAATCGGACCGAGACCGTTGGCCACGATGCTCTTCTCGTAAGCTTCCTTGATCTTCGAGCCAACGTAGGCGAGATCCACCGCGGTCTGTTCGGGCTTGTAAGGAATGCCGATGCCACCACCGAGATTGAGGAATTCAAAACGAATACCGAGTTCGCGATTCAACTCCACGACGAGATCGAACAGCATCTGCGCGGTTTCGACGAAGTAGTCGGGATTGAGCTCGTTCGACGCGACCATGGTATGCAGGCCGAAACGCTTCACGCCTTTCTCCTTCAGGATGCGGTAGCCTTCGAACAACTGCGCACGCGTGAAACCATATTTCGCCTCCTCGGGTTTGCCGATGATCACGTTGCCGGCCTTGAGCGGGCCGGGGTTGTAACGGAAGCACAGCATCTCGGGCAGTTTGCCGCCGAGCGTCTTTTCCAAGAACTCGATATGGCTGATGTCGTCGAGATTGATGATCGCGCCGAGTCGCGCGGCTTCGACGTATTCGTTCGCCGGCGTGTCGTTGGACGTGAAGACGATTTTATCGCCGGTGATTCCGACGGCAGCGCAAAGCTTGAGCTCGGCGAGCGAGGAACAATCGCCGCCCATGCCTTCCTGCTTCAGTGCTTCCAGCACATACGGATTCGGCAGCGCCTTGACCGCGTAGTAGTTCACAAAACCGCCAGGCACCCACGAAAACGCTTCGTAGAACGCGCGGGCGTTTTTCCGCATCGCCGTTTCATCATAAACATGAAACGGCGTCGGCACCTTGGCGGCGATCGCTTCGAGTTGTTCCTTGGTGAACGGGAGGGACTTGTCGGTCATAGGGGGAAAGGCCGAAAGGTGTCCTACCGCCCTCCTCTGTCAACGCAGGACCGGCCACTTCCCCGCCCGCCCAAGGATTGTCTCTGTCATCAAAGTAACCGGGCCGAATTTGGCTCGCCGCAATACGGACAAAAATGAACATCACGCATCCCCTGATGAAATCCCCGCGTGCCTCTACCCCACGGTCGCAATCTTCCGTCGCGACCAGCCCCGTCAATGTCGCCGCCGAACTCGTTTTCACGGCGCGCCGCGTTTGGGCCGATCCGTTCAACCAGATCAGCCTTGATGCGATTTTCACTGACCCGACCGGCATCGAGCGACGCGTGCCTGCGTTCTGGGCCGGCGGCAAAACTTGGAAGGTCCGCTACTCTTCGCCGCTCGCGGGCAAACACACGTATCGCACCGAATGTTGGGCGACTGACGATTCCGGACTGCACAACCGCACCGGCCGTGTGACGATCACGCCCTACCGTGGGAAAAATCCTTTGCTTCGCCACGGCCCGATCCGCGTGGCGAACAACAAACGGCATTTCGAGCACACAGACGGCACGCCATTTTTCTGGCTGGGCGACACGTGGTGGATGGGTCTCTCGCATCGCCTCAAGTGGCCACAGGGCTTCAAGCAACTCACCGCCGATCGCGTGAAGAAAGGTTACAATGTCGTGCAAATCATCGCGGGACTCTATCCCGACATGCATGCGTTCGACCCGCGCGGCGCGAACGAAGCCGGTTTTCCGTGGGAGGAAAATTACGCGCACATTCGCCCCGAATATTTCGCCGCCGCCGACAAGAAACTCGCGCACCTCATCGCCCAAGGCATCACACCGTGCATCGTCGGCGCATGGGGCTATTTCATAAATTGGATGACCGAAGATCAGCTCATGGCCCACTGGCGCTACCTCATCGCGCGCTACGCGGCTTGGCCGGTTATTTGGTGCACGGCAGGCGAAGCCAACCTGCCGTGGTATCTCGCGAAAAATTTCCCCGAGGACGATCGCACGATGGTCAAGAGATGGACGAAGCTCATTCGTTACGTGCAAGAGACCGATCCGTTTGATCGTCCTGTCACGATTCACCCGACGGCGATCAATCGCTACACCTCGCGCAATGCCACCGACGACGAAACGCTGCTCGATTTCGACATGCTCCAGTGCAGTCACGCGCAGAACGAGGCCGTCGATATCATGATCCGCGCCGTGCGCGAAACCTATGCAGCCGAACCGCGCATGCCGGTGCTCAACGGCGAACCGTGCTACGAAATGCTCGGCGGCACCATCACCGCACCGTGGCCGCGCCGCGCGTTCTGGTCCTGCGTGCTCAACGGCGCCATGGGCCACACCTACGGCGGCAACGGCATTTGGCAATGCAACCAACCCGGCATTCCACACGGCACTTCACCCCACGGTGGCAACTACGGCGACACGCCATGGCAGGAAGCGATGCACTACAGTGGCTCGACACATTGCGCCATCGGCAAAAAACTTCTCACCCGCTTCGACTGGGCAAAGTTTGAGCCCCATCCCGAATGGGCTGAATACGCCGGTAACGTCTGGTTGTCGCTCGATGATGCGAAGTGGATTTGGATTTCGGCCACCGACGAGACCGAGAAAGACAAACCCTATCGCCGTCGCTATTTTCGGAAAACCTTCACGCTGCCGCCCGGCAAAAAAATCCGCGACGCGCGTCTGCGTTTCGCCGGCTCTGCACACGTCGAAGCTCAAATCAACGGCTCGCCTGCTGGCGTGGGTTGGGAATGGAAGACCGGCCCGCAATTCAACGACCGCGGCTCTCTACTCCGCCCCGGTCGCAACGTGCTTTCGATTTGGGTCGAACATCGTCCCGCCACGGGCGATCAACCCGGCTTGCTCGCGTGTTTGGAGATTCGTTTCACCGACGGCACGGCGCAACGATTGGTGACCGACGAATCGTGGAAAGCTTGGGAGCGCAAACTCACCAATTGGGATTCACCTGAACTCGACGACTCAGGCTGGAATACCGCCGTTGTGGTTGGTCGCCATGGTGACAAACCGTGGGGGCCAATCGGTTCACCCGACCTCAGCTTCCACGGCCCGCAATCCGCCGGCATTCCGGGTCAAGTGCGACTCACTTATGTCCCCTACGGTGAACCTGTGCGATTACGCGGGCTCACACCGAATCAGAGTGTGCGCCCAGTCATGGTGAATCCTGTCACGGGCGCAGAACGAAAACTTGCACCACTAACCGCCGACAAAAACGGCTCGGTGATTTGCACGCCACCCGCCAATCACACGCACGATTGGATCGTGCTTATTAATTCTTAAACGGACGCCGCGTAGGCAGCCCTACCCTCAATCCTTGGCGGAGTTTTCCGCACGGGCTTTTTTGCGTTTGCGGTAGATGAGAAGAGCGAGAGAGGCGGCGGTGAGGAGGGCGCCGTAGGTGGAGGGTTCGGGCACGCGGGGGTAG
>Ga0207868_1001559_pt1 | contig 15888 bp, 13 predicted proteins | sample Passage237B_FD_187370 | JGI IMG/M metagenome (GOLD analysis project Ga0207868, IMG submission 187370) | Cellulose adapted compost microbial communities from Newby Island Compost Facility, Milpitas, CA, USA - Passage2 37B (SPAdes) (version 3) ... | reverse complement strand
TGGCGGCGCTGACCTCGGGCGGCAGCGGACCGGAATTGCCGATGCAGGTGGTGCAGCCGTAGCCGACCAGGTAGAAGCCGACCTTCTCCAGTTCCTCCAGCAGCCCGGCCTTGCGCAGGTAGTCGGTGACCACCAGCGAGCCCGGGCCGAGCGAGGTCTTCACCCACGGCTTGCGGGTCAGCCCGCGCGCGGCGGCGTTGCGCGCCAGCAGGCCCGCGCCCAGCATCACCGCCGGGTTGGAGGTGTTGGTGCAGGAGGTGATGGCGGCGATCACCACCGCGCCGTCCTTCAGCTGCACCTTCTGCCCGTCGATCACCGCCTCGGCCACGCCCTTGTGGGTGGCCTCGTTGCCCACCGCCGCGGCGCCCCCCTCGGCGATGAACCGCGCCACCTCGGGGCTGCGGCTGTCGCGTGCGGCGGCGAAGGGCACCAGGTGCTCGCGGAAGTTGCGTTTCATGTCCTGCAGCAGCACGCGGTCCTGCGGCCGCCTGGGGCCGGCCAGCGAGGGCCGCACGTCGCCCAGGTCCAGGTGCAGGGTCTCGCTGTACCGGGCGCGCGGCGTGTTCTCGTCGTGCCACAGGCCCTGCGCACGGGCATAGGCCTCCACCAGCGCGATCTGCGCCTCGCTGCGGCCGGACAGGCGCAGGTAGTTGATGGACTCGGCGTCGATCGGGAAGATGCCGCAGGTGGCGCCGTACTCGGGTGCCATGTTGCCGATGGTGGCGCGGTCGGCCAGCGGCAGGTGCTTCAGGCCGTCGCCGAAGAACTCCACGAACTTGCCCACCACCCCGAGCTTGCGCAGCATCTGGGTGACGGTGAGCACCAGGTCGGTGGCGGTGGAGCCTTCGGGCAGGCGCCCGGTCAGCTCGAAGCCCACCACCTGCGGGATCAGCATCGACGAAGGCTGGCCCAGCATCGCCGCCTCGGCCTCGATGCCGCCCACGCCCCAGCCCAGCACGCCCAGGCCGTTGACCATGGTGGTGTGCGAGTCGGTGCCGAACACGGTGTCCGGGTAGGCCCAGGTCTCGCCGTCCTTGTCCGCGGTGAACACCACCCGCGCCAGGTTCTCCAGGTTCACCTGGTGCACGATGCCGGTGTTGGGCGGCACCACCTTGAAGTTGTCGAAGGCCTTCTGGCCCCAGCGCAGGAAGGCGTAGCGCTCCTTGTTGCGCTCGAACTCGATCCTGCCGTTGAGGTCCAGCGCGTCGGGCTTGCCGAACACGTCCACCTGGATGGAGTGGTCGATCACCAGCTCGGAGGGGATCAGCGGGTTGATCTGCTCCGGCCGGCCGCCCAGCCGCACCACCGCATCGCGCATGGCGGCCAGGTCGACCACGCAGGGCACGCCGGTGAAGTCCTGCAGGACCACGCGCGCGGGCATGAAGGCGATCTCGGTGTCCGGGTCGCGCGCCGGGTCCCAGTTGGCCACGGCCTCGATGTGCTCGGGCAGCACGCTGACCCCGTCCTCGTGGCGGAGCAGGTTCTCCAGCAGGATCTTCATCGAATAGGGCAGGCGGGCCAGGTCGAAGCGCTCGCCCAGCCGGGGCAGGCTGGCGTAGGTGTAGGCCTGGCCGCCGACTTCCAGGCGGCTGCGGGTGGCGAAGGAATCGCGCATGGGCGGGCTCCTGTGGCTGGGAAGGGGGGCCGCCTCGCGGCGGCCGGTCTCATCGCATTGTCCGGTGGATTGGATGACAAGTCGGTCTAGGCGGGCAATCCGCGTCGCGGCGGAGCGCTGCCGGCCCGGGCATTGTCGCGCCGATCCGCCATGCATGTTTGAGTATGCATGGAAAGGTATGTATCATGCCCGCATACCCGATCCCGCGGAGGATCCGCCATGGAAGCCATCGTCGCCGAGCGCGGCCAGATCACCCTGCCCAAGGCCGTGCGCGACGCGCTGGGCCTGACCAAGGGCAGCGTGCTGAAGGTGGAACTGGAGGGCAGCCGGATCGTGCTGCGCAAGAACGTGGACGACGCCATTTCCCGCGTGCGCGGCAAGTTCGCGCGCGATCCGGCGTCCGATGCCGACGCGGCGGAATGAGCGCCTAGTGATCGCGATCGACGCCCCCGTCCTGGTGGAGCTGCTGACCGACGGCCCGCAGGCCGACGCGGTGGAATCGTGCCTGCGCCAGTGCCTGGTCGGCGGGCGGGTGGTGGTCTGCGACGCCGCGCTCGCCCGGCTGTGCGCCGCCCTCAGGAACGGCGCCGAGGCGCTGGGCGCGCTGGAGGAGATGGGCATCCACTTCAGCGCGCTGGAGGCCAAGTCCGCCTTGCGCGCCGGCGAGATGCAGCGGCGCCACCGCCAGCGCGGCGGCGCGGCGCGGCCGCTGGCCGACTTCCTGGTGGGCGCCCACGCGCTGCTGCAATGCGACGCGCTGATCACCGCCGACGCCGCGTTCTACCGCGACTACTTCAAGGGCCTGAAGCTCATCGTGCCGCAGGCCTGACCCGGATTCCCTTCCACCCCTTCGACCCGGAGACCCCCCATGCTGGAAGCCTACCGCCACCACGCCGCCGAACGCGCCGCGCTCGGCGTGCCGCCGCTGCCGCTGAGCGCGCAGCAGACCGCCGAGCTGATCGAGCTGCTGAAGAACCCGCCGGCGGGCGAGGAGCAGTTCCTGCTCGAGCTGATCACCCACCGCGTGCCGGCCGGCGTGGACGACGCGGCCAAGGTCAAGGCGTCCTACCTGGCCGCGCTGGCGTTCGGGACCGAGAAGAACCCGCTGATCCCGCGCGAGCGCGCCACCGAGCTGCTGGGCACCATGCTGGGCGGCTACAACGTGCATCCGCTGATCGAGCTGCTGGACGACGCCCAGGTCGGCGCCATCGCCGCCGATGGCCTGAAGAAGACCCTGCTGGTGTTCGACCAGTTCCACGACGTGGAGGAGAAGGCCAGGGCGGGCAACGCCAACGCCCGCGCCGTGCTGCAGAGCTGGGCCGACGCCGAGTGGTTCACCAGCCGCCCGGAGGTGCCGCAGTCGCTGACCGTCACCGTGTTCAAGGTGCCGGGCGAGACCAACACCGACGACCTGTCGCCCGCGCCCGACGCGACCACCCGCCCCGACATCCCGCTGCACGCGCTGGCCATGCTCAAGAACCGGCGCGAGGGCGCGCCGTTCGAGCCGGAGGAAGACGGCAGGCGCGGCCCGATCGCGCTGATCCAGAAGCTCAAGGAGAAGGGCCACCTGGTGGCCTACGTGGGCGACGTGGTCGGCACCGGGTCCTCGCGCAAGTCGGCCACCAACTCGGTGCTGTGGTGGACCGGCGAGGACATCCCGTACATCCCGAACAAGCGCTTCGGCGGCGTGTGCCTGGGCAGCAAGATCGCCCCGATCTTCTACAACACCATGGAAGACGCCGGCGCGTTGCCGATCGAGCTGGACGTGTCCGGGATGGAGCTGGGCGACGTGGTCGAGCTGCGCCCGTACGAGGGCAAGGCGCTGAAGGGCGGCGAGGTGATCGCCGAGTTCCAGGTCAAGTCCGAGGTGCTGTTCGACGAGGTCCGCGCCGGCGGCCGCATCCCGCTGATCATCGGCCGCGGCCTGACCGCCAAGGCGCGCGAGGCCCTGGGCCTGCCGCCGTCCACGCTGTTCCGCCTGCCGCAGCAGCCCGCCGACAGCGGCAAGGGCTACACCCTGGCGCAGAAGATGGTGGGCCGCGCCTGCGGCCTGCCGGAAGGCAAGGGCGTCCGTCCCGGCACCTATTGCGAGCCGAAGATGACCTCGGTGGGCTCGCAGGACACCACCGGCCCGATGACCCGCGACGAGCTCAAGGACCTGGCCTGCCTGGGCTTCTCGGCCGACCTGGTGATGCAGTCGTTCTGCCACACCGCGGCCTACCCGAAGCCGGTGGACGTGAAGACGCACCACACGCTGCCGGAGTTCATCTCCACCCGCGGCGGCATCTCGCTGCGCCCGGGCGACGGCGTGATCCACAGCTGGCTCAACCGCATGCTGCTGCCGGACACCGTCGGCACCGGCGGCGACTCGCACACCCGTTTCCCGGTGGGCATCTCGTTCCCGGCCGGCTCGGGCCTGGTCGCGTTCGCCGCGGCCACCGGCGTGATGCCGCTGGACATGCCCGAGAGCGTGCTGGTGCGGTTCAAGGGCCGGATGCAGCCGGGCGTAACCCTGCGCGACCTGGTCAACGCGATCCCGCTGTATGCGATCAGGCAGGGGCTGCTGACCGTGGCAAAGCAGGGCAAGAAGAACATCTTCTCCGGCCGCATCCTGGAGATCGAGGGCCTGCCGCAGCTGAAGGTGGAACAGGCGTTCGAGCTGTCCGACGCCTCGGCCGAGCGCTCGGCCGCGGGGTGCACGGTGAAGCTCGACAAGGAACCGATCATCGAATACCTCAACAGCAACATCACCCTGCTGAAGTGGATGATCGCCGAGGGCTACCAGGACGCGCGTTCGCTGCAGCGGCGCATCCGCAAGATGGAGGAGTGGCTGGCCGACCCGCAGCTGCTGGAGGCCGACGCCGACGCCGAGTACGCGGCGGTGATCGAGATCGACCTCAACGAGATCGTCGAGCCGATCGTGGCCTGCCCGAACGACCCGGACGACGTGAAGACCCTGTCCGAGGTCGCCGGCACCAAGATCGACGAGGTGTTCATCGGCTCGTGCATGACCAACATCGGCCACTTCCGCGCCGCGGCCAAGCTGCTGGAAGGCAAGCGCGACATCCCGACCCGCCTGTGGGTCGCGCCGCCGACCAAGATGGACGCCTCCGAGCTGACCAAGGAAGGCCATTACGGCACCTTCGGCGTGGCCGGCGCGCGCATGGAAATGCCCGGCTGCTCGCTGTGCATGGGCAACCAGGCCCAGGTGCGCGAGGGCGCCACGGTGTTCTCCACCTCCACCCGCAACTTCCCCAACCGCCTGGGCCGCAATACCAACGTGTTCCTCGGCTCGGCGGAGCTGGCGGCGATCTGCTCGCGCCTGGGCAAGATCCCGTCGCGGGAGGAGTACATGGCCGACATCGGCGTGATCAACGAGAAGGGCGCCGAGATCTACCGCTACATGAACTTCGACCAGATCGAGGAGTACCGGAAGACTGCCGAGAGCGTGGCGGCCTGATCCCGGCCCAGAGCAAGGAGGACGCCCGGCATTGCCGGGCGTTCTTCTTTCCGGGGTGGCGGCGGCCCGGGGCGGGGCCAGGCGGGTGTTCAGGCCTTGTGGATCAGGTCGAACACCAGCCGGCGCACGGCCTCGTCGTCGTCGATGCTGCCGTGGGTGGTGGCCTCCGGTGGCCGGCTGCAGCTGGCGTCCAGGCCGGTGGCGCTGGGCAGGCGCGCGATCGCGGACTGCGGGCTGGCCACGGCCATCATCTGCGCGCCCCAGGGCAGGGTGGCGCGGGCCGGCACCAGGTCGCGCTCCAGGCCCAGGATCGGGGTTTCCTTGCGGTCCTCGAACGAGCGCGAGACCAGGTACAGCAGTGAATGCCCATAGGGCTTGCAGGTGGGATCGGCGCGCTCGGCCGCGTCGGTCAGGTGCGCCACCAGCAGCTTGGTCCCGGTCCTGAGCACGGCCTTGCCCAAGGTGCGGTCGAACTCGTCCACCCGTACCGCCGGGGCCAGCAGGCTGACCGAGCGCAGGTCGAAGCCGGCCCGGATCGCGGCCACGCCCAGGTGGGCGTGCAGGATGCTGCCGGCCGAGTGGCCGATCAGGTGCAGGCGGATCTTCGGCAGGCCGTATTCCCTGGCCCTGGCCTTGTAGATGTCCAGCAGCAGGCGCACGCCGGAGGCCGGGTTGCTGCTGATCCGCTCGGCGTTCTCCTTCATCTCGTTCCACAGCGGCCGGCCCAGCGGCCGGGCGATGGCCTCCACCCGCTGGTTCCACCACTCCTGCCAGCTCTCCTTGAGCTTCTGCCAGGCGCCGGAGGCGCGCGCCTGCTCGGGGGCCAGCTTGTCCTCGATGATGTTGCCGATGGTCTTGATCGCCCCGGTTTCCCACATCAGGAACACCGGGAAGATCTTCTGGTCGTACAGTCCCGGCACCCACAGCCGCGCCGACTCGGCCGCTGCGGCCTCGTCGTTGAGTCCGCCATGCGCGTACAGGGCCACGTCCACCGCCTGGTTGGGGCGGATGCCCCACTTCCGGCAGGCTTCCCTGAGGTGGATGCGCAGCAGCGCGTCCAGGTCCGATTCCTGGGTGCGGAACTGGCCGCGCTGGCTGAGCCGGCCGTTGTTCTCCATGTTGATGATGAACGGCGAGAGCTCGTGCGCGGCCAGAATCGGGTTGCTGGAGACGATGCCGCGGCCGGAGGCATCGGTGCGCAGCGAGGTGGCGTCGGCGATGGCCTCGTGCTCGGCGGTGACCACGCCCAGCTGGGCCACCCAGCAGTCCATCGCGTTCTCGGCCCAGTCGCTGTAGCGCAGCACCGCCAGCCCGCCCTTGCCCCAGGCCGGTCCCCAGGAGTTGTGGACGATGAAGCCGTCGCGGTTGTAGCCGACGATGGCGAAGGCATGGCCGGCATCGGGGTTGCCGCTCATGCGCCGGATCACCGGCAGCTCGTCGGGGTCATGCGGGCGCGGCACCGCCACCTCGTGCAGCAGCTCCTCCCAGCCGGCGTGGGTGAAGGCGCTGGCGTACAGCGCGCCGACCTGGTCTATGGCCACGTGCATGTCGCGCAGCGAGCGCGGGTTGATCCGGTAGTAGGCGCCCAGCGGGCGCTTGATCGCGTCGGTCCACCAGTCCTCGCTGGCATCGGCCTTGGGTTCGGGCATGGCCACCCGGGGCCACAGCCGGGCGCTGCTGGCGCCGTGCCGCAGCCAGCCCTTGAGCGCGCCACGCAGGGACGAGCCCGAATCCGGTTCCGGGCCGCCGTCGTCGTTCTCGGCCCACTCGTCGTAGCGCCGGGCCATGGAGTAGAGCATGTGCGGGGAGATCGGCTCCACGTGCCGGCCGGCGCGCACCAGCAGGTATTCGATCACCACCGCCAGGGCGTAGCCGGTGCAGGCGCTGCTGTTGCCCTGGTCCAGGATCTGGCGCACGTCCGGCGGGTAACACACGTCGCGCGGGGCCGAGGCCACCGGCGGCTGGTATTCCCAGTCGCGCAGGTCCACCGCGTCCGGGCGGACGTTGAACACCCGCGACGGCGCCGCGCGCCTGCCGGCGCCGGAGCTGGCGGCCTGTTCCAGCAGCTCGAGCGGGGCCAGCTCCGGACGCCCGGGGGCGACCAGCGAGCGCGGCGAGGGCGCGCGCGCGGCGGTGCGGCGGCCGCCGCGCGCCGGGGCCTGCCCGGCATGGCGCGCATAGGCGGCGGCCAGCTTCTCGTCATAGCGGTTCTGGCGGTAGCCGGGGCCGTTGTAGAGGCTGGCGAACCTGGCCCAGTCCTTGCGCCGCAGCGGCGGCAGCAGCGGCGAGCCCGGGCGCGAGAGCAGGTTGGCGAAGGCCTCCAGCTGGCCGTCGGCCCCCGAGGCCTGGCACTCGACGAAGCGGCCGACGCTGTCGAAGCCGCACAGGGCGTAGTTGAAGCCCATGATCTGGAAGGCGCCCCAGCTGGCCGACTGCATGGCCGCGGCCGGCTCCAGCGCGGCGGCCTTGTCCAGCCGCTTCCATTCCCCGGCCAGGCTGCCCGAGTACCGGCTGCGGTCCCACCTGGGGTAGCTGAGGTCGGGATGGCTGGCGCTGTGGCGGCCGGCGGTGAGGCGGTGGAAGACATGGCCCTCGAACAGGATCTTGGGCCGTCGGTCCGGGGCGGGGAGGAAGCCGCTGCCGGAGGATTCGACCTCGGCCACCGCGCGCAGCGCCGCCAGCTCCACCTGCAGGCGGTTGGCCAGGCGCGTCCACTGCGCATCGCTGATGCTGCGAACCAGGCTGTCTTCCATGTCCTGCACCCCTTGCCGTCCAATGCGTCAAGGAGTCCAACGCAAAACCGGCCTGGCCGGGGCCAGGGGCCGCGCTCAGCGCCACCAGGCCGACATGTCCTCCGGCAGGCGGATGTCCACCAGGCGCCAGCGCAGGCCCTGGCGTTGCAGCACGAACACGGTCTGGCCGCCCTCGGCATGGGCGAGGGTGGCGGTGAAGCGCGAAGGCGATTCGTAGCGCAGGCGGGCATCGCGCAGCGGCCGCGCCGGCTCGGGGCCGGCCCAGGCGTCGGCCCCGTCGCTGCGGCCGCGGGCCCGCTGCCACACCGCATGGCCCTGCAGCAGCCCGGCCACCCCGGCCGGGGTGGCCACGCTGTCCACCGCCGCGCCGGCCACGCCCTGGGCCGCGCCCAGGGCCAGGGCGCCCAGCGGGTGGCTGGCCACCTCGGTGCCGGCCTGGCGCACGATCCGGTCCTGGACCTGGGCCTTGAGTTTGGCCCGCAGCGCGGGGAAATCGACATGGCGGGCCAGGGCGGTGCCGTCGCGCGCGGCCAGCGCCTGTTCGATGCCGCGGATGGCCAGCCAGGGAGCGGCCGCGATCCAGGCCAGCAGCGCCAGCGCGGCCAGGAGCGTGGCCGCCAGCAGCCAGCGCCAGCGCCGCGGACCTGCTGCCGGGGGCGGGGCCGGCTGCATGCTCAGAACTCCAGGTCCAGGGCGGCGCAGAGGTAGTCCACGAACGGGGCCAGCGCAGCCAGGTCGGTTTCCACCGTCCTGCGCAGCCGCGGCCCGGTCATGGTCGCGTCCTCCAGCGGCCGCAGCAGCACCCAGTTGCGGTGCTTGAGGTCGTCGATGAACTCGAAGTCGGCCGGGAAACCACGCGGCGGCCGGGTCAGCACCTCGCTGGCATCCAGCGCGAAGCGCCGGCGCAGGGCCGGATCATGCGCGGCCCGGCTCCAGGCGGCGGGGTTGTCCAGGATGAACTGGCGCACCTTGCGCTGGGTCGGGGCCTCCGGGTGCCACAGCCCGGCGCCGATGAAGCTGTTGCCCGGCTGCAGATGCAGGTAGAACGAGGGCGCGGGCACCTCGCGGCGGCGTTCGTGGAACAGGCGTGCCCCCTGCCAGGACTTGTACGGGGACTTGTCGTGGGAGAAGCGTGCGTCGCGGTGGATCCGGAACAGCGAGCCGCCCACGGTGCGCGGGTCGGCGCGGAAGTGCGGGCTGAGCGCCGCCAGCGCCGGCTGCAGGTCGCCGATCAGGCGCAGGAAGGGCTGGCGGACATGGGCCTCGTAGTCCTGGCGATGGGCCTCGAACCAGGCCCTGGTGTTGTTGCGCGCCAGCCCGCGCAGGAACTTCAGGCTGGCTTCGCTGAAATAGGCGGTCATAGGCTGTCCTGCAGGTCGCGCCCCCACTGCTCGACCTGGTCGAGCAGGGCCTGGCGCGCGCCGTCGCCGGCATGGGCCTGGCGCAGTGTGGCGATCTCGGCGAAATAGCTGGTGAAGGTGTGCTCGGACAGGCCGCTGTCCTCGCACAGGCGGCGGCGCCGGTACTCGTCCCAGCGCTGGCGCTCCTCCATGCCCAGGGTCTGCGGCCAGTTGCGGGCACGGTAGCGGAACAGCAGTTCCGGCAGGCGGCCGTCGCGGAAGTCGAAGCTGCGCTGGCCCAGCTCGGCCGGCGGAGTGGTCCGCACCTGGGTGCACAGGCGCCTGTCGGCCTCGCCGCAGAAGCCGGCGTAGAGCGAGCCATCGACGTCGCCGTCGGCGTACTCGCGGCTGCCGGCGTAGACCTGCCGGGCCTTCTCGGCCAGCTCCGGCGCATGCGCGCGCAGGCGCCCGGCGCGGGCCAGCAGTTGATCCGGGTCCAGGCCCAGGCGCTGGAAATCGGCCGCGCGCAGGTGCTCCCAGGGCACCAGCATGGGCGAGCGGTTCAGGTGCACTTCCTTCAGCGGCACCCGGGCCACGCCCTCGGGCAGGTCGGCGGCCGGGGTGTAGAGACGGTCGGCGATGCCGGCGGCGTCCTGCTCCAGCAGCGCGTCCACGTCGCCGTCCAGGTCGAACACGATCACCCGGTTGGGGATGGACGGGTGCACCGCCAGCGGCAGGACCACGGCCGCGCACATGCGGCTGGCCGGGTAGCGCTGGGACACGTGCAGCACCGGCTGCATGGCGTGGCAGTCCAGCAGGCGCGCGGCGTGGCGCTTGTCGCGCAGGCGCAGGGCGTAGTCCCACAGCCGCGGCTGGTGCTGGCGCAGCAGCCTGGCCAGGCCGATGGTGGCGTACACGTCCGACAGCGCTTCGTGGGCATCGCCCTCGCGCACGCCGTTGGCCAGGGCCAGGTGTTCGAGCTTGAACGAGGTCGCGCCGTCCTCGCGCCTGGGCCACTGGATCCCGTCCGGGCGCAGGGCATGGGCCAGGCGCAGCACGTCCAGCAGGTCCCAGCGCGAGTTGCCGTTGCGCCACTCGCGCTCGTAGGGGTCGAAGAAGTTGCGGAACAGGGTGTGGCGGATGAACTCGTCGTCAAAGCGCAGCGAGTTGTAGCCCAGGGTGCAGGTGCCCGGGCGCGCCAGTTCGTCCACGATCCGGGCCACCGCCTCGGCTTCGCGCAGGCCTTCGCGCAGGGCGCGCTGCGGGGCGATGCCGGTGATCAGGCTGGCCACCGGCGAGGGCAGCAGGTCGTCGGCCGGCTGCACCATCAGGTTCACCGGCTCCTCGACCTGGCGCAGCTCGGCGTCGGTGCGCACCGAGGCGAACTGGGCGATGCGGCTGCGGCGCGGGTCGGCGCCGAAGGTTTCCAGGTCGTAGAACAGGAAGGTGTCGGCCATCGCGGTGCTCAGTGCGCCCCTTCCAGCTCGGGCAGTTCGGCGTGCACGCGCGCGGCCAGCGCATCCCAGTCCAGGCCCTTCAGCGTGTCGCGCCCTGCGGTGGCCTGGACCAGGATCCGGCGCTGGATCTCGCTGCGCGCCAGGGCCTGCACGTAGGGCGTGCGCATGAAGGTGACCATGGTGTAGTGCGGCACGAAGCGGGTGGGATGGCGCGCCTGCAGGGCCTGTTCCAGCTCGCGTTGCAGCAGGAAGTCCGGGGCGTCCACCCGGTCGCGCATCTCTATGTAGTTCTCCAGGGCCATGGCCTGGATCGCCGCGGCATTGGGCTTGCGCAGCGCCTCGAAGGCGGCGAAGGCCTGCTCCAGGTCCGGGTGCGCGTCCATGGCCTCGGCCAGGGCCACGCAGTCCTCGAAGGCGCAGTTCATGCCCTGGCCATGGAACGGGACCATGGCGTGGGCGGCATCGCCCAGGACCACGGCGCGCGCGCCCAGGTGCCAGCGGTCCAGGTACAGGGTGCCCAGCAGGCCCGGCGGGTGGTGCTCCCAGTCGCGCTCCAGGTCCGGGATCAGCGGCAGGGCGTCGGGGAAGTCGCGCTGGAACAGCGCCCGCACCTCCGCACCGCTGCGCACGCTGGCGAAGCTCGGCTCGTCGTGGCCCGGGGTGGGGTGGTTGGGCAGGAACAGGGTGACGGTGAAGGTGCCTTCGTCGTTGGGCAGGGCGATGCACATGTAGCGCCCGCGCGGCCAGATGTGCAGGGCGTTGGGCTCCATCAGGAAACCGCCATCGGCCGCCGGCGGGATGGTCAGCTCCTTGTAGGAGTGGTCCAGGAACTCGGTGCGCTCGCCGAACCCGGCCTTGCGCACCATTTCCGCGCGCAGCGCCGAACCGGCGCCGTCGCTGCCGATCAGGGTGTGGAAGCGGATGTCGTGCGGCTGGTCGTCACGGTCGTCGATCAGGCGGGCATAGCCGGCGTCGAAGTCCACCGTGTGCAGGCGGCGGTGGAAATGGATGGTGGCGCCGGCGCGTTCGGCCGCTTCCAGCAGGGTCAGGTTGAGGTCGGCGCGGTGCACCGACCAGATCACCTCGGAGTCGTCGCGGCCATAGCGTTGCAGCATGGTGCTGCCGTCCAGGGCATGGATCATGCGCCCGCGCATCATCACCGCCTGGCGCATCACCACTCCCTCCACGCCGGCGGCGCGCAGGGCGTGGCGGCCGCGTTCGGCCAGGGCCAGGTTGATCGAGCGCCCGGACTCGTAGCCCTTGATCCGCGGGTCGCCGCGGCGCTCGTACACCGTCACCTTCCAGCCGCGCCGGGACAGCAGGATGGCCAGCAGGCAGCCGGCCAGGCCGGCGCCGATCAGGGTCAGTTCGCGGCTGTCGGCCGCACCGCGCTCAGATCCCACGCCAGTGCTCCACTTCCTCGACCAGGTGCAGGACCTCGCCGAAACGGTTGTACAGCGGCGCCGGCGAGATCCGGATCACGTCCGGTTCGCGCCAGTCGCCGAGGATGCCGGTGCTGGCCAGGTACTCGAACAGCTGGCGGCCGCGCTCGCGCCCGCCCAGGACCCGCAGCGAGAGCTGGCAGCCGCGCTGGGCCGGGTCGGCCGGGGTCACGATCTCCAGCACGTCGCCCAGGCGCTGGCGCACCAGCTGGTCGAGGAAGCCGGTGAGCTTGAGCGACTTGGCGCGCAGGGCGGCCATCCCGCCGGCGCGGTCGAACTGCTCCAGCGAGGCGCGCAGCGGCGCCAGCGCCAGGATCGGCGGGTTGGACAGCTGCCAGCCCTCGGCCCCGGGGGTGGGCACGAACTGCGGGCCCATCCGGAAGCGGGTGGAGGCCTGGTGGCCCCACCAGCCGGCCAGCCGGGGCAGGTCGGCGCTGGCATGGCGCTCGTGCACGAAGCAGCCGCCGATCGCGCCGGGTCCGGCGTTGACGTACTTGTAGTGGCACCAGACCGCGAAGTCGGCCTGGCTCTCGTGCAGGTCCAGTTGCAGGTTGCCCACGGCATGGGCCAGGTCGAAGCCGGCCAGCGCGCCCTGGGCATGGGCCGCGGCGCTGATCGCGGCCAGGTCGAAGGCCTGGCCGGTGCGGTACTGCACGCCCGGCCACAGCACCAGGGCCAGGCGTGGCCCGTGCTCGGTGATGGCCGCGGCGATGGCTTCCATCGAGGTGGTGCCGCCGGGCTGGTCCGGCTCCAGCTCGATCAGTTCCTGGGCCGGGTCCAGGCCGTGCAGGCGGATCTGCGATTCCACCGCATGGCGGTCGGAGGGGAAGGCGCCGGCCTCGATGAGGATGGCCCGGCGCTGGCCGCAGGGGCGGTAGAAGCTGGCCAGCATCAGGTGCAGGTTCACCGTCAGCGTGTTCATCGCCACCACTTCGGCGGGACGCGCGCCCACCAGTCGGGCCAGCGGCTCGCGCACCAGGGCGTGGTAGCCCATCCAGGCGGTGTCGCCGCGGAAATGGCCTTCCACCGCCTCGTCGGCCCATTTGTCCAGCACCTCGAGCACGTGCTGGCGCGCGGCGCGCGGCTGCAGGCCCAGGGAATTGCCGACGAAGTACACCTGTTCGCCGCCGCCGTGGCGCGGCACCAGGAATTCGGCGCGGAAGGCGCGCAGGGGATCGGCCGCGTCCATGGCCAGGGCGTGGGTACGTGCCTGGTTCATCGCAAGGCTCCGCCCGGCCGCATCAGGTGATGTCGGCCAGGGTGTCGTGGTCGGTATGGGGCTTGGCGGGGACCGGATTGAGGTGGCCGCAGGACTTGCAGGTGCGGTGCTGCTCCGAGCCGTAGTAGCGCTCGAACACCGGCGGGAAATCACGCTCGATGTCGCGCAGCAGGAAGAACTCCTCGTACAGCTTGTGGTTGCAGCGCTCGCAGTACCAGATCAGGCCGTCCTTCTCGTGGGCCAGGCGCAGGCGCTCGATCACCAGGCCCACGCCGCCGGCCATGCGTTGCGGCGAGTGCGGCACCCTCGGCGGCAGCAGGAAGGTCTCGCCGGCGCGGATGGGGATGTCGCGCAGCGAGCCAGGGCCACCCTCGGGGTTCTCCTGCACGCGCAGGACCATCTCGCCCTCGAGCTGGTAGAACCACTCCGGGCCCTCGTCCCAGTGGAAGTCGGTGCGGGCGTTGGGGCCGCCGACGACCATGACGATGAAGTCGCCGGCGTGGATGCACTTGTTGCCCACCGGCGGCTTGAGCAGGTGCCGGTTCTCGTCGATCCAGGCTTGCAGGTTGATCGGGGAGGGAAGGGGACTCATCGGCGCTCTCGGCTCAGGGGGCGTGCTCAGCGTTCCTCGCGGTCCTGGCGGATCCGGGCCAGGGCCGCCTGGTACTTCGGTTCCAGGTCCTCGATCCGGTCCACGTCCATGCCCAGGTGGTGGACGCGGCCGTCGCGCAGGCTGTAGACCCAGCCGTGCACGGTCAGTTCCTGGCCGCGGTCCCAGGCGTCGCGGATGACATGGGTCTTGCACACGTTGACCACCTGCTCGAGCACGTTGAGCTCGCACAGGCGCGCGTGCTGGAGCGAAGTGTCGCCGGCCGCCTCCAGGCAGTCGGCGTGGTGCTCGGCCACGTCGGTGACGTGGCGGATCCAGTTGTCCACCAGGCCCAGGCGCTGGCGGGTCAGGGCCGCGTACACGCCGCCGCAGCCGTAGTGGCCGACGACCAGGATGTGCTTGACCTTGAGCACGTCCACCGAGAACTGGATCACCGACAGGCAGTTGAGGTCGGTGTGGACCACGACGTTGGCCACGTTGCGGTGGACGAAGACCTCGCCCGGGGCCATGTCGATGATCTGGTTGGCCGGCACCCGCGAATCGGAACAGCCGATCCACAGGTACTCCGGTGCCTGCTGCTTGGACAGGCGTGTGAAGAAGCCCGGATCCTCGGCGCGCACGCGCTCGGACCAGGCATGGTTGCGTTCGATCAGTTCACGCAGTTCGTCGGACATGGCGGCATTATCACAGAGGGGGGGCGGGGCATGGGCCGGCGGCGGCCCACGAGTCCAGGCCTGGCGCTGGCGCGTGCAGTCGCGCATCGGCCCGGCCATTCATGTCGCGGCCGGCGTGCCCGGCGCGTGCAGGGCGGTGGCAATGACGGTGGCCGCTGGCGGAGTGCCGGACGGGTACCCGCCCGGCGGCTTCCCGGTCGGGGCAGGCGCCGGCGCAGATGGAGGGGCGCGGGCCGTGGACGTGCCCGGCCAGGTCGTCCTCGGCAAGGGTGCGTGGCGCGTGCACCGGGCCGCGGCTCAGGCGTTGCGGCCCAGCTCGAGGCTCATCAGGGCCAGCAGCGCCTGCTCGCTGTCCGCGCGCGGCGGGGCGACCTCGTCCAGCGAGAAGCCGCGCTCGAGCGCGTCGTCCTCGTCCAGGCCGTCGAACTCGACGTAGCCGGCATCCAGCAGCATGGAGCGTGCCGAGTCCAGGCTGTCGTAGACGTGCAGGCCACCGCTGTGGTCCAGCACTTCGGCGGTGCCCGCCTCGCGCTCGCGCAGGCGGGCCCAGTGCAGGGTGCGCCCGAGCAGGACGATCCACCAGGAATCGGTCATGGAATCAGCTCCGAGGCCAGCCATAGCACGCCGGCCATGGCCAGGCCAGAAATCAGGGTGAGCAGGGCGATGCGCGCCGGCGTGGCCAGGCCGCTGAGCGAGCGGTCACCGCAGGCGCGGTAACCGCCGGCCAGCAGCCAGCGCAGGGCCCTGGGGTCGAGGAAGGCGCCGCTGCCGAAATCGGCGGCGGTGCCGGCATGGCGGTCGCGCACGTGGACCAGGGTCAGCGGCCAGAAGATCACGAACGCGCTGGCCCCGGCAATGGCCACGCCGACGAAGCACAGGGCGAAGAACAGGAGCACCTGGCCGCCCGCCTGCTCAGAACTCGGCGTTGCCGGGCGCGCGCGGGTAGGCGATGGCGTCGCGGATGTTGGCCAGGCCGCAGACGTAGACCACCAGGCGCTCGAAGCCCAGGCCGAAGCCGGCGTGCGGCACGCCGCCGTAGCGGCGCAGGTCGCGGTACCACTGGTAGTGCTCGGCCTCCAGGCCGAACTGGGCCATGCGCGCGTCCAGCACGTCCAGGCGCTCCTCGCGCTGGGAGCCGCCGATGATCTCGCCGATGCCCGGGGCCAGCACGTCCATCGCGGCGACGGTCTTGCCGTCGTCGTTCAGGCGCATGTAGAAGGCCTTGATGTGCTCGGGGTAGTTCATCACCACCACCGGGCGGCCGACGTGCTCCTCGGTCAGCCAGCGCTCGTGCTCGGTCTGCAGGTCCAGGCCCCAT
>Ga0207868_1001557_pt1 | contig 15908 bp, 12 predicted proteins | sample Passage237B_FD_187370 | JGI IMG/M metagenome (GOLD analysis project Ga0207868, IMG submission 187370) | Cellulose adapted compost microbial communities from Newby Island Compost Facility, Milpitas, CA, USA - Passage2 37B (SPAdes) (version 3) ... | reverse complement strand
GCCTGCGCTACGGCGAGGGCACGCTCTACACCAAGAACGCCGGCGACCTGAAAGTCTACTGGCAGGGCCCGTCGGTCGGCTTCGACTGGGGCGGCGATGGCGCCCGCACCATGATCCTCGTCTACAACCTGCCGGCGACACAGGCGATCTACCAGCGGTTCGGCGGCATCGACGGCTCGGCCTACGTCATCGGCGGCTTTGGCATGACGGCGCTGACCGCCAACAACATCGTGCTGGTGCCGATCCGCTCCGGCCTCGGTCTCCGGCTCGGCGCCAATATCGGCTACCTGAAGTTCACTCCGCACCCGACCTGGAACCCGTTCTGACCCGACATCGAGCCGTCCGGGCGCCTGAACGGCGCGATGGACCGTCGGGGCGGCTCGGCGGTTGAGGTTAACAGGGCATCGCGCTGGTCATGTCCCACGGCATCATGGCATGGTCCGGCTGCTTTCCGTCCCGGCGCAAAAGGACGCCTGAATGATCGAGCCGATCATGTATCTGGCGATCGGTTTCCTGGTCGCGATGCTGCTTGGCCTCACGGTCATGCCGCTGGTGCACAATCGCGCCGTGCGCCTGACCACCCGGCGCCTCGAAGCCTCGACGCCGCTGTCGATGGTCGAAATCCAGGCCGACCGCGACCAGTTGCGCGCCGAGTTTGCAGTCTCCGCAAGCCGGCTGGAAACGCGCCTCGCCGGGATGCAGGCGCAGGTCGCGAGCCATCTCGCCGAGCTTGGCCGCAAGGCCGATGCCGTCAACCGCCTGAAGCAGGATCTTGCCGGCAAGAACGCCGCCATCGCCACGCTCGAGGCGCGCGAGAAGGAGCTAGCCGCGCGCCTTGCCGCCACCGAGGGCGAGTTCGCCGACCGCGCCGAGCAGATCCGCACGCAAGAGGCGGCGCTGCATGAAAAGGCCGCCGAGCTGTCGCGCCTCACCGCCGAGTTCGCAGCCCAAAGCCATACCGCCGATGACCGCAGGGCCGAGTTGGCCACGGCCCGCGCCCAGATCGAGGCATTGCAGTTGCGCGCCGAGGATGCCGAGCGGCAGCTGGCCGTGACTCGCGAGCAGTTGGCGGCCCAGCGCCGGCAGGCCGAGGAGACGGCGAGCGAATTGGCCGCCGCGCGGGACAAGGCGGCCGGGCTTGGCGCCCGCATCGCCGAGCTTGAGGACGCATTGGCCGCCGGACGTGCCGACGCCGAGACCCTGCACAGCCGCGTCAACGCGCTGGAAGGCGAACTCAAGGCCCAGGGCGACCTGCTCGAGGGCCACCGCCACGAAAACCGCGAGCTGCGCGACCAGATCAAGGCGGAATATGCGACCCGCCGCCGCGCGCCCGCAGCCGGCAGCAATACCGGCGTGGCCAATGAGGCGGCCGAGGCGGCGCTGGCCGAGCGGCTCCATCTCGCCGAAAGCGAGCGCGATGGCTTGAAGCGCGACCTTGAGGCGCTGCGCCGGCAAGCCGAACAGGCGGCCACCGCCGAGCGTGGCGAGAACGCGCTGCTGCGCGAACGCATCAACGATATCGCCGCCGAAGTCGCCCGCCTCGCCATCACGCTGGAAGGCCCGCACTCGACGATCGAAGCCATGCTCGACGCCGAGCCGGCGACCGGCAAGGCTGTCAACGGCACCGCGCCGGCCGGCGCCGCGGCAACCCCCGGCGGCACCTCGCTCGCCGAGCGCATCCGTGCCCTGCAGTCGCACGCCGCGCGCGTGGCCCGCACCGGCTGACCGCCCGGCTTGACACCCTGCCCCCCGCTTCCGTAAATCGCGGGCACCGGCCACGGCGCCCGCCGGAGACGGCGGGGTGCGGGGTTACGGGCGCATAGCTCAGCGGGAGAGCGTTCCCTTCACACGGGAGAGGTCATAGGTTCAATCCCTATTGCGCCCACCATCTACCTGCCCCCGATACGACAATTTCATCCCACATCCCGCGGCTCTACATCACCACCTCGATCAGCGAGGGGCCGTCCGCCGCATTGGCGGCGGCAAGCGCATCGTTGAACGCATCCGCCGTCTCGACCGAGCGCGCCGGCACGCCCATGCCCTTGGCAAGCGCCACCCAGTCGAGCGTCGGGCGGTCGATGTCGAGCATGTCGCGGGCGCGCGCACCCGGCTCGCCGGCGCCGACGCCGGCAAATTCGCCGCGCAGAATCTGGTAGGTACGGTTGGCGAACACCACGGTGGTGACGTTGAGGCTTTCGCGCGCCTGCGTCCACAGCGCCTGCACGGTGTACATCGCGCTGCCGTCGCCAACCATGCAGATGACCCGACGATCGGGGCAGGCGACCGCTGCGCCGGTCGAGACCGGCGGCGAAAAGCCGATCGAGCCGCCCATGTTCTGCAACCAGTCGTGCGGCCTGGCCTTGGCGGTCAGCGGAAAGAAGCCGCGGCCGGTCGAAATCGATTCATCGACGACGATGGCGTTGTCGGGAATCGCATAGGCGATCGCCTGCGCGATCGTGGTGTGCGTCAGCGCCCCGCTCGGCTTGACGAGATCGGGCAGGTCGCGTGTCTTGTCGTCGGACGCCTTGATACTGGAAGCTTTGGCGCCGAGTGTATCGGCCAGCGCCTCCAGCGCCGCCACGGAGTTCTCACCGGCGGCGGTTAAGCGATGCGTCGCGCAGCCCTCGGGCTTGAGCAGGCTTGGCTTGTCGGGATAGGCGAAGAACGCCACCGGGTCCGCGGCTTCCACCAGCACGATGTGGCGGAACCGTTCGAGCGCCGGCAGCGCCTGCGCGATCACGTAGGGAATGCGCTCGAGATAGAAGCGGCCCTGACCGCGCGCCATACGCGGATTGTAGGTCTGCGCCATCACCTCGCAGCCGGTATGGCCGGCAATGCGTTCGGCCAGCGCCAGTCCGCGCTCGGTCAGCGCCTGCCCGGTGACGAGCAGCAGCGTCGGCTCGCCGCCGGAGAGCACGGCCGCCGCGCGCTCGACCGCCGCCGCGGAGAAGTCGGGCTGCTGCGCCAGCGGCGGCACGTCGGCAATGCCTTCGGCCTCGTTCCACGCGGTATCGGCCGGCAGGATCAGCGTTGCGATCTGCGGCGGCGCGCTGCGGGCGGCGGCGATGGCGGCGGCGCCGTCGCGGGCCACCATCTTGGCATCCGGCGAGGTTCGCACCCAGGCCGACATCGGGCGCGCCAGCCCCTCGATGTCCGACGTCAGCGGCGCGTTGTAGGCGATGTGGTGCGTGGCGTGCTGGCCGACGATGTTGACGATGCCGGAATTGGCTTTCTTGGCGTTGTGCAGGTTGGCCAGGCCGTTGGCGAGGCCGGGACCGAGATGCAGCAGCGTGCAGGCCGGGGAGCCGTGCATGCGGAAATAGCCGTCGGCGGCGCCGGTCACCACGCCCTCGAACAGCCCCAGCACGCAGCGCATGCCCTCGACGCGATCGAGCGCCGCGACGAAGTGCATCTCGGACGTGCCGGGGTTGGTGAAGCACACATCGACGCCGCCGGCGACCAGCGTTCGCACCAGACTTTCCGCACCGTTCATCTGTCCGTCCTTTCGTCCGACGCCGCAAACGACCGTCCTGCTTATCAAGCATCGTTCCGGCACGGCGTCAAAAGCGCGCAGCCGACCGAACCCAATCGCTGTTGCCGCGACGAAAGCATGGCAGCGATACGGCGCCAATAACCCTTCACGCGGGTGTGGGTTGCGAAATACGGCGAATTGTGGCCTCTCTCGCCCCATATCGGCATGACGCGCCATGTTGACGTCACACATCGCGGTGTCACACATGGCGGACCCCAAGCGGAGCACCTGAATGAGGACACTGTTTGCCGTCGCGACCGCGGCCGTTCTGTCATTTGCCGGCACCGGCCTTGCGATGGCGAACGATCTCCTCGGCGACATCATGCTGCGCGGGCAGTCCCTCTACGCCCAGCCGGCCAATCCGGTGCCACGCAGCACGGTGATGTTTCCCGGCGACTACAAGCCCGGCACCATCGTCATCAGCACCAGGGAACGCCGGCTTTATCTCGTGACCGGCAACGGGCAGGCGATCCGCTACGGCATCGGGGTGGGCCGCGACGGCTTCCGCTGGAGCGGCGTGCATCGCGTCACCGCCAAGAAGGAGTGGCCGAGCTGGACGCCGCCGGCACAGATGCTCAGGCGCCGCCCCGACCTGCCGCGCTTCATGAAGGGCGGCCCGGACAATCCGCTCGGCGCGCGCGCGCTCTATCTCGGCTCGACGCTCTACCGCATCCACGGCTCGAACGAGCCGGAGACCATCGGCCAGGCGGTGTCGTCGGGCTGTTTCCGCATGGTCAACGACGACGTGATCGACCTCTATGATCGCGTCAACGTCGGCGCCACCGTCATCGTCAGGAACTGACGCGAGCGGCTTGCCTCCGCGCCCGTGCTGCGGCAGCGTCGCGCCATGACGCGCCGCCGCAGCCTTTTCATCCTCGCACTCGCCATGCCGGCGCTGGTCACGTTGACGCCGCCCGTCGCCGACGGCGCACCGGCGCGGCCGCGCGCGGCGAAAACCACCTTCACCTATGCCGAGATCGCCGACGGCTTCTTCAAGGTCGCGTTCGGCGCGGAATATCGCCTCGCCGGCCCCTCCGACCGCATCCGCAAGTTCACCACCCCGGTACGTGTCGCCGTCGACGGCGATAAAAACCCGCGCCGGCGTGCCACGCTCGAAAACGTCGTCGCTACCATCGGCGCCCGCATCGCGCATCTCGACATCGCCATCGCCACACGCGGTGAAGCGGCCAATTTCACGGTGACGCTGGTGCGCGACCGCGACATGCGCCGCATCATCGCGCAACGCCTCGGCAAGGAGCACGCCCGCGCCATTCGCCGCCGGCTCGATCCGCAGTGCCTGTCGGGCTTTCGCCGCAACGAGCAGTTCGCCATCGAGCGCGCCGAGGTGATCCTCGCCGTCGATACCGACGACTTCACGTTCCGCGATTGCGCCTATGAGGAAATGCTGCAGGCGCTCGGTCCGATCAACGACACCGACACGGTGCCGTGGACGATGTTCAACGACGCCGTGCGCACCGGCGCATTCGGCGTCTACGACCAGTTGCTGCTGAACATCCTCTACGACCCGCGCATCCGGCCGGGCATGAGCGCGGACGAGGTCAAGGCACTATTGCCACAGGTGCTGCCGGATGTGCGGGCGTTCGTCGGGACGAACAACAAGCCTCGGCGCTGATCTTGTATCGTCATGGCCCGGCATAAAGCCGGGCATGACGAACGAACCAGATTATTCTCTACGCCGTCTTCTGGAACAGTTCACGGCCGATCAGCATGCGGCGGATTTCACTGGTGCCGGCGCCGATCTCGTAGAGTTTGGCGTCACGCAACAGGCGGCCCGTTGCATAGTCATTGATGTAGCCGTTGCCACCCAACAACTGAATGGCGTCGAGCGCGCACTGGGTCGCCTTCTCGGCGGCGTAGAGGATGGCGCCGGCGGCATCCTCGCGCGTGGTCTCACCGCGGTCGCAGGCTTTCGCCACCGCATAGACGTAAGCGCGCGAGGCGTTCATGGTCGTGTACATGTCGGCGACCTTGCCCTGCACCAGTTGAAACTCGCCGATCGGCTGACCGAACTGCTTGCGCTCGTGGACATAGGGCATCACCACGTCGAGGCACGCCTGCATGATGCCGATGGGACCGGCGGCGAGCACCGCGCGCTCGTAGTCGAGCCCGGACATCAGCACGTTGACGCCGCGCCCGACCTCGCCGAGCACGTTGTCCTCCGGCACCTCGCAGTCCTCGAACACCAGTTCGCCGGTGTCGGAGCCGCGCATGCCGAGCTTGTCGAGTTTTTGCGCGGTGGAAAAGCCCTTCATGCCCTTCTCGATCAGGAACGCGGTGATGCCGCGCGGCCCGGCCGACGGGTCGGTCTTGGCGTAGACCACCAGCGTCTCGGCGATCGGGCCGTTGGTGATCCACATCTTGCGGCCGTTGAGGATGAAGCGGTCGCCCTTGCGGTCGGCGCGGGTGGTCATCGACACCACATCGGAGCCCGAGCCCGGTTCCGACATCGCCAGCGCGCCCACGTGCTCGCCCGAGATCAGTTTCGGCAGAAATTTTCGCTTCTGCGCCTCGCTGCCGTTGCGGCGCAACTGATTGACGCAGAGGTTGGAGTGGGCGCCGTAGGACAGCCCGACCGAGGCCGAGGCCCGCGAGATTTCCTCCATGGCGATGCAGTGTTCGAGATAGCCGAGGCCGGAGCCGCCGAACTCCTCCTCCACCGTGATGCCGTGCAGGCCGAGCTCGCCCAGCTTCGGCCACAGGTCGCGCGGGAACTGGTTGGTCTTGTCGATCTCGGCGGCGCGTGGCGCGATCTCGTTCTGCGAGAAGTCGCGCACGGTGTCGCGGATCGCATCGGCGGTCTCGCCGAGGTCGAAATTGAACGAACGATGGGCGTTCGGAATCATGACGTCGTGCTCCCGCGCGGCCGCCCGGACGCGGCCGCTCTCGGGCAGACAATGCCACGCCAAAGCGGAGGGGAGAAGGGGTTCCGCAGGCCGGCGGCGGTGCGGCGCGGTTACGCCAGCGCGCGCGACACCTCCCTCACCTTGCGGGTTGCCTCGTTGACCGATCTGGTCGCCTCGGCGATCTCGGCCACGCTCGTATCGATATCGCCGACGCCCTGCGCCGCGACGTGCATGTTGGACGAGATGTCGCGCGTCACCGCCGCCTGTTCCTCGACAGCGGCGGCGATCGCGGTCGAGATTTCGTTGACGCGCGAGATGGTGCGGGTGATCGCCTCGATGACGCCGACGGCGTTCGCGGTGGTCGATTGCACCTCGGCGATCTGGCTGGAAATCTCGCCGGTCGCCTTCGAGGTCTGGGTCGCGAGGCTCTTGACCTCGGCGGCCACCACCGCAAAGCCGCGCCCGGCTTCGCCCGCCCGCGCCGCCTCGATGGTGGCGTTGAGCGCCAGCAGGTTGGTCTGCTCGGCGATGCTGTTGATGAGCTGCACCACGTCGCCGATCTTCTGCGCCGCGACGGCGAGCCCGGAGACGATGGCGCCGGTTTCGCCGGCCTGCGTCACCGCCTGCTGCGAGATGGCCAGCGCATCGGCGGTCTGGCGGCTGATCTCGCCGACGGAAGCGGCCAGTTCCTCGGCGCCGGAGGCCACCGCCTGCATGTTGGTCGAGGTCTGGGTCGAGGCAGCGGCCGCCGCCGACACCCGTGCCGTGGTCGCCGCCACCGCCTCGTTGATCCGGCCGAGGTCGATGTCGATATCCTTCTGCGCGGCGACACGGCGCAGGCGGTCCTCGACCTGCGCGGTCACGTCGGTTGCGAACTTGACCACCTTGACGACGTGCCCCGCCGCATCGGGGATCGGATTGTACGATGCCTGGATCCACACCGCCTTGCCGCCCTTGCCGATCCGCTTGAACTCGTCGCTCTGGTACTCGCCGCGCCGCAGCCGGTCCCAGAACGCACGATAGGCGTCGCTGTCGCGATATTCCGGCTCGACGAACATGCTGTGATGGCGGCCGGCGACCTCGTCGAGCCGGTAGCCGAGCGCGGCGAGGAAGTTGTCGTTGGCGGTCAGGATGGTGCCGTCGGCAGCGAACTCGATGATCGCCTGCGACGTGTGGATCGCCGCGATCTGGCCCTCGAAATCCGCGCCGCGCAATTTTGCGGCGGTGATATCGGTGGCGACCGTGAGCGCGCCGCGCGGCTTGCCATCGGAGCCGGGCAACGGCACGGTGCTGCCGTTGATCCACACCTCGCGGCCGCCTTTCGCCACGCGCCGGACCTCGCCGCTCTGCATCTCGCCACGCGCCAGCGCCTGCCGAAACGCGCGATAATCCTCGCCGGCCGCGCCGTCCGGAAAGAACAGCGCGTCGGGTTGCCCGCGCACTTCCTCGATCCGGTACCCCATGAGATCGAGAAAGCGCGCGTTGGCGGCGATCATCGTGCCGTCGAGCGCGAACTCCGCTACCGCGAACGCCTGCTCGATCGCTGCGACCTTCAACCTGTCCGTTTGGTTCTGCCTTTGGAAAAACATGCGATGCTCCCGTGGTCGGCGCCGAGCATCGCGCTTTCGTGGTTAACCACATCTGACCGACGGGGCGGCGTACGTAGTCGTCCGGGGAGAACGGCGCCGGTTGCGCGCCTCGAAGCGGGTTTACTCCGGCTTCGTGCGCGTTTACGACGAATTGTGTGTCCGTATCCCGTCGGGACGCCGGCGAGACCACGGCCTCGGCGATACCAGCAGGAAAACGCAACCCTTGACCGACGCTCTCGACATCGACCACCTGCGGCAGTGGATCGGCCGCACCGAGGACACCTCCGACGTCGTCACCGCGCAGCTCGTGAAGGCGCTGCGGGCGACGCTGTTCATGGAGCCGGGCACGCCGCAGGCGGGCGACGCCGCGCCGCTCACCGCGCAGTGGTGCCTGGCTCAGCCGGTGGCGCCGATGACCGCGCTCGGGCCGGACGGCCATCCGGCGCGCGGCGGGTTTCTGCCGCCGGTGCCGCTGCCACGCCGGATGTGGGCTGGCGGCCGGCTGGAGTTCATCGATCCGCTGCGCGTCGGCGATACGGTGACGCGCTCCTCGCGCATCGCCGACGTCAAGGAGAAGCAGGGAGGGAGCGGGCGGCTGTGCTTCGTCACCGTCGCGCACACCATCACCACGCCGCGCGGCGTCGCCATCCGCGAGCGGCAGGATATCGTCTACCGCGAGCCGCCGCCGGCAAATGCCGCGACCCCCTCACCGGCCCCGGCCGCAGCGGCGCCATCGGCCGCACACAGCCGCCGCCACATGGCCGACCCGGTCCTTTTGTTTCGCTATTCGGCTCTCACCTTCAACGGCCATCGCATTCATTACGACCGCGATTACGTCACCAAGGTCGAGGGCTATCCCGGTCTCGTGGTTCATGGCCCGTTGCAGGCGGCGCTGCTGGCCGAGTTCGCCGCCGAGCAGCACGGCGGCCAGCCGCCCGCCGCCTTCGACTATCGCGGCGTGCAGCCCCTGTTCGACGGCGCGGAGTTCAGCGTCAACGCTAACGACACAGACGGCGCCATGGAGTTATGGACCGCCAATGCCGGCGGCACGCCGACCATGAAGGCCAGCGCAACGTGGTGACGGCTCATCCACGCCTGAGCTTTCGCTGGAAAGCGCTCGTGGATTCGGCGGTGCCGATGCTTTATGACAGAAAGCCCTGATCCCCGCTGCGCGCGGGAACCAGATGCGCGGGCGCAGGGCGCGTTCGCAAGGAATGGCAGGCATGGCAGACATCGCGAAATCGGCGCGGTCGCACAGTTCGCATTACGGCGCCTTCTCCGGCCACTGGGCCGATGACAGGCTGGTGATCACGCCGCATCCGGGCGACCCGCATCCAAACCGCATCATTCAGAACTTTGCCGGTGCGGTGCGCCACAAGGCGCGCGTGGCGCGGCCGATGATCCGTCGCGGCTGGCTCGAGGACGGTCCCGGCAAGGATGCGCGGCGCGGCCGCGACGAATTCGTGGCCGTGCCGTGGGACGAGGCGCTCGACCGGCTCGCCGCGGAACTGAAGCGCATCAGTGACGCCCACGGGCCGCGCGCGATCTACGGCGGCTCCTACGGCTGGGCCAGCGCCGGGCGCTTCCACCACGCCCAGAGCCAGATGCACCGTTTTCTCAACATCGCGCTCGGCGGCTATATCCGCTCGGTCAACACCTACTCGTCGGGCGCGGCCTCGGTGATCCTGCCGCACATCCTCGGGCGGTATGACGACATGTCGCGCCGCAACGTCGGCTGGGACGACATCGAAGCCCATACCGACGTGGTGCTGGCCTTCGGCGGCATGGCGCTGAAAAACTCCTCGGTCGCCTCCGGCGGCATCAGCCGTCACACCGAACGCGACCACATGCGCGCCGTCCACGCCCGTGGCGGCCGTTTCGTGCTCGTCAGCCCGATCCGCGACGACCTGCCGCCGGAGATCGCGGCGGAATGGCTGGCGCTGCGGCCGGGCACCGACACCGCCCTGATGCTCGGCATCGCCCATACGCTCGTGATCAACGGCTGGCACGACCGCGCTTTCCTCGCGCGCTACTGCGTCGGCTGGGACAGGTTCGAAGACTACCTGATGGGCCGCAGCGACGGCGTGGCCAAGGACGCCGCCTGGGCGGCGGAGATCAGCGGCGTCGAGGCGAACGAGATCGTGCGGCAGGCAAGCCTGTTGCCGGGCAAGCGCGTGCTGGTGGTCGTCTCGCATTCGCTCCAGCGCGCCGAACACGGCGAGCAGCCGGTGTGGATGGCGACGGTGCTGGCGGCGATGCTCGGCCAACTCGGCCTGCCGGGCGGCGGCTTCAACTACGCGCTCGGCGCCATCGCCAACTACGGCCGCCGCTTCAACGCGGTGCCGATCGCCGCCTTCCCGCAAGGGCGGAACCCGGTGAAGGAGTTCATCCCGGTGGCGCGCGTCGCCGACATGCTGCTCAATCCCGGCGCGCCGTTCGACTATGACGGCGAGACACTGACCTATCCCGACATCCGGCTGGTGTACTGGGCCGGCGGCAACCCGTTCCATCACCATCAGGACCTCAACCGGCTGCGCCAGGCGGTGGCCAATATCGAGACCTTCGTGGTGCACGAGATCGGCTGGACGGCAACCGCGCGCCATGCCGACATCGTGCTGCCCGTCACCATGACGCTGGAGCGCGACGACATCGGCGGCACGCAGATCGATCCCCTGATGATCGCCATGCACCGGATCGCCGAGCCCTACGGCGAGGCGCGCGACGACTACGCGATCTTCTCGGCGCTGTCCGAGCGCCTCGGCCACGGCGAAGCCTTCACCGAGGGGCGCAGCGTCGAAGAGTGGCTGCGCCATCTCTACACGACGACGCAGGACGCGCTGGCCGCGCTCGGGCAGGAGGCGCCCGACTTCGACACCTTCTGGGAGTGCGGCGAACTGGTCCTGCCGCAGCTTCCGCATGATGGCGGCCCGCTGCGCGCCTTCCGCGACGACCCCGACGGCAAACCGCTGCCGACGCCGAGCGGCAAGGTCGAGATTTTCTCCGAGCGCATCGCGAGTTTTGGCTATGCCGACTGCCTCGGCCATCCGGCATGGATTCCCCCGACCGACGTGGTCAGCGAACGCGCGCCGCTGCAACTGGTCGCCAACCAGCCCTCGACACGCCTGCACAGCCAGTTCGACTTCGGCACCTACTCGACCGAGATGAAGCACCGCGGCCGCGAGGTGATGCGCATCAACCCGCGCGACGCCGCTCCGCGCGGCATCAAGGACGGCGATATCGTGAAGCTGTCGAACGAGCGCGGCGCCTGCCTTGCCGCGGCGCGGCTTTCCGACAGCGTGCGGCCGGGCGTGGTGCAGTTGCCGACCGGGGCCTGGTACGATCCGGAAGACCCGAAGGAGGACAAGCCGCTGTGCGTCCACGGCAATCCGAACGTGCTGACGCGCGATGTCGGCACCTCGAGCCTGGCGCAAGGCTGCAGCGGACAGCTCACCACCGTCGAGGTCGAGCGCTTCACCGGCAACCTGCCGCCGATCCAGGCGTTCGACCCGCCGGAGGATGCCGCCGCCCCGCCGCCGAAGCGCGCGGTGGCGTGAGCGTTCGCTTCCGCAGTCATAAAACGGCCGGACCGTTTTGCTGTCGTGATGCCCGTGCTGGCAGACACAAAAGGACTTGAACGATGGCAGTTGCCAAGAACACCGTCTGTCTGTGGTACGATAAGGACGCCGAGGCCGCGGCCCGCTTCTACGCCGAGACGTTTCCCGACAGCAAGGTGAGCGCCGTCCACCGCGCGCCGAGCGACTACCCGTCCGGCAAGGCGGGCGACGTGCTGACGGTCGAATTCACGGTCGCCGGCATTCCCTGTCTCGGCCTCAATGGAGGCCCAGCGTTCCGGCACAACGAAGCCTTCTCGTTCCAGATCGCCACCGACGATCAACAGGAGACCGACCGCTACTGGAACGCCATCGTCGGCAACGGCGGGCAGGAAAGCGCGTGCGGCTGGTGCAAGGATAAATGGGGCATCTCCTGGCAGATCACCCCGCGCGTCCTGACCGAGGCGCTGGCCATCGGCGGCGGCGAGGCCAAACGCGCGTTCGAGGCGATGATGGATATGAAGAAGATCGACGTCGCCAGGATCGAGGCGGCCCGGCGCGGCTGAAATTGAAGCTTGATCTGCTCTCGTTGAACGGGAAGGCGCGTATCGACCATCGTCACCGTCATGCCCCGGCTTTATGCCGGGTATCCATGTCTTTAGAGCATGATCCCGAAAAGTGGGAACCGGTTTTCGGACAAGATCGTGCTCAAACAAAGGGATAACCGACGAGTCTGATTCAACGCAGTTGAACCAGACTCTAGAATTTCAGCGAAGAAAGACGTGGATGGCCGGGACAAAAGGCGTTCACGCCCGTCTTCGACGGGCTATGCCCGGCCATGACGCAAAACTGGAGAATGGCGCTATCAGTCGAGGCGCTGCCCCTCGCGCAGCTTCGCCTGCAGCTTGGCCATGCCGCCGATCCAGCGGTCGTAGTCCTCGGTCTTGCGGCGCATATAGCCGAGCACCTGGGGATGCGGCAGGATCAGAAACGTCTCCTGCGCGATACCGCGCTGCGCATCTTCCGCGACCTGCTCGGGCGTGAGGTCGCCGTCGCCGGATTGCGGCCCCTTCGGCAGGTTGTGCAGCATGTCGGTGAAGACGCCCTGCGGGCACAGGATCGACACCTTGATGCCGTGGGCGCGGTGGGCGATGGCAAGGCTCTCGGCAAACCCGACGGCAGCATGCTTGGTAGTCGAATAGACCGCGCTGCCGACCTGCGACAACAGCCCCGCCGCCGAGATGGTGTTGAGGAAATAGCCGCCACCGCGCGCTTTCATGCGCGGCACCAGATGGCGCGCGGCATAGACATGGGCCATGACGTGGATCGCCCAGCTTTTGGCCCATGCCGCATCCAGCGCGCCGCCCGCGTTCTCCATCAAGGGATCGAAGCCGCCGCCGATGCCGGCATTGGAGCAGAACAGCGCGATCGGGCCGTACACCCGCTCGGTTTCCTCGATCACGCGCGCGATGTCGGCCTCGCGGCTGACGTCGCAGGAAAACGCCGCGCCATCGATGCTGGCCGCCACCTTCGCAGCGCCGTCGCCGTCGAGATCGGCCACCACCACTTTCGCCGCGCCGGCGCGATGGAAAGTTTCGCACAGCGCCCGGCCGATACCATTGGCGCCGCCGGTGACGACGACCACCTTGCCCGCGACATCCATGAGAGTGCCCCTTTGTTACGCCAGCACCAGATCCAGCACCGCCGTATAGTGGCACGCCGCGCCGCACAGCACAAAGCCATGCCAGATTGCGTTCTGGAAGCGCAGCCGCTGCCAGACATGGAAGATCACCCCCAACGTATACAGCACGCCGCCGCTCGCGATGAACCACAGCGTGGAGGCCGGCAGCGCCGCCACCACCTTGTCGTAGATCATCACGCCGCTCCACCCCATCACCAGGTAAAGGCCGACCGAGAGCCGGTCGAAGCGCCCGGGGCAGGCGAGCTTGAGCACGATGCCGGTAGCGGCAAGGCACCAGACGCCGGTAAGCAACGCCACCGCAAGGCCGCTCTCGCCGATCTGCGCCACGAACGGGGTATAGGTCGCCGCGATCAGCACGTAGATCGCCGAGTGGTCGAGCCGCCGCAGCCGCCATTTGACCGGCGACACCGGCCACAGATTGTAGGCCGCCGACAGCCCGAGCATCGCCAGCAGGCCGGCTGAGTAGATCGACACCGTGACCAGATCGGAGGGCGAGGCATAGACGCCGGCCAGCGTGATCAGCGCGGTCGCCGCCACCAGTCCGCAGCCGAGCCCGAGGCCGTGGATCACGCCGTCTGCGATCAGTTCGGCGCGGTCGTAGTTCCAGCGGATCGCCCCGGCGATCGCCTCACGCGGGTGGCTTGCGATTTGCTTCAGCCTGAAAATCGTCATGGCCCGGCTCTCGTAAACCCCTACAAACTTGATTTCCGCGTGCCTCGTCGCCAGTTTTGCCGGGGCGTTACGACAATTTGTTGTCGTGGGGCCTCGATCCCGTTCATTTTTACCGCCGGCCGGCAACTTCTCAAGGATTCCTGATCCCGCGATGGCTTCCCCTTTTTCCGACCTCGTCGAGGAGGCCCGCGTCTCGGCCCGCGCCCTGATCGACTACGGCGAAGGTTTGTTCAGCCCGACCGTGCGGCTCGGCGTCACCGGGCTGTCGCGCGCCGGCAAGACGGTGTTCATCACCGCGCTGATCCACGCCCTGCTGCGCGGCGGACGCTTTCCGGTGTTCGAGGCGCTGGCGACCGGCCGCATCGCCGGCGCGGCGTTGGCGCCGCAGCCCGACGACGCGGTGCCGCGCTTTGCCTACGAGGCTTACGTCGGGGTGCTGATCGAGGAGCGGCGCTGGCCGCAATCGACCGTGGACATCAGCGAATTGCGGCTCGTCATCGACTATCAGCGCCACAGCGGCGCGACGCGCCAGCTCACGCTGGACATCGTCGATTATCCCGGCGAGTGGCTATTGGACCTGCCGCTCCTGTCGAAGCCTTATGAGGAGTGGTCGAGGGAAAGCCTCGCGCTGTCGCGCACCGCCCCGCGCGACCGTCTCGCCCGCGACTGGCACGCGCATCTTGCAACGCTGAACCCGTTGGGACGGGAGGACGAGGCGGCGACGCGGCAGGCCGCCGGCTTGTTCACCGATTACCTGCGCGCCTGCCGCGACGAGCGCTACGCCATGAGCCTGCTGCCGCCGGGGCGCTTTCTGATGCCCGGCAATCTCGCCGGCTCGCCGGCGCTGACGTTCGCGCCGCTCGACCTGCCGGATGGCGAGAGCGCGCCGTCCGGTTCGCTGTGGGCGATGATGCGCCGGCGCTACGACGCCTATCGCAGCGCCGTGGTGCGGCCGTTCTTCCGCGATCATTTCAGCCGGCTCGACCGCCAGATCGTGCTGGTCGATGCACTGGCCGCGTTGAATGCCGGTCCCGACGCCCTGCGCGACCTCGAAGCGGCGCTCGCCGGCATTCTCGACTGCTTCCGCGTCGGGCGCTCGACCTTTCTGTCGTCGCTGTTTCGCCCGCGCATCGACCGCATCCTGTTCGCCGCGACCAAGGCCGACCACCTGCATCACGTCAACCACGACCGGCTCGAAGCGATCCTCAAGCGCATGGTCGAGCGCGCCGCCTCACGCGCCGGCGACAGCGGCGCCGATGTCGACGTGGTGGCGCTCGCCGCCGTGCGCGCCACCCGCGAGGCGCGCGTCAAGCGTGGGTCCGAGACGCTGCCGGCCATTCTCGGCGTGCCGGAGAAGGGCGAACGCGCGGGCGGCGAGACGTTCGACGGCGACACCGAGGTCGCGACCTTCCCCGGCGACCTGCCCGACGACATCGACGCCATGCTGAAGGGCGAGGCCGGTTTTCGCGGCCTGACCGACGCCGCGGCCGACGCCGCCGATTTCCGCTTCCTGCGCTTTCGCCCGCCGACGGTCGAGCGGTCCGAGGATGGCGCGCCGACGCTGCCCCACATCCGCCTCGACCGTGCGCTGCAATTCCTGCTCGGAGACAGGCTGCAATGACCATGCGGGACCGCCGCCGCCCGGCGACCTTCAAGCTCAACGACCCCGACGTCGTGGTGATGGACCCCGGCGACGAGGGCGCGCGCTTCGCCCATGGCACCGTGCGCGTCACCCCGGAGGCCGATCCGGCGACGCTGCCGGTGCCGCTCGACGAGCCGTTCGTGCCGGAGCGCAAACGCTTCCGCTGGGGGCTTGTGTTCTGGGGCGCGCTCGCCGGGCTGGTGCTGCTCGGCGCCGGCCTCGGCGTCACGCACCTGATCGAGGACCTGTTCGCGCGCAGCGTCTCGCTCGGCTATCTCGGCACGGTGCTGGCCGCCGTGGTGGTGGTGGCGCTGGTGGCGGTGGTGATCCGCGAGGCGCTCGGGCTGTCGCGGCTC
>Ga0207868_1001555_pt1 | contig 15916 bp, 13 predicted proteins | sample Passage237B_FD_187370 | JGI IMG/M metagenome (GOLD analysis project Ga0207868, IMG submission 187370) | Cellulose adapted compost microbial communities from Newby Island Compost Facility, Milpitas, CA, USA - Passage2 37B (SPAdes) (version 3) ... | reverse complement strand
CGGAGCCTTCTGAGGAACGCTTCCAGCATTATTACGACGAGCCCATCAAAGCAGGCATCGTGCTCACCATGATCTGGGCGGTTGTGGGCATGTTTGTCGGCGTGTGGGTGTCAGCACTGCTCGCGTGGCCGGAACTCACTTTCGTCGATTCCGCATGGGCGAGTTTTGGCAGGCTTCGCCCCGTTCATACGAGCGGCGTGATCTTCGGTTTTGGCGGTAATGCGCTCATCGCGACTTCGCTGCATGTGTTGCAACGCACATCCCGCGCGCGGCTGCCGGATCAGTTGAGCCCGTGGTTTGTCATCATCGGTTACAATCTTTTCTGCGTGCTTGCCGCGACCGGCTATCTGCTCGGTATCACGCAATCAAAGGAATATGCCGAGCCCGAATGGTATGCCGATATCTGGCTGGTGATCGTCTGGGTGGTTTATTTTCTGATCTATCTGCGCACGCTGCAGCGGCGCAAAGAGCCACATATCTATGTGGCCAACTGGTATTACATGGCCTTCATCCTCGTCGTGGCCGTGCTGCATATCGTCAATAATCTGGCGCTGCCCGTATCGTTCGGGAGCGCGAAAAGCTACTCGCTCTTCTCCGGTGTTCAGGATGCGATGACGCAGTGGTGGTACGGCCACAATGCCGTCGCTTTCTTTCTGACGGCGGGCTTTCTCGGCATGTTGTATTACTACCTGCCGAAGCGCGCGGAACGCCCGATCTTTTCCTACCGGCTCTCCATCATCAGCTTCTGGGGCATCACCTTCATGTATATGTGGGCGGGCTCCCACCATCTTCACTACACAGCCCTGCCCCAATGGGTGCAGACCCTTGGCATGACCTTCTCCGTCGTTTTGCTTGTGCCCTCCTGGGCCTCCGCAGGCAACGCACTCGCCACGCTGAACGGCGCGTGGCACAGGGTGCGCGACGATGCGACTCTCCGCTTCATGATGGTGGCCGCCGTGTTTTACGGCATCTCCACCTTCGAGGGTTCCTTCATGGCAATCCGCGCCGTGAACTCACTCTCCCACTACACAGACTGGACAGTCGGCCATGTCCATGCGGGTGCGCTTGGTTGGGTGGCAATGATCACCTTCGGTTCCCTCTATGCGCTTGTGCCCTGGATGTGGAAACAGGAGCGCATGTATTCCGCAAAGCTCGTCGAAGTACATTTCTGGCTCGCGCTTGCCGGAACGCTTGTCTATGTCATCGCCATGTGGAACTCGGGCATCATTCAGGGCCTGATGTGGCGTACCTATAATGATAGCGGGACGCTCGCCTATTCCTTTATCGAAAGCCTTGTGGCGATGCATCCCTATTACATCGCGCGGACGGTAGGCGGGCTCTTCTTCCTCATTGGCGCGGTGGTGGCTGCATACAATATCGGCATGACGATCCGTATGGCGCGCCAAACGCGCGGCGCGGCTTTGCCCGGCACTGACGTGCCGTCCCGCTCCGCCCTTCAGGCGGGAGAATGATCAATGGCTGAATTCTTTCATCGAAAGCTTGAGCGCAATGCCATCGGCTTCGTGATCGCCATTATTCTTGTCGCGTCGATTGGCGGCCTCGTCGAAATCTCTCCGCTCTTCACCATTGATGAGACAGTGGAGGAAGCGCCTGACATGCGGGTCTATACGCCACTCGAACTGGCGGGGCGGAACATCTATATCCGCGAAGGTTGCTATGCCTGCCATAGCCAGATGATCCGCACACTGCGCGATGAGGTTGAGCGCTACGGCCCCTACTCGCTTGCGGTTGAATCCCGCTATGACCGCCCGATGCTTTGGGGTTCCAAGCGAACTGGCCCGGACCTCGCCCGGCTTGGCGGCAAATACTCCGATCAATGGCATGTCGTCCATCTTATCAACCCGCGTGATGTGGTGCCGGAATCTGTGATGCCGCGCTATGGCTGGTTGCAGCGCAATGAGCTAAGCGCATCTGATCTCGGCAAACATCTCGAGGCACAGCGCGCCCTTGGCGTGCCCTACACGGAGGAGATGATCGAGCAGGCCGTGAGAGATGCCTATGGCCAGTCGAACCCCGATAGCGACTTTGCGACAGGCGTGGCCGAGCGCTACGGCGAAGCAACCAATATTCGTGCCTTTGATGGCGACCCGAACCGTCTGACGGAAATGGATGCGATGGTCGCCTATCTGCAGGTGCTTGGGCGCCTTACCAGTGCAGCTTATGATGGTGGTGTCCCGACCGAGGAGTGACGCTCATGGAGATTGATCACGACACGCTCACCTCCTTCGCGAAGAGTTGGGGCCTCTTCTATCTGATCGCCCTGTTTGTTGCAGTTCTCGTCTATGCCCTGTGGCCTTCCAACCGGAAGCGTTTCACCCAGGCCAAGAACAGCATTCTCGACAAAGACGACCGGCCGAAAGAATAAGACATGGCAGAAGAGAAGCACGATCCCGTAACAGGGCGCACAACAACCGGTCATGAGTGGAACGGTATCGAGGAACTCGATACGCCGGTGCCACGCGTTGTCTTCTTATTTCTATGGGGAACGGTAATCTTTTCCGTCATCTACTGGATCCTCATGCCTGCATGGCCGCTTGGTGTTACCTACACAAAGGGCTTGCTCGGCTATGACCAGCGCGAAGTGGTGATGCAACAGGTGCAGCAGGCTTCTGAAGCGCGCGCCGAATGGGCCAATCGCCTTGCGACAGATGATCTCTCATCACTTGCCGAAGACGCAGAATTGATGCGCCATGTAGCGGATACGGGGCGCACGCTTTTCATCGACAATTGCGCCGTCTGCCATAGTGTGACGGCGGAGGGTGGGCCAGGCTATCCCAACCTCACAGAGGGCTCACCGCTTTGGGGCCGCGATGCAGAAACCATTGCCGAAACAATCCGTGTCGGCATCAATTCCGGCCATGACGAAACCCGCTTTGCGCAGATGATGGCGTTTGGCCAGGACGGCCTTCTCGACCGGGCAGATGTAAGCAATGTTTCTGCCTATGTGCGGTCTCTTTCGGGACAGCCTCTATCTGCTGCGGAACAACGCCGCGTGGCACAGGGCGAGGAGGTTTTCGCAGAGAATTGTGCCTCCTGTCACGGCGAGGACGCAAAAGGCAACAGGGAACTTGGTGCACCCGACCTCACAGATGATTACTGGGTCTATGGCGGTGATGCGCAATCGGTTTTCCGTACTATCTTCTTTGGACGACAGGGGCACATGCCTCATTGGGAAGAACGTCTGCGCCCGGCAGAAATCAACACGCTTGCGCTCTATGTTGCGTCGCTCGGCGAGAAGACGGAATGATGGCACCTCCTGTCCAGAGAAAGCGCCTCTTTGACGACAAGCGCTCGCTTGTATTTCTGGCGCTTGCTGTGGGGGCCATCCTGCTCATCGTCGCCAATGTGCATCTCGTTCAAGTCGCGGTGACATCCCAGCCGGACTGTGTACCCCATCTGAAATCTGCCGATGGCGAAGGTGCCTACCGCGCCGCGCGATCGGCCTGCTAGGAAGAGGACAATGGCTACACACGCAAAAGCCGAAAATGCGCCCCTGCCCGCCTATTTGTTACGTCGACGGAATCTTCCGGCAAGCGCTGCATTTCGGTGGCTCGCTGCCGGGTGGCGCGATCTCTGGCACAGTCCGTTGCCAAGCCTTGCCTATGGGCTTGCGGTGTTCCTTGTCTCCCTGGTCGTGATCTGGGGCCTGTTTCAACTCCAGCTCGACTATATTCTCTTTCCGGCACTTGCAGGCTTCATGGTTCTTGGGCCACTGGTAGCTATTGGCCTCTATCAGAAAAGTCGTGCCATAGAGGAGGGCCGCGAGATCGGCCTTTCACGGATGATCTTCGTCAAGGCAGCCTCCGGGGCGCAGGTATGGTTCACCGGTGCCATTCTCAGCCTGTTGATGCTTGCCTGGATGCGCGCCGCCGTCATCATCTATGCGCTCTTTTTTGGGTTGCGCCCCTTTCCGGGGCTCGATGACATTGTGCCTATGCTGACGACAACGCCGATTGGCTGGGCGATGCTTCTTGTCGGCACGAGTGTCGGCGGGCTTTTTGCGGCCTTCTCCTTTGCCATCAGCACCTTTGCCATTCCCATGCTGCTTGCAGAACGCACAGATGCATTCACCGCAATGGGGACAAGCATTTCCTATGTGTGGAACAATCTTGCCGTCATGATCACATGGGGCGCAATCGTGCTGGTGTTGTTCCTTGCATGCCTTGCAACCGGCCTTCTCGGCCTCATCGTGATTTTTCCGCTGCTCGGCCATGCGACATGGAAGAGCTACAAGGTGATTGTCGAGGAGGCGCGCGTCTAGTCGCTGCATTTACAGCGAGCGGCTGCCTTTGCATCCACAACGTCAAAGCGTGGCCCGCGCCGCTCATTCTCTTTGACATTCGGCACAAGGAAATCGCGGGGCGGACGCGCGATATCCGCAAGGGTGTATTTGTCGAGCGTGGTCACAAAGGAAGACAGCGCTTCATTCAGCACCGACGCCAGCTCGCATTTGCGCGTGAGGACGCATTGATTGCCGGTGGCGAAGCATTCCACCAGCGCGAAATCCGGTTCTGTCTGGCGGATGACAGCACCGAGATTGATGTCTTCCGGCCGCATCCCGAGCGTGAAACCGCCGGACCTTCCGCGCACCCCCCTCAGGAATCCGCTTCGTGTCAGGATATTGACCACCTTCATCAGATGCGCCTTTGACACGTCATAGACCTTCGAGGTCTCGTCAATGGTGATCAGGCGATCCTGCTGGCTCGCCGCATACATGAGAACACGCAACGCATAGTCGGAAAGTGTGGTGAGACGCATACGGACAACCTGTGGAAAGGGACTGCTCGGAAGGACGTGGCCTGCGACAAACAAGATAATAGCCGCAGGCGCTGCAAACTATATGATATATGTTATATAAATCTTATGTGATGCAAGATTGCATCCCGCGCCAGAGGGGCTTCCATGAGCATCCGCCAGATTGCCCTTTTCAGTTATGGCTTCCGGCCCTTCTTTCTCGGAGGCGCGCTCTGGGCCTTGTTTGCCATGTTGATCTGGATTGGCCTGATAACCGGAGAAGTCGTTTCCCTCGGTCTTACCCCCGCCGCGTGGCATGCGCATGAGTTTCTGTTCGGCTATGTCGGTGCCATCATTGCGGGCTTCCTGCTTACAGCGGTTCCCAACTGGACGGGACGCGCGCCGCTACAGGGTTCCCCGCTCCTTTCTCTCTTCATTCTTTGGCTTATGGGGCGCATCGCCTTTCTGCTTGCGTCGCAGATCGGTTATCTCGCGGCTGCCATTGCGGACAGTCTCTTCCTCATCGCGCTTGCCGTTTTTGTGTTTCGGGAGGTGGTGGCAGCGGAAAACACGGGCAATATCCGGATCGCTCTCATTCTTTCGGTGCTGGCGCTCGCCAATCTCCTCTTCCATGCCGAGATCATCACCCAGGGCCAGCCGGTATTCGCCGTGCGTGGCACGATCTCGCTGATCGTGATGCTGATCGGCGTTATCGGCGGGCGTGTCGTTCCCAATTTCACGCGCAACTGGCTCGCGAGGCGGGGTGATACGCGTCTGCCCGCCCCTATGGGCCGTTTCGATCAGGTGGTGCTTGCAAGCAGCATCGTGGCACTTGCCTTCTGGACTTTCCTGCCCGATTTGCCTGTCAGCGCGCTTTTTCTTTTCGCAGCGGGCGTCATGCACGCCGCGCGCCTCGGGCGCTGGTCAGGATGGCGTACAGGTGCGGAACCTCTCGTTCTCATCCTGCATATAGGCTATGCGTTTGTGCCTCTCGGCTTTGTGCTTGTTGCACTGTCTTTCGTCTGGCCGTTCGACATCCCGCTCTCGGCGGCACTTCATGCCTGGACAAGCGGTGCAATGGGTGTGATGACGCTCGCGATCATGACGCGGGCGACGAGAGGCCATTGCGGCCATCCCCTGACAGCGCCGCCTGCCACACAGTTCATCTATCTTATGGTAGTTGTCGCCACCCTGCTTCGGCTTTCGGAGATCCTTCTGCCCGATGCAGCGTCCATGCTCCATCTTGCGTCAGGCGGAGCGTGGCTTGTTGCTTTTTCAGGTTTTGTGGCGGCCTATGGCCCGATGCTGCTGCGACCGCGGGCGGGCTCAGCCCAAGGCTGATATCCCGCTCCGCAATACACATGATGGCCGGCGATCAGATGACGCCAAGTGCTTCCATGGCTTCCGCGACGCGAACAAAGCCCGCCACGTTTGCTCCGAGAACATAGTCGCCCGGGGAGCCGTATTCTTCTGCCGTCTGCGCGCAGAGGTCGTGGATGCCGACCATGATGTTGCTGAGACGTGCTTCCGTTTCCTCAAAGGACCAGCTGTCGCGCGAAGCATTCTGCTGCATCTCGAGAGCGGAAGTTGCCACACCGCCGGCATTCGCCGCCTTGGCGGGGCCAAAGAGAACACCCGCCTCGCGGAAGGCCGCGATAGCGTCCGGCGTGGATGGCATGTTCGCGCCTTCACCGACGGCCAGGACACCGTTCTTGATGAGGGTGCGGGCATCCTTGCCCGTCAGTTCGTTCTGCGTTGCGGAAGGCATGGCCACATCGCAAGGCACATCCCAGATGGAACCTCCCTCGACATAGCGAACCTTGCCACCCTTGCGCCTCGCATATTCGTAGATACGCTCGCGGCGCAACTCCTTGATCTCCTTCACGAGATCAAGGTCGATACCATCCTCATCCACGACATAGCCATTGGAGTCCGAGCAGGCGACGACCTTGCCGCCGAGCGAGATGATCTTTTCCATGGTGTAGATCGCCACATTGCCCGAGCCGGAGACGACGGCGCGCTTGCCGTCAAAATCGGTGCCGCGTGTACGCAGCATGCACTGCACGAAGGTTGTGGCGCCGTAGCCCGTCGCTTCCTTGCGGGCGCGGGAGCCGCCATAGATCAGCCCCTTGCCTGTCAGCACACCGGCTTCATAGCGATTGGTGATGCGCTTGTATTGTCCGAACATGTAGCCGATCTCGCGCGCGCCCACGCCGATATCGCCTGCAGGCACGTCCGTGTATTCACCGAGATGACGCTGCAGCTCCGTCATGAAGGACTGACAGAAGCGCATGATCTCGCCATCAGAGCGGCCGCGCGGATTGAAATCCGATCCGCCCTTGCCGCCGCCAATGGGCAGCCCCGTCAGCGCATTCTTGAAGGTCTGCTCGAAGCCGAGAAACTTGATGATTCCGAGATTGACCGACGGATGAAACCGGATGCCACCCTTATGCGGCCCGAGCGCCGAATTGAACTGAACCCGGAAACCCCGATTGATGTGATAATTGCCTTCGTCATCCATCCACGGCACGCGGAAGATGATCTGTCGCTCCGGCTCACAGATGCGTTCAATGAGTGCGTTGTTCGCATAGTGGGGGCGTTTCGCTACCACCCGACCGATGCTTTCCAGCACCTCGGTGACCGCCTGATGAAATTCGGTTTCGCCCGCATTTCTTTTCAGAACTTCTGCAAGGATCGGTTCGATCTTCTCGTCGATTTTTATCACGATAACGTCTCTTCAATCAGAGTATCCAAAACGGGAAAAGCCCTCTCGGCCCGGTTGGTGCGTCCGCGTGCCACCGCGTGGAAGCATCCCAGATACAGAGAGGTCAATTTCAAGCGACACTGTTAGACGATGCTGGCCGGAACATCTACCTTTCCCTTGGCGAAGGAAATATGGATAATTTCGTCTGCTCCTGAAGACGGGAAGCAGTCGCATGCTCAAAGGCGTCCAGCCAGTCTCTCAATAAACCCTTGTCTTCCTTGGAAAACCGCGCTCGTTCTACGAGATTTCCGAAACTGTCACCGGGGTGGCATCGCTCGTATTCCCGCATCGCATGGGCAATTATCCGGGGTCGTTGTTCTTTGGTAGCGGGGCCGATACCGGCAAGAATCCCGTTGAGACTTATTGTGAGTCGCGATATTGCGGCCTCAACAGTCTTCCCTTCACGATCTTGAGCAACCGCTGAAAGCTCGGTCTGCCCTGCAATCTGTGCCACGCCACGGCCCCGTGCCTCGTCAAACATAGATCAATAATACATCTATTATGACAAAATATGCCTGTGGCATTGTGAGGCAGGGTTCTCACCCTACCCAGTCTTCCCGCCCAGATATTCGGCAAGGACGACAGCCTGATTGTGAGCCCCATCCTTCGAGCCATAGAGAAGTGTTGCCGTTCCGCGCCCAAGAGCATCTCTCAATCGCTGAACTTCCGTAAAATTGTTGTCCAGTTCAGCGCGGTATTTGCGACGGAATTCAGCCCAACGAGCAGGATCGTGTCCAAACCATTTTCGCAAGCTGGTGCTGGGCGCGATTTCCTTGTGCCAAAGCGTCAGCTTTGCTTCTTCCTTGCTGATCCCCCGCGGCCACACGCGATCAACGAGCACGCGCACGCCATCTGCGCGTGATGGTTTTTCGTAGATACGTTTGATCCTGATCTTCACCACGATGAAACCTCGCGGGACGTCGCGGAAATCACATTGATGTGAAGGATTGTACTACAACTCTCATCCGACAAGCGACCGACAGCGGACGGTGCTACCCGACTGCGGGTTCGTAGAGCCGGAAAAAGGCAGAAAGCGTGAAATCAAGATGCTGCTCGATTTCTTCCGGGGTGAGGTCGATTTCCTCACCGCACAATACTTTCATGTGGAAGGGACCGAGAACGAGCGCGATGAAGGTGCGTGCCGCGCGCATCGGATCATCGATCCTGAGCTTTCCGAGTGCGGATTGCGTGCGGAGATAATCCGCCACGATCTCATGGCCAAGCCCCGGACCTGCGCGATAGAAGATGGTGCCTACTTCGGGGAATTGCGGCACTTCAGCAACGATAACGCGGAGCAGCGACATTTTCGGTTGCTGAAGAACGCCCTCCAGAAAGAGCGTCGCTATCTCGCGCAGCGCTTCCGGCGGTTCCTTTCCCTCCAGCGTGTCAAAATCGAGATGGCCGAAGAAATTCTCGCACTCCTCCTCGACCATCGCCTGAAAGAGCCCGGCCTTGCCGCCAAAAAGATCATAAAGCGTTGCGAGTGAGCCACCCGAGACGCCAACAATGTCGTTAAGACTGGTGGCCCCATAGCCCTGACGAAGAAAAACCTGCCGCGCAGCCTCAAGAATGGCCTTCCGCCTTTTCTCCCGGCGGTTTGGTGCGTTTTTTCTTTTCAGCGCCTGCATTCAGCTTTCCCTCCCACGGCCCGACACCCTGCCCGGCTTATTGTGCCGCCTCTTCTGTCGTGTGCTCCAAGCCGCCGCCGCCCAGAACCTTGTAAAGGTTGACGGTATTGCTGACCTGCGCAAGCTGGATGCGGATAAGCTCCTGTTGCGCTGCGTAAAGCGAGCGCTGTGCATCAAGCAGGGTCAAGTAGCTGTCAATGCCGCTGCGATAGCGGCGCTCTGCGAGCGCATAGCTTTCTGCCGTCGCCTCGACAAGCGCGCGCTGTGCGGCAACCTGTCCTTCATAGGTGCCCTGCCCCGCCAGCGCATCGGCCACTTCGCGGAACGCTGTCTGGATCGCCCCTTCATAACGGGCAATATGGATTTCGCGCTCCACCTCGGCGGCGCGGAGATTGGCGAGATTTTTCCCGCCTTCAAAGATGGGGATGCTGATCTGCGGCATGAAGCTCCATGCGCCTGAGCCCGGCTCGAACAGACCGGAAAGGGAGCTGCTTGCCGTACCGCCTGATGCCGTCAACGCAATGCGCGGGAAAAACGCAGCCCGTGCCGCGCCGATATTCGCATTTGCGCCACGAAGCAGATGCTCCGCCTGCCGAATATCCGGCCTGTTTTCCAGCAGGTCGGAGGGCAGACCCACCGGCAGATCGGCGATGAGGTTCTCGATACCCTGCGCGTCATCAAGCGCTGTTTCATCAATCGGCGCACCTACGAGAAGTGCCAGCGCATTGCGGTCCTGTGCAACCTGACGGACAAAGGCGTAGCTGTTCACGCGCGCTGTCTCTACGGCTGTCTGTGCCTGCGCCAGTTCGAGCTTGGATGACACACCGCGATCAAAGCTCATCTGGATCAGCTTGTAGGAATCTTCCTGCGCTGCCAGTGTTTCCTCGGTAAGCTTGAGCAGCCTCTGATCCGCCTTGAGCGTCAGATAGGCATTTGCCACTTCGGCAATCAGCGTAATCTGTGCTGCGCGGCGCGCTTCCTCGGTTGCGAAATAGTCCCGCAAGGCCCGCTCGTTGAGGCTCTGCACGCGGCCGAAGAGATCAAGCTCATAGGCTGCCACACTTGCCTGCACGCCATAGCGTGTTCCCGTGACGGGTTGGCCGGTGCCGGAGAGATCACCCGGAATGCGTTCACGCGCCATGTTCCCTTCGCCGCGAATAGCGGGCAGCAATTCCGCCCGCTGGACGCGGTAAAGGGCGCGGGCACGCTCCACATTCAGCACAGCCTCGCGCAGATCCCGATTATTTTCGAGTGCCTGCTCGATCAGCCCGCGCATCGCGTCGGAAAGGAAAAAGTCCCGCCAGCCAAGCTCTGCCAGATCGACGCCCTTCTCCGCTGCTTCGCCATAGGCAGGGCCAGAAGGCCAGTTCTGCGGGATGGGCGCGCCCGGGCGCTCATAATCCGGCGCAAGCGTGCAAGCGCCGAGAAGAAGCGAGGCTGCGAAGAGAGGAAGAAACTTTCTCATCACTCAATTTCCGATTCCGGTGCGGCGACGTTTGACCGGCCCCGCGAGAAAAAGCGCTGCACGACCACGAAGAAGAGCGGCACGAAGAAGATTGCGAGAATTGTCGCCGAGATCATGCCGCCCATGACGCCGATACCAATGGCGTTCTGGCTGCCCGAGCCGGGGCCGGATGCCGTTGCGAGCGGCAACACGCCCAACGTGAATGCAAGCGAGGTCATGACGATGGGGCGAAGGCGCAACTGCGCGGCATGCAGCGTTGCTTCGATAAGTCCCTCACCCTTCAGGTAGAGGTCCTTCGCGAACTCGACAATCAGGATCGCGTTTTTTGCGGCGAGCCCGATGGTGACAAGCAATCCGACCTGAAAATAAACGTCATTCGACAGGCCCGTCAGCGTGGCAGCAAGCACCGCACCGAGCACACCCAGAGGCACGACGAGCATCACCGATACCGGGATCGACCAGCTCTCATAAAGGGCCGCAAGGCAGAGGAAGACAAAGAGGATCGAGATGGCATAAAGGGCCGGTGCCTGCGCGCCTGCCTGACGCTCTTCATAGGAGAGGCCCGTCCACTCGATACCGATGCCTTCGGGAAGCTGCGCCGCGAGCTTTTCCATTTCGGCCATCGCATCGCCGGAACTGACCCCCGGCGCGGCGGCACCTTGAATCTGGCGGGACGAGGAGCCGTTGAAACGCTCCAGCCTCGGCGAGCCATACGTCCAATGCGTTGTTGCAAAGGCGGAGAAAGGCACCATCTCGCCATTCGCATTGCGCACATGCAGCTTGAAAACATCCTCTGGCAACATGCGGTAAGGCGCATCCGCCTGCAGATAGACTTTCTTTACGCGGCCCTGATCGATGAAATCATTCACATAGGTCGAGCCCCAGGCAGCCGCGAGCGTGGCATTGATATCGGCAAGCGAGAGGCCCAGCGAAGCCGCCTTCTCCTTATCGACATTCACGCGGAACTCCGGCGTGTCATCAAGGCCATTTGGACGCACACCCATCAATTTCGGATTTTGCGCTGCCATGCCGAGAAGCTGGTTGCGTGCCTGAATGAGCTTTTCATGGCCAAGCCCCGCCCGGTCGATGAGCTGCAGGTCAAAGCCCGATGCAATACCCAGTTCCGAAATCGCTGGCGGGATGATGGCAAAGGCCATCGCATCCTTCATGGAGGCAAAGAACCCCATGGCGCGCTGCATGATGCTGAAGGCACTTGTCTCGTCCGTCCCGCGCTCATCAAACGGGCGCAGATTGATGAAGGCCATGGCGGAATTCTGTCCGGCACCGGCAAAATTGAAGCCGACAACCGAGAACATGCCCGCGACGGAGTCCTTTTCGTGCTCCAGGAAATAATCTTCAACGAGCTTCATGGATTCACGCGTGCGCTCGGCCGTGGCACCGGAAGGTGCCATCACCAGAGCCAGCATGAAGCCCTGATCTTCATCCGGCAGGAAGGAGGTCGGCATGCGCAGGAAGAGAAGGCCGAGCACGGCAACGATGGCCACATAGATCGTCATGTAGCGAACCGGTCCTGCAAGAAAGCGTTTCACGCCCTTTTCATAGGAGCGTGTGCCGCGACCGAACATGCGGTTGAACCAGCCGAAAAAGCCGCGCTTCTCCCCGCCATGGTTTGTGCCGGGTTTCAACAGCGTCGCGCAGAGAGCCGGGGTGAGGACAAGCGCCACGATTACGGAGAGCACCATCGCCGAAACGATGGTCAAAGAGAACTGCCGGTAGATCGCGCCCGTGGAGCCGGGAAAGAACGCCATGGGAATGAGCACGGCACTCAGCACCACGCCGATGCCGACCAGCGCGCCGGTGATTTGCCCCATGGATTTTCGCGTGGCTTCCTTTGGTGACAAGCCTTCTTCGCTCATCACGCGCTCGACATTTTCGACCACGACGATGGCGTCGTCCACGAGCAGGCCGATGGCGAGTACCATGCCGAACATGGTGAGCGTGTTGATGGTAAAGCCGAAGGCCGCGAGGATGCCGAATGTACCGAGCAGCACGACCGGCACCGCAATGGCCGGGATGAAGGTAGCACGGACATTTTGCAGGAAGAGATACATCACGAGGATGACGAGAACGATCGCTTCGACAAGCGTCTTGATCACCTCGTTGATCGACAGGCGCACGAAGGGCGTCGTGTCATAGGGAATAACAGCCTTGAGACCTTCGGGGAAGAAGGGCTCCAGTTCCGCAAGCCTTTTCCGCACGCCATCTGCGGTGTCCAGTGCATTGGCACCCACGGCGAGCCGGATCGCGATACCGGAAGACGGCGCCCCGTTATAGCGACCGATCGTCTGGTAATTTTCCGCACCGATCTCTACGCGCGCCACATCCTTGAGACGCACCTGCGAGCCATCTTCATTCACGCGCAGCAATATGTTCTGGAACTGCTCCGGCGTTTCGAGGCGCGACTGCGCGGTGACCGTTGCATTGAGTTGCTGGCCTTCCACCGCGGGCCGCGCGCCAAGCTGACCTGCCGAGACTTCGGCGTTCTGCGCGCGCACAGCGGCGATAATGTCTTCGACCGACATGCGGAAGCTTTGCATCTTCTGCGGGTCGATCCAGATGCGCATTGCATGCTGCGGGCCGAAAAGCTGCACCTCGCCAACGCCGTTCACGCGGCTCAGCGGGTCCTGAATATGCGACGCCACATAGTCGGCAATTTCGGTTTCGTCGAGGCGGCCATCTTCCGAGATAAAGGCAACGACGAGCAGGAAGCTCTCTGCAGATTTCGCAACCGTAACGCCCTGTTGCTGCACTTCCTGCGGCAGCAGAGGCAAGGCCGCCTGCAACTTGTTCTGGACCTGCACCTGCGCAATGTCGGGATTGGCTTCCGGTTCGAAGGTGAGCGTCACGCTGGCCGTGCCCGATGAGTCACTGGTCGAGGACATGTAACGCAAATGGTCGATGCCGCTCATGCGCTGCTCGATCACCTGCGTGACTGCGTTCTCGACCGTGCGCGCAGATGCGCCGGGATAAACCGCCGTCACCGTCACGGAGGGTGGTGCAATCGCCGGATATTGCTCAACGGGAAGCTGCGTGATCGACAGCAGCCCCGCCAGCATGATGGTGATTGCGATGACCCAGGCGAAAACGGGCCGATCAATGAAGAAACTCGCCATGATGCGTAATGCCTTGTTTGAACCGGGTCCGGTCTTGCGGCCCTTCGTGTGATGCTCAGGGCTACTGTTGCTGGGGCTGCGCGTCAGCGCCGGCTGCCTGCCGCTCCGCGCCCACTTCCACCGGATTGACCACCACGCCCGGACGCAGCTTCTGCAATCCTGCAACTACAACGCGGTCCCCGGCCTTCAGCCCTTCCGTCACCAACCATTTGTCGCCAATGGCGCGTATCGCCATGACGGGCTGCTGCATTACCTTGTTGTCTTCACCCACAAGCCAGACGCTTCCCTTGCCGTCCGGTGTGCGTGTTACGCCCTGCTGCGGAACGAGAATGGCGTTTTCCAGAACGCCCTGCTTCACGATGGCCCGCACGAAAAGACCGGGCAGCAATTCACCATCGGGATTGGGGAAGATCGCTCGAAGCTGGACCATGCTCGTATCGGGCGCAACGGTGACGCCGGAGAATTGAAGTTCGCCGGTACCGCCATATTGTTCCTCGCTGCCTTCCAGCTTCAGCGTGACGGGCGCCTTGCCATCCTTCGCGCCCTGAATGCGGCCTTCCGCCATTGCCCGCTTGAGCCGCATGAGATCGGAAGCGGATTGGGTGAGGTCCACATAGATCGGATCAAGCTGTGTGACGGTCGCGAGTTCCGTCGCCTGATTTGCCGTGACAAGTGCGCCTTCCGTGACCGACGAACGGCTGATGAAGCCCGAAATCGGGGAAAGCACTCTCGTATAGGCAAGGTTGGTCTCGGCCGTTGCGAGATTGGCCTTTGCGGTTGCCACATCTGCTGAACTCTGCGTGAGGGTGGCCATCACGTCGTCATATTCCTGCTTGCTCACCGCATTCACGGCAACAAGCTCCTTGTAGCGCGCGGCGCGGGCGCGCTCGGCCCGTTCATTGGCGACCGCCTTGTCGAGTGCCGCTTTGGCCGCATCAAAATTTGCCTGATAGAGCGCCGGGTCGATCTGATAGAGCTGCTGCCCCTCATCCACCTTTGCGCCTTCTTCAAAAAGCCGCTTCTGGACGATGCCACTCACCTGTGGACGAATCTCCGCCACGCGAAACGCAGAAGTGCGGCCCGAAAGCTCCGTCGTCACTTCGAGCTGTTCCGGCTTCACCGTGACAATGCTTACTTCGGCAGGTGGTGGCCCCGCCTGCTCCTCGCCGCTGTCACATCCCGCAAGGCCTATCGCCGCCGTAAGGAACAACGCGAACCCAACAATCACTCCGCCACGCATCCTGGCTCCTATCAAACTCGCAAAAGAAAGCCGTCCCGGTGCGCTGAGGAGGGGAAACAGGCGCAATGGCGAGGGGAACCATTACCGGGACGGCATCATGTGTAATGTATATTACATTACACGCATTGTAATCATTTTTATCACTTAAGCGCCACTGGCTGAAAATCAATCGCAAATCGACCGTGAAGGTGATTTTTCCGCAAGGGAATCTTGAGGTTATGTGCGATTTCGGGATGCCTGCTGCCTCTTGCTTGCATGGCGGCCCAAAGCAGCGAGAATGCCCGCGCCGAAAGAGAAGAAAACAACATGGTTCGGCTGTCAGAAGACCCCACCGGAGGCTCCCCGCATGTCCACTGCCCGCCTGTTCGAACCGCTCACCCTCGCCCGTGGGCCTGCCCTGAAGAACCGCTTCATGCTGGCGCCGCTCACCAATCTGCAAAGCCATGCGGATGGGCGCCTGTCGGATGACGAATATCGCTGGCTCACCATGCGGGCCGAAGGCGGCTTCGGGCTGACTATGACGTGCGCCGCCCATGTGCAGGCGCGCGGTCAGGGCTTTCCCGGTCAGCTTGGCATTTTCAGCGACGACCACCTCGAAGGGCTGACCCGTCTTGCAAGCGGCATCAAAGCCCATGGGTCCGTCTCTTCGGTTCAGCTTCATCATGGCGGCAACCGCGCGCTGAAGGATGTCGTGACGGATATTGTCTGCCCTTCCGATGATCCCGAGACGGGCGCTCGCGCGCTCACGCTCGAGGAAGTGGAGGAATTGCGCGATGATTTCATCGCGGCGGCAAAGCGTGCGGAGAAAGCAGGCTTTGATGGCGTCGAAGTGCATGGCGCGCATGGCTATATCCTGTTGCAGTTCCTCTCGCCCAAATTCAACCGGCGCGATGACCGCTATGGCGGCAGCCTTGAAAACCGCGCGCGCCT
>Ga0207868_1001551_pt1 | contig 15927 bp, 14 predicted proteins | sample Passage237B_FD_187370 | JGI IMG/M metagenome (GOLD analysis project Ga0207868, IMG submission 187370) | Cellulose adapted compost microbial communities from Newby Island Compost Facility, Milpitas, CA, USA - Passage2 37B (SPAdes) (version 3) ... | reverse complement strand
GAGCGAGCCCGTCTGCCGGACCACCTCGGCGACGGCGTCGACGGAGCGGTCGGCCTTGGTGTCGATGTTGATCCGGGCCTCGGGGAAGGCGGTGAGGAGGTCGGCCAGCAGCGGGATGGGCTCCTCGCCGTCGACCAGCGCCTCGCGGACCTCGGCGTAGGGCAGCTCGGCGATGAGGCCGGTGCGGTCGGTGACCCGGTCGAGGCGGTCGTCGTGGAACGCGAGGCAGACGCCGTCCGCGGTCACGTGCGCGTCGGTCTCCAGGTACCGGTAGCCGAGCCGGACGGCGCCCTCGAAGGCCGGCATCGTGTTCTCCGGCCAGGCGCCGGCACCGCCTCGGTGGGCGAAGGGCAACGGCCCCGGGTGGTCGAGGAAGGTCCACGAACTGGCAGGCACGCCCGGGATCGTAGCGATCCGGCCCCCACCCGTGGCTCCTAGAGGGAGAGGGCGGGGCGGCGGGGGGCGCCGAGGTGGGGGGCCTCGTTGGCGCTGACGAACTGGCGGTGGCCCTTGCGCCAGATCACCCGGCTGACGCCGGTGTAGATCGGCTCGAAGAAGAGCGTGCCCGGCAGGCCCAGCACGCCGGTCAGGTAGGCGTTGATGACCCCGCCGTGGCAGACGATCGCGATCCGCTCCGCGCTCGCCGCGCCCTCGGCGCCGGTGGCGATGCCGTCGATGGCGGCGACCACCCGGTCCCGGAACGCCTGGCGGGTCACCTCGGCCTCCGGCGAGGACCACTCGGCGATCGCCAGCCGCATCGCCTCCGGGTCGTCCCGCAGCTCCTCGATCGGGATGTAGGTGGGGAGGTGGGCGTCGAACTCGGCCAGGTCGTCCACCACCACCGGCTCCAGCGACAGCGCGTCCGCCAGCGGCCGGGCCGTCTCCCGAGCCCGGCGCATCGGGCTCGTCACCAGCAGGTCGGCGCCGAACGGCGCCCACCAGGACGCCAGCCGGCCCGCCTGCTCCAACCCCTCGGGGGCCAGGCCCGGATCGGCCGAGCCCTCCTCCCGTCGCTCGCGGTTGGGCAGCGCGTGTCGGATCAGCCAGAGCTCCACGGCGCCGATCGTAGGGGCGGGACCTGCGGGCGCCCGCACTACCGTCTGGCCGGTGAGCGAACCCCACCGCCCGACGGAGCGACGCGTCGACCTCGACGGCCTCGCGGTCACGATCCGCGACGGCGACGGCTCCGAGCCGCCGGTGGTCCTCGTGCACGGCGGCATGGACCGCTCGTCCTCCTTCGGCCGGGTGCTCCGCCACCTGCCCGGCGTGCCGGTCACCCGCTACGACCGCCGGGGCTACGGCCGCTCCCAGCCGGGCGTGGCCGTCGACCTCGACCGCCACGTCGCCGACCTCCTCGCGGTCGTCGGCGACCGGCGACCCGTCGTCTTCGGCCACAGCCTCGGCGGGACCGTCGCCCTCACCGCGGCGGCCCGCCACCCCGGCCGCATCGCCGCGCTCGCCGTCTACGAGTCGCCCACCCCCTGGCTCTCGCCGCCCCGCCCCCATCGCGGCACCGGCCTGCGGGGGCTGGCCCCGGCCGAGGCCGCCGAGCGGTTCATGATCTCGATGGTGGGCGAGGGCATCTGGAACCGGCTCCCGGCCGCCACCCGCGACGCCCGCCGGGCCGAGGGCGCCGCGCTGCTCGCGGACATCGCCGCGGCCGACGGCACCCCGCGCTTCGACCCCGCGGCGGTCACGATCCCCGTCCTCGTGGGATCCGGCGGGGCCGGTGAGCCCTACCGGGCCGGCGAGGCCGACGACCTCGCCGCCGCCCTCCCCGACGCGGCGCGCGTGGTCGTGGACGGCGCCCGCCACGGCGTCCACCTCGCCGACCCCGCCGCCACCGCCGGGCTGATCCGCCGCCTCCGCGGCCTCGCCGCCCGTCCCGACACCGCCCGTCCCGACACCGCCCGTCCCGACACCGCCACCCGAACCAGGAGCACCCCATGACCGACCGACCCGTGCAGCTCACCACCTCCGGCCCGCCCGAGACCGTGCTCGACCCCGAGCCGACCGTCGCCGTCGAGGGCCTCGCCGCCGCGCTCGCCCGGGACCCCGGGGACCGCCGCGCCGCGGTGGCCGCCGTCGTGGCCGACCACCCCCGCTTCCTCGACGGCTGGGCCCGGCTCGGCGACCTCGGGCGCGACGAGATGGAGCGCTACGCCGCCTACCGGGTCGGCTACCACCGGGGCCTCGACCGGCTGCGGGCCAACGGCTGGCGGGGGAGCGGCTACGTCCGCTGGACCCACGTCGAGAACCGGGGCTTCCTGCGGGCGCTCGCCGGCCTCGCCGCCACGGCCGCCGCCATCGGTGAGGCCGACGAGGCCGAGCGCTGCGAGCTGTTCCTCCGCCAGCTCGACCCCGCCTGGCCGCCCGCCGACCTCGGCTGACGACGCCGGGCCGACGGGGCTGGGCCGACGACTCGGCTCAGCCCGGGCGCGGCTCGGCGGGGATGCGGACCGCCAGCTCGTCGGGCGCCCAGGTGCCGTCCCACAGCGCGACGAGGTGGTCGGCCACCCACGCCGGGCTGTTCCAGGCGCCGTCTCGGTGCAGGCCCCGGAAGCGCTCGACGGCCGGGAAGTCCTCGGCCGACGCGGCCCGGATCGCCACCTGCATGTCGGTGTCGACCACGCCCGGCGCCACCGCGAACACCGCGAGGTCGGGCTCCTCGGCCGCGAGGTGGCGGCTCAGGTGCTCCACCGCGGCCTTGGACGGGCCGTAGGCGGACCAGCCCGGGTACACCGAGCGGGCCGCGCCCGAGGAGATGTTTACGAGCGTCGGCCGCGGGCCCGGCTCGGTCCGGGCGCGGACCGCCCGGGCGCGGACGGACCGGGCGAACGCGGCCGAGCCGAGGTGCACGCCGAGCACGTTGACGAGCAGCGCGTCGCGGACCTCGCGGGGACCGGCGTCGCGGGCCGGCGCGATCGGGCCGAGCAGGCCGGCGTTGTTCACCCACAGGTCGATGGGGCCCAGGCGCTTCGTGACCTCGGCCGCGAAGGCGTCGAGCGCGTCGGCGTCGGTCACGTCGACCGCGGCGCGCACGGCCCGGCCGGGGTCGAGCCCCTCGGGCAGCGGCGGGACGTGGCGGGCGCACAGCCCGAGCGAGAAGCCCCGCTCGGCCAGGCGCGCCGCGAGCCCCGCGCCCAGGCCCCGGCTCGCACCGGTGACCACCGCGACCGGCGAGCCGGTCACGGGTCGCTGACGGTCGGCCTCGCTGAGCACCATGCCCCTCGGTCTAGCCGTCAGCCCTCTTCGCTGAAGAAGACGTTCTTGACCTCGGTGTAGGCGTCCATCGCGGCCATGCCCAGCTCCCGGCCGAGGCCGGAGCGCTTGTAGCCGCCGAAGGGGGCCTCGTAGCGCACCGATCGGTTGGTGTTGACCGACAGGGTGCCGGTGCGGATCGAGCGGGCGACGCGGATGGCCCGGGTGGCCGAGCCGGTCCAGACCGAGCCGGACAGGCCGTAGTCGCTGTCGTTGGCGATCCGGATCGCCTCGTCCTCGCCGTCGAAGGGCAGGATCGACGCCACCGGGCCGAAGATCTCCTCGCGGGCGATGCGCATCGAGTTGTCGACGTCCGCGACGACCGCGGGGGAGAGGTAGAACCCGTCGCCGTCGGGCACCTCGCCGCCGGCCACCACCCGGGCGCCCTCCGCCGCGCCGATCTCCAGGTAGTCGAGCGAGGTCCGGCGCTGGCCCTCGGAGATGAGCGGGCCCATCTCGGTGGCCGCGTCCAGCGGGTCGCCCACCCGGATGGCCGCGGTGGCCTCGGTGAAGCGCGCCACGAACTCGTCGTAGGCGGGGCGCTCCACCAGGATGCGGGCCCGGGCGCAGCAGTCCTGGCCGGCGTTGCCGAACACCGACATCGGCGCGTCGGCGGCGGCCCGGGCGATGTCCGCGTCGGCGAAGACGATCGACGCCGACTTGCCGCCCAGCTCCAGGGAGACCCGGGCGATGTTGTCCGCCGAGGCCCGCAGGATCGACGCTCCGGTGGTGGTCTCGCCGGTGAAGGACACCTTGGCGGTGCGGCGGTCCGCGACCAGCGCGTCACCGATCACCCGGCCGGGGCCGGGCAGCACGCTGATCTGGTCGGCCGGCACGCCGGCGTCGACCAGCACGTCACCGAGCAGCAGGGCGGTGAGCGGGGTGAGCGAGGCCGGCTTGAGGACGACCGGGTTGCCGCAGGCGAGAGCGGGGGCGACCTTCCAGCAGGCGATCATGAGCGGGAAGTTCCACGGGACGATGAGCCCGACCGGCCCGACCGGCTCCCGCAGCACCACGTCGAGGCCCGCGTCCTGCACCGGCACCACCTGGCCGACGTGCTTGTTGGCGGCCCCGGCGTAGTACTCGAAGGTGCCGGCGGCCGCGCCCACCTCCCAGCGGGCGTCGCCGATGGGGTGGCCGGCGCCGCGGGCCTCGGCCTCCGCGAAGCGGTCCTCGCGCTCGCGCAGCAGCTCGGCCACGCGGAGCAGCACCCGGCCCCGCTCGGTGGCGCTGGTGCGGGCCCAGGCGCCGCGCCCGTCGTCGAACGCGGCGGCCGCGGCGGCGAGGGCGGCGTCGACGTCGGCCGGGCCGGCCTCGGCCACCTCGGCCAGCGGGCGACCGGTGGCCGGCTCGGTCACCGTGAAGGTGCGTCCCTCGGCGGCGTCTCGGCGCTCGCCGCTGATGATCAACTGCTCGGTCATGGGGCTCTCCAGGAGGACGTCGAGGGCCCTGCGCCCCCGGATGGCCGGCGCTGCGGTCCGGCGGTGCATCATACGGGGAGCACGATCCCGAGCCGAAGCTCCGGTCCGGGTCGACACAGGGCTGCGCGGCACCGGGCGGCGCACCACCGAACCAGGGAGAACAGGCAACATGGGTCGACTTGCAGGCAAGGTCGCGCTGATCACCGGTGCCGGGGGCGGCATGGGCCGGGTGGCCGCCGAGCGCTTCGCCGCCGAGGGCGCCCGCGTCGCGGTGGTCGACGTCGAGGAGCACCCCGAGGTGGTCGAGGCCATCGCGGCGGCCGGGGGCGAGGCCATCACCGTCGCCGCCGACGTGCGCTCCGCCGAGGCCGTCGAGGCCGCGGTGGCGCGGACCGTCGAGTCCTTCGGCGGGCTGGACGTGCTCTACAACAACGCCGGGGTGAGCCTCGGTGACGACGACGACGCCGTGAGCACCCCCGAGGCCACCTGGGAGCTGACGATGGACGTCAACGTCAAGGGCCTCTGGCTGTGCTGCAAGGCCGGCATCCCCGCGCTGGAGGCGAGCGGCGGCGGCTCCATCATCAACGTCGCCTCCTTCGTCGCCCACCTCGGCGCCGCCACCCCCCAGCTCGCCTACACCACCTCCAAGGGCGCGGTGCTGTCCATGACCCGCGAGATCGCGGTCATCTACGCCCGCCGCGGCATCCGGGCCAACGCCCTCTGCCCCGGGCCCGTGCTCACCCCGCTGCTCGCCAAGTACCTGTCCGACGACGAGAAGCGCAACCGCCGCCTCGTCCACATCCCGATGGGCCGCTTCGGCGAGGCCGCCGAGATGGTGAACGGGGCGCTCTTCCTCGCGTCGGACGAGTCCAGCTACATGACCGGCCAGTCGCTGCTCATCGACGGCGGCATCACCGCGGCCTACACCACGCCCGAGTGAGCACGCCCCGAGCGCAGCCGAGCGTCTGACAGACTGCCGCCGCCGAAAACGAACCGGAGAAGCCATGGACCGCGTCACCGTCACCCTCGACCAGCTCACCTCGATGATCGACGAGGGGACGATCGACACCGTCCTCGTCGCGTTCCCCGACAACCAGGGCCGCCTCCTCGGCAAGCGGGTGATGGCGCGGTACTTCCTCGACGTGGTGGCCGCCGGCTCCATCGAGGCGTGCAACTACCTGCTGGCGGTCGACGTCGACATGACGCCCCTGCCCGGCTACCGGGCCTTCAACTGGGAGCAGGGCTACGGCGACCTGTCCGCCATCCCCGACCTCTCCACCATCCGGGTCCTGCCGTGGCTGGAGCGCACCGCCCTCGTGCTCTGCGACCTGGTCGAGGAGTCCGACGGCTCGCCCATCGAGGTGTCGCCCCGCCGCATCCTCCGCAGCATGGAGCAGCGGGCGGCCGACGCCGGCTACCGGGTGAAGATCGGCGCCGAGCTGGAGTTCTTCCTCTTCAAGGACAGCTTCGCCGAGGCCGCGCAGAAGGGCTACCGGGGCCTCGTGCCCCACTCGGACGTGATCGAGGACTACCACCTGCTCCAGACCACCCGGGACGAGTACGTGATCGCGGACATCCGCAAGGGCATCGACGCGGCCGGCATCCCCGTCGAGTTCTCCAAGGGCGAGGCCGGCAAGGGCCAGCACGAGATCAACCTCGTCTACGCCGACGCGCTGGAGATGGCGGACCGCAACACCCTCTACAAGCACGCCGCCAAGGAGATCGCGGACCGGCACGGCCGCGCGGTGACCTTCATGGCGAAGTGGGACGCGGCCGAGGTCGGCTCCTCCTGCCACATCCACTCGTCGCTGTGGAACCTGGAGGGCACCCGCTCGCTCATGTGGGACGACGCCGCCGAGCACCACCTCTCCGAGCCGTTCCGCCACTGGCTCGGCGGCCTCGTGCACGCGTCGCGGGAGCTGACGCTGCTCTTCGCCCCGACCGTCAACTCCTACAAGCGCTACCAGCCCGACTCGTGGGCGCCCACCGCGCTCGCCTGGGGCCTCGACAACCGCACCCTCGGCTTCCGCACCGTGGGCCACGGCCAGGCGTACCGGGTGGAGTCGCGCATCCCGGGCGCGGACGTCAACAGCTACCTCGCGTTCGCCGGGGTGATGGCGGCCGGGCTCTGGGGCATCGAGCACCGCCTGGATCCGGGCGAGCCGTTCATCGGCAACGCCTACGCGGACGGCACCATCGCGCGCATCCCCTCGACCCTGGCCGAGGCCATCGAGTTGTTCCGCGGCTCCGAGGTCGCCCGCTGGGCCTTCGGCGAGGAGGTGCACCACCACCTGCTCAACACCGCCGAGCAGGAGTGGGCCGCCTTCAACCGGGCCGTCACCGACTGGGAGCTGCGCCGCAACTTCGAGCAGTTCTGAGCGCCCGCCGCGCCACGCGGCCCGCAGCCGCCGGGGCGGCGCTACCGTCCGGCCCATGGCAGCAGCAGGTGGCACCGGACCGATCGGGCCCTACCCGGAGCGGGTGGGCGAGGACCCCGAGGCGCAGGACGCCTACGACCGGCTCCGGCGGCGGCTGCTCTGGACCATGCCGTCGGGCCTCTACGTGCTCGGCAGCCGCGCCGGCGACGAGCGCAACCTCATGACGATCAACTGGGTCACCCAGGTCAGCTTCGACCCGAAGCTCGTCGGCGTGAGCGTGGAGCGGACCGCGCTCACCCACCGCCTGGTGGCCGAGGGCGGCGCCTTCGTCCTCAACCTGATCGCCCGAGACGACCGGGCGATCATCCGCAAGTTCACCAAGCCGTGCGAGTGGGACGCCGAGGCGTCCACGCTCAACGGCTTCGCGGTGCACGACGGCGTGACCGGCGCGCCGATCCTCGACCAGGCCGTCAGCCACCTGGAGTGCCGGGTCGTGGACCCCGTCGACTGCGGCGGCCACACGTTCTTCGTCGGGGAGGTCGTCGACGCCGCCTTCACCGGCGACGAGGAGACGCCCGTCCTCCGCATGGAGGACACCCGCATGAACTACGGCGGCTGACCGGCCTACCGGTCCGGGCGCGCGACGGCACGACCGCACGAAGTCGAGTTCCGCTCCGATCCGGGCCGTCCGGGCGGGTACCCTCGGCCCATGACCGATCCGGCCCGCATACCCGACCACGGCCGCAGCCCCCACGAGCTGCTCGCCCAGATCGACGCCGCCCACGCCGCCGACATCGACTGGCGGGGCGGCCGCGCCTTCAGCCTCGTCTACAACGTCGGCGACCACGAGCACGAGGAGCTGCTGGAGGCCGTGGGCGTGCGGTTCCTGCACGACAACGCCCTCAACCCGCTCAAGTACCCGAGCCTCCTCCAGATGGAGCTCGACGTCATCGCCATGGCCGCAGGGCTCCTCGGCACCGAGCCCGACGCGGGATCGCTCACCTCCGGCGGCACCGAGAGCATCTTCCTCGCCGTCCAGGTGGCCCGGGACCACAACCGGGCCGTCCGGGGCATCGCGGAGCCGCAGGTCGTCGCGCCCAGCACCGCCCACCCCGCCTTCGCCAAGGCGTGCAAGTACCTCGACGTCGAGCTGATCCTCGTGCCGGTCGGCCCCGACGGGCGCGCGGACGTCGCCGCCACCGAGGCCGCCGTGGGGGAGCGCACCGGCCTCCTCGTCGGCTCCGCCCCCTGCTACCCCTACGGCGTCATCGACCCCATCGAGGCGCTCGCGGGCCTCGCGGCCGAGCGCGGCATCCCCTTCCACACCGACGCCTGCCTCGGCGGCTGGCTCCTGCCCTGGTGGGAGCGCCTCGGCGAGCCGGTGCCGCCGTGGGACTTCCGGGTCCCCGGCGTCACCTCCATCTCCGCCGACATCCACAAGTACGGCTACACGTTCAAGGGCGCCTCCACCGTCCTCTACCGCAGCCGGGACCTCCTCCAGCACCAGTTCTTCTGGTACGACGACTGGCCCGGCGGCCTCTACGCCTCCGGCACCACCGCCGGCACCCGCCCCGCGCCGCCCATCGCCGGGGCCTGGACCGCCATCAACCACCTCGGCGTCGACGGCTACCTGCGCCTGGCCGAGGTGGTGCGCGACACCACCCGCCGCCTGGCCGCCGGCATCGAGGCCATCGACGGGCTCCGCCTCACCCACCGGCCCGACCTGTCCCTCTTCGAGTTCGGCAGCGACACGCTCGACATCGGCGCCGTCGGCGACGTGATGGACGACCGGGGCTGGAACCTCGACCGCCAGCAGGGCGGCCTCCACCTCATGATCTCGCCCGCCCACGCGGCCGTGGTCGACGCGTTCCTCGCGGACCTCGCCGACGCCGCCGCCGACCACGGCGAGAGCCGCGGCGTCGACGCCACCTACGGCGGCATCGCCTGAGCCCGGCCCCGCCCGCCCCCAACATCCGAGTCGATGTTCCCCTTCGGTAGCATCGGCTCGGGCGATCCGCCGCCGGACGGCAGACCGCCACCACCGTCAGCAGAGGAAGTGCCCGTGGACGTTCCAGAGATCGACATCGCCGAGGCCGCCAGGCGGATCGCGGCGGGGACCCCCGTCGTGGACGTCCGCGAGCCCGACGAGTACGTCGCCGGCCACGTGCCCGGCGCCCCGCTCATCCCCCTCGGCACCGTCGCGGCGCGCGCCGGCGAGCTGCCCACCGACCGCGAGGTGCTCGTCATCTGCAAGGCCGGCGGTCGCAGCCGCAGCGCCGCCGAGCACCTCCGCGGCGTGGGCGTCGACGCCGTCAACATCGCCGGCGGCACGATGGCCTGGATCGAGGCCGGCCACGAGGTGGTCACCGGCGACCAGCCCGGCACCGGCACCGGCGCCGCGTGAGGCGCCGAGCGAGCAGCGGCGTCGCCCCCGCCGAGCCCATCGACGCCCGCTGGATCGACCGGGCCGAGGACCTCGACGGCGTCGTCGCCCGGCTCCTGGAGGAGCCCGCCTTCGGCGTCGACACCGAGTTCCACCGGGAGAAGACCTACTTCCCCCAGCTCGCCCTCGTGCAGGTGTCCTGGGGCGACGAGCGCGTGCTCATCGACCCGCTCGCCCTCGACCTGGCCCCCTTCGCCGCCGCGCTCACCGGCCCGGCCGTGGTCGTCATGCACGCCGCCAGCCAGGACCTGGAGGTGCTCGCCCGGGCCTGCGGGGTGCTGCCCCGGGAGCTGTTCGACACCCAGATCGCGGCCGCCTTCACGAGCCACACCCTGCCGTCGCTCGCCGCGCTGGTCGACCGCTACTACGGCATCCACCTCCCCAAGGGCGACCGGCTGACCGACTGGCTGCACCGCCCGCTCGGCGAGGATCAGCGCACCTACGCCGCCGCGGACGTGGCCCACCTCCTCGACCTCCACCGGCGCCTCACCGCCGACCTGGACGAGCTGGGCCGGCTCGACTGGGCCCGCGAGGAGTGCGAGCTGCTGCGCCGCCGGGGGGAGGTCGTTCGCGAGCCCGACGATGCCTGGCTCAAGATCAAGGAGGCCCGCTCGCTCAAGGGCGAGGCTGCCGGGGTCGCCCGGGCCGTGGCCGCGTGGCGGGAGCGCCGGGCCGCCGAGCTGGACCAGCCGGTGCGCTTCGTGCTGTCGGACCTGGCCATCGTGGGGATCGCCCAGCGGCGCCCCGACAAGGCCGCCGACCTGGCGCGGGTCCGCGGCGTGGACGACCGCCACGCCCGCGGCGCCGTCGGCGAGTCGCTCCTCGCCGCGGTGCGCGAGGGCCGGGCCACGCCGCCGCCCCGCCGCAACGGCCCCGACCACGAGCTGGACCGCAAGCTGCGCCCCGCCGTGTCGCTCGTGGCCGCCTGGGTGAGCCAGCTCGCCCGCGACCTCTCGATCGAGACCGCGCTGGTCGCCACCCGCGCCGACATCGAGGCGCTGCTCGCCGGCGACCCCGACGCCCGGCTCACCCGCGGCTGGCGGGCCGAGCTGGTGGGCGAGCCGATCCGCCGCCTGGTGGGCGGCGAGGCCGCCCTGGCCTTCGACGGCCACGGCGGCCTCGTCCTGGAGCCCCGAGCCGAGCCGGCCCCCGGCAGCACCTGACCAACCCTCGAACTTGGCACCGGAACGCCGCACGGGTGCGGCAGTTCCGTGCCAAGTTCGACGGGGAGCGGGGTCGGGCGGGGAGCGGGGTGGGGGTCAGGCGGGGCGGAGGAGGACCGCGCCGTCGGGGGCGACGGTCGTGACCTCGCCGCCCTCGGCGCCGTCGGAGCCCAGCTCCAGGACCCAGCCCGCGGTGAGCGACGCGACGTCGACGGGTGCGTCGGACAGGTTGACCACGAAGCGGCGCCGGTCCTCGCCCTCGGCCCGGTCCCAGGCCACCACGCCCTCGGGCGCGTCCACCAGCTCCTGGGCGCCCGCGTGCAGCGCCGGGGAGGCGCGGCGGGCGGCCAGGAGGCGCCGGTAGAGGTTGGCGATCGAGTCGGGGTCCGCCACCTGGGTCGCCACGTTGCGGCGCTCGACCTCCGGCGGCCACGGCAGCCACGGCTCCCCGCCCGGCCAGCCGTGGTCGGGCTCGGGCGTCCACGGGATCGGCGCCCGGCAGCCGTCGCGCCCGCCCGGGTCGACCACCCGGTCCTCGGGCACCTCGGCGTCGGCCAGGCCCAGCTCCTCGCCCGCGTAGAGGAACGGCGTGCCCCGCTGGCCGAGCAGCAGGAACGCCGCGGTCCGGGTGCGGGCCTCGGAGCCGTAGCGGGTGGCCTGGCGGGGGTTGTCGTGGTTGCCGAGCACCCAGGACGGCCAGCCCTTCGGCTCGATGTGGTCGCGCACCGCGGCGATGTTCGCCCGCCAGAACGCGGCGTCCCACGGGGCGAACAGCGGGGCGAAGTTGAAGTTGAGGTGCAGGCCCCGGCCCTCGACGTAGTACTCGGCGACCATCGCCGGGTCGAGCAGCGCGATCTCGCCGACCATCATGCGGTCGCCGTCGTAGCCGTCGAGCACCTGGCGCAGCCCCTCCAGCAGGGGGAGGGTGGACGGCTCGTGGTTGAGGACCACGTGCGGCAGCGGCAGGAACTCCACGCCGTCGTCCGCGAGGTCCTCGGACTTGCCGATGAGGTGGACGACGTCGAGGCGGAACCCGTCGACGCCCCGGTCGAGCCAGAAGCGCAGCACGTCGTGCATCGCCTCGACCACCTCGGGGTTGCGCCAGTTGAGGTCGGGCTGCTGGGGCAGGAACAGGTGCAGGTACCACTCGTCCGTGACCGGGTCGATGCTCCAGGCCGGCGCGCCGTCCTCGCTCCAGCTCGTCACCCAGTTGTTGGGCGGCGCGCCGTCGGGGGTGCGGGGCCGCCAGTGGTACCAGTCCCGCTTCGGGTCGTCCGTGGAGGACCGCGACGCCTGGAACCAGGGGTGCTGGTCGCTCGTGTGGTTGGGGACCCAGTCGACCACCACGCGGATGCCCCGGGCGTGCGCGTCGGCCACCAGGGCGTCGAAGTCGTCCAGGGTGCCGAAGATCGGGTCGACGTCGCAGTAGTCGCTCACGTCGTAGCCGAAGTCGGCCATGGGGGAGCGGTAGAACGGCGACAGCCAGATGGCGTCGACGCCGAGCCACGCCAGGTGGTCGAGGCGGGCCCGGATGCCGGGCAGGTCACCGATGCCGTCGCCGTCCGAATCGGCGAAGGAGCGCGGGTAGATCTGGTACACGGTGGCCGTCTGCCACCAGGGCAGTGGAGCGCGGGTCATCCGGGCAATGTAGGGCACCCGGACGACGCCCCGGACCGAGCGGTTCCGCATCCCCGGGTGCCGGAGCCGCGCGCGATCTGGCTACACTCGGCCACTGGATCAATTTTCATCTTTTCCGGAGTGTGGCCCGTGAAAAAGGGTCGTCATCGCCGTTACGAAGAAGCGCGGTCCCTCAAGCGCTCATCGGAACCGTCCTACAACGATCTGCTCGATCGTGCCGACGAGCAGCCGTGTCCCGAGTGCGACGCGCTGCCCGGCCACGATCACGCCTCGTGGTGCCTCGCGGACGCCGCGGTGCAGGAACCGGACGGCTGGAACTAGGAGCGTGTCGCCGGCCCACCTGACCGGCTGATTTCACCCGGGCCGCCGGCGGCGGCGAGAATGGACCGTTCGCCGCCCGGCGGGCGCCAGCCACGGCCGGTCCGCACCGGCCGATCACCGCCGAAAGGTACCCGTGTCGTTCAGCGCGCTCCGCAACGTCGCCCTCGTGGCGCACGTCGACCATGGCAAGACGACCCTGGTCGACGCGCTCCTCCGCTCCACCGGCACCTTCGGCGCCCACCAGGCGGTGGTCGACCGGGTGATGGACTCGGGCGACCAGGAGCGGGAGCGGGGCATCACCATCCTCGCCAAGGCCGCCTCGGTCACCTGGAACGACGTGAAGATCAACCTGGTGGACACGCCCGGCCACGCGGACTTCGGCGGCGAGGTCGAGCGGTCGCTCGAACTGGTGGACGGCGTGGTGCTCCTGGTCGACGCGGCCGAGGGGCCGCTGCCCCAGACCCGCTACGTGCTCTCCAAGGCGCTGGCCCGCAACCTGCCGGCGATCCTCGTCATCAACAAGGTCGACCGCTCCGACGCCCGGCCCGACGAGGTGCTGGACGAGGTCTACGAGCTGTTCATGGACCTCGGCGCCACCGACGAGGACATCGAGTTCCCGATCATCTCGGCGATCGCCCGCGAGTCCAAGGCGGTCGTGGGCATCGGCGTGCCCGGCGACGACGCCGACCTCACCCCGCTGCTGGCCCAGATCGTGGAGACGATCCCCGAGCCGAAGGTCGACCCGCACGGGCCCCTCCAGGCCATCGTCACCAACCTCGACGCCTCCGACTACCTCGGCCGCCTCGCGGTGGGCCGCATCATCCGGGGCACCATCCGCAGGGGCGAGCGGGTCGCGCTGCTCGACGAGGAGACCCTCGAGGGCGCCAAGCCCGTCGAGCGCCGCCTGACCGGTCTGCTCGGCTTCTCCGGCATCGGCCGCGAGGAGGTGGACGAGCTGGGCGCCGGCGACCTGTTCGTGGTGGCCGGCTTCCCGGAGGTGGAGATCGGCGACACGATCGCGGACCCCACCTCGCCCGAGGCGCTGCCCCGCCTGGAGGTGGACGAGCCCGTCCTCCGTATGACCTTCGGGGTCAACACCTCGCCGCTGGCGGGCCGCGAGGGCAAGTACCTCACCTCCCGGCACCTGCGGGAGCGCCTGGAGCGCGAGGTGCTCGGCAACGTGTCGATCCGCCTGACCGACACCGACTCGCCCGACGTGCTGGAGGTGGCCGGCCGGGGCGAGCTCCAGCTCGCGGTGCTGATCGAGACGATGCGCCGCGAGGGCTACGAGCTCCAGGCCAGCCGGCCCGAGGTGATCGTGAAGGACATCGACGGCAAGCGCCACGAGCCGCTGGAGCGCGGCGTCTGCGACGTGCCCGAGGACCACGTGGGCACCGTCACCCAGGCGCTCGCGCCCCGCAAGGGCCGGGTGACCGACATGCGCCCCGGCGACACCGGCCGCACCGTCGTCACCTTCGAGGCGCCCGCCCGCGGCCTCATCGGCTTCCGGGGCCTGCTGCTCACCGCCACCCGGGGCACCGCGCTGCTCCACACCCACCACGCCGGCTGGATGCCGTGGGCCGGCGAGCTGCCCCACCGCCAGGGCGGCGCCATGATGGCCGACCGCACCGGCACCACCACCGGCTACGCGCTGGACAACCTCCAGACCCGCGGCGACCTGTTCGTGGGCCCCGGCACCGAGGTGTACGAGGGCATGGTGATCGGCGAGAACAGCCGCCCCGACGACATGATCGTCAACGCGGTGCGGGAGAAGCAGAAGACCAACATCCGCACCCACGCCGCGGACGACGCCATCAAGCTGGTGCCGCCGAAGATCCACACGCTGGAGTCCGCGATCGAGTTCATCGCCGAGGACGAGCTGATCGAGGTCACGCCCTCCAACATCCGCATCCGCAAGCGCATCCTGAAGGAGCAGGACCGCCGGCGCCTCAAGCGCTGAGGTCGGCGGTGGCGACGCCGGCGCGGCGTCAGCGGCGCCCGGCGCGACGGGCGGGGTGGGGGAGGAAGACGCGGGTGCCGTCCTTGCGGCGGCGCCGGCGCAGGTGCGCGGCCAGGACCTCGTAGACCTCGTCGCCGACCATCGTGCGCAGCTCGTCGGCCAGCGACTCGAACACCGGGCTCGTCCCCACGAACGCATCGGGGGCGTCGGTGCACCACCAGTGGAAGTCGGCCCCGCCCTCGCCCCAGTCCCGGCGCTTCCACTCCCGGATCGTGGAGGTGACGTGGCCGCCCTCGTCGGTCTCGTCCACGCGGCGCAGCGGGAGCTGCCAGCACACCTCGGGCATCAGGTCGAGGTGGCGCTGCCCCGACGCGAGCGCAGCGTGGTGGAAGGCGCAGCCCAGGCCGTCGCCGTCGAAGCCGGGGCGGTTCAGGAAGATGCAGGCGTCGTCCACGAGGCGGGTGGTGGTCTCGCCGTCGTCGTTGCGCCGGACGACGCCCTCGCGCCGCCCCACGTCGCGGAACTGCCACTGCGACGGGGTCAGGCGCTCGGCCATCGCCTCGGTGTGGGCGACGTCGTCGGGGCCGGTGAAGTGGGCGCCGTAGGAGCAGCAGCCCTCCACCGCGGCGCTGTGGTCCTCGGTGAGCACCCCCTTGCAGCCCCGGCCGAAGATGCAGGTCCAGTCGCTGGTGAGGAACGTGACGTCGAAGAGCCAGGTGCGCTCCTCGTCGGGATCCTCGAACGACACCCACTCGTGCAGATCATCGACGTGCGCCACGGCCGGCCACGGTAGCGCCCGGTCCGCCCGCCACCGACCTGCGGCCCCCGACCTGCCGGGTCCTACCATCGGGCCGTGACCGCAGCGGCCCGACCGGCGACGGATGACGACCTGGAGGGCATCTGGCAGGTGTTCCGGCTCGGCTTCGGCGTCCGCCCGGCCGAGCGCGACCGCTGGGTCCGCCTGATCGAGCCGGCCCGCGTGCAGGTGGTGGACGGCCACGAGGCGGGTGAGATCGCGGCGGCCGCCCAGGTCCTGCGGCTCCACCAGCACTTCGGCGGCCGGGCCGTCCCGCTCGGCGGCTACTCGCCGGTGGCGGTGCTGCCCGAGCACCGCGGCCGCGGGCTGGGCCGGACGGTCGTGGCCGCCCACCTCGACGTGCTCCGGGCCGAGGGGGTGCCGATCGCGGGCCTGTTCCCGTCGTCGGTCGCGCTCTACCGGGCCGTCGGCTTCGAGCTGGCCGGCTCCTTCGTCGCCCGCAGGGTCCCCGCCGCGCACCTCGCGGCGATCGGCGGGTCCGGTGGAGCCGGCGGGACCGGCGCGGGTGCGGCGGGGGTGGTGGTG
>Ga0207868_1001550_pt1 | contig 15931 bp, 5 predicted proteins | sample Passage237B_FD_187370 | JGI IMG/M metagenome (GOLD analysis project Ga0207868, IMG submission 187370) | Cellulose adapted compost microbial communities from Newby Island Compost Facility, Milpitas, CA, USA - Passage2 37B (SPAdes) (version 3) ... | reverse complement strand
CGGGCTTGGGCGGCTTGCGGCCGCGCGTGGCCTGCCAGGACTGGGTGATCACCTGGTTCGCGACCCACGCGGCGGCCGCGGCCGTGGCGAGGCCGACGAGCTTGGCGACGAGGGGTGTCGAGGACTTGCCTGCCATGTGCGCTGACGCTACATGCCGCGAGTCGGACGTGCGCGGCTTGTGGTTCTCGCGTGCCCTGCTGCCATATGGCCGAGGCGATCCGCGAATGTGTCTCGCATGGTGGGATCACACCCGGTCATTTACTGACGCTCTGTCCGGATAAACCAGCATATAGACCTCTGACCTGCGGCGGCGTTGCTCTAGCCTTTTCTGGACTCGTGTCCAAGTGGAGGTCATTGACGTGCGACACCGCACCCCGAGCCGCGGTGTCGCGGCGCTCCTGTCCTGTGCCCTCGTCCTGGGTCTGGGCACCGTGGCGACCGTGGCGTCGCAGGTCGTGACGGCGACCCCCGCGCAGGCCGCGGCGGGTTCGCTCTCCCTGGACCACGACGCGACCGCCGCGACCGTGCTCGCCGGCGAGGACGCGCGCATCACGCTCGGCGCGAACCTCACCGGCGACCCCGGCGACGTCGCCTACAACGTGGGCTTCGTCGCGACGCTGCCCCCCGGTGCGACCTACGTCCCCGGCTCCGCCACGCCCGCGTCCGGCCCGGGCGCGCCCGGCGAGCCCGTCGCGACCCAGGTCAAGCCGTCGGCGAGCGAGAGCACCTGGTACTGGGTGCTCGTCTGGACCAACGTCACCGACCTGCCCGCGGGCGGCGCCGCGTCCATCGGCTTCGCGGTCGACCTCGACGAGGCCCGCTTCCCCGTCGGCAGCGAGCTCGTCGTGCCCGCGCAGGTCCTCGGCAGCGACGACGAGCGCATGGTCCCCAAGGCGACGGTCACCGACGCCGGCACGACCGTGCAGGCCGACGTGTCCGCGTCGGACACCGCGCGCGTCGACGTCAGCGCGCTCGAGATCACCAAGGCGCACCTGTCGCCCGAGGACGAGTTCCTGCGCGGCATGCCGAACACCTACACGCTGACCGTGCGGGCCGCGCCCGGCGGCGCCGTCACCGGCGCGCAGGTGCGCGACCTCATGCCCGCGGAGCTGAAGTTCGAGTCCTGCGTCTCCGTGGACCCGGGCGGCTGCGGCACGCTCGCCGGCGCGGCGTTCACGACCGACGCCGACGGCGCGCACACGCAGGTCATGTGGGACCTGGGCACCCTCGCGGCGGGCAGCACCACCGTCATCACCTACACCGCCTCCGCGGGCTACCGCGCGCTCGACGACGCCGCGACCGGCTTCACCGGCCCGTCGCTGCGCCAGGACCCGACCGGCACCGAGGCCACGAACACGGCCACCGCCACGGGCACCTACCAGGGCGCCGTGCGCACAGCCGCGGACCGCGCGGTGACCTCGTCCGACGAGCACACGGTGAACGTCCTCGACGTCTCGCTGGTCAAGACCGGCGCCTCGCAGGAGTTCCGCGCGGGCGAGGAGGCGTCGTTCGCGCTCGACGTCCGCGGCGGCGCGCTCACGAGCGCGACGGACGTCGTCGTGACCGACACGCTGCCCGACGGTCTCTGCGTCTTCCTGCCGAGCGGCTTCGCGACGCCCGCGGGCTGGCCCGCCGAGTGCCAGTCCCTGCCGCGCCGGCCCATCGACGGCGCGACCCTCACGAGCGCGGTCGTCAACGCGGACGGCACGACGACGCTGCTCCTCGCGGTCGCGGACCTCGCTCCGGGCCAGACCCGGCACGTCACGTACTCCGCGTACATGCGGGCCGCGCACGCGGACGGCTCGCCGACCGCGACCGGTGAGACGTTCACCAACGCCGCGTCCGTGGCCGCGACGACCCACCCGGTCGCCGGCTCGCCCGAGACCGGCCCGGTGGCCGTGACGAACGGCTCCGCCGCCGCCGTCGCACCTCAGGGCCCGTCGCTCGTCAAGGAGGTCTGGCCCAACACGGACCGGACCCCCATCACCGGCGCCGCGTCCTGCCCGGCCGTCTCCAGCCCGCAGTGGACGTCCGACGGGCAGCCCCTGGTCCGGCTCGGCGACCTGCTGTGCTTCCAGATCACGCTTCAGGCCTCGTCGGGCGCCGCGCTGCGCGACGTCGTCGTGCGCGACTTCGTGCCGGTGGGCACCGAGCTCATGGACGTGCGGGTCGCCGGGAACCCGGCCGGTGTCACCGTCGACCGCATCGGCAGCGAGGCGGCGTGGCAGGTCGGCACGGTCTCCGGCGCGCACCGGTACGTGCCGGCGGGCGCGACCGTGACGTTCCAGGTCGTCGCGCGCGTCACCGACACGCAGCCGACCGGCAAGGACATCCTCGGCAACCTCGCGAAGATGCGCTGGCTCGACGCCGACAACCGCGTCGCCGCGCAGCGCACGCAGGTGGACTTCGCGGTGGCGCCCGCCGCGCCGCTGACCCTGACGAAGACCGTCCTGGCCGCCTCCGGCACCGGCACGAACCAGCAGGTCACCGAGGGCGAGGTCGTCACCTACCGCCTGGCCGTGCGGCACGCCGGCACGGCGGCCGACGGCAGCGACCACCCGGTCACCGAGGTCGAGGTGTGGGACGCGCTGCCCGCGGGCTTCACGTGCGCGGACCTCGTCTCCAGCGTGACGTGCGGGGCCGGGCCGACGTCCTCGACGGCCGGGCGCTCGTACGTGCGCACCGTGCTGAGCGGCACCCTGCTCGGTCCGGACGGCGTGCTCACCCCGGGTGAGACCGCCACGTTCGACGTGCAGCTGCGCATCCCGTCGCCGCTGTCGATCGCGTCGGCGCACCGCAACGACGCCTCGATCGTCTCCTACGAGATCCCGACGACCGACGGCCGCCCCGGCGGCACGAGCGCGACCTACTACCCGGCCGGCTCGCTCGCCGACCCGGCCGAGCCGAACGCGCCCGCGGCGAACGCGTCCGCGACGGTCCGCCTGCCCGACGCGACGGTCGCGAAGGCCATCACGACGACGTCCGTCGAGGAGACGGGGAACAACCGCGCCTCGCAGGCGACGATCGGCGAGACGGTGGACTACACCTACTCGGTGACGCTGCCCGCGCACACGTCGATGTTCCGTGGCGTCCTGCGCGACACGCTCCCGACGGGCGGCAGGCTCGTCGGCCTCACGGTGACCGGGTCGAGCACGCCGGGCCTGACCGTGACGTCGTACACGTCCGGCACGGGCGCGACCTGCTCGCCGACGGCGACGAACGCGTGCCTCGACACCACCACCGGGGCGCTCCACCTGCCGCCGGTGCTCACGAACTCCGGCTCCACGCCGGTCACGTACTCGGTGTCGGTGCGCGCGCGCGTCGCGAACGTCACCGCGAACTCGCACAACGCGACCCTCACGAACACCGCGACGCTGACCAGCCGCGACACCGCGACGTCGACCACCGACGTGACGCGCGCGTCGCAGACGGCGACCGCGACGGTCGTCGTCCCGGACGTCTCCGTGACCAAGACGCCGCTGAACGTCTCGGGCAGCCCGGTCGACCCGCTGCCGGTCGGCACGAGCCAGGTCGTGACGTACCGGCTCACCGCGACGAACACCACGGGCCGTCCGGCCGCGCACGACGCGGTCGTCGTCGACTGCCTCCCGCCCGGCATGACCCTCGTGACGCCGCTGGACCCGGGGCTGACCGCGCAGCCGGGCACCGGCTCGCCCTGCGCGGCCAGCCGCACGCAGATCACGTGGACCGTGGGCGACATCGCGGGCGGCGCGTCGCCGAGCGCGACGTACCAGGCGACCGTCCCGGCGGACGCGGCGGGTGCCGCGTCGCTCGTGAACACCGCGACGCTCCTGGCGTCGACGATCGACGACGGCCAGAACGGCACCTCGACCGAGCGCACGCTGACCGCCACCGAGTCCGGCACGGTCACGCTGGCCTCCCCGACGGGCTCGAAGACCGCCGACGTCACGTGGGCGGTTCCCGGCCAGACCGTGACGTTCACCCTCGTCACGCGCCTCCCCGCGAACGCGAACTTCTACGACGCCGCGGTCATCGACGTCCTGCCGTCCGGCCTGAAGCCGGACCTCGCGGCCGTGACCGTGGAGTGCACCGGCGGCGACGCCGCGTGGCAGACGTCGTGCGCCGACGCCCCGGTCGCGACGACGTACACGGGCACGACGACGACGCGCGTGGTGTGGCCGCTGGGCGACCTGGCCCCGAGCAGCACCGAGCGGGTCGTGACCATCACGCTCCCGGTGACGGTCGACCCGGCGGGCTCCGCCACCGCCGGCGCCACCCTCACGAACGCCATGGGTCTCGGTTGGTTCCAGTCCGACGCGAACCGCACGGTGACGCCCACCACGACGTTCAACAACGCGCCGACGCTCGGGACCGTCGCGGTCACGGTGCGCGAGCCGGCGGTGTCGGTGACCAAGTCGGTCGACGACGCGACCGTCGAGCCCGGTCAGGTCTTCACCTACTCGGTGAGCGTGGCCGGGTCCACCGTGGCGCGGAACGCCGCGACCGCGTACGACGTCGCGGTCGTGGACACGCTGCCCGTGGGCGTCGTGCCGGTCGACCTGACGGGTGCGCCGCTGCCCGACGGCCCGTACGACTTCTTCACGTGGGACTCCTCGACCCGGCAGCTGTCCTGGACGGAGGACGAGGTCGCCTCGGGTGACGTGGCCACGCGGTCGTTCCGCGTGAAGCTCGACGACGCCGACACACTCACGGGCGCGGCCCTGCGGAACACCGTGCGCGCGACGTCCTGGGAGTCGCAGCCCACCGACGGCCGCTCGTACGGGCCGAGCAACCCGGCCACGGTCGACGTCAGGCCGCAGCTCCCGCTCGTGAACGCGACGAAGACCCAGTACACCGCGAACCCCGTCGTCGTCGGGCAGGAGGTCGCGTACGGCGTCACCCTGACCAACGCGGGGGGCGGCACGGCGGTCGCCCTCGACGTGACCGACACGCTCCCGACGGGCTGGGAGTACGTGGCCGGCAGCGCCTCGATCCAGGTCGACGACGTCCGCCACACGCTCGACGACCCGACCGGCACGGGCACGCTCGTGTGGACGGACGTCCTGCCCGCGGGCGCGACGCTCGCGCCGGGCGCCTCGGTGACGCTCGTCTACTCCGCGTCGCCGACCGAGGACGCGGCCTCGGCCGACGGCTCGGCCGTCGCGCACACCAACACGGCCGCGGTCACGCGCGTGACCGACGCGGCCGGCGGTGACTCCTACGACGGCGGCGACGGCTCGTACACGGGCACGGACGGCACGGCGACCGCCCGCATCCACGCGGCCGACCTGGTCGTGACGAAGACGGCCGCGACCTGGGTCGCGGGCACGTCGACGAACACGTGGACGGTCCGCGTCCGCAACGACGGGCCCGACCCGGCGGTCGGCGTCGTCGTGCACGACGTCATCGGCACGCTGCCCGACGGGGTCTCCCTCGTCTCGGTCGCGGGCAGCGACTTCACCTGCGCCGCCGGCACGGGCTCGACCGCCGCCGCCCCGGTGACGGACTGCACGCTGAGCACGGCGCTCGCGCCGGGTGCCACGGCGACGCTCACGGTCACGGTCGACGTGGCCGACGACGTCGCGGCCGGCACGACGGCGACGAACACCGCGACGGTGTCGGCGACGACGTTCGACCCGGACGACACGAACGACTCGGCGACGAGCACCGCGACGGTCACGACCGCGGCGGACCTCGAGCTGGTGAAGACCGGCCCGGCGTCGGTCGACGCGGGCGCGTCGGCGACCTGGACGGTCACCGTGACGAACCACGGGCCGTCGGTGTCGCGCGCCTCGGCGGCCGACCCGGTCGTCGTGACGGACACGCTCCCCGCGGGCGTCGAGGTGGACGACGCGGACGTCACCGCGACGGGCGCCACGTGCGAGCTGGACGGCCGGACGCTGACCTGTGAGCGCACGACCGACCTCGCGGTCGGGGCCTCGTTCTCGGTCCAGGTCACGGGCCTCGTCGACGCGGCGCTGCGCCCCGCCGACGGCCCCCTCGTCAACACCGCCGCGGTCACCCCGGTCACGGACCAGGGCGCGGACGACCACGACGACGAGGACTCGACGAGCACGACGGTCACGCACGCCGAGTCGCTGACGGTCACGAAGACGATCGACGGCACGCTCGTCGCGGGTGAGACCGGCACGTACGCGATCACGGTCCGCAACGACGGCCCGTCGGCCGCGCGCGGCGTCGTGGTCACCGACGACCTGCCCACGGGCCTGACGTTCGCGGGCGGCGTCGACTCCGACGACGACTGGACCTGCTCCGGCACCACGAGCGTGGTCTGCGAGCTCGACGGCGTCCTCGGCGTCGGTGCGGGCGCGGCCTCGTCGTTCACGTTCGACGTGGACGTCGCGTCCGGCCGCACGGGCGACATCCTCAACACCGCGGTCGTCGGCTCCGACTGGGCCGACGACCAGGACAGCGACGACGTGACGACGGGCGCGACGGTGCACGCCGACCTCGGCATCACCAAGTCGCACACCGGCGCCACGGTCACCGCGGGCACGGGCACGACGTTCACGCTCACCGTGACGAACCACGGCCCGTCCGACGCGCCCGGCCCGATCACGGTGTCCGACACGGTCCCCGCAGGCCTGCCGCTCGACGGCGCGCCCGCACCGGACGGCGGCACGTGCACGGTCGGTGCGACCACCCCCGGTGGCGGGCAGCCCGTGACCTGCACGCTCACCGGCGGGCTCGTGGCGGGCGGCACGTGGGAGATCGAGATCCCCGTGACGGTCCCGGCCGACGCTGCGCCGGCGACGATCAGGAACACCGCGACGGTGTCCGGCCCGCCGACGCTCGACGAGGGCGCGGACACGCACGACAACAGCGCGTCCGACGACGTGATCGTCGTGCGCGAGGCGGACCTGTCGATCACCAAGAGCGCGTCGGCGGCCACGGTCACCGCGGGCACCGACGTGACGTACACGCTCGCGGTCGAGAACGCGGGCCCGTCGGTCGCGGCCGCCACGGTCGTCACCGACTCGCTCGACGCGCGCCTCGCGCCGGTCTCCGCGACGTGGGCGGGCCACCCGGGCGCGTGCACGATCAGCGGTCAGGACGTGACCTGCGAGATCGGCGAGCTGCTGCCGAGCGACGGCACGGTGACCATCACCGTCGTCGCGCGGGTCCGCTCGTCGGTCGCCGACGGCGCGAGCATCACGAACACCGCGGAGGTCGTCTCGACGACCCCGGACGTCGACGGTGAGGGCCCGTCGTCCGACGAGGACGACGCGACCATCACGGTCGACACCGACGCCGAGCTCTCGCTGGTGAAGACCACCGAGACGACGAGCGTGCACGCGGGCGAGGCGGCCCGGTTCTCGATCGTCGTGACGAACGACGGCCCGTCGGACGTCCCGGCGCCGGTCACGGTCGTCGACACCCTGCCCGAGGGCCTGAGCTTCGTGTCCGCCGCGACCACCGGCACCCCCGCGTGGGACTGCTCGGCGAGCGGTCAGGACGTGACGTGCGAGCTCGCGGCGGCGGTCGTCGCCGGGGCGGACGCGCCGACGCTGCGGATCACGGCCCTCGTGTCGCCGTCCGCGGACCCGGGGACGCTGACCAACGAGGCGTACGCGACGTCCGACCTCACGGGCGACTCCGACCCCGACACGTCGACCCTCACGGTCACGACGTCGGCGGACCTCGGCATCACGAAGTCGCACACCGGCACCGCGGTCGCGGGTGAGCCGTTCGCGTGGACGCTCACCGTGACCAACGCCGGGCCGTCGGACTCGCGTGCCGACGCCGGCCACCCCGTCGTCGTGACGGACGTGCTGCCCGAGGGCGTGACGTTCGACGGCTCCGCGCCCGTCACGGGCGGCGGGTTCACGTGCGTCGCCGGTGCGCCGGTGACGGTGGGCGGCGCGACCCGCGACACGGTCGAGTGCGAGCGCCCGACGACGCTCGCGGCCGGTGACACCGTGTCCGTCACGGTCCCGGTGCTGCTCGACGCGGACCTGCAGGGCGACGTGACCAACACGGCCACCGTCACCCCGGGCCGCACCCCCCAGCCGTCGGGCACGACCCTGCCCGACACGGACACCGACGACGTCACGGTCACCGGCATCGCCGACCTGTCCGTCGCCAAGGACCTGCTGACCCCGGCGGCCGACGTCGTCGCGGGCCGGGAGATCCGGTGGAACCTCGACGTGACGAACCACGGCCCGTCCACGGCGCGCGCCGACGCGAGCACCCCGCTCGTCGTCGTCGACGACCTGCCGGCCGAGGTCCAGGACGCCACCGCGTCCGGCACCGGCTGGGACTGCACGACGAGCGGCACGACGATCCGCTGTGAGCGGGACACCGACCTGGCGGTCGGGGCCGCGCCGAGCATCGAGGTCGTCGCGACGGTCCGCCCGAGCACGACGACCGCGGTGGTCAACGCCGTGACCGTGACGCCGGGCAGCACGCCGCAGGCCGCGCCCGGCGGCCCGGCCACGGGCACCGAGCCCGACACCGACGACGTGTCGGTCGTGCCGGGCACCGAGGCGGACCTGGCGCTCACGAAGGCCGTCGTCACCGCGCCCGTCGCGGGCGGCACCGGCGTGTACCGCCTGCAGGTGCTGAACCTCGGGCCGTCCGACGCGCGTGACGTCGTCGTGGTCGACCACCTGCCGGCGGGGCTGACGTCCCGCGGGGTCGTCGGCGCGTCCGCCGGCGCGGTGTGGGACTGCACCGGCACCGACGACGTGACGTGCGAGCTCGGCGCGCCGCTGCCCGCCGGTGAGGTCGCCTGGCTCGACCTCGAGGTCGCGGCCGCGTCGTCGCTGACCGCCGACGTGGTCAACACCGCGACGGTCTCGTCGTCGACGACCGACCCGGACCCGGCGAACAACACCGCCACGGCCACGGCCACGCCCGGCCGGTCCGCGGCGCTGAGCGTGACCAAGACGCACCGCGGCGAGGGCCGCGTGGGCGCGGACGTCACGTACGACCTCGTCGTGCGCAACGCCGGCCCGTCCGACGCCACCGACGTCGTGGCGCGCGACCTCGTGCCCGCGGCGCTCCAGGTCACCGGCGTGCGCGCCGGCGACACCTGGGAGTGCGTCGTCGGTGAGCACGGGACCGACGGCACCCCGGTGCTGTGCACCCGGGACGTCCTGCCGGCCCGGGCGACCGCGCCCGCGATCCACGTGGACGTCGTCGTCGGCGCCGCCGCCTACCCGGGCGTCACCAACGTCGTCGAGGTGAGCTCCTCGACGCCGGGCCCCGACGGCACGGTCGTCACCGCGGCCGACTCCGACGAGCTCGTCGTCGACCCGCTCGTCGACCTGGCGGTCACCAAGACGCTCGACGGCGACGCGGTGCAGGTCGGCTCCGCCGCCACGTACGTGCTCACGGTGACGAACCACGGCCCGACGGCCGACCCCGGTCCCGTCACCCTGACCGACGAGCTGCCCGCCGGGCTGACGTTCGACACCGCGCGCGGTGCCGACTGCGCGGCCGAGGGGCGGACCGTGACGTGCACGGTCGACGGGCTCGGCGTGGGGGAGAGCGTCGAGGTGCGCCTCACGGTGCTCGTCGGCGACGGCGTCGGTGACACCGTCACCAACACCGCGACCGTCACCAGCGACGCCACCGACACCGACCCGACGAACGACACCGCGTCGGTCACGGTCGACGTCGAGCGCCGGCCGCTCGCCGTCACCGGCGTCGAGGCCGCGATGCTCGCGCTCCTCGCCGCGTTCCTCCTCGTCGGCGGCGTCGGGGCGGTCGTGGTGGCCCGCCGGCGCGACTCGTGACGAAGCCGACACCGTCCTGACGGTTCCCGGCCGCCCGCGCCCGCAGGTCACCCCTGCGGGCGCGGGTAGCATCGCCGTGAACGACAGGGGAGCGCCGGGCCGACGACCAGGGCGTGAGAGTGCGGGACAGCCGCAGACCCTCGAACCTGATCCGGGTGATACCGGCGTAGGGAGTCGGGATCCATCTCACCTCCACCCCGTCGTGCCGGGGTCACCGGTGCGGCGCGGAGGTCCCCTCCTCGCCCACGACGGAGGACCACCACGCCATGACACCGACCGTGCGCCGCCCCGGCGCAGGCCGACCCGCCCGCCGCCGCACGCAGCCCCGGCTGCTCGGCGGCCTCCTCCTGCCCGCCGTGCTCCTCGCGGGGTGCTCCCTCGCCGACACCGCCGAGCCGGCCGCGCCCGCGACCACCGGCGACGCGACCGCCTCCGCCGCCCCCGAGCAGACGCCCGGCGGCACCGTGACGCTCGTGACCCACGACTCGTTCGCGCTGGCCGACGGCCTGCTCGAGAAGTTCACGCAGAAGACCGGCTACGAGGTCGAGGTCGTGCAGCCCGGCGACGCGGGCGCGCTCGTCAACCAGCTCGTCCTCACGAAGGACGCGCCGCTCGGCGACGTCGTCTACGGCGTCGACAACGCGTTCGCGTCCCGCGCCATCACCGAGGGCGTGTTCGAGCCCTACCAGCCGCAGGGCGACGCGGCCGCCGACACCGTCGGCTTCGCCGTCGCCGAGGACACCGAGGGCCTGCTGACGGCGATCGACTTCGGGGACGTGTGCGTCAACGCGGACACCCGGTGGTTCGCCAAGAAGGGCCTCGAGCTGCCGACGACCCTCGACGACCTCACGAAGCCCGAGTACGAGGACCTGCTCGTCGTGCCGAACGCGGTCACGTCCTCGCCCGGGTTCGCGTTCCTCCTCGCGACCGTCGGCGCGAAGGGCGACAGCTGGCCGAGCCTGTGGGAGGAGCTCGTCGACAACGGCGTGAAGGTCGCCGACGGCTGGTCCGACGCGTACTTCACGGACTTCTCCGGCGGGGGCGGCAACGGGCCGCGGCCGCTCGTCGTGTCCTACGCGTCGTCGCCGCCGTCCACCATCCCCGAGGGCAAGGAGGAGCCGACGACCGTCGCGCTGCTCGACACCTGCTTCCGGCAGGTCGAGTACGCGGGCGTCCTCGCCGGCGCGAAGAACCCCGACGGGGCGCGCGCGCTCCTCGACTTCCTCCTGTCGTTCGAGGTGCAGGTCGACATCCCCTACTCGATGTACATGTACCCGGTCAGCGCCGACGTGACGCTGCCCGCCGAGTGGACCCGCTTCGCGCCGCTCGCGCAGCAGCCGTTCGAGGTCCCCGCCGCCGAGATCTCCGCGAAGCGCGAGCTGTGGCTCGAGCAGTGGTCGAGGACGGTCATCGGCTGACATGACGACGACCGCGCCCCCGCGCCCCGCGCGCACCGCACCGACCGGCGAGCCGACGCGCTCGTCGGGGCCGGTGCGCGCGCGGGGCGCGGCGGCCGGCCGCGGCGCGCTGTGGACCGTGGCGGTGCTCGTCCCGCTCGCGTTCCTCGTCCTGTTCTTCGCCTACCCCGTGGCCGTCATGGTCGGGCGCGGGTTCGTTGCCGACGGCGCCCTGGACCTGTCCGGGTTCGCCGACGTGTTCTCCCGGCCCCGCACGTGGCGGATCATCGGGCAGACGCTCGCGCAGGCCGGCGTCGCGACCACCCTGGCGGTGCTCCTCGGCGTGCCCGGCGCGTACGTGCTGTACCGGCGCCGGTTCCGCGGACGCGCCGCCGTGCGCGCCCTGGTGACCGTGCCGTTCGTGCTGCCGACCGTCGTCGTCGGCGTCGCGTTCCGGTCCCTGCTCGTCGAGGGCGGGCCCCTGGGGTTCCTGCACCTCGACGGCACGTTCGCCGCAGTCGTCGCGGCCCTCGTGTTCTTCAACTACGCGATCGTCGTGCGCGGCGTCGGCGGGCTGTGGGAACGGCTCGACCCGCGCGCCGAGCAGGCCGCCCGCGCGCTCGGCGCGACCCCGTGGCGCGCGTTCCGCACCGTCACGCTGCCCGCGCTCACGCCCGCGATCGCGTCCGCCGCGTCGCTCGTCTTCCTGTTCTGCGCCACCGCGTTCGGCACCGTGCTGGTCCTCGGCGGGCTGCGGTACGGCACCGTCGAGACCGAGATCTGGGTGCAGACCACCCAGTTCCTCGACCTGCGCGCCGCCGCCGTGCTGTCCGTCGTGCAGCTCGTCGTCGTCGCCGGCGCGCTGCTCGTCGCGAACCGCGCCCGCAGCCGCCGCGAACGCGCCCTGCCGCTCGCCGCACCCGAGACCGCCGTGCGCCCGCTGCGGCTGCGCCGCCACGCCGGCGAGCCCCGCGCCGACGGCATCGGGCTCGAGCGCGCCGCCGCCGCGGTCACCGCGCTCGTCGTCGCCGCGCTCGCGCTGCCGCTCGTGAACCTCGTCGTGCGGTCCCTGCGCGTCGGCGACGGCTGGGGGCTCGACCACTACGCCGCGCTCGGCACCGTCCGCGGCGGCGTCACCGTCACCGTCTGGCAGGCCGCGCTCACGTCGCTGCGCACCGCCGCCGACGCCACGCTCCTCGCGCTCGTCGTCGGCGGGCTCGTCGCGCTCGTCGTGTCCCGCCGACCCCGCCGGCCCGCCGCGCGCCGCGCCGTCGCCGGGCTCGACGCGCTGTTCATGCTGCCGCTCGGCGTGTCCGCCGTGACCGTCGGGTTCGGGTTCCTCGTCGCCCTGCACGACCCGTTCGGCCTCGACCTCGACCTGCGGCGCTCCCCGCTGCTCGTGCCCGTCGCGCAGGCCGTCGTCGCCGTGCCGCTCGTCGTGCGGACCGTGCTGCCCGTGCTGCGCGCCGTCGACCCGCGCCTGCGCGAGGCCGCCGCGACCCTCGGCGCCGCGCCCGGGCGCGTGCTGCGCACCGTCGACCTCGCGCTCGCGACCCGCTCCCTCGGGCTCGCCGTCGGGTTCGCGTTCGCCACGTCGCTCGGCGAGTTCGGCGCGACCTCGTTCCTCGCCCGGCCCGACCGGCCCACCCTGCCCGTGGTGATCTTCCGGCTCATCGGCCGGCCCGGGCCCGAGTCGTACGGCGCGGCGCTCGCCGCCTCGGTGGTGCTCGCGGTGCTGACCGCGGGCGTCGTCGCGGTGTGCGAGGGGTTGCGCCGCGCAGGAGAAGGAGGCGAGTGGTGACCGACCGGACCACCGCGGACCGCACGGCCGCAGCGGCGCCGACGAGCCCGCCCGGGACGGACCGGCGCGACGCGACGACGAGCGCACACGGCACCACGGGCGTCGGCGGCACGACGGGCGTCGGCGGCACGACGAGCGCGCCCGGCACGACGAGCGAGGGCGGGCCGGTCGCGGCGCGCGGGCTCGGCGTGCGCGACCTCGTCGTCCGCTACCCCTCCGCCCGCCGCGGCCGCCCCGGCACCACCGCGGTGTCCGGCGTCGACCTCGACGTCGCGCGCGGCGAGGTGCTCGCGCTGCTCGGGCCGTCCGGGTGCGGCAAGTCGTCCCTGCTGCGCGCCGTCGCCGGGCTCGAGCCGCTCGCCGGCGGCGACGTCACCTGGGACGGCCGGTCCGTCGCCGGCACCCCCGTGCACCGCCGCGACTTCGGGCTGATGTTCCAGGACGGGCAGCTGTTCGCCCACCGCGACGTCGCGGGCAACATCGCCTACGGCCTGGCCGGGCGCCCGCGGGCGCAGGTCGCCGCCCGCGTCGCGACGCTGCTCGAGCTCGTCGGGCTGCCCGGTGCGGGACCGCGGTCCGTCGCGACCCTGTCCGGCGGCGAGCGCCAGCGCGTCGCCCTCGCGCGCGCCCTGGCGCCCGCGCCGCGGCTCCTGCTCCTCGACGAGCCGCTGTCCGCGCTCGACCGCTCCCTGCGCGAGCGTCTCGCGCTCGACCTGCGCGCCGCGCTGCTCGCCACCGGCACCACCGCGCTGTTCGTCACGCACGACCAGGACGAGGCGTTCGCGGTCGCCGACCGTGTCGCCGTGATGGCCGACGGGCGGCTGCTGCAGGTCGGCACGCCCGCCGAGCTGTGGCGCGCGCCGGCGAGCGAGCAGGTCGCGCGGTTCCTCGGGTACGAGGCGTTCGTCGTGGCCGGTGCGGCGCCGGCCGCCGTCCGCGCCGCCGTCCCGGACGCCGCGGACGGCGCCACGCTCGCGCTCGCACCGGGCGCGCTCGGGGCGGGCGCCCCCGGGGTGGGTGACGGCGACACGCTCGTCGGGCTCGTCCTCGCCGTGCGCACGCGCCGCGGCAGCCCGACGCTGCACGTCGAGGTCCCCGGCGTCGGCGAGGTCACCGCCACCGCGCCCGCCGGCCTGCTGCCGTCGCCCGGCGACGAGGTGCCGCTGCACGTCACGCCCGGGGCGGTCGTCGCCCTCCCGGGCTGACCCGGCCGGCGCGCTCGTCGTGCCCCGTGGGCGCCGTCCCGTCGAGGTGCGACCCCCGACCCACCGGGCTACCGTCCGAAGCGACGAGGGCAGGTGAGGTGCCATGACGCTGGACCGTCGTGAGGTCGTGTCGCTCGAGATCCCCGCGGGGCTCGCCACGGTGTGGGAGCACCTGCGCGAACCCGCGCTCGTCCCCCGCTGGTACGGCCCCGACGCGAGCAGCGACGCCGCGGACGCGCAGCGGTTCGTCACGACCGCCGTGCCGCGCCTCGACGTCGAGCACGACGCCACCACCCACACCCTGACCTGGCCGAACCACGACGTCCTGAGCGTCACCGCCGCGGCCCACGAGCCGCACCGCACCCACCTGGCCGTGACCCGCCGCAGCCACGACGCGCTGGCCGTGCGGTTCGACGGCTCCATGGACGAGGTCGACGAGCGCTGGATCGCCGACGTCCACCAGCTGCAGTTCGCGCTCGCGCACCAGGCGGGGCAGGAGCGGCGCACGCTCGTCGTCTCCGACGCCGACGCGGGGGACCGGCGCTCCCGGCTGCTCGACCGGGCCGGGCTGCACGGCGTGCGGGGCGTGCCCGTCGGCGGGCACATCCAGGCGCGGCGGCCGGACGGCACGATGCTCGGCGGCACGCTGCTCTACAAGACCGACCACCAGCTCGGCATCCGGCTGCACGGCATGACCGACGCGCTGCTCGTCGTGCTGGAGACCCCGGTGGGCTCCCACCCGCCGCACGGCGCGGTCACCGCGGTGCTGTCGGTGTTCGGCCTCGACGAGACCACGTTCACCGAGGTCGCGTCCCGCTGGCAGGCGTGGTGGCGCGCGGCGGGCGTCCGCGAGCCCCTCCTCACCACCGGCTGACCCCCTCAAGCCGACCCCCCACGCCGCCCCGATCCCAGCGCGACCCCGCCACCCCTCCGCCTCCGGCCGCCCGAAGCCCGGAACACCCCCGGGGTCGCGGCCCGCTCGCCCCGCGACCCCGCCATCCCTCCGGCTCTCGGCGTCTAGAGCCGGAGCAACCGCGGGGTCGCGGCCCGACTTGGGCGCGAGCCCGTTCTTGTTCCGGGCTCAGGGGGTCGGAGCCGGAGGTTCCGCGGGGTCGTCGCGGCGGTGCAGGACGGTCGCGACGACGAGCGAGAGGACCAGCGTCACGTACGCGAGCCGGCCCGGCTGCCACCGCCACACGCCGACGCCGAGCACGACGAGCGCGACGACCAGACCCGCGGAGGCGAGCATCAGCAGCCCGCGCTCGCCTCGTCGTCGCAGCCGCTGCAGGTACCAGGCCGAGGCCACCCCGGCCGCCAGCCCCACCCCGATCAGCGGCGCGAAGATCGGCCCTACGGCGAAGATCCCGCTCGCCACCGCCATGTTGCGCGGAAGCTCGAGCGGGTCCGAGACGTCGCGCACCATCGCTCGCCCGACCACCGGTCCCACCGCTCCGCCCAGGCCCTGCATCGCGCGGCCCGCCAGCACGCCGCCGAGGCTGGTGGCGAAGAGCGCCACCACGGCGCCGGCGGCATACAGTCCCAGGCCGGCCGCGATGACCGGGCGGCGACCGAAGCGGTCGGCGAGCGAGCCCATCGCGAGCTGCCCGATGCCGAGGAAGAAGATGTAGAGCGTGACGGTGGCGTGCAGGCTCGCCGGCGGCGCCGAGAGCGAGCTCGCCATGGGCCCGAAGAAGGGCAGGGTGATGTCGATCGAGAATGCGCCGACGCTGAGCAGCAGCCCGCAGTAGACGATGATCTGGCGCTGGGTCACGGCATGGGGGCGTT
>Ga0207868_1001546_pt1 | contig 15977 bp, 6 predicted proteins | sample Passage237B_FD_187370 | JGI IMG/M metagenome (GOLD analysis project Ga0207868, IMG submission 187370) | Cellulose adapted compost microbial communities from Newby Island Compost Facility, Milpitas, CA, USA - Passage2 37B (SPAdes) (version 3) ... | reverse complement strand
GTAAGTCAGCATATGCCGGAAGCCTCCAGCCCGACTGGAGGCGCGCCCCGGAGGACCGGGACGCGCCCGTTCGTCAGCTTACTTCACGCGATACCAGTCGGCGGCATTCCAGAGTTCGCTGTCCCAGGTGTTGAGGACAACACCACCCAGCGAGTTGGAATGAGCCGAGACGCGACCGCGATCGACCAGCGGAACGACGACGTAGCTTTCCTTGGTCAGCATCTCGTTCAGCTTGCGGCCGATCTCGCCACGCTTCTCGAGGTCGGCGGTGCGGCCCATCTCGGCGACGAGCCTGTCGTATTCGGGGTCGCAGTAGCGGTTGACGTTCTCGCCCAGCCACCCGGTCTCGGGCCGCGGAGCCTTGTCGCAGGTGTGTTGCGCGAGATAGGCCTCCGGATCGGTGCCGTCGAAGTTGTTCGCGTACATCTCGACGTCGGCGTAGAACTTCTGGAAGGTGTCCGGCGAACCCGGATCGCCGCCGAAGAAGACCGATGCATCGACCGTCTTCAGTTCGGTCTCGACTCCGATTTCATCCCACCACTGCTTGATGAGCGCCTGGAAGTCCTGACGGACGGCGTTCACCGAGGTCTGGTAGAGGAGCTTCAGGCGACGGCCGTCCTTGACGCGGACTCCGTCGGGACCCGGCACCCAGCCCGCTTCCTCGAGAAGCTTCTTGGCGCCTTCGATGTCCTGCGTGAAGCACTCGGTGTTGTCGGACGCATAGAGCTCAGGCGCCGGCACCAGGTTGCAGGTCGGGCGGCCGGCCTGGCCGTAGCCGATCTCCACGAGCAGGTTGCGATCGATCGCCATCGACAGCGCCTTGCGAACCCTAATGTCGGAGAGGATCGGATGCGGATGCTTGGCGGTCGAGCGCTCCTCACCGAGGGCGGGGTCGGCATCGGTCATGTTCATCTCGATGCGCTCGACGAGCGAACCGAATGCCGCGACGGTCTTGCCCTTGCCGCCCTTCGCCATTTCGTCGAGCACGTCGGGCGCGAGCTGCAGGTTCCAGGCGTAGTCGAACTCGCCCGTCTCAAGCACGGCGCGTGCCGCGGCCGCAGCGTCGCCGCCGCCCTTGAAGGTCACGGTCGCGAAGGCCGGCTTGTCCGGATCGCGATAATTCGGATTGGCCTCCAGCGTGATCACGTCATTGGGACGGAAGTCGACCACGCGGAAGGGCCCAGTCCCGATCGGATGGAAGTTGGCATCCGTGCATTCCGGCGCCTTGGCGCCGAGGCAGTCCTGGAACTGCTTCTTCTGGATGATCGGCGACTGGCCGCCCATAAAGACCTGGTACGGATAGGGCTTGGGCTCGGTGAAGGTGATTTTCACCGTGAGATCGTCGATGGCCTCAACCGACTTCACGCCTTCGAACTTGGCGAGCTGCTGGCAGCCGCCTTCCGGATGCATGCAGTATTCGGCGGTGAAGACCACGTCGGCCGAGGTCACCGGCGTGCCGTCCGACCAGACGAGGCCCGGCTTCAGCTTCCAGGTGACCGAGGTCAGGTCCTCCGAGACGCCGCCATTGGCGACGGTCGGGATTTCCTGGGCCAGATAGGGCACCATGTTGCCCTTCTCGTCGAAACGGCCCAGCGGCTCGATGACGAGCGACGAGGACTCGATGTCCTTGGTGCCGCTGGAAAGATAGGGGTTCAGGATCGACGGCGCCTGCCAGTAGATGATGTTCAGGTGGCCGTCGCTGCCGCGCTCGGCGTGAGCCGCCGTGGCGAGGCCAGCCGCTGCGATCGATCCAATCAGAAGCGATCTGAATGCTTTCATGTTGAGTCTCCCATTAAGTTCCCGTCAGGGAAAGCAGTCCGCGCCTGGCGTGTATCTGTTCTTGTCGCAGAGGCGGCCTGACTGCATTTCCGCACAAGCCCTCAGTCTTGGCAAATCGTTTTGAGACTACCTCCTTCACTATTCGGCAAAGTGACAGGCGACCTTGCGGCCGTCTTCGAGCGTGCGCCATGCGGGCTCCTCGCGTGCGCAGATTTCGGCTGCCCAGGGGCAGCGCGTGCGGAAGCGGCAGCCGGACGGCGGATTGACCGGGCTCGGAATGTCACCCTTGAGCAGGATGCGCTGGCGGGTCGATTCGACCACGGGATCAGGCACGGGAACCGCCGACAGCAGCGCGCGCGTATAAGGGTGCTTGGGCGCGCGAAAGAGGTCGTCAACGTCCGCGAGCTCCATCATCTTGCCCAGATACATGACGGCCACGCGGTTCGCGATGTACCGGACCATCGAGAGGTCGTGGCTGATGAACAGGTAGGTGAGGCCGAGCTTGCGCTGCAGGTCCTGCAGCAGGTTGACGACCTGCGCCTGGATTGACACGTCGAGGGCCGCGATCGGCTCGTCGCAGACGATGAAATCCGGGTCGAGCGCAAGCGCGCGGGCAATTCCGATGCGCTGCCGCTGGCCGCCCGAAAACTCGTGCGCGTAGCGATTGACGTATTCGGGGTTGAGGCCGACAGCGTCGAGCAGTTCGCGCACGCGCTCCCGGCGCTCCGCCGGCTTCATGAGGCCGTGCTCCACCAGCGGCTCCGCAACGATCGCGCCGACGGTCATGCGCGGGTTGAGACAGGCCTGCGGGTCCTGGAAGATCATCTGCATGCGTGGGCGCATGGCGCGCAGTGCCTCGCCCTCGAGCGCGGCGATGTCACGGCCCTCGAAGCGGATCGCGCCAGTCGTCGGCTTGTAGAGCCGAAGGAGCGTGCGTCCCGTGGTGGACTTGCCGCAGCCGCTTTCGCCGACCAGCCCAAGCGTTTCGCCGCGCCTGATGTCGAAGGTGAGCCCGTCGACGGCTTTCACCGACCCGACCTGCCGGCGCAGCAGGCCCTGATAGACCGGAAAATGCAGGGCCAGGCCCTCGACCTCCACGAGGGGCCTCGCATGGCCCGCGGCCGGCGCTTCTGCGCTGCGCTCGATCGTGGGGGCGTCAAGCGTCATGGCGCGCCTCCGCATTCGGAACGTGCAGCCAGCAGGCGACGTCGTGGCCCCGCGCGATCTGTTCGAGCGGCGGATTTTCACGCAGGCAGCGGTCGAAGGCGTGCGGGCAGCGGGCCTGGAACGGGCAGAAGCTTGGCGCGGTCATCAGCAGGGGCGGCTGCCCCCCGATCGAGCTCAGCGGCTGGTCGCGGCCATGGCGCCCGGGGAGCGAGTCGAGCAGCGCACGCGTGTAGGGATGACGCGGGTCGGCAAAGATCTCGGCCGTGCTGGCGTGCTCGACAATCTGGCCGCCATACATGACCATGATGCGGTCGGCGATGCCGGCGGCCACGCCCAGGTCATGGGTGATCCAGATGATCGCCATGCCGAGCTTCTGGCGCAGCTCGCGAACCAATTCGAGGATCTGCGCCTGGACCGTCACGTCGAGCGCGGTGGTCGGCTCGTCGGCGATCAGGACGTTAGGGTCGCAAGCGAGCGCGATGGCGATGACGACGCGCTGGCGCATGCCGCCCGAAAACTGGTGCGGATAGTCGTCGAGCCGGTCCTCCGGCGAGGGAATGCCGACCAGGTCGAGCAGCTCGGCCGCGCGCTTGCGGGCTTCCCGGCGGCTCAGCCCCATGTGCTTCCTGAGCGGCTCCATGATCTGGTAGCCGACCGTGAACACCGGGTTCAGGGAAGTCATCGGGTCCTGGAAGATGAAGCCGATGCGGGCGCCGCGGACCTGGCGCAGCTCCTTCATGTCGATCTTGGTCAGGTCGCGGCCCTGGAAGATAACCTCGCCGGAAGCGATCTCCGCCGGCGGAATCGGCAGCAAGCGCAGCAGCGACATCATCGCCACGCTCTTGCCCGAACCGCTCTCGCCGACCACGGCAAGCAGCTCGCCCTCGTCGACGTGGAAATTCACCCCGTTGACCGCGTGAACGATGCCGTCCTGGGTGTGGAAGACGGTCTTCAGGTCGCGGACTGCCAATACCTGGCTTATCGGCCTACCCCAAACGCTTCGCCCGGTGTTCGACACCGGGTCATGTGTTCCCCACTGCGAGGTTCTTGCCTTCGCAGCGTGGCTAGGGAAGCATTTGGCTTCCAACATTTCAAGCCGGATCGAACCGATTTGATCGGGGCGGGCCGGAGGCTGTGGAAGCGCATTACTGAATGAAAACCTTCACGGAAGCCGCACGCCCGGCCGCGTCAATCACGGTGAGCGTGGAAAAGCCCGCGCCGCCCGGCTGCCAGCTCGTGGTGCGCCGGCGCGTGCCGTCGCCGACGGGTTCGCCGTTGGCAAGCCAGCGGAAGGGGGCGCGGCCGCCCTGGAGCTTCAGTACCAGCGGTTGCCCTGGCGCGCCCAACTCCACCCGCGCGCCGTTGGGCGGATAGACGATCTGCGGCGCGGCTTCGACGACGCCGGCTGGCCGCGGGGCGCTCGCGGCGCTCGCGAACCGGCGCAGCGTCACAGGCAAGTCGCCGCGTGCGAGGCGCACGGCGCCGGTCGGGGGCTGCGCAAACGGCATCAGCCCCAGGCCGGAGCGGGCGAACGCGTCGAACAGGATCGGGGCAGCCACTTCGTAACCAGCGAGCCCAGGCACGGCCGCTCCGTCGGGCCGGCCGACCCAGACGCCGAGCACGTTGCGGCCGTCGAAGCCGATCGACCAGGCGTCGCGGTAGCCGTAGCTGGTGCCGGTCTTGTAGGCGATGCCGAGCCTTGGCGCGCCGGCTGGCGGCCTGACGCCGGACAGGATGTCGACGACCTGCCAGGTCGCGGCGGGCGACAGGATCTGCGTCGCCTCGACCTGCGCCGGCACCTCGTGCAGCGGCACCGCGAAGCCGCCATTGGCAAGCCCCGTGTAGAGCTGGACGAGGTCGCGCAGCGAAACGCCGACGCCTCCGAGGCCCATCGCCAGCCCCGGCCTTTGGCCCGGGGGCAGCGTGGGTTTCACACCTGCCTGGCGGAAGCGAGCCGCAAGCCGCGCGGGCCCGAGAGCGTCGAGCAGCCGGATAGCCGGCACATTGAGCGAGAGCTGGAGCGCCTCCCTGACGGTCACGTCTCCCATGTACTCCATGTCGAAGTTGCGGGGGCGGTAGCCGGCGAAGTCTGCCGGCCTGTCTTCGATGATGGTCTGCTGGGCGACCAGCCCTTCCTCGAAGGCGAGCCCGTAAATGAACGGCTTCAGCGTCGAGCCGGGCGAGCGGACGGCGCGCGTCATGTCCACCCAGCCCGCGCGGCGCGCGTCGAGGTAGTCGGCAGAACCGACCTCGGCGAGAATTTCCCCGGTACGCGCATCTGCCATGATCATCGCGACCGACAGGTTCGGGCCGAGCCTTGCCGCCGCTTCCGATGCCACGGCTTCCAGCGCCTCCTGCACGGAGCGCTCGAGCGTCAGCTCGTGTCGCAGCACGCCCGGGCGTGCACGGACCGCGTCGGCCGTGGCGTGGGCGGCCAGCATCGGCATGCGGTTGCGGCCGTCGGGAACGATGCCGACGGAAGCGGCGCGCTGCGCTTCCTGGCTGCTCATCAGCCCGGCTGAGACCATGCGCCGGAGCACCCGGTCGCGGGCAGCCTTCGCAGCTTCCGGGTGGCGGTCGGGGCGTCGCGCTTCTGGCGACTGCGGCAGCGCGACCAGCAGCGCGGACTCTGCGACGGTCAGCCGGTCGGGCTCCTTGCCGAACCATGCGAGTGAGGCCGCGCGCACGCCCTCGATGTTGCCGCCATAGGGTGCCAGCGTCAGGTAGCGCGCGAGGATTTCCTTCTTCGACAGCCGGCGTTCGATCTGCCAGGCGCGGAAGGCCTGCCTGGCCTTGGCCCAGAGCGAGCGCTCGGTGCGCGGCTCGATGAGGCGCGCGAGCTGCATGGTGATGGTGGAGGCGCCCGACACGATGCGGCCGTTCGCGACCAGCTGGCCAGCGGCGCGCGCCACCGCCAGCGGATCGACGCCCGCATGCTCGTGGAAGCGGCGGTCCTCGTAGGCGACCAGCATTTCGAGGAAATGCGGGTCGATGCGATCGAGCTCGGTGGCGAGCCGCCAGCGGCCATCGGGTGCCGCGAAGGCGCGCAGCAGCAGCCCGTCGCGATCGGCCACCTCCACCGACAGAGGAGGCAGGTCGAGCGGGGGCGGCAAGGCGTGGTCGAGGGCAAGCAGCCCCGCGATCGAAACTGCGGCAAGGCCGAGGCTGCCCACGGCGGCAGCCGCGATGCGGCCAGGCAGCCTCTTCCGCTTCGCTGTCATCGCAACGACCTCGCCTTCGGCCGTCGTCACTGCGCCGCCACGATCTCCATCATGCCGGACGCCGTGCGTGCTGAGAATTCGGGCCGGTACATGTCTTCTGCCTGTGCCGCGGGCTGGACGTAGACCCCAGGCGTCACGGCGCGGACGACGTAGGCCATGGTGTAGTGGTTGGAGCCGCCATTGCTGTCGAAGGCCGCGACGAAACGGTCGTCGCGGAATTCGACATGCGCCGGCTGGATCTCCGGCAGCCAGTCGAAATTCGCCAGGTCGGCGCTGCCGACGAGGCTCGGGTTGTCGATCTCGAAGCCGGCCGGCAGGAGATCGGTGACGAGCGTGCGCGCTGGCCAGTCATTGTACTGTGTGACCTCCAGCACGACCACGTAGCGTTTGTTCTGCCGCGCCTGCTGGATGTCCGTCTCGGTGCCGTCGAGCGTGTAGTAGGTGCGCGCGATCTGGTAGCCGTCGCCGCCGGCCGGGAGCGGATCGGCGGGCGCGGCCACGGTCGTCACCACCGCGTCGATCGGGGTGCTGCCGCGGTTGACGATCGTCACCGGCGTGCCTTCCAACACCGTACCTTCCACACGTTGCGACCAGCCGCCCTGATGTGGCTCGCCGTTGATCTCGGCGCGGATCGCGCTGGCCCCTTCGCTCAGCGCACGCGCGGCAAGCAGCATCCAGGCTTGCTCCTGCGTCGAGGTGTAGCGCTTGTTGGCCTGGCCCGCCGCGTAGCTGATCATTTCGGGCACGAGGCCGGGCAGCGGCCGTGTCTCGGCCGCGAGCGCCAGCATGGCCGCGCCGTCGCGCAGCCGCGAGCCATAGTCCGAGCGGTAGTGGCTGGGGTCGTTTGCACGGGCGAGTTCGAGCGCGGAGCGGAACGCCCTTTCCGCGCGCAGGCTGTCGCCATAGAGCGCGAGGCTGGCGCCGATCTGCGCACGGGCCATCGGCGTCGAGAACTCTTCGAGCTTGGTGTCGGCGTAGTAGCGCAGGTCGCCGGCCGAGGCGCGGCTGTTGCGCGCGAGCACGTAGAGTGCGTAGGCGATCTCGGCCCCGCGGCTGGTGATGTCCGTGTCGTAGGCGAGCGAATTCTGGAGGTTGTTGAGCGCCAGGCGCATGCCTTCTGCGGGAACGTTGAACTTCTGCTCGCGCGCTCGGGTCAGGAAGTCGCTGACATAGGCATCAAGCCACAGATCGCCATAGCCAGGACCCCAGAGGCCGAAGCTGCCGGACGACGACTGGTAGGAAAGAACCCGGTGCACGGCTTCCTGGATGCGGTCCCGAAGGGCTGGGTCGTCGTCCAGGCCCGCCTGCCTCGCCAGTTCGCTGACGTAGAGCAGCGGCATGGCGCGGCTCGTCGTCTGTTCGGCGCAGCCGTAGGGGTAGCGGTCGAGCGCGAGCAGCAGGGACGGAACGTCGAAAGCGGCGATCGGAGTGACCGCCATGCTCACCGCGGCGCCGTCGAGAATGCTGTCGGCGAGCAGTTCGGAATCGATCCTGAGGCTCGCGCCCGCAACCAGGTTGACGACGCGCTTTGTGGTAACCGGCATCGCGCCGTGACGCACCGGCAGCGACAATTCGTGCGTCACCTCCGTGCCGTCTGCATGCGCCAGGCGCACGGTGATCGCTCCGGCGCCTGTGCGATGCGCAGTGATCGGCATGGTCACCGCTGTGCGGGCGCCGGCGGCGAGGTCGAGCGTCTGCTCGGGCGCGTCGGCGACGATCCCACCGTCGGTCTCCACGGTCAGCGTGTACTGTCCGGCCGGCCCGTCGGTGTTGGCCAGGTCGAGCCGCAGCGTGGCGATGTCGCCCGGCGCCATGAAGCGCGGCAGGCCAGCGGTCACGACGACCGGCTCGCGCACGATCACGTCGGCAACGCCGTTGCCCACGGCGTCCTTCGTCCAGGCGACCGCCATCAGGCGGACGGTGCCGTTGAACTGCGGGATGTCGAACGACACCACCGCCCGGCCGTCCTCGTCGAGCTTCACCGGGCCGGAGAAGAAGGCGACCAGCTTTTCAGTCGGCGGGCTGCCCTCGGCGGCCATGCCACCGCCATCGCCGCCGGTGCGGATACGCCCCATGGCGCCGAGCGAGCCGTCGATCAGTCGGCCGTATAGATCGCGGATTTCGAGCCCGAGCTTGCGCTGGCCATAATACCAGTCGGCCGGGTCGGGCGCTTCGTAGCGGGTCAGGTTGAGGATGCCCACATCGACCGCGGCCACCGTCACGTAGGCCTCTTGGCCGGCCGCACCCGGCACCGAAACCGGCACGACGAGCGACTGATGCGGTTCGGTCTTCTGCGGCGCCTCGAGCGAGACCGAAAGCTGCCGGCGGCCGGGATCGATCTTGAGCCATTTGAGGCCGATGGCGCGCATCGGCATGCGCGATTCCTGCGCGTCGCCGGGCCGGAACAGGGTGGCCGTGACATAAGCGCCTGCGCCCCATTCGGTGCGCACCGGAATGTCGATGGTTGCGCCTTCGGCCGGCACTTCGGCCGTCAGCGTCTCGTAGAGGCGATCGGCGCCGATGGTGACCAGAAGCTGGCCGGCAAAGCGCGGCGACACGTTCAGCCGGGCGGTCTCGCCCGCCGCATAGCCTTCCTTGTCGAGCGCGATTTCCAGCCCGTCCGGCGTTTCGGTCGAGGTCGCCTCGACGAACCAGCCAGCGTTGAACTCGACGCTGGTGGCCGGGCCATCGGGCTCCGCGCTCGCCACCTCGAGCCGGTAGCGGCCCCAGTCCACCGGCACGGAGATGCGCGGCTCGGACATGGCTGACGCGTCGATCGTGCCGTCGGCGATCTTGGTCGTGACGGTGATCGGCTCGTAGTTCCAGTAGTCGTTGCGGCGATACCATTGATAATGACGCTCGATCCGTTCGAGCTTCCACGACAGCCCCGGCATGTCGGTGCGTTGGCCGTCCGCAGTAACCGCGATCACCCGGAAGGCGGCGAGCGAATTCTCCGATACCTCGTTGCCGGAGAATTCGGGGCGCACGCCGATCATGCTCGTCTCCGGCGCGATCGCGATGTCGAGATCGCGCTCGACGGCGCGGCCGGCACCCTCCTTCATCCGCACGGTGACGTTGGCGCTGATCAGTCGCGTCGTCGAGGGAACGGCATCGACCACGACCGGGAAACTCGCCTTGCCGTCCTGATCGGTTGCGGGAAGGTCTTCGAGCGCGATGACGTTGCCGGATTCGTCTCCTTCCTCGTCCGCCAGGCCGAACTGGTAGCCGGGGAAGGCTTCCCACTCGCGCTGCGTGGAAAGCGAGACTTCGCCCTCCAGCGACAGGCCGGCGGCCGGCGCACCATAGAGGAATCGCCCGTCGACCCCGATCTCCGTGGTTTCGCCGACCGCGATTTCCTCGACGTCCGAGGACAGGTCGAATTCGATGCGGTCGGGCACGAAATCCTCGACCAGGAAGCGAACGCTGGCGATCGACGATTCTTTCGGGTCGGCATGAACGCGCATCTCCCAGGTGCCGCGCATCGCATTTGGCTGCAGCGGCAGCTCGAACGCGTAGCCGCCGAGCGCTTCGCCGCGGGCGACGATGCGGCGGTCCTCGACGCCGTCGGGCCGGGTGAAGATGAAGGTGAGCGGCAGATCCTCCACCGCCTCGGCAGCATCGCTGCGGGCGAGCGCCGCGACATGCACGGTTTCGCCGGCGCGGTAGATGCCCCGCTCTGTCCAGGCAAGGAGGTCGAGCGCGCCGGGCGCGGCGCGGCCGGTCACGCCGCGGTCGGAGAGGTCGAAGCCGGCGCGGGTCATGTCGAGGAACACGAAATCGTCCTCGCCGTTCGCCGCCATCAGCACGGCCGGCGCCATGGCGTCGGTGCCGCGGGCAAGCCCGGCGGCCAAGGTCGCCTTGCCGTCCGCATCCGTGATGGCAGTGCCCAGGACCTCGTTGTTCCTGGCGACCAGCGTCACCTGCGCACCGGCGATCGGCTTCGCGGTGGCGAGTGAGCGCGCGAAGACGGTCAGCCCGTCCTGGCCGGTATAGGTCTGCAGGCCGATGTCGGAAACGACGAACCACTGGGTTGCGCGCGCGTTCCAGCTTTCCGACACTTGGCCCTTCGGCACCGCGACCAGCGCGTAGACGCCGGGCTTGCGATCCTTCAGCGCCTCATCGACAGGGAAGGAGGTGACGACCTCCCTGTTGAGCTCGGAGGTGATCGCAAGCTCGCCCTTCCAGACTGCCTGGCCGAGCTGCTCCTCGATGCTGGACACCTCCCAGCCATCGAGCTGGCGCAGGAACTGGTAGCCGGAGAGCAGTTGCGCCAGCGCCCGGTCGCCGACGCGATAGAGGCTGAGTTCGGCGGCATCGGTGTTGATGCTGACCAGCGGGATGCCGCGCCGCGCCGTTGACGGCAGCACGAAATTCTCGCCCGTGAAGCGGATCGTGGGCGCGCGGTCGCGCACGTAGATATTGAGCGCAACGGGCGCGGAGACGAACTCGCCGACGGCCGAGGGGAGGCCGTCGCGCATGAGAATGTCGTAGTATTCACCGTGCTCCAGGCCCTCGACGCAGAGCTGCCGCTCGCCGGTGGTGATAGCGCGCGGCGCGGCACCGTTGATGGTGAAGAACGAAGCGTAGTCGACGCCCGTTTTCACCAGTTCCTCGGAGAACTGCAGGCAGACTCGCGGTTCGGCGGTGTCGGCATCCACCGTGTGCTCGACGAGGCGAAACCCCTTGCGTGCCCTGAGATCCTCCAGCGCGGCGCGGGTGGCCGCGCTGTTCACCAGTTCGAGGCTCGCCTTGTAGGCCTCGATGGCGGGACGGTAGAGGTCGCGCCTGTCGAGTGCCCGCGCGAGGTCGACAAGGGCATCGGCCCGCTCGGTGCGCCCGCGCGTAAGAAGATAGGCATTGAACGCGGCCGAGACGGCATCACGCCGGTAGCGCGACTGCATGGTGTAATCGCCGGGGTTGCCATCGATCAGAACGATGGCAAGCCTGGTCCACACGTCGCGGTCGTCTGGCGAGATCCGGATGGCCGCGCGGAATTGCTCGACCGCATCGGCCACATTGCCGGAAAGCATCGCACTGCTCGCCGCGGCGGTCAGCAGGCCGACGCCCATGGTCTCGTCGGGCGCAGCGCCTGCCAGAAGATCCGTGCGATAGCGCAGCGCGTCGGCCGGCACGGAGTCGGGCAGGAACGAAAGCGTGGCCGGGGCGCCGATATCCGGCTCGCCGGTTCCCTCGACGATGCGGCCCGCAACGGCGCCGGGGAACGGGTTGAGCCGGCTGTAGTCGGTCTTGAGGAAGCACCACTTGGCCTTCGTGTTGTAGGTGAAGGCGCGGCACTGGGCATCGCCGATGCATCTTTGCGAGCACTGGTCGAGTGTGACGTTCTGCTCGGTGCGCAGGTCGAAGCCGAAATAGTCGGAGTCCGGCGTGGTCACGACCTGGCGGTCCTGCGCCACGGCTGGCAGGGCTGCGAGGCCCAGTACGATGGTCAACAATGACAGGATATTCGCCGCGCGACGTGACATTACGCTCCTCCCGACGAGCATGCCGACTTCGCGATCACGCTCCCGCATCTTGCGCTTGTCAATCCGGCGCTGACTCTGCCGTGAAGCGGACCGATTTGCCCCCCGCCGTCGAAATGCCATGCATCCCGCAGCGGAAACTGCCTGCCGACCAACGGTTCGCCGATCGCCGGCGAGCGAAAGGGACTATGCGATTGTGGCCGCATTGCGTTACGTCCGCTTCCGGCCGGCCACGAGGCTTTTATTCCAATTTCAGGATTTGCGGTTAGTTTTGAGTAATGCGATCCGCCGGGGAACAGCCGCATAGCGATTACCCGCGCCCTCGCCGCCACGGCGGGAGACTGCTTGGTCTCGCCCTGATTGTGCCCTTGGCGATAGCCCCGGCGCCGGCGCTGGCGTTCGAACTGTTCGGCATCCATCTCTTCGGCGAGAAGGCCGACGAGGCGGTCGTCGATCCGGTTCGCTATGCGTTGAGCTTCGACCCGGGCACCGACGACGACGAGCTTGCGGATGCGCTGCGCGACGCCTCGATCATGCTCGCCGACGAGAAGCGCCCGGTTTCCGGCTCGCTCGGCCTGATCGCCAAGGCGCGCGACGAGCGCGAGGCGCTGGTGGCGGCACTCTATGCGATGGCGCGCTACGACGGAGTCGTCGAGATCACCATCGGAGGGCAGCCCCTCGACGAAATCGCGCCGGACGCCGAGTTCGACCGCTCGCAGCCCGTTCCGGTGAGCGTGAGGGTGAGGACCGGACAGCATTTCGTGCTTGGCGAGGTCCGGCTCGCGGGCGACGTCGGCGGCCTGATGCCCGCACGCTTCGGCCTGATCGCCGGCGGCGATGCCGGGTCCACCACCATCCTCGAAGCCGAGAGCCGCATGGTGCGCGCGCTGAAAGAGGAGGGCAGGCCGCTCGCCCGCGTCGTCTCGCGGGAAATCGTGGCCGACCACGCCACCGGACGGCTCGACGTGACGCTGGCGCTGGAGGCCGGTCCCGTCGCGCCCTACGGCGAAACCCGCGTCGAGGGTGCCGAAAGCGTCGACAGCGACTTCGTCGCCTACATGGCAGGGCTCGAGCCGGGCAGGACCTATTCGCCGACCGAGATCGACCAGGCGCGGCGGCGGCTGAACGCGCTCGAAGTATTCAACAACGTTGCCGTCACCGAGGCCGATGCGCTCGATGCCTCGGGCGCGATCCCGATCGACGTGGCGGTGACAGAGCGCAAGCACCGCTATTTCGGCATCGGCGCCACCTATTCCTCGACGGATGGCGGCGGGGTCGAAGGCTATTGGGGGCATCGCAACCTGTTCGGCCGCGCGGAGAAGCTGCGCATCCAGGGCTCGATCAGCCGCATCGGCGTCGGATCGAGCTTCGGCCAGCTCAACTACAATGCCGGCATCATGTTCGAGAAGCCGGGGGTGCTCGGGCCAGCGTCCAAATTCACGTCCAGCCTGAAGGGCAATTTCGAGCATCCCGACGCCTACGAAAAGCTGTCGGTCGATGCCCGCGCCGGCGTCACCTATGAACTGACGCCCAGGCAGACCGTTTCGGGTGAACTTCGCGTGGAATGGTCGCGCGTGACCGACAGCTTCAGCCCGGTGCCGCGCAGCCATCTTCTGGTCAGCATTCCGCTTCAGTATGTCTATGACGGCCGCGATGACACGCTCAATCCGACGAAAGGCTTCAGGGCGCTCGCGGCGGCGGAGCCGTCGCATGACCTCCTGTCGGGCGCGAGCTTCGTCAAGCTGAACGGCGAGGCTTCGGCCTACCAATCCCTCGGCGAGCGCGTGGTGCTGGCGGGGCGGGTCGCGGCAGGGTCGATCCTCGGCGCGCCGCTGGCGGCGGTACCCGCCGACCGGCGCTTCTATGCGGGCGGTGGCGGCTCGGTCAGGGGCTACGCCTACCAGGGAATCGGTCCGGTGGTCGGTGGAATTCCGACCGGCGGACTGTCGTTTGCGGAGACCTCGGTGGAACTGCGCATCCAGGTTTCGGACAAGTTCGGGATCGTCCCCTTCGTTGATGCGGGTACCGTTTCGGCCGGTGCGTTCCCCGACTTCAGCGACGTGCGGTTCGGCGCCGGGATCGGCGTGCGCTACCTGACGCCGCTCGGTCCGCTGCGGGTCGATGTCGGCGTTCCCTTGAACCGGCGCCCGACCGACCCCAGCTTCGGCATCTATGCGGGTATCGGTCAGGCGTTCTGACCGGAGGCGGAATGCGGCTTCTGGCACTGGCGTGGAAATATGTGCGCTATGGACTGCTTGCGCTCGTCGCTCTGGCGGCCGGCGCCGTGGCCATGCTCACCCTCACCGAAGCCGGCCGCGGCAGCCTCGCCTCGGTCGCCTCGGGGCTGGCGTCCGCGCCAGGGCGACAGGTCCGCATCTCCGGGCTGGACGGCATCTGGTCAGGGCATCTCACGGCGCGGCAGGTGCTCGTGGAGGATTCGGAAGGGCCGTGGCTTGCACTGCGCGACGTCGAGATCGACTGGTCGCCGCTGGCGCTTTTAGGTCTGACCTTCAACGCCGACCGCGTACACGCCGGTCGGGTCGAGCTCGCGCGGCTGCCTGAACCGGCCCCGCAGGACGGAGCCAGAGGCTCTTCCGGACTGCCTGTCGGCGTTGACATTCGTTCGATCGATCTTCCCGACATCGCGCTGGGCAATGCGCTCGCAGGCAGCGTCGCGCGGCTGTCGGCACAGGGCGCGGTGAAGGCGGGCGGCGCGCCGCTCGCCGTGGACGCGAAGCTGCGGATCGACCGCACAGACGGGCACGAGGGCAACGTCGTCGCACAACTCTCCTACCGGCCGGACGGCGGCAGGCTGGATCTGAAGCTGGAAGGCTCCGAGCCGGCCGGCGGGGTCGTCGCCAATCTCCTGCATCTTCCGGGCCAGCCGGCTGTCGCATTCTCGGCCGAGGGCAGCGGGCCGGTCAGCAACTGGGCGGGCAAGGCGAGCTTTTCCGTCGATGGCGCGGAGGCCGCGACTCTTTCCGCCCGCCACCAGCTCACCGACGCCGGCAGCCGGATAGAGGCGAGCGGCAGTGGCGCGTTTGCTCCCTTCCTGCCCAAGTCGATCGCGGGCATTGCCCGCGGAGCCACCGATTTCCAGTTTCGCGGCACGATCGGCGAGGGCAACGCTCTCGCGATCGAGACGGCGGCGCTGCGGTCGCAGGCTCTCGATGCATCTGCCTCGGGCCATTTCAATCCGAACGGCATCAGCGACCTCTCGCTCGATGCGAGAGCGTTGGGCGAGCCCGTCGCCTTGCTGATCGGCGAGGGCAGTTCGCAGGTGGCGCTGTCGCTGGAGACGGCCGAGGTTCGCCTGTTCGGGCCGGGCGATGCGCTCGGCGTCGACGCGCGTGTCCAGCTCGCGTCAGCCGGCACCGTCGATCACCGCGCCGAGAATGTTTCGCTGACTGTCACGTCCGAAGCATTCGACATCGGGCGCCAACGGGGCACCTTCGCGGTTCGGGCGGACGCGGCGGCAGCCGGCAGCACCAACGAAATGCTGGCCAGCCTGCTCGCCGGCAGGGTCACGCTCGCGGGAACCGCCGACATCGACGGTACATCGATCGTTTTCGATGCTGCGGAGATCAGGACCGGCAGCGCGACCCTTTCCACGAACGGCAGCCTTGCGCGCGACACCGGCGTGCTTTCGGCCGATGTCGAGGCCGAGATGCTGTCCGCCGTCCTGCCGGCGGCGGCGCGCGCTCCGCTGGACCGGACCGTCGCGCTTTCGGCGCACCTGGAGCGCAGGGAGAACGGTACCTTCGCCGTCTCCAACCTTGCCGCTCGTTCCGGCGCCCTCGAGCTTGCCGGCAACGCCACCTATGGCGGGGCGCTTCTCGCCGCCGAACTGTCCGGCACGCTGGACGACGTCGCGCGCCTGTCGCCCAAGGCCGAGGGCGCGCTGGCATTTTCGGCGGCCGTGAGCGGGTCGGCGTCGCGGCCCGAAGTGTCGATCCGGGTCAACAGCGACCGCATGCTGGTTGCCGGCCGCGCCATCGAGGACCTGAAGCTCGACGCGGAGGGCATCGCGGATGCAGCTTCGCCGTCCGGACGGTTCACGCTGGCTGGCACGGTCGGGGGCGAGCCCTTGACAGGGCAGGGCACGCTGGCGCCGAACGGCGGGCGGCCGGTCATCAATGACCTGGCGCTATCGCTGGGTGCGAACAAGCTGGAAGGCAGGCTTGCCTTCGATGTGGCGTTCCTTCCCGAAGGCACGATCGAATTCAACCTGCCGGAGATTGCCCCGCTCGCTGCGCTCGGGCTGGTCGAGGCCGACGGCGCCGCGCGCGGATCTCTACAGCTCGCCGCCGGCGACGAGCCGACCGCGACC
>Ga0207868_1001545_pt1 | contig 15978 bp, 12 predicted proteins | sample Passage237B_FD_187370 | JGI IMG/M metagenome (GOLD analysis project Ga0207868, IMG submission 187370) | Cellulose adapted compost microbial communities from Newby Island Compost Facility, Milpitas, CA, USA - Passage2 37B (SPAdes) (version 3) ... | reverse complement strand
ACATTAAGCATCCAGAGCGTATCCGGATATATCCGGATAAACACGAATAATATTACCTCAGTTGGCACGCGGAGCAGGCCGATAACCACAGATCTTGTAGAAAATGGGGGTTTTCTGGCTATTCAAACTTAAAAACGGCGGATCTGGCAGGTACAACCATCCGCAGACAGACACCCGTGAAGCGGGGTCACAGCGGACTCAAAGGATATGCCTTTCGGCCGTCGGATGTCATTTGATAAAAACGGATCAACTTCCCATTTTTATCACGCAGAGTAAGCAGATAAACACGATTCGTGAAGGGAATAGCGGCTGAGCGGATGACCAGATTGAATGAAACTTCCGGATGCAACACTGGGGTGCCTTTGGAGCAGGGTCGATCCGAGTTCCGTCGAGTAGTCCCGCGACTGTTGAATGTCAAAAAATGTGTTTACGTATTCCTATATAACTGATTTCGCAACTGCTTCACCCATAAATGCACGTCATCCATAAGTCCTGACCTGGAACCGGCTATCAAAATCCCGCTTTAGGGGAACAACCTTCCACGGGTTGCTTATTCGCCTGTCGGCGCCGATATTCGGCAACTTTTTCACCCATTCCAACGAAACAGAGACCCCCGGACTCCAACGTCATACGGGCACCGTTTCGAAGAGGAAAATGCCAGGACACGCGTCCTGCCGAGACCAGCGTAAAAAATCGGGCAATGCATCCCCAGACCAGATTTTCAACTGTAACTTTATGACTTAATGGAAACTTTTAAACTCCTTGGAATCAAACTAGACCGAAAGACTACGAACGAAAACGGCCAATCAGGGAAAGACTGCGGGGAATTATGGCAGTATTTCATGGAGAACAACATTTTCTCCCTTATACCCCACAAGAATTCAGACAACATCTATGCGGTATACTATGAATACGAAAGCGACGAAAAGGGATTGTTCTCCTATTTCATCGGGTGTCGTGTGGCCGGGGATACGGTAAAACCCGCTGATTTGGACGAAGTGATCATTCCCCGGCAGACCTATCACAAAATAACGGCAAAGGGACCTATGCCCGACTGCGTCGCGGAAGCCTGGAGGAATATCTGGAATACCCCCCTGAATCGGAGGTTCGGTTATGACTTTGAGGTGTACGGCGAAAGAAGCCGGGACTGGTCAAAGGCGGAGGTGGATATTTTCCTGTCGGTGAAGGAATAAAAGGCGTTTTTGACTTTATAGGCTAAATGGGACACCGCAAACAGGGTCCCGGGAAGTTGGCTGGGCATTACAAAGCTTCAGAACATTCACCCGCTGCTTGCGGTTATTTCCGGCTTATCCGTTAGTGGATGACCTCAGCATAGAATGGACCGTTGCTTCAGGCACTTCTTTCCTTTCTGTACTTCAACCATTTATACCCTTCAAACCATAGAACCGACACTGCTGCAATCAATATTGAATACGTCAAGTCATTTATTTCCAGCGGATTCAACTTGAAAAACGCCGCGACAGGCGGGATATACAATATGCCGAAAAGCAGCAACAGCGTAATTCCGATGATGAGCGGGAAAAGCGGGTTACGGTTTTTCATACTTTCGAACATGCTGTAGATAAAGGAGCGGTTGACGAGGCAAAGAAAAACGTTAGCGAAAATCAGTGTGGTGAAGACCATCGCCCGGGTCGAATCCTCATTGTGCCCGGTCCGGACTGCATACTGGTAAACCCAGAGTACACCGGCCGTAATTAACAACCCCTGGATGATGCTGATTCCCAGTTCCCGCAGGTTCAGGAACGTATCGGACATCCTGCGCGGTTTCTGATGCATGGTATATTTCTCCATAGGCTCGTTTTCATAGACGATCGAGCAGGTTGGTCCCATGATCAGTTCGAGAAAAATTACATGCAGGGGCGTGAAGATATGAGGGAAAACCCAACCCAGCAGTACCGGCAGGGATACGGTCAGAATGATTGGGATATGGATCGATATGATGTACTGGATGGCTTTCTTGATGTTGGCATAAATCCGTCTGCCCGCTGCGATGGCGGTGATGAGTTTCCCCAGATCGTCGTTGGTGATGATCATCAGGGCCGCTGCTTTGGCAATCTCGGTGCCTTTATTCCCCATCGCAACGCCAATATGGGCCGCTTTCAGGGCCGGTGCGTCATTCACTCCATCCCCCAGCATGGCTACCACTTCGCCGTCCTGCTTGAGTGCATTGACCATGGCCAGTTTTGCCTCCGGAAACATGCGGGTAAACAGACTTGCTTTTCGGGATAATTCCCGCACTTTGTCATCCGGAAGAGCCACAATTTCGGATCCGTTTACTGCGGGGACGGAGTTCAGAATTTCCGCCTGCGCGGCTATGGCGTTGGTTGTATCGGCATTATCGCCCGTAATCACCTTTACCTTGATTCCCGCCTCGTAAATCTGGCGGAAGACATCCCGAATACCTTTCTTCGGAGGATCGTAGAAAACAGTCAGCCCCAGAAATTCAAAACGGAATTCCTGCTGTTTTTCGGGAAAATCATTCCCTTTAAATAACGCTTTACCCACGCCGAGCACCCTATAGCCCTGACGCCCAAATTCCTGAATACGTCGGCGCAATGCCGTTTTTTCATCATCGGATAACACGGATACCTCCAGCAGCGCTTCGGGGGCGCCCTTGGCAGCTACGATACGATTACCCGCTTCATCTTCAAAAAGATGGGTCATCATGGGCGGTTTTCCGTCCAACGGATATTCGTGGATCATGTGAAAATCCCTGCGGCGGTCCTGCGACTGCGTCTCCTCGTATACCTGGTGAAGGGTTTTCTCCATGGGATCGAAAGGTACCGGCTCGCTGCTCCACATGGCATATCGGATGAGCTCTCCCAGTTCAGTAGCACCGAACTCGCCAGCCTCAAACACCCTGCCGCTTTTATGGTCATAAAGTGCCTGGAGATGCATGGAGTTTTCGGTAATGGTACCGGTCTTGTCGGTACAGATGACCGTGGTACTGCCCAGGGTTTCAACTACACTGCTTCGCTTGATAATAATGCCCTGCTGCATCAGTTTCCATGCGCCCAGAGCCATGAAAGTGGTAAAAGCCACGGGAATTTCCTCCGGCAAAATGGACATGGCCAGGGTCAATCCTACCAGCAAGCTTTCAATCAGGCTGCCTGACTGCCAGAAACTGTAGCCCCATACGATGAGAAATACAGCGATGCCTACGGCCGCCATTCGCCTTACAAACCGCGAAATCTGGCTATGAAGAGGAGAAACTTCTTCCTTGATGTCCTGCAGCGACTGGCCGATCCTACCCAGTTTGGTCTGCCCTCCAATATTTCCGACCCTGAAAACGGCCATACCGGATACCACCAGTGTACCGCTGTAAACATTCCGGTCTTCCGAGTCGGCACTTTTAAAAACCGAATAGCTTTCGCCGGTCAGGGAGGCCTCGTTCACGGAAAAGTCGCTGCTGTAAACAATTTCTCCATCGGCATTGATCATATTCCCTTCCTCGACGATACACAGATCCCCTACCGCTATTTCACGGGTCGGAATGGCCTGGATTTTACCGTCACGAATTGCAGTACTGAGAGGCTCGTTGAGTTTCTCAAGAGCTTCGAGAGCCTTTTTACTACGGTTGTCCTGATAAAAGGAAATCCCCGATACCGCTACGATGGCACCCAGCATGAACAATGCTTCGGAATAATTGCCTACGAGTACGTAAATCGCTGCGACGGCTACCAGCAATATCAGCATCGGTTCCTTGAGGATATCGAGCAAAAGGGTATACCATGCGCTTTTCCTGATTTCCGCAGCCTGATTATAACCGTATTGGGTACGGGATTGCCCCACTTCCGCTTCGGTAAGTCCGGTTAAATGGGGAGGGATGTTGTAGGTCATCGACAGGTGTAACTATTGGGTAAAGTATTCGATCGTCCGCCCCCTACCCTGCTGAACAGGACTGGTAACGTTTTAGGTAACAATGTATCGAAATTTGGCTAAAGTTTGGGAGAAAGGCAAAGAAGCCGGTCAATGGGCTTTGTAATAACTATTAATTAGGATATTCAGAACATCGGACAAAGTCCGAAAGGACTGCAGCTGAGACCATCGTCTAATTGGGAAAATCCTCCCCTGATTATCCATACAAGGAGTTTATTATATCAGATAAATACCTTTCAGAACAGCTTCAGCTGTCCTCCGCGGATAAACAAACTTGTATCGAGTTCGGGAACTTTTCGGTCTTTCAGAAAACGCTGGCAGGCCAGGCGGTGCATTTCCCGGATACTCTCGGCAAGGGGCCCTTCCCCTTGAGAACGACGGAAAAAGGTAGAGTCATTCAGGGTTCCCCCGTGGCATTCCTTGATCTGATGGATAATTTTCTCAGCCCGATCAGGGAAATGCCTATGGACCCATTCGGTGAAGAGCTCCCCTATGACACCGTTAAGTCTTACAATCGTAAAACTGGCCCAGCAGGCTCCCTGTTCAGCGGCGGCCTCGATGATTGCGGGAGCTTCATGGTCATTCAGACCGGGTATCAGGGGGGCAGTCATGACTCCTACCGGTATGCCTGCCTGATACATGAGGCCCATGGTTGCCAGACGTTTTCGTGCAGTTGCCGTGCGGGGTTCAAGTACCCGGCGGATCTTTTCATCCAGGGAAGTAATGGAAAAAGCCACCTGCGCCAGATTCAGCCGGGCCATTTCCTGTAAAATATCCATGTCCCTCGCTACGAGGGAATTTTTAGTAAGGATAGCTACCGGATTCCGGTAGCGCAGGCAAATTTCCAGCAGTTTGCGCGTGATGCCAAACTTCTTCTCTGCCGGTTGATAGCAGTCGGTATTGCCTGAGAAATGAATCACTTTCGGCTGCCACGAATGACTGTTGAACAGCTTTTCCAGTACATAGGGGGCATTATTCTTGACGATGATTTTCGTTTCAAAATCCACACCCGCAGAATAACCCCAATATTCATGGGAATTGCGCGCGTAGCAATAAATACAGCCATGTTCACAACCCTGGTAGGGATTCAGAGAGGTGAAACCTGGCAGGTCCGGACTGTTGGAAACGGAAATTATGGATTTGGGATTCTCCGTAATAAAGGTAGTACGGGGATCGGAAACCTCCTCCTCTCCCGTTCCTTCCATGTCCTCTTCAGGGGCCATCCGGTACCTTTCAAAACGGTTAGGGGTGTTGATCCCCGCCCCTCTGCCTTTGGGAGCTGTTTTCATCGGTTTTATTAACTTTTACTACAAAAGATTACCGCTCTGTTTCTGTTCGATGTCTCAGTTCTAACCTGACAAAGATAACATTTTTGTATTATATGATATGTTTGTATTATATAAAAACAGCCCCCTTTCCGGTGAAATAACCGGTCATCCTCCTGAGACAGGTTACTTGAATTCTATTGTATGCATTATTTCCGTTAGCTCTCAAGATGGTATGTCCGCCCCCTGAAAATTCCATTGGGGTTTGGGGAGCCCACTCCTGATGATGGTGCCGAAAATGCTGTCCTGGAAAGTACTTTTTGTGGGACCCAGAGCGATAATAACCGGCTGATTTCCGAAAAATCCGTTCACAGGGCAGCAACCGCGGGAATTATCGTGAGATTATCTCCAAATCCTCCTGGTGGAAAACCGGTGGTTATCCAGGATCAGGTGACGAAAGGGTCAATAGGTTCGGACAGGGTTCTTTATTACATAACTAAGAAACTACCCAACCTGATATTTCTCCTTATACAAAATATAACCCGATTACGCAGATGAATGTGAAGAGGCATCAGGCATGTATCATTTGGAATTAGCCGGGTTAGTTTTACCCATGGTTTAATGGAAAAGGTATACATGAGATGGGGATGACGATTGGGTATGATGGTGGTGATAGCGTTAATCATGTCACCCCTACGGGGTTTAGGAAGATCGTGGGGAATGGTATTTTCCTATCATCATGTCACCCCTACGGGGTTTGGTAGATCGGTGGGATTTGTATATCCCTATCGTAATGTCATCCCTGCGGGGGTTGAGAAAGATCGTTGGGATTCGGATTTTCCTATCATCACGTCCCCCCTACGGGGTTTGGTATGAGCGGTGGGATGCGCATGTTCGCATCATCATGTCTCACGCGTGTGGATTGGAAGATTAGAGGGGTTCTCAATGTAAACACATGAGGGCAGGCAGGTCAATGGACGTCAGCTGTTATTGCCGTCCCGACCCTTGTTAGCTCTTTTCGCATCACCGAATGTGCCATCCTCACGCGCACGGGGACAAGCCCACCCCTCCCCGAAAGCAATTTACACGCTACGGAAGTATTTATCCATAGTACACACGTTTACAAACGGATATATCCGGATGTATACGGTTATGATTAGGTATGTGCTTGTCTGGCTTTCCTGGAAGTTCCCGGTAAACTCGTGTTTTTATAAGCGTTGAGTGTTCGTTTATCATTCAGACCGCTATGGCAGGTGGGCAGCGATAGTGGAGATCAAGCGGATTACCTGTGGAGATACCCGAAATAGTTAATTGTACCTGTTGGGCGAAAGGAGGTACTTAAAAATGGATAACAACTGGGTATGATGGTGGGTACATCTATCATCATGTCACCCCTGCGGGGTTTAGGGAAATCGGTGGGAATGGTTTATTTCTATCATCATGTCACCCCTACGGGGTTGGGTAGATCGGTGGGATTTGTATATTCCTATCATAATGTCACCCCTACGGGGTTTAGGGAAATCGGTGGGAATGGTTTATTTCTATCATCATGTCACCTCTACGGGGTTAGGGAGATCGGTGGGATTTTTATATTCCTATCATAATGTCATCCCTGCGGGGTTGAGGAAGATCGTGGGGAATGGTATTTTCCTATCATCATGTGACCCCTACGGGGTTAGGGAGATTGGTGGGAATGGAATTTTCCAATCATCATGTCACCCCTGCGGGGTTTGGTAGATCGGTGGGAATGGTATTTTCCTATCATAATGTCACCTCTACGGGGTTTGGTAGTTCGGTGGGATTTGTATATTCCTATCAAAATGTCACCTCTACGGGGTTTGGGAGATCGGTGGGAATGGTTTATTTCTATCATCATGTCACCCCTGAGGGGTTGAGGAAGATCGTGGGGATTCGCATGTCCCTAACATCATATCTCCCACGTGGGTTTGAGGTTAAAAGGCCGAATGCCTGGAATAGAGATCACCCCGAAAATTCGGTAAAGCAAAGGAATGACAAATATGAAACGTAAATCTATTTGAACGAAACAATCCCCTGATTCTGAATTAATCCAACACTCCACACTCATTTTGGGATTGTTCCCTGGAGAGTACACCTTAAAAAATCATTAATTGAGCATACCCTTCAGTTCCTCCACAGCTGCCACAGGTGAAACCTGCTCATAAATGATCTTGTACACCATATCCGAAATAGGCATGCGAACGCCCAGTTTTTCATTGAGCAGGTGGATACTTTTGGCTGCATAGTAACCTTCGGCAATCATATTCATTTCCAGCTGAGCGGCAGCTACGGAATATCCCCTTCCGATCATCTTCCCAAACAGCCGGTTACGGCTGAACTGTGAATAGGCCGTAACCAGCAGATCGCCCAGATAGGCTGAGGCCGTCAGGTCCCGGGAGCGGGGATCTACCGCCTGCAGAAAATCCCCTATTTCGGTCATGGATTTGGAAACCAGGACCGCCTGAAAATTATCGCCGTAACCCATACCATGGGTAATTCCACAGGCCAACGCGATGATATTCTTCATCACCGCTGCATATTCAACCCCGTACAGGTCGGTCGACGGTGTAGCCCCTACGTAGCGGCAGGTGAGAATTTCGGCTACTTTGCCGGCGGTCTTCAGATCGGGGGAGGCTATGGTCAGATAGGATTGCCTTCCCTGCGCTACTTCTTCCGCGTGGCAGGGCCCCCCGATTACCGCTACGTTCGATTCAGGCACCCCAAACTCGCGTATGACCCAGTCCGTAACCGGAATATGTTCGTTCGGTAATAACCCTTTTACGGCCGAAATGACAATCTTGTTTTTCAGCAATCCACGATCGGCTTCCAGGAATGGATCCTTCACAAAAGCCGCCGGAATGACCAGTAATACGTAATCCGTTCCTTTTATGGCCGCTTCCAGACTTGTGTAGGTAGTTACCCGCTTTGGGTTGATGTACACGTCGCTGAGATAAGAAGGATTGTGATGGTGTTTGTTGATGTGTTCGACATCCCGATTGTCGCGGAGCCACCAGTGGATCCGCAGGGATGCGTTTTCTGCTAAGATCTTGACCAGGGCTGTTGCCCAGCTTCCTCCCCCTATGACCGCTATTTTCTGGCTTGTCCAGGCCATTTTTAATCCTGTTTAACTACAAAATATTTTAATTTTCACCAAATTTGGTGACTTTTATAGTATAACTCGGTAACAAGAGAGATTAGTTTCGGTTAGTACCTGACTTTTACTTATCACTTTGTGTTCTATTCAATCAATTAACAAACCAACACCGTCCGTATGAGCAAGTTTGATGATGCGATGGCTACCTACCTGGCGGAAGCTAAAAAGCTTGGCCTGTCTGTAGACGAATCCCTACTCGTAAAAGTAGCCAAAGGCCTTGGACCTTCCATTTACAATGCCGACTCGGCGAAAGTTTCCTCGTCAGACCCCGAAGAACTGGCCCGTGTAAAGCAGAATTTCCTGATAAAAAAACTGGGACTAGCCGATGATGACTCATTGGATGCACTTATTGACAAAACGGTCGAAAAGCTCGGCCGCTCCAACACCAATAAGTACAGAGCTCTTTTCTATTATCTGCTGGTGAAAGAAACCGGAAAAGAATCTGTTTATTAAGCTATCAATTTCTGATCGGATCAGGTAAACCGGATTTGACGATCCGGTTTACTTGTTTTTAGCCTTCTTTTTATTCTTATCCTCGATTGCACTGCCCTCTTTCAGGCGCTTGGATACGGCAATGTAGGGCCCTACTACAATCTCCTCCCCTTCTTCCAGGCCTGAAACGATTTCGATACGTTCAAAATCACTAATTCCCGTTTTCACTTCCCGCATGGTGGCTTTGCCGTCCTTGTGGATGAACACGATTTCCTTCAGGGTTTGGTTTTTGGAAGTGGTTTTAACCTCCGGGGTATTGGCATCCGATTCGGTTGCGAGGGTATCTCGGGTGGTTACGGCTGCCACAGGCACCGACAATACATTGTGCTTCTTCTCGGTGATAATTTCCACTGAAGCCGTCATCCCGGGTTTGAAGGGATATCGGTTGTTGCCACGGTTGTTCAGTACTGTTTCATAAGAACTGTTCAATATCTTGATCCGAACCTCAAATTCGGTTACGGCATCGAGGGTCGTAGTAGTGGTAGTGGCATTGATGAGGCTGTTGGCAGTATTGGCGATTTCACGCACCACCCCCAGGAATTTTTTCCCCGTACTCAGGTACGCGTCTACCTCAATTTCCACGGTATCTCCAAGTGCTACCCGGACGATATCGTTTTCGTTGACATTCACCCGTACCTCCATGTTATCCATGTTGGCGATCCGCATCATTTCGGTACCCGCCATCTGGGTAGTACCCACAACGCGTTCCCCCACTTCCACCTTAAGCAGGGAAATGATCCCACTTACAGGGGCGAAAATGGTTGTTTTACGAAGATTTTCCGCCGCATCCCGGGCGGCTGCTTCCGCCCCGCGTACGTTGTAGTTAGCCGCCTGCAGATTGGCCTTCGCTGCCTCCACATCTTTCTGGGCAACAAGGTAGTCGGCCTGGGCCTGCTCATATTCTGACTGCGGGATCACCTTATCCTCAAACAGTTTCCGGCTTCTTTCATAGTTGTTTTTAAGGCGGATCAAACGCGCTTCTGCCTGCGCAAGGGCAGCACTGGCCTGCTCTACGGCCGCCTTATTGGCATCCACCGTAGCCTTGGCTCGAGACATTTGTGATTCGTAGTTATCGGGACGGATCTTGAGCAAAATCTGACCTTTTACCACCGAATCCCCTTCCGCAACATATAATTCCGTAATCTCCCCCGACACGTCTGGACTCAGCTTTACTTCCACTTCAGGCTGAATTTTACCCGACGCAGCCACCCGCTCTACGATCGTGGCCCGCTGCGCTTTGGCGAGTTCAACTTCCATGGGCTTTTCCTTACCGATCCATCCTGCCTTTTTGGCGACCAGTGATCCTCCGATCAGGATTACCAGAGCCCCTCCGAGAATCCACCAGATATTATTTGAAGACTTTCTTGCCATATTCGTTTGCGATGCTTTTGGGGTGATTTCTTTAATTCGTTATTCCAGATTCAGAGGTTTGGCCATATAGAAGTCAAGAACCTTGGTTCTGAAAATATAGTCGTATTTGGCCTGCACCAGATTGGCCTTGCCGCGGTCGAGATTGGCCTTGGCAATATTGAATTCGGCGCTGCTGAGCGCACCTGCGTTAAATCGGCTCTCTGCTGCCCGGAAGGCTTCCTCAAACGCCTTCACCTGATTGAGCGTGGCGCTGTAACGCTTGGCCGAGTTGGTCATGTCGATATAGGCCTGTTCAATATTCTGGCGGATCGTATTCAGGGCTATCTGCTCGTCATATTCCGCACTCATGCGCTGCAGTTTGGCATTGGCTACACTGTACTTGGCCTGAAAGCCATTGAAGATGGGAACTCGGAGACTCAGGTTGATCGAAGAGTTTCGGTTGAAGTCCAGCACATCGAAATAGTTGAAATGACGGTATTCCCCACCCGGTATGGTCATGACCTGCGTGATGTAATGGCGACTGCCGTTCACGGTAATGTACTGGGTCTCGGAAGGTATTTCCACGATGGTGGAAGGCTGGCCATTGGCGATAAACCTTTCGGAAGGGGCATTGCTCGAATAGGCTGAGCTAATGCCGGCGGAAATACTTAATGTCGGCAGATAACGGCCACGGGCCACGTCGATCCCCTTATCCGCCGCCCGGATACGCAGCTTGGAAGCCTCTGCCTGAGGCAGGTGCGAAATGGCGGCTTCAAATACTTCATTTACGGTCGCATCATAGGCCAGCAGCTGGGGGTCCTTCAGGGGGATTTCCCTCACTTCCAGCGGAACAGTTCCCGGAAGGTTGAGCAATTGTTTCAGGTTCAGTTTGGCTACTTCCAGGTTGTTCTGTGCATTGAGCAGGTTAAGCTCTTCGTTTGCCTGCTGGGCTTTCAGATCCAGGAGCCTCGATTCAGCCTCGGCACCGGCATCCACCAGCCGCTGCATCCGGTTTACCTGCTCGGTCGTAGCGATCAGCTGCATCTGAGCCACATTGATCAGCTCCACGTTGTTGAGAACCTGCAGATAACTGATGGCTACGTTAAGCATCAGATCATTCCGGGCTGCTTCAAATTCCTTCTGACTGGCCTGGGCGTTCAACTGGTTTTGCAGTACGGTATTATGCTGTTGCCCCCCGGCATAGAGTGTTGCCGACGAATTGAGCTGAAAATTGTTGAAGTTGATATTCTGCTGAACGAATTCGTTGGTGAACGGGTCGATGTTACGTCCGAAACTAAACCCCTGGGAAGCATTGAAGTTGAGGCTGGGCCAGCGTTGCCAGCGTGATTGTTCATAAGCCATCGTGCTGCCCTGTACCTGGAGATTCGCTTTTTTAAGCTGCGCATTATTGCGGAGCGCGATCCCGATGGCCTCTTCCAGGTCTACCGGGCCATCCGGAATTACCAAATCGGATTGCCCCTGGGATATTGCTTCGTTGTGAGCCAGTGTGAAGATTACGCAGCAAAACAGGATGAATTTATGTTTGATTAACCCCATGACAACACTTTTTGGTAGATACTATTATTACAATATTAGAATATCTTTTCCATCTGCCGCACTTTTTTTGGACAGGCGGTTGAAGAACTTTTTGAAAGGGGGAAATCTAAGGGTGACATGCTATCTCCGAAACCCTATTTATAATCAGACATGCTGATCTGGTGTTTACAAATCGTGTATTCGGAAGGTTGATTGGAACCAATGACCAGCAGTTGTCCCTGATTCAGCAGCAGTGAAACATTATCCTGGTACCACTGGATCCCCTTACTGTCGAGATTCGAAGTTGGTTCATCGAGAAAAACTACGGGGACATCCGTCTGGAAAGCGAGGGCCAGCCGGAGCCTTTGTTTCATGCCGGAGGAGAAATGGCGGATAAGCTTGTTCCGTGCATGCGCCAGTTCGGAAAAGTGGACAAAGTCGTCGACCGACAGTCCGTTTTTGAAACCTTTGAAACTGCGGTGAAAAGTGATGAATTCAGTGAGGGTAAATTCCTCAATGAGCTCAAGGTAAGGCGCGGCCAGGGTAATGAACTGGTACCAGTCGTCAATGTGAACGTCCTTTCCCTTATGTACGTAACGAATTTTTCCTTCCGTGACGGGCAGCTGTCCGGTCAGCAGCCGGATGAGTGTCGATTTTCCGCTACCGTTGGCTCCGATGAAGGCATAGCCGTTTCCAGCCTTGAGATGAAAGTTCACCCTACGTAAGATCCATTCCGTATTGAACTTCTTGCCCGCATTTTCCAGAAATATTTCCACCAAGCTAGTTCGCTTTCGCCCTAAGAGGATAAACGGGATCACCCGGGTGATTAATCCTGCTCACCCGGGTCGTTATGATGTGCCGCCTGTAACGGGCTCTTGATAATTCCCCTTTCAGAATTACGGATGAAATTCACAATCTCCTCGCGTTCCCTCGATGCAGGGAGTTCAATTTCGATGAGATTCAGTGCGTCGGCGTTATTAAGGCCTTTCACGAAGATATACCGGTACACATTCTGAATATCGGCGATCTGTTCGTTGGTATAGCCCCGTCTGCGCAGCCCCACCGAGTTGATTCCGGCAAAGGATATCGGTTCGCGGGCTGCCTTGGTATAGGGCGGTACGTCCTTTCTTACGAGCGAAGCACCGGCTATGAACGAATGGATGCCAATCCGGGTAAACTGGTGCACCGCACTCAGGGCACTGATCACCGACCAGTCGCCCACATGTACGTGACCGGCCATCTGCACGTTGTTCCCGATGATACAGTTGTTACCAACCCGGCAATCGTGCGCGATATGGGCATAAGCCATGACGAGGCAGTTATTGCCAATTTCTGTCTTCCAGTGTTCTTCCGTCCCCCGGCTGATGGTAGCATATTCCCTGATGGTGGTATTGTCACCGATAAAAGTCAGTGTATACTCGCCATGGTATTTAAGGTCCTGAGGTATGGAAGAAATGACAGCCCCCGAGTAAATCTTGCAGTTTTTACCGATACGGGCACCGTCATTGATAATAGCATGCGAACCTATCCACGAGCCTTCACCGATTTCCACGTCCGCATGGATCATGGCAAAGGGTTCAATGACTACGTTCGGGGCTATTTTTGCATCGGGGTGTATATAAGCTAGTGGTTGTATCATTTTTTTCTCACTAAACTGGCTATCATATCGGCTTCGCAAACCAGTTGGTCGTTAACATATCCCTTACCTGACATTTTTACGATTCCTCGTTTCATGGGTGAAATGAACACGCATTTGAAAATGACGGTATCACCCGGGAATACGTTTTTACGGAACCGGCAATTCTCTATTCCGATCAAATAAGGCCAGTAATTTTCAGGATCTGGTACCGAACTCAGTACCAGGATGCCACCGGTCTGCGCCATGGCTTCCAGCTGCAATACGCCTGGCATTACGGGATTACCGTCGAAGTGGCCCACGAAAAACTCTTCGTTGATGGTCACGTTTTTAATCCCCACCACACTGTTGGCATCCAGGGCAATAATCTTGTCGATCATGCGGAACGGATAGCCGTGCGGCAGCAGCTGGGCAATCTGGTTAATGTCAAAGATCGGTGGTTTGCTGGGGTTATAACTTGGAACATCGCCTTTTTTCTGCTTGATCAGTCGTTTGATCTGCTTGGCAAAAGCCACGTTGGCCGCATGTCCCGGTCGGGCAGCAAGAATTTGTGCCTTGAGCGGACGGCCTACCAGAGCCAGGTCCCCGATCAGGTCGAGCAGCTTGTGCCGCGCCATCTCGTTGGGGTAGTTCAGTTCAACATTGTTCAGGATACCTTTGGCTTTGTCGAGGCTGATTTTGGGCTTGTTGAGCAACTGGGAAAGATGATCAAGTTCACCTTCTTCCACCTCACGGTCGGCAATCACAATCGCATTGGCCAGGTCTCCCCCTTTGATGAGGTTCTGCTTGTACAGTTCTTCCAGTTCATGCAGGAACACGAAGGTCCGGCAGTTGGCGATCTGCTCCGGAAACTGCGATATATCGTTCAGAAACGCGTGCTGGCTGCTGATGACCGTCGAATTGTAGTCTACCATAACGGTCAGACGGTAATCGGGCAGTGGCAGGGCCGCGATTTCTATATTTTTTTCAGCGTTTTTGTAATGAACGTATTCGGGAATTTCAAAATAATCCCGATAGGCATTCTGTTCTTCAAAACCAACTTCCTGAAGGGCCTCGACGAATTTGATGGAGCTGCCATCCATGATGGGAGGTTCGGGTCCATCGAGCTGGATGAGCACGTTGTCGATCTGGAGGCCAACCAGTGCGGCAAGGGTATGTTCAACGGTATGGATACGGGCACCATTTTCCTCGATGGTTGTTCCGCGCGACAAATCAACTACGTTGTCAACGTCGGCATTTACCACAGGCTGACCGGGAAGGTCGACCCGCTGAAATTTGTAACCATGGTTGGCCGGTGCCGGCAAAAAAGTCATTTTTACCGGTACTCCGGTATGCAGACCTACTCCCGAGACAGAAACCGGGGCTTTAATGGTTTGTTGTTTTTCGTTCATTTGTATATGTAACCAATTAGAAGCCGACAAATCTTTACGCTTCCTGATCAGTCGTTCCTGGAGAAGGCTGATCTTCAGATTTTAAATAACTCTCTAACTCCTTTACACGCTTTTCCAGCTCAGGCAATCTTCTCAGCAGGGACATCATGCGGAGGTGGGTATTCAGGTCGGTAGCCGGACTTCCCGAAAGCGCCTGACCTTCTTCCTTTACCGATTTGGACACGCCCGCCTGCGCTCCAATCCGGGTGCGGTTAGCCAGACGAATATGCCCGACCACTCCTACCTGACCGGCGATAACGCTTTGCTCCCCAATTTTGGTGGAACCGGATATCCCGGTCTGAGCGGCTATCACGGTGTTCTGTCCAATGTCCACATTATGGGCAATCTGGATGAGATTGTCAAGCTTAACGCCTTTCCGGATATAGGTGGACCCCATCGTAGCCCGGTCGATGGTCGTGTTCGACCCGATGCTGACATCGTCCTCGATGACCACGTTACCCAGCTGAGGGATGCGCCGGTAGGAACCATCGGGCTGCGGGGCAAAACCGAATCCGTCTCCGCCGATTACTGCATTGGCAAAGATAGAGCAATTGTTTCCGATCACGGTTTTGTCATAAATCTTTACCCCGGCATGGATAACGGCATTGTCGCCGATGGTCACATTCTCGCCGATGTAGGCCCCTGGGTAAAGCTTGAGGTTTTTACCGATTCGGCAGTTATTACCTATATATGTAAAGGGACCTATGTACTCATTGTCCCCTATTATGACATTTTCTCCGATATAATAAGGCGGTACGCGGCCGACGGGTTCAGTGGCAATGGCTTTCTCGTAAACTTCGAGCAGTCGGGTAAAGGCCAGGTAGGGATTATCGACCCGAATCAGGGTAGTCTGCACGGGTCTGGCCGGCTGGAACGAGTCCTCCACCAGAACCGCTGTAGCCCGGGTAGTATAAACATGCTGCTCGTACTTCGCATTGGCCAGAAAGGAAATATCCCCGGTGCCTCCCTCTTCGATCTTGGCAGCAGATCGAATAATTCCGGACCCCTCTCCTTCCACTTTTCCATTTAATAGCTGGGCTATTTGGTTAATAGTAAACTCCATAAATACTGCCGGGAGTTGTAAGATGGCTGCTTAATGATGTTATTAACCCGATAAAAAACTTTACGCTTATTGGAATTCAGGCCTCAAAGATACGTTTTTAGCCCAAGAAACGAAGTGTTTCTTCACAATCTTAC
>Ga0207868_1001542_pt1 | contig 15984 bp, 13 predicted proteins | sample Passage237B_FD_187370 | JGI IMG/M metagenome (GOLD analysis project Ga0207868, IMG submission 187370) | Cellulose adapted compost microbial communities from Newby Island Compost Facility, Milpitas, CA, USA - Passage2 37B (SPAdes) (version 3) ... | reverse complement strand
CGTGTCGCTCTGCGTGATCTCGCGCATCGGCACGCGGATGTCCGGGCGCGAGCCCTGCACGTAGATCTTGCGCGAATTGGGCAGCGGCGCGATGGCCGCCTCGTCCACGTGGGCCCGGGCGGCGATGAATTTCTCGTTGGCGTTCATGAGGTCTGCTCCTGCAGGGGGTCGTGCGGATTCAGGGCGCGGTCGGCGCCCACAGCGCGTGGAAGTGGTGTACCGGGCCGTGTCCGTGACCGACGGATAGCCGGTCCGATGCCGCGATGGCGCGCATGAGGTAGTCGCGCGCCGCCCGTACGGCGGATTCCACGGGACGCAGGCCGCCCTGCGTCTGCGGCAGCAGCGCCGCGATGGCGGACGACAGCGTGCAGCCGGTCCCGTGGGTGTTCTTGGTCTCGATGCGTTCGCCCGGCAGCTCCAGCATGCGGTCGCCGTCGAACAGCAGGTCCATCAGTTCGCCGCCGGGCAGGTGCCCGCCCTTGAGCAGCACCCAGCGTTCGGAGGACGTGGGCAGCAGCTCGCGCAGGCGCTCGGCGACGCGGTACATCTCCCTGACCGAGTCCGGCGCGCGCGACTCGAGCAGCACGCCGGCCTCCGGCAGGTTGGGGGTGATCATGAAGCTCTGCGGCAGCAGCGCCTCGCGCAGCATCGCCACGGCCTCGCGCGCGAGCAGGTGGTCGCCGCTCTTGGCGACCATGACCGGATCGCAGACGACGAGTCTGGCCTCGAAGTGCGCCAGCCGGTCGGCCACGGTGCGCACGATGTCGGCCGTGCCGAGCATGCCGATCTTGACGGCGTCGATGCGCACGTCGGCGAACAGCGTGTCGATCTGGTTGCGCAGGAACTCGACCGGCGGCGTGTGCACGCCGGTGACGGCCCGGGTGTTCTGGGCGGTCAGCGCGGCGATCACGCCGCAGCCGTAGGCGCCGAGCGCGGAGAAGGCCTTCAGGTCGGCGAGCACGCCGGCGCCGCCGGACGGGTCGACGCCGGCGATGGTCACGACATTGGGAACGGGTTTCATCACATGCTTCCGGTGGAGCCGGTAGCACGGACGAGGGCAGGCGCGGACGGGAATGCGAAATGCGGGCGGGTCATGCGCGTTTTCCTACGCCGGTGCTAACCGGATCAGGTTCCAAGGGTATTTCTCAGCCCGCGTGCGACACGCGGGCACCCCCAACGATGGTCCGGATCGTAGCGCAGTGACCCGGGGCGGACAACCACACAGGTCAAGAAAACGGAAGATCACTGCCCGGCGCCGGGCGCGCGCTCAGCCGGCCCAGCCGGTCAGCGCCGCCACGCCCAGCGCGGCGAACAGCAGGGCGGCCAGCGTGTGCACGAGCCGCACCGGGATGCGGTGGGCGAGCCGGTCGCCGACCAGCACCGCCGGCACGTTGGCCAGCATCATGCCCAGCGTCGTGCCGGTGACGACGGCGAGGAACGCCTGGTACTGCGCGGCCAGCGCGACGGTGGCGACCTGCGTCTTGTCGCCCATCTCGGCGAGGAAGAAGGCGACCGTGGTCGTCATGAACACGCCCATGCCGGTCTTGAGCCGCAGCGCGTCGGCGTCGAGGTGATCCGGGATCAGCGTCCATGCCGCCATCGCCAGAAAGCCCAGCCCGAGCACCCAGCGCAGCGTGTCCGGCCCCAGCGCCTGGGTCAGCCACGCGCCCAGCGCGGCGGCGAAGGCGTGGTTGGCGATCGTGGCGACGAGGATGCCGAGCACGATCGGAGTGGCGCGGCGGTAGCGCGCGGCCAGCATCAGCGCGAGCAGCTGCGTCTTGTCGCCGATCTCGGCGAGGGCGACGATGCCGGTGGAGACGAGCAGGGCGGAGAGGGCTTCGGGCATGGGGGTTCGCGGGCGGCCGGCAAGGGGTGGCATTCTACTGCGCCGGCCGCATCCGTCGCGCGGGGACGATGTCGCGCTAAAGAAATGCCCGCCGTGCGCCGTTGATGCCAGTGGGTACCCGAGCATTCTCACCACGGAACGACATGCACTCCTGCCTTGGCCGCGCCCTCGCGGCGCTCGCGCTGGCCATGCCGCTGGCCGCCCCGGCCGTCGAGGACGACGGCTGGGTGACGGTCTCGCGCGACCGCATGCGCCAGATCCAGGTCGACCGCGCCAGCATCGTGCAGTCCGATGCCGACACGCGCGTGGCCTGGGCGCGCATGGTGCTCGCGCCGCCCGAGGCCGCGCGTGCGGGCTACGTGTCGGTGCTCGCGCTCAACCGCTACGACTGTACCAATCGCGGTTTCGCGACGATCCGCCGGCGCTACCTGGATGCCGGCAGCGTCGTGTTGCGCGAGGAGGAGGTGCGCGACCCGGTCATGCGACCGGTCGCGCGCAGCGGCGTCGACGACCGCCTGTGGCGCGAGATCTGCCGCCCGCCGTCCACGGCCGACCTGACCCGCCTCGCCGAGGAGGCCGAACGGCTCGCCGCCGCGCTCGAGAGTCTGCCGCCGCCGGCTCCGGCCGCCCAGACCCCGGCCCGTCCGGCCGAGGCGCCGCGCCCGGCCCCGCCTCCGCCGCCGCCCGAGCGCAAGCCGCCGGCCACGGTGCATCCGCTGCCCGACTGGAGCTACGACGGGACCAATGGCCCGCCGACGTGGGGCAAGCTGCGCCCCGAATGGGCCGTGTGCGACACCGGCCGCCGGCAGTCGCCGATCGAGCTGCAGTCCGGGCTGGTGGTGAAGCTGGCGCCGGTCGAGTTCGACTATCCGCCGACGCGCTTCCGCGTCATCGACACCGGCCGCCTGCTGCGCATCCAGACCGGAGAAGGGCTGTCGGCGCGCATCCGCGGCGAGCGTTACGAGCTGATCTACATCGAGATCCACCGCCCCGGCGAGGCGCGCGTGGATGGCGTCATCCACGACTTGTCGGTAGACCTGCACCACCGCGCCGCCGACGGGCGCATGGCCGTGGTGTCGATCCAGTTCCGCGCCGGCAACGTGCCCAACCCGGTGCTGACGACCTGGCTGTCCAGCCTGCCGCTCGAGCGCGGCGGCCAGTTCGCGCCGGACTACGGCGTGGACCTGCGTCCGCTGCTCCCCAAGGATCCGGCGCACTTCCTCTACGTCGGCTCGCTGACCTCGCCGCCGTGCACCGAGGGCGTGCTGCGCGTGGTCATGAAGCAGCCGATGGAGGTGTCGTGGGAGCAGCTCGGCGTCATCGCGACGCTGCACCCGCCCAGCGCGCGGCCGCTGCAGGACGGCTTCGGCCGGCGCGTGCTCGAGTCCCGCTAGCGCGGGCGGCGGGTAGCGATGAGGTAGGCCGCGACCGATCCGGTCATCAGTGCCACGAACAGCATCGCCATGCGGCCGTAGTCCTCGTCCGCGCCGATCAGCAGCGCCACGGTCAGCGGCGCGACGGCCTTGGCGAAGAACGAGGGGCGGGCGAGACGGCCCATCAGGCTGCCATAGGCCGCGCGGCCGAACAGCTCGGCCGGCACCGTGCCGCGCACGATGCTCAGCACGCCGTTGGCCAGCCCGTAGGCGCAGGCGGCGGGGAAGGCCAGCATCGGCGCGACGCCGGCCAGCAGCAGCATCAGCGCCGCCAGTCCCATCGTCAGCAGCGAGGCCAGCCCTACGCGCACGGCCGCGAGGTTGCGCGCGAACGTGAATTCCAGCGCCCGGCCGGCCACCTGCATGGGTCCGATCAGCGAGGCCGCGGCGATGGCCGAGCCAGCGTCGAGCCCGCTCGCGCGCAGCGCGCCGACGACGTGCGCCGCCATGCCGGAGACGACGAAGGCCGCGAGTGTGAACGCGGCCGACAGCCACAGGAGCTGGCGCTCGCGGGCCGCGTCGGTGCCGGCCGGGGCGGCGTCGGGCGCGGTGGGCTTGTCCTCGCCGCGCGGGCGCGGCAGCAGCAGGTGCAGCGGCAGGCACAGCAGCAGGTTCAGCGTCGCGAACACCCAGAACGCAGCGCGCCAGCCGGCCAGCCCCTCGATCCACCACGACAGCGGCCAGAACACGGTGCTGGCGAGCCCGCCCATCAGCGTCAGCGCGGTCAGCGCCTTGCGGTAGCGCGCGCCGGCGAACTGGCTCAGCGTGGCGAAGGCGGCGTCGTACAGGTTGGCGGCCATCGCCAGTCCGGCCACGATCCAGCCGGCGAAGAACAGCAGCGGCCCCTGCGACAGCGCGACCATCGCCATCGCGATCGCCGCCAGCACCGAGCCGACGGCCATCACGCGGCCGCCGCCGAGACGGTCGATCGCGCGTCCCGCGGCCGGCGCCGCGAGGCCCGAGAAGCCGAGCCCGAGCGAGAAGGCGCCGAACACGGTCCCCATGCCCAGGCCGAGCTCGCCGGCGATCGACGGCGCGAGCACGGCGATGCCGTAGGTCAGCGAGCCCCAGGCGACGATCTGCGTGGTGCCGAGCATGGCCACCGCTCCCCACAGCGGGGGTTCGGGCGGCGTGTTCGGGGTCCGGGACATGGCGGTGCGCGTCAGCGTGGGCGACGTCCGGAGGCGGCAGTCCCCACGGTCTGCCCTCAGGCGCCGGGCCGCGTGGCCAGCCGCTGCAGCGCCGCGCGGCCGCTCAGGATGTGCTCGCGCATCCGCTGGCCGGCGGTGTCGGCGTCGCGCGCGAGCAGCGCCGCGACGAGGGCACGGTGTTCCTCCAGCGACTGCTCCAGCCGTCCGTCGCCGAACAGCGAGTGGTGGCGCGAGAGCTTGATCATCTTGCGCAGGTCCTCGACGACGTGCGTGAGCCAGCCGTTGCCGGCGACGTCCTGCACCTTGCGGTGAAAGGCCTGGTTGGCCTCGAAGAAGCGGTTGATGTCGCGCGCGGCCGCGGCGCGTTCGAGCTCGTCGTGCAGCGCCCGCAGCGACGCGAGGTCGGCCGGGCCGGCCTTCTCCGCCGCCAGCCGGGCGGCCTCGGATTCGAGCAGCGACATCACGCCGAAGATCTCGTCCAGATCCGTCTCCGAGACCTGGTTCACGTAGCAGCCGCGACGCGGCTTGAGCGTCACCAGCCCTTCGGCGGCCAGCACCTTCAGCGCCTCGCGCAGCGGCGTGCGCGAGATGCCGTATTCCTCGGCCAGCGCCTGCTCGTCCACCCAGGTGCCGGGCTTGAGCTCGTGCGTGAAGATGCGCTGGCGCAGACGCTCGGCCACCTCCTGGTACAGCGCGAGCGGAGCGATGGGATTGGGCGCGTTCATGGTCGGTGTCGGGGCGGCGCGCCGGCCATGACGAGCGGTGCGCCGCTTGTATCCATAATTATGGATGCAGTATTCTTGCCGCCAGTCCGCAAGTCAAGCCCGTGCGCGTCGACGGACGCGCGCGCTGACGCATCCGCCACACGAGGTTCCTATGTCTCAATCCGATTTCCCGCCCGTGCCGCCGTCCGACCTGGAGGCGTGGCGCAAGGCCGCTTCCCGTCACGCCCCCGAGGGCGACGTGAGCCGGCTCGACTGGGTGACGCCCGAGGGCATCCGGGTCAAACCGCTGTACACGGCGGCCGACCTGCAGGGGCTGCCCTTCACCGACACGCTGCCGGGCTTCGAGCCCTTCGTGCGCGGGCCGCAGCCGACGATGTACGCGGTGCGTCCGTGGACCATCCGCCAGTACGCGGGCTTCTCGACCGCCGAGGAGTCCAACGCCTTCTACCGCAAGGCACTGGCGGCCGGCGGCCAGGGCGTGTCGGTGGCCTTCGACCTGGCCACGCACCGCGGCTACGACTCCGACAACCCGCGCGTGGTCGGTGACGTCGGCAAGGCCGGGGTGGCGATCGACTCGGTCGAGGACATGAAGATCCTGTTCGACGGCATCCCGCTCGACCGGATCTCGGTGTCGATGACGATGAACGGTGGCGTGCTGCCGGTGCTCGCCGGCTACATCGTCGCGGCCGAGGAGCAGGGCGTGTCGCAGGACCAGCTCTCGGGGACCATCCAGAACGACATCCTCAAGGAGTTCATGGTCCGCAACACCTACATCTACCCGCCCGGGCCGTCGATGCGGATCATCGCCGACATCATCGGCTACACCGCGCGGCACATGCCGAAGTTCAACTCCATCTCGATCTCCGGCTACCACATGCAGGAAGCGGGAGCCACGCAGGCGCTGGAGCTGGCCTTCACGCTGGCCGACGGCCGCGAGTACGTGCGCACGGCGCTCGGCAGCGGGCTGGACGTGGACGACTTCGCCGGCCGGCTGTCGTTCTTCTTCGCCATCGGCATGAACTTCTATCTGGAAGTGGCCAAGCTGCGCGCGGCGCGCCTGCTGTGGTGGCGGATCATGAAGGAGTTCAAGCCGAAGAATCCGCGCTCGCTGATGCTGCGCACGCACTGCCAGACCTCGGGCTGGTCGCTGACCGAGCAGGACCCGTACAACAACGTCGTGCGCACGACGATCGAGGCGATGGCGGCGGTGTTCGGCGGCACGCAGTCGCTGCACACGAACGCGCTCGACGAGGCCATCGCGCTGCCGACCGAGTTCTCGGCCCGGATTGCGCGCAACACCCAGCTCGTGATCCAGGAAGAGACCCACATCTGCAACGTCGTCGATCCGTGGGCCGGCTCCTACATGATGGAGAAGCTCACGCAGGATCTGGCCGACAAGGCCTGGGCGATCATCGAGGAAGTCGAGGCCATGGGCGGCATGACCAAGGCCGTCGAGTCCGGCTGGGCCAAGATGAAGATCGAGGAATGCGCGGCCGAGAAGCAGGCGCGCATCGATTCGGGCAAGGACGTCATCGTCGGCGTGAACAAGTACAGGCTGGAGAAGGAAGAGCCGATCGACTTCCTCGCCATCGACAACCACGCCGTGCGCGAGGCGCAGATCGCGCGCCTGGAGCGGATCCGCGCGACGCGGGACGCCGGCGCCGTGCGCCGCGCGCTCGACGCGCTGAGCGAGTGCGCGCGCAGCGGCGAGGGCAACCTGCTCGCGCTGTCGATCGAGGCCGTGCGGGCGCGCGCGACCGTGGGCGAGATCTCCGACGCGCTCGAGGCCGTATGGGGCCGCTACCGTGCCGACACGCAGACCGTGTCCGGCGTCTACGGCAAGGTGGTCGAGGACGAGGAGGACTGGAAGGTGCTGAAGAACGACATCGACGCCTTCGTGAACGAGTTCGGCCGCCGGCCGCGCGTCATGATCGCCAAGCTCGGCCAGGACGGCCATGACCGCGGCGCCAAGGTCGTCGCCTCGGCCTTCGCGGACCTCGGATTCGACGTCGACATCGGGCCGCTGTTCCAGACGCCGGAGGAGGCCGCGCGCCACGCCGTCGAGAACGACGTGCACGCGGTCGGCATCTCGACGCTCGCCGCCGCGCACCGCACCCTGGTGCCGGAGCTCGTGGCCGCGCTGCGCGCCGAGGAGGCCGACGACATCGTCGTCTTCGTCGGCGGCGTGATCCCGCAGCAGGACTACGACATGCTGTACCAGGCCGGCGCCGCCGGCATCTTCGGACCCGGCACGCCGATCCCGGATGCCGCGCGCGAGGTGCTGGTCCAGATCCGCAAGGCGCTGAAGGGCCGTCCGTGACCGACGTGCAGGCGCTGGCCGAGGGCGTGCGTGCGGGCAAGCGCCGCGCGCTGGCCAAGGCGATCACGCTGGTGGAGTCCACGCGGCCCGACCACCGCGCGCAGGCGCGCGAGCTGCTCGAGGCGCTGCTGCCCCACACCGGGCGCGCGCTGCGCGTGGGGCTGTCGGGCGTGCCGGGAGTGGGCAAGTCGACCTTCGTCGAGGCGCTGGGGCTGCACCTGATCGACCGTGGCCACCGCGTCGCGGTGCTGGCGGTCGATCCGTCCTCGACGGTGCATGGCGGCTCCATCCTCGGCGACAAGACGCGCATGGAGCTGCTGTCGCGACGTGAGGAGGCCTTCATCCGTCCCAGTCCGTCGGCCGGCGCGCTCGGCGGCGTGGCGCACCGCACGCGCGAGGCCATGCTGGTGTGCGAGGCGGCCGGCTTCGACGTGGTGCTGATCGAGACCGTCGGCGTCGGCCAGAGCGAGATCGCCGTGGCCGGCATGACCGACATCTTCTGCCTGCTGCAGCTGCCCAACGCCGGCGATGACCTGCAGGGCATGAAGAAGGGAATCGTCGAGATCGCCGATCTGGTCGCGATCAACAAGGCCGACATCGACCGCGCGGCCACGCACCGCGCGCAGGCGCAGATGCAAGGCGCCATCGCGATGGTGCGACACGCCCATCCGGACTGGACGCCGCCGGTGATCCCGGTGTCCGGCCTGAAGTCCGACGGCATCGACGTCTTCTGGGACACCGTGCTGAAGTTCCGCGACACGATGACCGCCAACGGCGCCTTCGCGGAACGTCGACGCCGGCAGGCCGGTGCGTGGATGTGGGAACTCATCGATCAGGAACTGCGCGCGCGCTTCCGCGCCAACGCCCGCGTGGCCGAAGAGCTGCCGGGCCTGCAGGCCGACGTGGAGGCCGGGCGGGTCACGCCGGCGGCCGCCGCGGCCCGCCTGCTGGGGCATCTGGACGGCGGCGCGGGGACATAGCGGCGGGTCGGGTCCGCCAGGGGGAAGGGGAATGCAGGAAATCATCCGGCAACTGGAAGAGAAGCGCGAACGTGCGCGACTGGGGGGCGGGGAGAAGCGCATCGCCGCCCAGCACGCCAAGGGCAAGCTGACCGCGCGCGAGCGCATCGAGCTGCTGCTCGACGAGGGCAGCTTCGAAGAATGGGACATGTTCAAGGAGCACCGCTGCACCGATTTCGGCATGGCGGGCCAGACCATCCCCGGCGACGGTGTCGTGACCGGCTATGGCACGATCAACGGCCGGCTCGTGTTCGTGTTCTCGCAGGACTTCACGGTGTTCGGCGGCTCGCTGTCTGAGACCCACGCCGAGAAGATCTGCAAGCTGATGGACCACGCGATGAAGGTCGGCGCGCCGGTGATCGGCCTCAACGATTCGGGCGGCGCACGCATCCAGGAGGGCGTGGACTCGCTCGGCGGCTACGCCGAGGTGTTCCAGCGCAACGTGCTCGCCTCGGGCGTGATCCCGCAGATCTCGCTGATCATGGGCCCGTGCGCGGGCGGGGCGGTCTACAGCCCGGCGATGACCGACTTCATCTTCATGGTGCGCGACTCGTCCTACATGTTCGTGACCGGTCCGGACGTCGTGCGCACCGTCACGCACGAGGACGTCACGGCCGAGGAGCTCGGCGGCGCGGCCACGCACACGACCCGCTCGGGCGTCGCGGATCTGGCTTTCGACAACGACGTCGAGGCGCTGCTGATGACGCGCCGGCTCGTCGACTTCCTGCCGGCGAGCAACCGCGAGGCGCCGCCGGTGCTGCCACCGGACGATCCGATGGACCGCATGGACGAGTCGCTCGACACGCTGGTGCCGGCCAACCCGAATCAGCCCTACGACATGAAGGAGCTGATCATCAAGATCGTCGATGACGGCGAGTTCTTCGAGCTGCAGCCGGACTACGCGAAGAACATCGTGATCGGGCTCGCGCGCATGGGCGGCTCGACCGTGGGCATCGTCGCCAACCAGCCGCTGGTGCTGGCGGGCTGTCTGGACATCAAGAGTTCGATCAAGGCCGCGCGCTTCGTGCGCTTCTGCGACGCCTTCAACATCCCGGTCGTGACCTTCGTCGACGTGCCCGGCTTCATGCCCGGCACGGCGCAGGAGTACGGCGGCATCATCAAGCACGGCGCCAAGCTGCTGTACGCCTACGCCGAATGCACGGTGCCCAAGGTCACCGTGATCACGCGCAAGGCCTACGGCGGCGCCTACGACGTGATGAGCTCCAAGCACCTGCGCGGCGATGTGAACCTCGCCTGGCCGACGGCCGAGATCGCGGTGATGGGGCCCAAGGGCGCGGTCGAGATCATCTTCCGCGGCGAGAAGGACGACCCCGCGAAGATCGCCGCGCGCGAGGCCGAGTACAAGGCGCGCTTCGCCAACCCGTTCGTGGCCGGCGCGCGCGGTTTCATCGACGACGTCATCATGCCGCACGAGACGCGCAAGCGCGTGTGCCGCTCGCTGGCGATGCTGAAGAACAAGCAGCTCGACAACCCGTGGCGCAAGCACGGGAACATTCCGCTCTGAGCGGCCGGGAGGGGGCATGTTCAAGAAGATCCTGATCGCCAACCGCGGGGAGATCGCCTGCCGCGTGATCCGCACCGCGCGCCGCATGGGCATCGCGACCGTGGCCGTGTATTCCGAGGCCGATGCCGGCGCGCTGCACGTGGAGCTGGCCGACGAGGCCGTGTGCATCGGTCCGGCGCCGTCCCGGCAGTCCTACCTCGTGATGGACAACATCCTCGATGCCTGCCGAAAGACCGGCGCCGAGGCCGTGCATCCGGGTTACGGCTTCCTGTCGGAGAACGAGGAATTCGCGCGCCGGCTCGAGGAGGCCGGCATCGTCTTCATCGGCCCGAAGCACGCGGCGATCGCCGCGATGGGCGACAAGATCGCCTCCAAGCGGCTGGCGGCCGAGGCTGGGGTCAACACGATTCCCGGCTGGAACGATGCCATCGAGTCGCCCGAGCGCGCCGTCGAGATCGCGCGCGGCATTGGCTACCCGGTCATGATCAAGGCCTCGGCCGGCGGGGGCGGCAAGGGGCTGCGCGTGGCCCATGACGACGACGAGGCGCGCGAGGGCTTCCTGTCGTGCCGCTCGGAGGCGGCCAACGCCTTCGGCGACGACCGCGTGTTCATCGAGAAATTCGTCGTCGAGCCGCGCCACATCGAGATCCAGGTGCTGGGCGACGCGTACGGCAACGTCGTGTACCTGAACGAGCGCGAGTGCTCGATCCAGCGCCGCCACCAGAAGGTCATCGAGGAAGCGCCGAGCCCCTTCCTCGACGCGGCGACGCGCCGGGCGATGGGCGAGCAGGCCGTGGCGCTGGCACGGGCCGTGGGCTACCAGTCGGCCGGCACGGTGGAGTTCGTCGTCGGCGCGGACAAGTCCTTCTATTTCCTCGAGATGAACACGCGGTTGCAGGTCGAGCACCCGGTCACGGAGTTCGTCACCGGCCTCGACCTCGTCGAACAGATGATCCGCGTCGCGGCCGGCGAGAAGCTCGCGTTCACGCAGGACGACGTGCGGCTCGACGGCTGGGCCATCGAGTGCCGCATCAACGCCGAGGACCCGCTGCGCGGCTTCCTGCCCTCGACCGGGCGGCTGGTGCGCTTCCGTCCGCCGGCCGAGGTGCCTGGCGCGGTGCGCGTCGACACCGGCGTGTACGAGGGGGGCGAGATCCCGATGCACTACGACTCGATGATCGCCAAGCTCATCGTGCACGGCCGTGATCGCGCCGAGGCCATCGCGCGCATGCGCGACGCGCTCAACGCCTTCGTGATCCGCGGCATCAGCTCCAACATCCCGTTTCAAGCCGCGCTGCTGCAGCATCCGCGCTTCTGCTCCGGCCATTTCAACACCGGCTTCATCGCCGAGGAGTACGGCGGCGGCTTCGACGCCTCCAGCGTGCCGCACGACGATCCGCTGCTGCTGGCGGCGGTGGCGATGTTCGCGCACTGGCGCCGGGCCTCGCGCGACGCGTCGATCAGCGGCCAGATGGACGGCACGGCCTACGCGCCGCCGCGCGAGTGGTCGGTCGTGATCGGCGGCCACGAGCACCGGCTCGCGGTCGAACCGGGCGACGACGGTTCGCTGACCGTCCGAGAGGGCGGGCGCCGCCTCCTCGTCGAGTCCGGCTGGGGCTTCAACGACGTGCTGTTCACGGGCCGCATCGACGGCGCCGAAGTGTGCATGCAGATCGAGCGCCGCGGCCTGCGCTACCTGATCACGCACTACGGCCTGCAGGTCGAGGCCATGGTGATGAGCGCGCGCGCGGCGGCGATGCTCGCGCGCATGCCGGCCAAGCCGGCGCCGGATCTGTCGGGCCTCGTGCGTTCGCCGATGCCGGGCCTGCTGCGCGAGATCGCCGTGACCGAGGGGCAGGAGGTCAAGAGCGGCGAGAAGGTGGCCGTGATCGAGGCCATGAAGATGGAGAACGTGCTGCGCGCCGAGCGCGACGGCCGCGTCCGGCGCATCCACGCGCAGGTCGGCGCGAGCCTCGCCGTGGACGACCTGATCATCGAGTTCGACTGAGCGCGCCGCGACGCCTCGCCCCGCACGGCCTTGCCCGGATGGCATCGGGCAAGGCCCTTTCATTTTGCCGATGATGGTTTGCACAAACATAATTCATCGCATACCATCCTTCTCCCGTTGACGCGTTCCGGCACCCGAGCCGGCTTCACGCAGCGTCGCTGCCCGACCCCGAGCGGGGTCCCCATTCCATGCAGCGGCGGTCGTCCGTCCCGCCAGATTCCGGATTTCCCTGCCGCCCGCCGCGGCGGAGAGGCCCGAGGGACGGCGAAAAAAACAAGAGGAGGATTGCCATGACCGCAGTGGTCTCACCCCTGGTGCGCCGTGTCGCGCCGGCCACCGACGGCCTGTCGGACAACCCGGCGTTCAAGGTCTACACCCAGCGCGACCTGGATCGCATCGCACCGCTGCAGCGCCTGACCGAGGCGCAGCGCTTCGAGATGAAGGTGGTCTCGTCCGTGCTGCCGTTCCGCGTGAACCAGTACGTCATCGATTCGCTGATCGACTGGAGCGACATCCCGGCCGACCCGATGTTCCAGCTCGTCTTCCCGCAGCGCGGCATGCTGTCGGACGCCCATTTCGAGCGCGTCGCCGCGCTGATCCGTTCCGGGGCCGACAAGGCCGAGCTGGACGCGGCCATCGACGCCGTGCGCGCGGAGCTGAACCCGCACCCGGCCGACCAGATGGCGATGAACATGCCGCTCGACGCCGAAGGCAACCGCCTGGACGGCCTCCAGCACAAGTACCGCGAGACGGTGCTGTTCTTTCCGAGCCAGGGCCAGACCTGTCACAGCTACTGCAGCTTCTGCTTCCGCTGGGCGCAGTTCGTCGGCGACAAGACGCTGCGCATCGCCAGCTCCGAGGCCTCGCAGCTGCACGACTACCTGCGCGCCCACCGCGAGGTGACCGACGTGCTCATCACCGGCGGGGACCCGATGGTGATGAAGACCTCGCATCTGGCCGGCTACCTGGAGCCGCTGCTCGGCCCCGACTTCGATCACGTCCAGACCATCCGCATCGGCACGAAGGCGCTGACCTTCTGGCCGCACCGCTTCCTCGGCGCGCCGGACGCCGACGAGCTGATCCGGCTGCTCGAGCGGCTCGTCGAGGCCGGCAAGCAGGTGGCCATCATGGCCCACTACAACCACTGGAAGGAGCTGGAACCGGAGGCCGCGCAGGCCGCGATCCGGCGGGTGCGCGGCACCGGCGCCGTGATCCGCGCGCAGGGTCCGCTGATCGCGCACATCAACGACGATCCGGCCGTGTGGGCGCGCATGTGGAAGACGCAGGTCCGGCTCGGCATCGTGCCGTACTACATGTTCGTCGAGCGCGACACCGGCGCGAGCCGCTACTTCGAGGTGCCGCTGGTGCGTGCGTGGGAGATCTACCGCGAGGCCATGCGGCAAGTGTCGGGCCTGTCGCGCACGGCGCGCGGGCCGAGCATGAGCGCGAGCCCAGGCAAGGTCGAGATCCAGGGCGTGGCCGAGGTCGGCGGCGAGAAGGTGTTCGTGCTGCGCTTCATCCAGGCCCGCGACCCGGACTGGGTGCAGCGCCCGTTCTTCGCGAAGTACGACGAGCAGGCGACCTGGCTCGACGGCCTGGAGCCGGCGTTCGGGGAGAAGTGGTTCTGGCAGGACGGATACGCCGCGCTGCGCGAGGAGCGCCTCGCGGTGGCCGGCTGACCGGCTTGCCGTCCGCAGAAAGGCCCGCCGCTGGCGGGCCTTTTCGTCGGTGCTTAGAGCGTCTCCCCGCGCGGACGGGCGTGCGCGGCCAGCGTGGCGTAGGCGTCGATGACCTCGGGCGGGGCCTGGACGAGCTCGATCAGCACGCCTTCGCCGCCGAGCGGGAATTCGTCGCTGGCCTTGGGATGGACGAAGGCGATGTCGTGGCCGGCCGCGCCGGGGCGGATGCCGCCGGGCGCGAAGCGCAGGCCCTGCGCCGTGAGCCATTCGACGGCCGCGCGCAGGTCGTCCACCCACAGGCCGACGTGGTTGAGCGGCGTGGCGTGCACGGCGGGTTTCTTCTCGGGATCGAGCGGCTGCATCAGGTCGACCTCGACGCGCAGCGGGCCGTTGCCGAGGGCGCAGATGTCCTCGTCGACGTTCTCGCGCTCGCTGCGGAAGGTGCCGGTGCGCTCGAGGCCGAACAGGTCGACCCACAGGCGGGCCAGACGCTGCTTGTCCGGTCCGCCGATGGCGATCTGCTGGATGCCGAGGATGCGGAAGGGGCGTGTACTCATGTCCGTGTCCGTGTCGAAGGAAAGCGCGCATTGTCCGGTCTCGGCGCGCCGCGGTCGACCCCCGGATGCCGCCGGACGGCCCGTGCTGCGGCGCATCAGACAAGCTATGCTGTCGGCCCATGCAAAGTCTGCAGATCCTTCTTCCCGATTTCTCGCTGATCCTGCTCGGCGTGCTGCTGCGCCGGCGGATGATCACCGACAACGCGTTCTGGGCCGGCGTCGAGCGCCTCGTGTATTTCGTGCTGTTCCCGGCGATGCTGTTCCGCGCGCTGACGCTGGTCCACATCGACCTCGACACCACGCTGCCGCTGGTCGGTTCCGGGCTGGCCGTGATGTTCATCGGCTTTCTGCTGGGGCTCGCCGGACGGCCGCTGATGGGGCTGCCGGGCATCGCCTTCGCGTCGCGGCTGCAGTGCGCCTACCGCTTCAACACCTACATCGCGATCGCGGTGGCGGGCCAGCTGCACGGCGCGCAGGGCGTGGCGGTGATGGGGGCGCTGTGCGGGATGATGGTGCCGTTTGCCAACATCATGGCGGTGGGCATGCTGGCCCGTCACGGGCAGGGCGGCCTGGTGCGCGAGCTGCTGCGCAATCCGCTGGTGCTGGCGACGCTGGCCGGCATGGCCTTCAACCTCGCCGGCGGCGAGCTGCCGCGCCCAGCCCATGCCTTCCTGGCGCGGCTCGGCGACGCGGCGGTGGCGCTGGGGCTGCTGGCGGTGGGTGCTGCGCTGCGCTGGGGTTCGGCGGGCGGCAACGTGCTCGGCTCGTCGTGGATCGTGTGCGTGAAGCTCGCGCTGCTGCCGGGCATCGCCTGGGGACTGGGGCGGCTGGTCGGGCTGGAGGGGGTGGCCTTCGACCTGCTGGTGCTGTATGCGGCGATGCCGTCGGCCAGCTCGGCCTATATCCTCGCGATGCGCATGGGCGGCGACGGCCCTGGCGTGGCGTGGCTGATCTCGGCCACGACGGTGCTGGCGATGCCGACGCTGGCCGTCTGGCTGGCGCTGCTCTAGCGCTTCTTCCGGGGCGGCTCCGGCGCGTCTGCCGGAGGCTCGGCCGGCGGCGTGGCGAGGTTCCACGGCCACATCTGCGCGAACGGATTCGGCGGCGCCTCGCCCCCCGCGGGTGCCTGTCCGCCGAGGTGCTTCAGCGTGTCGAGCGTCGAGCGCTGCATCTCCAGCCCCTGGATCGTAGCCTGCAGCATGTTCAGGTTCATCTGCAACCACTGCTCGACCGTGCGCAGGTCGGCGATGCGCTTGTCGAGTTCGTCGGTGTCGAGCGTGGGCGCGACCATGCCGGGCAGCGGCACGCCGGCGGCGCTCCACATCCGGCGCAGGGTCTCGATCGGATCGGGGGTGTCGTCGGCCATGGCGGGTCCTCCGGGGTCAGTCGCGCGGGGCGGCGAAGCGGTTGAGCAGGGCGCGCAGCCGTGCCGGGCGCAGCGGCTTGTGCAGCACGGGGTAGCCTTCGCGCTCGGCCAGACCCAGCGCGTCGGGGCCCGTGTCGCCGGTGATCAGCGCGGCGGGCAGCTCGGCGCCGAAGCGCTCGCGCACGCTGCGGATGACCTCGACGCCGGTCGTGCCGTGGGCCAGCCGGTGGTCGCTGATGATGGCCTGCGGCCGCTTGCCCAGCGCGTCCAGACGTTCGAGCAGGTCGCGCAGGCCGGGCGCGGCGACGACGTCGCAGCCCCAGGAGTCGAGCAGGCTCTCCATCGCGTTGAGCAC